>Ga0163151_10001502_pt1 | contig 38915 bp, 26 predicted proteins | sample OliLakLV19MP5IB2_FD_145596 | JGI IMG/M metagenome (GOLD analysis project Ga0163151, IMG submission 145596) | Freshwater microbial mat bacterial communities from Lake Vanda, McMurdo Dry Valleys, Antarctica - Oligotrophic Lake LV.19.MP5.IB-2 | ecosystem: Environmental > Aquatic > Freshwater >... | reverse complement strand
AATTATGAAACAAAAAACCATCATGAACCATCCAATAACTCATAATTCATAATTCATAACTCATAATTCATAACTCATAACTCATAATTCATAATTATAAACTTTGAACTCAAAAAAATAAAATATTTTCCTAACTTGAAGTAAAAGCCCCATTTTATGGAAAAGAAACAATGTCAATCTTGCCAACAACCCCTAGTTGGTCGTCTAGATAAAAAATTCTGTGACGACTACTGCCGTAGTGCTTTCAACAACAAATTGAATAGCACCGATTACCAAAATATGCGGAATGTAAACGCTGTATTGAAGCGCAACAGAAGAATTCTGGCTCAGCTTTATCAAGAGAAAATGAAGTCAAAACCTACGATAATTGAGAAAAAAATTCAGGAATTGGGATTTGTTTTTAACTTTCATACACACATTGAAACCTTGGAAGGCGGAGTTACTTGCATTTGTTGTTACGAGTATGGCTATATTCCTAACAACACAGGCGAATTTGCAGTTATTAAGGTGAAGTAGATTACCTTTGCTGCATGATTGAAATTGGCAAGAAAAATACCTTAACGGCTGCTCGACAGTCGGCTGTTGGAGTTTACCTAGAAGACGATAAAGGAAATGAAGTTTTACTACCCAATAAATATGTGCCTAATTCGCTCAAAACAGGCGAATTATTGGAGGTATTTATCTATAAAGATTCTGAAGATAGATTGGTGGCAACAACCTTAGTGCCATTGATAGAAGTAGGCACTATGGCCAATTTAAAGGTAAATATGGTATCAAGCTTTGGGGCTTTTATGGATTGGGGAATGGAGAAAGACTTGTTGGTTCCAGACAAAGAACAAATGACAAGAATGAAAGAGGGTGAAACTTATTTGGTGTATTGCTACTTGGATGAAGTAACGGAAAGATTGGTTGGGTCGAGCAAGATCAAAAAATTTCTGAACAACGATAACCTAAAATTAAAAGATGGGGAATCTGTGGAGGCAGTTATTTTTGATGATACACCCATGGGATATTTGGCCGTTGTAAACAATAAACACATGGGATTAATTTACCACAACGAGGTTTACGGGCGCTTAAATTTGGGTGAAACGGTAACGGCTTATGTAAAGAAAATAAAGGAAACGGGCGAACTCGATTTGAGTCTTCAGAAAATAGGATTTAAGCATGTTGACGACCAAACGGAGGTAATTCTTGATTTATTGAGAAAAAACAAGGGATTTATTAATTTGAGTGACAGCTCATCGCCAGAGGAAATTCAGGCAAGGTTGAAGATGAGTAAAAAGGTTTATAAAAAGGCGATTGGGATTTTATACAGGCAAAAAAAGCTTAGAATTGAATTGGATGGTGTTTACTTAATAGGAAGCTAATGCGGTTCATTTACCCCCAGAAATTTATTTTTATTGTATTTTTAGAAAAACAATTGTAGTTTGCTTTTGAAGAAACTTATGAATATAACCTCTAATACCCTTTCAATTTTAACCCTACTAGATGAGGCTTATAAACTAAGAACCAGTAATCTTACAGAGAGTATTGAGTACACAGAAAAAGCCCTTTTAAAAAGCCAAGAAATAAACAATCCCGAACTAATTGCGAAGAGTTATTCTAAACTTTCGCTTTACTACATGATTATAGGCAATTTTGCTAAATCGGTTGAGTTGGCAAATAATGCAATTAGGTATTTTGAAACGGTTGAGGATAAATTGAATTTAGCTGATGCCAAATACAATATTGCCAGTGTTTATTATAAAACAGACAATTATCATTTAGGTTTAATTAACTTAATAGATTGTTTGCAGATTTATAAGCAAGCCAACGACCACCACAATATTGGCAGGGTTTATAAATCGCTTGGAACAATATATGAGTTCTTTGGCTATGAGGTAAAGGCTACCGAAGCTTATATGGCTACCATTGAGCACGCGAAGTTGGTGGGCGATAAAAATTTAGAGTCGAATGCCTATAACCCACTCTCGGGTATTTATTTAAAAAAAGGAGATTTGGATCAGGCCATGAAATTGGCGCAAAGCGCTATAGACATAAAAAATGAAACCGGGGATATTAGGGGATTTGCCTTTGCTATTTATGCATTGGCCAAAGTACAAACGGCCTTGGGACAATTTGAAAAAGCCGAAAAAAATTACTTAGAGTCTTATTCTATTCATCAAAATTTTAATGAATTGCTAGGAACGGCAATGACTTTAAGGAAATTGGGGGAATTATATTTTATAAGTAAACAATATGATAAGGCTTTGGAAACATTGTTAAAGGCGCGTGATTTTTCTTATAAAAACCACATTGCCATTATAAAATATAAATCAAATTACCACCTATATCAATTATATAAAGAGATGTTGCAACCAGAAAAAGCACTTGCTTTTTTAGAGGAACATTTGTCTCAAAAAGATTTGGTTGTGAAGAACCAAACGCTAACCATAATTGATAATTTTGAGCTATTAAATAAGGTAGAATCCATAAAAAGAGAGTCGGAAATTCAAAAAGAAAGAGCCGAAATTTTAGAGAAAAAAATCAGGGCAGAAAACTTGTCTAACATGAAACAAGATTTTCTTTCTACCATGAGTCATGAAATTAGGACGCCTTTAAATGCGGTTATGACCATTGCGAATTTGCTTGGAAATAACATCAAAAATGAGGAGGAAAAGGACCTAGTGCAATCTCTTAAACAGGCTTCTAATAACTTGTTTTTGTTGATTAACGATATCCTAGATTTTACCAAATTAGAGTCGGGCAAAATTAAACTAGACAAAGCGCCTTATAAACTTTTAAGCGTAGTAGAAAACTTATATTCTACCTACCATGTAATTGCTAATGAGAAGGGACTAAAACTTTCTTTCATTCACGAATTAAACGAAAATGACCTGTATGAATTTGACAATACCCGCGTTTCGCAAATCTTGGTGAACCTATTGGCAAATGCCATAAAATACACAGAAAGAGGAAAAATAACTTTAGAAATTAGAACCATTAACCGCAAGCAAGAATCTGATATTATGAGGTTCTCGGTTACCGATACGGGAATAGGAATTCCAGTTGAGGAACAGAAATTAATTTTTGATCGATTTGCACAAGTCAAAGAAGTGCGCACGCGAAAGTATGGGGGCTCTGGCTTGGGACTTGCCATCATTAAAAAACTTATTGATTTGCATCAATCAGAAATCAATTTGATAAGCAGTCCAAATAATGGTTCTACATTCTATTTCGACATAGAGCTTACAAAAGTTTTAAAAATCATTGAGCCTTTTAGCTTAACCAATAACCCGCTTAAAGATAAACATATTTTATTGGTAGAAGACAATCCAATTAATGCTTTGGTGGCTAAAAAATTACTGGCTAAATGGGAGCTCACCACCAAGCACCAGATCAATGGAATTATGGGCATTGAAATGGCTGCTTTAGAAAAGTTTGATTTAATTTTAATGGACATTCACATGCCAGAAATGGATGGTTTTGAAGCTGCAAAATGGATCAGAACACATGAAAATCCGAACAAAGAAACTCCTATTATTGCTTTAACGGCCGACATTACAGCGGAGTTTAACCAAGATTACCAAGGATATTTTGACTTCTTTTTAAGAAAGCCTATTGAAATGGACAAACTTTTAGAAAAACTAAAATTATTTATCAAATAAGATTGTCGTTTCAAATCTAATTAGACTTATTTTTGCGCTAACAAAAAAATCGCCCAGCCTAAAAACTGGGCTAAACTGTTTTATGAAGTTATCAGATATTTTCGATTTTTACCTTCCTTCCGAGTCGTTTCAAAAACTGCTACAATACCTTAATGAACCGCAGAAATCTGCGGCACATATTTACGGAAGTATTGGTTCGGGCCCAGCCCTTTTTGCAGCTATGGCTTATGAACAAACCAACCAAACAATGGTGGTAGTTTGCAATACTGTTGAAGATGCCAAATATTTTGCCAGTGATATAGAGAGTTTACTCGCTGGAAAAACCATCAATTATTTTCCTGCGGCCTATAAAAGAAGCTTTCAACCAGAGTCTATCAACAACCAATTTATTCTTGAAAAAGCAGAGGTTTTAAATAGGCTGAACCAAGCGCATACAAAAGCAGAATGGGTTATCACTACCGCAGAAGCCATGTGCGAATGGGTAATGAGCGAAAAAGACCTAAACAACAACACTTTTGAGTTGAAAGTAGGCGATACGTTTGACCTCGAATTTTTTATTGAGTTCCTTACCGAGCATCATTTTGAAAGAAGCGATTTTGTTTATGAAGCGGGGCACTTTAGTATAAGAGGTGGCATCATTGATGTGTTCTCTTTTAGCAATGATAAGCCATATAGAATTGAATTAAACGGCGACAAAATTGAGGGCATCAGAATCTTTGAACCGTACGACCAACTTTCTGTAAAAAAAGTGGATAGGTTTTTTATCATTCCAAATGTTCAAAAGGAGATTGATAAAAAAGAATCCTTCTTTAATTACTTGCCAAAAAACACAGTGATTTGGACGCAAGACTTAAGCTTAAGTTGCGATCAAATTAAAAGGGGACTCGAAAAAGCAGAAAAATTTGATGCGAGCAAAATAACCACCAAAGAAGATTTTTCATACGCCGGACTAGAACAAACGTGGATGAATGCCCGCGATTGGAAAAAAGAAATTGAAAAATATAAAGTGATTGAGTTTGGCAATAGAAAAATGTTAAAATCTATTTTTAACATCGAACTGCAAATGAGTCCGCAGCCAGTTTTTCACAAGAACTTCAACTTGCTTATCTCAAATTTAAAAGAAAACACGAGCAAAAATTTTCACAATTTTATCTTTAGCGAAAGCAGCAGGCAAATAGAAAGGTTATTCACCATTTTTGAAGACCTAGATAAAGAAGTTCGGTTCGAACCAATATACCATGGATTAAGCAATGGATTTATAGACCACCAACTTAATTTTGCACTTTATACCGAACACCAAATCTTTGATAGGTTCTATAAAGGCAAAGTAAAGAGTGGGTATAGTAGCAGTAAAATTCTTACCTTAAAAGAATTGCGCGAATTAAGACCGGGCGATTATGTTACCCATATAGATCATGGTATTGGAAAATTTGCTGGCCTAGAAAAATTGGATATTAACGGACAGCTGCAAGAGGCGGTGCGCTTGGTTTATAGAGACAATGATTTGCTTTATGTTAGCATCAATTCTTTGCATAAAATATCTAAATATGTTGGCAAAGAAGGAGCTGAACCAAGGATGAATAAATTGGGAAGCGATGCTTGGGAGAAATTAAAAAACAATACCAAGAAAAAGGTAAAAGACATTGCAAGGGATCTAATAAAACTTTATGCCAAAAGAAAATCCCTACAAGGATTTGCCTTTTCGCCTGATACCTATTTACAAGTAGAATTAGAGGCTTCGTTTATGTATGAAGATACGCCCGATCAAAGTAAGGCAACCTATGATGTTAAAAAGGATATGGAAAATCCGCATCCTATGGACCGCTTGGTTTGTGGCGATGTTGGGTTTGGCAAAACCGAAATTGCCATTAGGGCTGCATTTAAGGCCATAAGCGATAGCAAGCAGGTTGCTATTCTGGTGCCAACAACCATTTTGGCCAATCAACATTATAGAACCTTTAAAGAACGTTTGAAAGACTTTCCTTGCAACATAGATTATATAAACCGATTTAAATCTGCTGCAGAACAAAAAGTAGTGATGAAAAAATTGGCCGATGGGTCCTTAGATTTGGTTATTGGTACGCACAGGTTATTAAGTAAGGATACTAAGTTTAAAGACCTTGGTTTGTTAATTATTGATGAGGAGCAAAAGTTTGGTGTGGCTTCTAAAGAAAAATTAAAAGCATTTAAGACAAATGTAGATACCCTAACTTTAACAGCAACCCCTATTCCTAGAACCTTGCATTTTTCTTTAATGGGTGCAAGAGATTTGTCCATTATGAATACCCCGCCTGCCAATAGGCAACCTGTTGAGACTGCCATGTATAATTATTCTGATGAAATTATTCAAGAAGCCATCATGAATGAAGTAGACAGAGGTGGGCAAGTTTTCTTTGTACACCACCGTGTAAAAGATATTTATGAAGTGGCTAAACACATAGAAAGCATTTGCCAAGGAGTAAAGGTAGCTGTGGCGCACGGACAATTGGAAGGCGACCATTTGGAAGATGTAATGATGCGCTTTATTGAAGGTGAATATGATGTATTGGTTGCCACCACCATTATTGAAGCTGGATTAGATATTTCAAATGCCAATACCATCATCATTAACAATGCACACATGTTTGGCTTAAGTGATTTACATCAAATGAGGGGAAGGGTTGGTAGAAGCAATAAGAAAGCGTTCTGCTATTTGATGGTTCCAAGCATGACAGGTTTATCAACCGATGCAAGAAAAAGGTTACAAGCCATTGAAGAATTTAGTGATCTAGGAAGTGGCTTTAATGTTGCTATGAGAGATTTGGATATAAGGGGCGCTGGTAATTTATTGGGTGGTGAGCAAAGTGGGTTTGTAGCAGAAATTGGCTTTGAAATGTATCACAAGATTCTGGATGAAGCCATACATGAATTAAAGGAAGATGAGTTTGCTGAATTGTTTAAAGATGAAAAACCCGTAAATAAACTTGAGTCGAAAGATTGCAATTTAGAAACAGATTTTGAAGCACTCATTCCTGATAACTATGTAAGAAATATTGGCGAAAGGTTAAGCCTGTATAATACTTTGGCTGCAACTCAATCTGAAAAAGACTTAGAGTCATTTGAAAGACAATTGCAAGACCGCTTTGGAAAAATTCCGAAAGAAGTGGGCGACCTAATCTCCCTAATTAGGCTAAGAGAGATTGGAAAGAAAATGGGGTTTGAAAAACTCATCCTTAAAAAGAATCAAATGCTTGCCTACTTCCCAAGCGAACACAAACAGTATTATTACGAATCGGATTTATTTACAGGCATGCTACAGTATGTGCAAACAAATCCTAAGTTGTGCAAGCTCAAGCAAAGCAATCAAAATTTGATTCTCATATTCTTTGAAGTAAATACCATTCCGCAAGCAATGCATTACTTATCACAATTAGAAAAATCTATTTCTTTACTCGTCCATGTCGATCGTACTTAAGCTTGTATTCCTTATCTTGATTTTCGAAACTAGCACAACGTTTTGCTTTGCACGATAGCATGAATATAAAACTTATAAGCATCACTAAAAATTTAAACTTAGAAAAATTCATGTTAAAATATTTTTTGTTTAAACGAATATAACGAAGAAGCATAAAATAAAAAAGGCCCCATATTGGAGCCTTTTTTATTTTTAAATTTTTCTGAACTAAATGAAAACTATTTAGCAGCTTTCTTAGGTGCAGCAGCTTTCTTAGTTGCAGCCTTTTTAGTTGCAGCTTTCTTAGGTGCAGCAGCATTCTTAGTTGCAGCAGCTTTTTTAGTTGCAGCCTTCTTAGGTGCAACAGCTTTCTTAGTTGCAGCCTTTTTAGTTGCAGCTTTCTTAGGTGCAGCAGCTTTCTTAGTTGCAGCTTTTTTAGTTGCAGCTTTCTTAGCTGGTGCAGCCTTTTTTGTTGCAGCTTTTTTAGTTGCAGCTTTCTTAGGTGCAGCAGCTTTTTTAGTTGCAGCCTTCTTAGCAGGTGCTTTTGGAGCAGCAGCTTTTTTAATTTTTTTGGTTGTTGCCATGTTTATAAAAATTTGATTGATTACAGTAACAAATTTAAAAGTGTATTTAATATTTTCAAGTACCTACTGTAAATCAATGATAAAAAATTACCACTTTTATATGTTGATAACTGCACATCAATCTTGCCAACAATTGATTCTACAAGTATCTTCAGTCATTGATAGCATGTATCGAATGTGATTAAATACTTTTATTTTTTTTACGCACAAAAGATTTTCTCTTTCAACTGTTATTATAATAAATCAATAATTATTTATGTTATGCTAACATGCAACGACTGAAACACCCATATAATACAAGCATCTTCAGCAGTCATATATTTATAACAAACTATTTTATCAAACATAAATTCAAAAAACACAGTTTCATATTTTTTTTATCAAAGAGCTAAAAAATCATCACAACAAGCATAAAAAAGTATATTTTTATATACAACATTCATGCTTTTCAAATCATCTTTCAATTTGCTGCTATAAAAAAAATATAATTATAATTTTTTAAAATGATTGCTAGTCTTATCTTTAAACCAATTCAAGGATTTTAAAAAATGAAAGCAGAAATAATTACCATAGGTGATGAATTATTATTGGGTCAGGTAATTGATACCAATTCGTCTTGGCTCGGACTAGAATTAAATCAAATGGGCATAATGGTTCATTACAAATCGGCCATTAGAGACAATAAAGACGCCATTCTTGAGGCATTGCACCAAGGCACTAAAAGAAGTGATGTGGTTATTATTACGGGTGGATTAGGTCCAACAAAAGATGATATAACCAAGATTACGATGTGCGAGTTCTTTCAAACTTCATTAACATTAAATGAAGTGGTATTAAAGTTTGTTCAACAAATTTTCTTAAGCAGAAACTTACCCATGTTGGAATCGAACAACCAACAAGCAATGTTGCCAAAAAACTGTGAAGTACTTTGGAATAAAAATGGAACAGCACCCGGCATGTGGTTTTATGAAAACAACACAGTTTATATTAGCATGCCAGGCGTACCTTTTGAAATGAAAACAATTTTTTCTGAAGAAGCTATTCCAAAATTAAAATCAATATTCACATTCCCTTCTATCCTTCATAGAACCATTTTAACTTGTAGCATTGGTGAAAGTTTTCTTGCCAAAAGAATTGCTGCATTAGAAGATGCATTGCCTTCGCACATTCACCTTGCCTACTTACCAAGTGTTGGTTCGGTGCGATTAAGGTTTAGCGCATATGGAGAAGATAAAGTTAAATTAGAACAAGAGCTACAACCCATCATTGATGAACTTTATAGCCTAGTTGGCGACTATATTTATGGTGAAGGCGAAGATACCTTAGCAGAGGTAATTGGCAATTTATTAAAACAAAAAAACGCAACAATTGGAACAGCAGAAAGTTGCACGGGTGGTTACTTATCTCATTTAATTACCTCTATACCGGGAAGCTCATCTTATTATTTAGGTAGCATCATTTCTTACCACAATGATGTAAAAATAGCGCAACTCAATATCCCAAGTGAAATACTCTTAAATCATGGCGCCGTTTCTCAAGAATGTGTAACTGCCATGGCAGAAAATTTAAAAATAAAATTAGGCACAACGTACGCCATTGCAACAAGTGGAGTTGCTGGTCCAGGCGGTGGCTCAATAGAAAAACCTGTAGGCACAGTTTGCATAGCGGTATCTGGTCCGAACCAAACCATTGCCAAAATTTTTAACATGGGCGAAAACAGAGAACGCACCATACAAAGAACAGCTTTAATGGGATTGGATATACTCAGAAAACTTTTATTGACAGCCTAAATTTTTATCGCGTGGACTTTAAACTTAACTCGCATTTTGTTCCTACTGGAGACCAACCACAAGCCATACAAAGCTTAACAGATGGCATTCAAAAAGGAGATCGTGCCCAGGTTTTATTAGGCGTAACAGGATCGGGTAAAACATTTACCATGGCCAATGTAATTGCACAAGTAAAAAAACCAACGCTTATTATAAGCCACAACAAAACTTTAGTGGCACAACTCTATGGTGAATTTCAACAGTTCTTTCCAGAAAATGCCGTTGAATATTTTGTTTCTTATTACGACTATTATCAACCAGAAGCATTCATTCCTTCGAGCAATACTTTTATAGAAAAAGACCTTGCCATTAACAAAGAAATTGAAAAACTTCGGTTAAAAACCACCTCCTCATTATTAAGTGGTAGAAGAGATATTGTGGTGCTGGCATCGGTAAGTTGTATCTATGGTGCTGGTAATCCAAAGGATTATGAAAACAGCATTATTAGGTTAAACGTAGGCGATAAATTAAGTAGAAACACCTTGCTTTATTCTTTGGTTGACTCTTTATACAGCAGAACAACGGCCGATTTTCAAAGAGGAAATTTTAGGGTGAAAGGCGATGTGGTAGATGTTTTTCCTGCTTATGCAGATATCGCATTTCGCATTTCTTTTTTTGGCGATGAGATAGAAGAACTGTTAATCATAGATCCTGTGAGTGGCAGAAAACAAGAGTCGGTTCAAACCTTAGCTATATTTCCTGCGAACATTTATGTAACGCCTAAAGACTCTTTGCAGGATGCCATTAGAGCCATTCAAGACGACTTGGTGGCACAGATAGATTACTTTAAATCGATTGGCCGACCTTTAGAAGCAAAACGCTTGGAAGAGCGCACAAACTTTGATTTAGAAATGATTCGCGAATTGGGTTATTGCAGTGGCATTGAAAATTATAGTCGCTATTTAGACAAGAGAAAAACAGGCGAAAGACCTTTCTGTTTAATCGATTATTTTCCCGAAGATTTTTTACTCATCGTAGATGAAAGTCACGCTACCATGCCACAAGTTAGAGCCATGTATGGTGGCGATAGAAGTCGCAAAGAAAACCTTGTGGAATATGGGTTCAGACTGCCCTCTGCCATGGACAATAGACCGCTAAAGTTCGCTGAATTTGAAAACTTAATTCCGCAAACAGTTTATGTAAGTGCTACCCCGTCCGATTATGAAATTAGGGAAGCAGAAGGCGTGGTGGTAGAACAAATTATTAGGCCAACGGGCTTACTAGATCCTGTTATTGAGGTAAGGCCATGTCTGAACCAAGTTGATGATTTATTGGATGAAATTGACGAAAGAATACAAATGGGCGACCGCATTTTGGTGACGACCTTAACTAAAAGAATGGCCGAGGAGTTGAGCAAGTATATGGCCAAACTTCATATAAAAGCCAACTACATTCACAGCGAGGTAAAAACGATAGACAGGGTAGAAATTTTAAGAAATTTGCGACTTGGAAAGTTTGATGTGTTGATTGGTGTGAACTTATTAAGGGAAGGACTCGATTTACCTGAGGTGAGTTTGGTGGCCATTATGGATGCCGATAAGGAAGGCTTTTTGCGCAACGACAAATCGCTTACCCAAACCATTGGTAGAGCTGCTAGGAACGAAAGAGGCAAGGTTATTATGTATGCCGATAGAATTACTGATAGCATGCAACGTACCATGGACGACAATGTGAGGAAAAGAGAAATCCAAATTGCTTATAATACCAAACATGGCATTACGCCCACTACGGTTAAGAAAAGTATTCAGGAAATTATGCAGCAAACCAGTGTGGCAGATTCTCAAATTCTTCAACCAGTGCCATATATTGAAAATGAAGAAATCAATTTGGCGGCTGATCCAATATTAATGAGTATGGGCAAGGCCAATTTGAATAAGGCAATTGAGGAGACCAAGAAGCGCATGAATAAAGCGGCCAAAGACCTCGATTTTATGGAAGCAGCTAGGCTAAGAGATGAAATGTTTGCGATGCAAAAATTATTGACAGAACAAAGCGCAAATTAAGGTTAATTTAAAAACAACACTTTAAACTTTACTCTTGTAAAGCCGCAAGCAAATTAAGGTTAATTTAAAAACAACACTTTAAACTTTACTCTTGTAAAGCCGCAAGCAAATTAAGGTTAATTTAAAAACAACTCTTTAAACTTTACTCTTGTAAAGCCGCAAGCAAGTTAAGGTTAATTTAAAAACAACACTTTAAACTTTCCTTCTGTGATTACAACTGTATTGGTATTTTCTTCTAATTGAAGTGTGCCCGAAAAGGTTCCTGCGGCATAAGGCTCTTTGGCGCCTAAATCAATGATGTCAAAGTTTAACCTTAATCCACTTGTAGGCGATGACGGTGTTGCAGTGCTTTTGAACAAAGTTAAATTTGGCGCTTTGTATTCGGTTAAATTGCTTAAATCATATTCGTCCATTACATATTTTAATCCGTTTACCCAACCCGGATTTTTCTTGTTTAAGGTAAAAGTGATCGATGGAAAATCTGCAGCAGATTTTTGGCCAATCAAATAAAATTGTTGAATATTACTTGGGTCATCCTTAATAAGGGTCATTGCCTTAAAATCTGTAGGAATTCCATTTACCTTACAAGTAAAAAAATAGCTAGGGGTACTTGCTCCGCCGCCAGGTATAGTACTATTGTTGCCCGAGCTATCGTTGCTTTTAGTTTCGGTCTTGGTACAACCGACCGCCAAAAGTAAGGAAAACGCCATTATCATTATCTTAACTTGATTCATTTCAAACTATTATAAATTCAAATATATAAATCAATTTTTAAAAATCCATATTTTGACTCAAAAAAAAAGGTCGCCTATGTGAATAAGCGACCTTTTTGTCTAATATTTAAAACTTTATTCGAAACGATGTGCCGTTTTATTTAACTCCTCTGGCGACAAACTTTTGAAATAATCGTAGGTAATTTTTAGTCCATCTGCCCTATTTACTTTAGGCTCCCAACCCAAAATCGCACGTGCCTTGGTTATATCTGGCTTACGTTGTTTTGGATCATCCTTTGGCAATGGCTTAGAAATTAATTTCTGGTTAGTACCCGTTAATTTAATAATCTCTTCACCAAACTCACGAATGGTAATTTCATCTGGATTGCCAATATTAACCGGTTGCGCATAATCACTCAACAACAATTTATAAATGCCATCAACCAAATCGCTTACATAACAAAAACTGCGAGTCTGACTTCCATCGCCAAACATGGTTAAATCTTCACCACGCAATGCCTGACCAATAAAAGCAGGCAAAACGCGGCCATCATTTAAACGCATTCTTGGTCCGTAAGTATTAAAAATTCTTATAATGCGGGTTTCCAAACCATGGAAGGTATGATAAGCCATGGTCATAGCCTCTTGAAACCTTTTTGCCTCATCATAAACTCCTCTTGGTCCTACAGGATTTACATTTCCCCAATACTCCTCCGTTTGTGGATGAACCATTGGATCGCCATAAACCTCGCTGGTTGATGCAATTAAAACACGGGCATGCTTTACACGCGCCAAACCCAAACAATTATGAATTCCTAATGAACCAACCTTTAAGGTTTGAATTGGAATTTTTAAATAATCGATTGGACTAGCAGGAGAAGCAAAGTGAAGGATATAATCTATTTTACCTGGCACGTGAATAAACTTACTTACATCGTGGTGGTAAAACTCAAACTGCTCAAGCTTAAATAAATGCTCAATGTTTTTCAAATCACCTGTAATGAGGTTATCCATTCCAACCACATCATACCCTTCGGCAATGAAACGGTCGCACAAATGTGACCCCAAAAAACCAGCAGCGCCAGTTATTAATACTCTTTTATTCGACATTATTTTTGGGTATTTACTCCTATACAATAGTATTCAAAACCATGCTCAACCATTTCTTCTAAGTCATAGATATTTCTACCATCAAACACCACTTTGTTTTTCATTAACTTACCCATAACCTTAAAATTAGGCGTTCTAAATTCTGGCCATTCGGTTACAATTAACAAAGCATCTGCATCAATTAATGCATCATTAGGATCTTTGCAATATTCAATTTGCTCGCCTAAATCCTTTTTGGCTTCGAGCATGGCTACTGGATCGTAAGCCTTCACTTGAGCGCCAGCATGCAATAATTTTTCGATGATAACCAATGACGGCGCCTCACGCATATCGTCTGTTTTTGGCTTAAAAGACAAGCCCCACATAGCAAAGCTCTTTCCTTTTAAATCGCCTTTAAAATGCGCAATTACCTTATTAAACAATACACTTTTTTGATCTTCATTTACATCTTCAACAGCTTGTAAAATGCGCATGCTGTGACCATTTTCATTCGCAGTTCTAATCAAGGCCTTTACATCTTTTGGAAAACATGATCCGCCATAGCCAATACCAGGATAAATAAAACGATGACCAATCCTTGGATCGCTACCAATTCCTTTGCGAACCAAATTTACATCTGCACCCATAATTTCACAAAGGTTAGCAATGTCATTCATAAAACTAATCTTGGTAGCCAACATTGCGTTAGCAGCATATTTTGTCATTTCTGCACTAGGTACATCCATAAAAATAATTGGATGTCCGTTTAATAAAAATGGCTTGTATAACCTACGCATTACATCTTCTGCTTTCTTGGTTTCAACCCCAACCACAATGCGGTCTGGCTTCAAGAAATCGTCAATAGCCGCACCCTCTTTCAAGAACTCAGGATTAGAAGCAACATCAAATGCAATGTCCACATTGCGCCTATCCAACTCGCCTTTTAGGGCACTCTTCACTTTCTCGGCAGTACCAACAGGTACAGTACTCTTAGTTACCACAACGATATAATCATTTGCGTATGTACCAATCTCTTTTGCCACACCCAATACATATTTTAAATCGGCAGATCCATCTTCGCCTGGAGGTGTTCCTACAGCAATAAATGCAACATCAGCATCATTTAAATTCTCGCCTAAATTAGTAGAGAAATTTAAACGTCCCTTTTCAAAATTACGAATTACCATTTCTTCCAAACCAGGTTCGTAAATAGGCATAATACCCTTCTTTAGGTTGTCAATCTTCTTTGTATCTATATCAATACAAACTACATCAATACCAACCTCCGCGAAACATGTACCTGTTACTAAGCCCACATAACCAGTTCCAATTACTACAATTTTCATATTATTTATTTAATTCAAAAGTGCAAACTAATAAGGCTAAAAAATTGACTTCATAAAATAAACCAAATTTTTAGTCCAACATTACTTCAACGAAAATATAAAATCCTAACCAAATATTGTAAGGACAATTATCATCATTTGTATTTTTTTTTAGAATCAAACAAAAAAAGCCATCTTTGAACCAATGACGAGATTATTTTCTTTTAATTTTTATGCCCTGTTTAGCCTGCTTTTTCCCCTCACCCTATTGGGTCAGGAATCTAATAAATATCTTTTTAGCAATAAAATATTCAACCTGCAATTCCTTTATAACTATCATGTTCCCAGTGGGAACTACGCAAAAACATACGGAAAATACAGTGCAATTGGATTTGGCGGAATGCTTAAAACCAAAGACAATTGGATCATAAGCGGTGAGGCCAATTACCTCTTCGGAAGCAATATTAAAGAGGCCGATTTATTTAACAACTTAATTTCAAGTGGTGGATATATAAGCTCAACAAGCGGCTCTCCTGCCAATTATTCGGTTAATATGAGGGGGTTTTCAACATACCTAGGAGCTGGCAGGTTGTTTGCCGTTAACAAAAGAAACATAAATTCGGGTTTTATGCTAAAAGGTGGACTAGGATTTTTACAACATTATATCAATATCGTTAGTCAAGAAAGAAACATTCCTCAGCTAGACCAAAACTATTCTAAAGGATACGATAGGCTTAGTTCGGGATTAAGTTTTACCGAATTCGTGGGCTACTGTCACCAAAGTCAAAATCGCTTAATTAACTTTTATATTGGCGTTGAATGGATGCAAGCCTCAACCACCAATAGAAGAAAATATAATTACGACCAAATGAGCTATCAAACGGGCTCTAAGGTAGATTTTAGCACCTCTTTTCGCGTTGGCTGGATGATTCCAATTTACCTTAATACCAAGGAAGAAAACGAATTCCAGTTTAAATAATATGCTCCGCAAAATTGGATACATTTCATACTTAATTAGCACACAAGCTTACTTTTTCTTAGTACGCCTCATTAGTCCGTTTAATGCACGCGCTAAACTTTTATGCGATGGCCAAAAAAATATCCTACAAACCATCAAAGCTGGTGAGCTAAATCAACACAAAAAAACCATTTGGTTTCACGTTTCTTCTTTAGGGGAATTTGAACAAGGCCAACCAGTAATGGAGGCACTTAAGGCACAATATCCAGACCATAGATTGGTGCTTACTTTCTTCTCCCCTTCTGGTTATGAAGCAAAAAAAAACGACCCAATTGCCAACGCAGTCTACTACCTACCTTTCGAATCAAAAAGCAATGCCCAACAACTTATCTCTATCCTTAATCCCAGCATGGCCTTTTGGGTTAAATACGAGTTCTGGTTTCAATACCTCTATCAATTAAACAAAAACAACATTCCAGTTTATTTATTAGCTGCACAATTTAGGCCGAACCAAATTTTCTTTAAGCCATATGCCTACTTTCATGCACACATCTTACGCCTATTTAATTTCATATTCTGTCAAACACACTTATCAGAAACACTCCTAGAAAAAATAGGCATAACCCAACACCTTTTTACAGGAGATAACCGGTACGATAGGGTTATTCAAAACACCAAAAACTTTCAGGAAATACAACACATTCAAGCTTTTCAAAACAATCAAATTACCCTCATTGCAGGCAGTTCATATGTTATAGAAGAGCAAATGATTGCCCATGCATTTAACCAACAAAATATTCCATTTAAATGCATCATTGCACCCCATTTTGTAGGAGAAGAACGCATCTACGAAATACAAAAATTATTTGGAAATTATGCTATTCGTTACTCAAAAATAAACGAACAAACTATCATAGAAGACTATCAAGTTCTTATCATAGACCAAATAGGACTCTTATCTAAGTTATACAAATATGGTCAGCTCGCTTTTATTGGCGGCGGCTATTGGGAAAACGGATTGCACAACAGTTTAGAAGCCGCAGCCTTTGGCATGCCCTTAGCGTTTGGACCAAAGCTCAGAAGGTTTCCAGAAGCACAAGATTTAGTTGAAATGGGGTTTGGAACAACCATTCAAAACAAAGAAGAATTTAACAACTGGCTTAGTACCTATTTAACCAACGAACAAAGCAGGCTAAGCATTGCCAAAAGTTGCCAAGAATTTGTTCAATCAAACAAAGGTGCCACCCAAAAAGTGATGCAAAAAATCACTTCCTAGTCTTTCTTTTTTCATCTAAATAATTCTTTAGAGAATCTATCTGCGGGTCCATTAAAGGTTTGGGCTGAACCAAAATTTGATCCTCCTTTACCACTTTCTTTTTGCTACTTCCGCAAGCAACCACAAGTAACAGCACACTAATGCTGAACAATAAATTTAAACGAATGTTCCAGTCCTTCATCAGAAATTAAATTAACAAAATACAATCCATTCGGCAACTCTTGCACGTCTATTTGTAATTGGTTCAGACCAGACTTTGCCCAATCTTTTGCAAGCACCAAATTCTTTTTTCCATCTAAACCAATTAGCTCCACATGCATCATTTTCTTTTGCTTGCTCTCAAATTCAAAATACAAAATTTGCGCTACCGGATTGGGATAAGCATTAAACATTCCCTTGTCTTTTCTCAAAGACTGCACGCCAGACAAGGGATCATTGCTTATGACCTTGGCAACCCAAGTGCGGTTCTGATTGCTCGTATTTCCCCACGATCCATTTAACCATGCTACACCTAACTCATTGTACCTTTTCTGAATGCCGGTATAGTCTCCCCAACGTTCAACAGAATCAAAAATTACCCGAATATTCCCTTCACCTTTCTTCACAAAAACAGGCGCAGAAACATTAAACTTCCTATCTATATAAACCACCGATGTGCCAGGAAATAAGCTTGGAGAAACATGCGAAAACGTAATCATGCTGCTGTGGTCGCCATTCTCTCCAGAGCCCACATAAGCAATACTTGGGTAACCAATATCCATCGAATCATAAGAAATAATGGTGCCTTCTAAACGTGGCTTATCGGTCCAAATTTCATGTATTCTTCCATAGTAAACCCCGGGTGCAAACAAGCCCGTATCAATGGTATTTCCAACATAACTAATTACCCCACCTTCATACATGGCACTCAACACACGGGCATCATTGGTTTGCAATTTTCTACCATTGGGTTGTATCGCGTTTGGCTGCAAACCATACGCTACAGGATTCCTCAAAACCTTTGAGCTTAAAGTAGCTACACCAGATTCAATGGTATTGCTTATATAATGAACAAACACCGAATCGTTGCTTAAATCTGATGGTCGGTGCGAAAGAAAATACATCTCTGGTCCGTATAATTTTGACCCACCCTTTGCCGGACAAATACTCCAAAGTGGCTTGTCGTTATACTTAATATTGTTATACACTTTTTGCGGCAAAGAATCGCCCGCATAACCTTTCATTTTATCTACTTGCCAGATATACGATTCTAAAAATCCATTCTTCCAAAAGGTATTATCTTTTAACCTATTAACCGTAATAAACAATTCCTTTTTACTCAAAGAAATAATGGGGTAATCGCTCCAACTGCTATCGCCCGTAATATTACCTGGAATTTGGTATAGATTCCATGTTTTACTTGGATCACTAGAAGTAGAAAACGCTACAATAATGCGGGTATCCAAGCTCGAGCTTCCTTGCAAAAAAACGATGATGTAACGGTCTTGCTCTGGGTCATAAATGGTACGAGGGTCGTAGGTTCTATTTAAAGGCCCCAAGGCTGAACCAAGAGAGCCAAGTGATTTTGAAACAATGGCTCTTCCCGTATCATTATATACCGTAAAATTAGTATTAACACAACTTATCATCATGCCATTATTGCCAATACAAAAATCATTGTCGTTGGGCGTTCCTTGCGTAATATTGGCCGTAAATCCTAAGCCAAGACTAGGTGCATCTGCCGCTGCCTTTTTCTTATTTAATGCCTTTTGCGAAACATGTTGTAAACGCTGGGCATCTAAATTTTGCTTGGCCAATTGCTTATCGCTTAAAGGAGCAGGCGCTGCTTTTATGTTAATTATATGCGCATCTGGCATAGAGGGCAATTCACTTAAATTAACCTTAGCGCCCAAAGGCGTACTCAGGTTTTTAACATCGTAAGTAAAGGTTGATTTCTCTTGAGCCTGCATGCTCAAAAACAAAAACAAACATAAGATCAAAGACAATTCCTTCTTCATAAATGTATAATTCATCTGTGGCAATTTAATACAAGAAAAACAAAAGTTTTACAAAACCCAAATTTCATTTGAAACTACCAGCAAATTAGCTTGGTTAACTTTGTTGAAATTGACTTCAATAGATTAATAAAAAGACCTTTATATCAACTAAATTAACATGGCCCAAAAATTGCCAAAACACGAGTCTCACTATAACCAAAGAGCAAATAGTCCTGGTTAACTTTGTTGCAATTAATTGTTGTAATGATCCAACTAAAGCTGTTTTGTAATGGCTGTTTTCCTAAATTTATTTTCCAAGATTGTTTTGCTAAAGTTGTTTTGCTAAGGTTGTTTTGCTAAGGTTGTTTTACTAAAGCTGTTTTACTAAAGTTGTTTTGCTAAGGTTGTTTTGTTAAAGTTGTTTTGTTAAGGTTGTTTTACTAAAGCTGTTTTGCTAAGATTGTTTTGCTAAAGCTGTTTTACTAAAGTTGTTTTGCTAAGGTTGTTTTACTAAGGTTGTTTTGTTAAAGTTGTTTTGCTAAGGTTGTTTTGCTAAGGTTGTTTTACTAAAGCTGTTTTACTAAAGTTGTTTTGCTAAAGCTGTTTTGCTAAAGTTGTTTTGTTAAAGTTGTTTTGTTAAAGCTGTTTTGTTAAAGCTGTTTTGCTAAAGTTGTTTTGTTAAAGCTGGTTTGCTAAGGTTGTTTTACTAAAGCTGTTTTACTAAAGTTGTTTTGCTAAAGCTGTTTTGTTAAAGCTGTTTTGTTAAAGCTGTTTTGTTAAAGCTGTTTTGTTAAAGCTGTTTTACGAAGGTTATTTTACTAAGGTTGATTACGAAGGTTATTTTACTAAGGTTGATTACTAAGGTTGATTACTAAGGTTGATTACTAAAGCTGATTACTAAAGCTGATTACTAAAGCTGTTCTCCTATAGCTTTTTACTTAAGCCTATTTTACTAAGCCTTTAACAAAACAACCTTTTCGCCGCGGGCGCAAATGCGACCAATAGGCTCAACAAAAGGAATATTATTTTGGGTAAACAAAGTCCTTATCGACGATACTCCTTCGGGCGAAACGGCTATTAACAATCCGCCACTTGTTTGCGGATCATTCAATATCTGAAATGGCTCCATCTCGATTACACCACCTACTTTATGCTCCCATGCATTCCAATTTCTATAGGTATTATCTGGAATAATATTTTGCTTTAAATAGGTATCCAAAAACGAAAAGTAAGGGATATTTTTCCAATCTAATTCTGCCGAAAATTCATCGCCACACATCTCCAATAAATGTCCCAACAAGCCAAATCCCGTTACATCGGTTAAGGCATGCACTGCCGCATTTGCCCCCAATTCAACGCCTATGCTATTCAATTTACACATCCAATCAACCACCTCTTTAGCATGTAATTCTTGCGCCAATCCCCGTTTAATGGCCGTTCCCATAATGCCTGTTCCAAGAGGTTTACTTAAAAATAAATAGTCGCCCACTTGCGGTAAATTGTTTCGCTTTAAATTTTCGGTTCGAACCGACCCTGTAACAGTTAAACCAAAAAGGGGCTCTTTACTATCGATGCTGTGACCACCCGCCAGAGGAATTCCAGCATTTCTGCATACCTCACGGGCGCCATTCATCACCTCCGTTGCCAGCTCCAAGGGCAAAGTTTCAATAGGCCAACCCAACAAAGCATTTGCAAACAACGGTTTACCACCCATGGCATACACATCGCTAATGGCATTGGTGGCTGCAATGCGACCAAAATCAAAAGCATCATCCACTATAGGCATAAAAAAATCAACCGTATTAATAACGCCCAAACCACCACCAATATCCCAAACCGCCGCATCATCGTTGCTTTGATTGCCCACTAACAACTCCTTAAAATGCTGCTCGCTGCGCTCAGATAATATCTTTTCTAAATCTGCCGGCGCAATTTTACAACCGCAACCCGCCTTGTGAGAATATTGTGTTAACTTAATTTTATTGGCCATGCTTTCTATTTTAAACCCCTTTCAAACTTAAATCAATTATATATAAGGTCCTAAACGATTCAACATAATAATTATATACAAAAAACAATTTCGGTTTGAACCCATTTAAGCAGGCATAACTTTTAGAAAACCTGCCACTAAATCATTTCGATTTGAACCAAATTGGCTAGAAAAAATTTACAAGAAAACCGATTCCAATTTCTTTAGATAAACTAAATTAGTTCAAAGGATAATTTGATTTGACTATAACTAAATACCATACGACAAGACGCATTTTCTAAGTGCTTTTAGGATTATTACATAGTTGGGATCGGTAAAATAACAAAAGGAATTACAACAAAATTGCATAAATCTAAACAATGTCATAATTTTGAATAAACCTCTTTGCGGCCCTATTGCATTGAACCCATTTCAACATCTTAAAATTTTAACCAAATAAAATATCCGTGAATATAAATAGCGCCAAAAATTTTTCTTATAAAGCCCTAATAGCTTCAATTAGCCTATTCATCCTATTTCACATTGGCATACTGACTAAGTTAATTCCCTACGAAAATACTTGGGGTGGCCAACTAGAAAACGAAGCTCAAATGTATGTTTTTGAAACAATTTCAATCCTAATCAATGCCATGCTTATAACCATACTTGTGCTTAAAGCAAACTATGTTAAGAACAGCCTATCGCCTAAATTACTCAACGGAATTCTTCGGGCCTTTCAAGTCCTATTTACCCTAAATACAGTGGGAAATCTTTTCGCAAAAACCTACCTCGAAATGTCCTTCAGCCTTGTAACGCTAGCATTTGCGGTGCTCATTGGGATCATTCTAAAGAAACCAAACCAGCAAAACTAACTAATAACATTCCCTTTAATTCTTAACAAATAGTGCTTTTTGTGATTTGTTCTAATTATTAAATAATAAATCCCATTAGCCAGCTTATTTACATCGATTGCATTCCTATCAATATCAAATTGGCTGCTTTCAATTTTATTTCCAATAATAGAATATATTTCATATTCAAAGTTTTCAAAAAATGGCAAATTTACATAAATAAAATCAGTGGAAAGATTGGGGTATATTTCAACATTGTTGCTAAAAGTTTCCTTACCTAATCCAACAGTTAAGGGAGTAAATCTATAAACTAAATTTTTTGCTGGAATATCAAGTAAAAAGGTATCTCGAGATATTAAAAATTTCGGATTAGAGCTGTTGCCTCCTAAAAGCACAAGGGTATTTTGTTCATCTTTGCCAATAGCTACAAAGGCACCAATATCCTGCAACCAAGCACTTGTATCCGCTTTAATTTCACCATAATGTATTTCAAAAACATTACTTTCTTCGTAAAGCCACAATTGAACATTGGCATAATCTGTTGAATCTTTACTTCTTAAAAAACCTGCATTTTTATATTCTATTTTAAATATTTTATCTCCATCAACCGAATCCAATTGTACATTTATTGAAGAGGCAAATGGCGTAATTAGGTTTAATTCTCTAAAATAGGTATTCAGCATATAAATTCTATTGGCAAGGAAATTTTGAGGATGAAAAAATGTCACTCCACCTGCCTTAGATATCCAAATATTATCATACGTAACATCAAAAAACTTAAAATTTAATCGGCATCACAAAACACCTTGATGTACAAGAATTAGTATCCCAATATTGGTCTGGCCATATGCTGTATGGAGAATACAGATTTAGGTATTCTTTTGAACCAACTTAAAATTTAAAAAATGGCTGAGCTTTACATAACTCAACCATTAAAATTAAACTCAAAAATATCTTAAAAAAAATCATAATTATTGAGGTGTGCTATATCCTAATGAACAAGGATTTGATGGAACTTCCAATTGAAATTGTAATCATAACAATGTAAATAAAATAAAAACGAAAATGAAAATAAATAAATATTCAACACCAACACTACCTCTTATACCGATACGCAATATGTAATAGTCCAATCATTTAGGGGGCTGGTGAGCTTTCGACATTTACCATGCTTAAATCAAATTACCCTTTGGACTAATTTAATTTAAGTAATGGTATTATTAATCAATAAAATAAAATAAAATAATTCAATTGAAAACAATTAGAATTTCAATTTTAATAATAAAAAGAACCGCTTTAAATCACCCAAAGCAAAAAAAAACGGCCTCCATAAAATGGAAGCCGTTCTTATATAAATTTAATTCGCCCTAGTCTTCTTTCGAAGCCATCAACAAATCGTATTCTTCTTTTGATCCTACAACTAATTTTTCATAGTCGCGGTGACCAGTACCTGCTGGAATTAAGTGACCCACAATTACGTTTTCTTTCAAACCTAACATGCGATCTACTTTTCCTGAGATAGCAGCTTCGTTCAAAACCTTGGTTGTTTCCTGGAATGATGCAGCACTCATGAAACTATGTGTACCCAAACTTGCTTTGGTAATACCCATGATAATTTGAGTTACAGTAGCCGATTGTGCATCCCTTACCTCAACTACTTTCATGTCTTTACGCTTCAATTGTGAATTCTCGTCACGCAATTTACGTATGCTAATTATCTGACCTGGTTTAACCGTAGTAGAATCTCCTGCCTCAACTACCACCTTCTTGTCGTAAATCCAATCATTGGCTTGTTTCAAATCCCAACGACTAACAAATTCACCTTCTAAGAAAGTAGTATCGCCTGGATCAACAATTTCGATGTGCTTCATCATCTGACGGATGATAACCTCAACGTGCTTGTCGTTGATTTTTACACCCTGCAAACGATAAACTTCCATAATACCATTTAAAATATAACGCTGAACAGCCAATGGCCCTTCAATACGCAATATGTCTTGTGGTGATATAGAACCATCAGATAAAGATGAACCTGCTTTTACGAAGTCATTTTCCTGAACCAAGATATGCTTAGACAATGGAACTAAGTATTTCTTTTGCTCACCATCTTTTGAAGTAATCATGATTTCACGGTTACCACGCTTAATGCCACCAAAAGTTACAACTCCGTCGATCTCAGTTACAATTGCCGGGTTAGAAGGATTACGTGCCTCAAATAATTCAGTTACACGTGGTAAACCTCCAGTGATATCTCGGGTTTTTCCAACAATACGAGGAATCTTAACCAAAATCTCTCCAGCCTTAATCTTATGTCCATGCTCTATCATAAGATGAGCACCCACAGGTAAGTTGTATTCTTTTGAGTCTTTGTCTTTTCCTTCGGATACTATAATAGATGGAATCTTAGTTTTATCCCTGCTCTCAGTAATTACCTTCTCTTTGTGACCAGTTTGCTCATCACTTTCTTCCTTGTAATTCACATTCTCGATAATGTTTTCAAAACTTACTTTACCCGTAAATTCAGAAATAATTACCGCATTGTATGGATCCCAAGCACAGATAGGTGTTCCCTTTTCAACCTTCTCACCATTCTTCACTTTTAAGTGCGCACCGTAAGGTATGTTGATGGTAATAATAGGATTGCGGGTCTTTTCATCTAAGATACGAATCTCACCTTGGCGACCTAATATAACAGTATCAAATCCTTCTTCAGTTTTAAGATCCGTTGTTCTTATCTCTTCAAATTCTAATATACCACCAAACTTAGCTACCAATTGCGATTCAGATGCAATATTAGACGCGGTACCACCCACGTGGAAGGTACGAAGTGTTAACTGTGTACCAGGCTCTCCAATCGATTGCGCTGCTACCACACCTACTGCATCACCAATATGAGAATGGCGACCAGTTGACATGCTTCTACCATAACATTTGCTACAGATTCCGTAACGCGTTTCGCAGGTTAATGCAGAACGAATTTCAATGGATTCAAGTGGAGAATCTTCAATTCTTTGCGCAATTTCTTCATGAATATTATCACCAGTATGGCAAATTAAATCGCCACTCATTGGATCATAAATATCATGAACACTGGTTCTACCCAAGATACGCTCATATAAAGTTTCTACTACCTCTTCATTGTCTTTCAACGCGCTAATTGGAATACCACGTAAAGTACCACAATCTGCTTCACTTACTACTACATCTTGCGCAACGTCGTGCAACCTACGTGTTAAATAACCTGCATCCGCAGTCTTCAACGCCGTATCCGCCAAACCTTTACGCGCACCGTGCGTAGAAATAAAGTATTCAATTACAGAAAGACCTTCTTTAAAGTTCGATAAAATTGGGTTCTCGATAATCTCTCCAGTTCCACCACTTAAATTCTTTTGTGGTTTTGCCATCAATCCCCTCATTCCACCTAACTGGCGAATTTGTTCTTTTGAACCCCTAGCGCCAGAATCCAACATCATATAAACTGGGTTGAATCCTTGTTGGTCTTCTTTTAATTGCTTTAACAAGGTATCTGCCAAACGAGAGTTAATACGGGTCCAGATATCAATTACCTGGTTGTAACGCTCATTGTTTGTAATAAAACCATTGTTATAGTTATCCCAAATTTCGTCAACTTCTGCTTGTGCTTGCTTAATAAATTGCTCCTTTTCGTCAGGAATATTTACATAAGATAAGTTAAACGATAAACCTCCTCTAAAGGCATATTGGAATCCTAAATATTTAATATCATCTAAGAAAGCGGCACAAATATCTTGTCCAACTTCTTTAAACATCACACCAATGATATCGCGCAAAGATTTCTTTGTTAGCAATTCATTAATATATGGATGTTGAGATGGTACAACCTGATTAAATAAAATTCTACCCATGGTAGTTTCTATCACCCTGCTAACCAAAGCGCCACCTTCTAATACATTTACACGACATTTAACCCATGCATGCAAGTCAATTTTGCCTTCGTTGTAAGCAATAATTGCCTCTTCCGATGAATAGAATGATAAGCCTTCTCCTTTAACAAAATGCTCAGGCTCCGATTTACGTCCTTTAGTAATATAATACAATCCCAACACCATGTCCTGAGATGGAACCGTAATAGGTGCACCATTTGCAGGGTTCAAGATATTGTTTGAAGCCAACATTAACAACTGGGCTTCTAGCACTGCCGCATTTCCTAGTGGTACGTGAACAGCCATCTGGTCACCGTCAAAATCCGCATTAAAACCAGTACAAACCAATGGATGTAACTGTATCGCTTTTCCTTCAATTAACTTCGGTTGGAAGGCTTGAATACCTAACCTGTGAAGTGTAGGAGCACGATTCAATAATACTGGGTGACCTTTTAAAATATTCTCTAAAATATCCCAAATAATTGGCTCTTTGCGATCTACCAATTTCTTAGCAGACTTTACCGTTTTAACGATTCCACGCTCGAGCAATTTGCGGATAACAAATGGCTTGAATAACTCAGCTGCCATGTTCTTTGGAATACCGCACTCATGTAATTTTAGGTTCGGACCAACCACAATAACCGAACGGCCAGAGTAGTCAACACGTTTTCCTAATAGGTTCTGACGGAAACGACCTTGCTTACCTTTTAGCATATCGCTTAAAGATTTCAACGGACGGTTACCTTCAGTTTTAACAGCACTTACACGGCGTGTATTATCAAACAATGAATCCACAGCCTCTTGTAACATACGCTTCTCATTACGTAAAATCACCTCTGGTGCTTTGATTTCCATCAAACGCTTCAAACGGTTGTTACGAATAATTACACGGCGATACAAATCATTTAAGTCGGAAGTCGCAAATCGTCCGCCTTCTAATGGAACCAATGGACGTAATTCTGGTGGAATTACAGGGAGGATTTTAACCACCATCCACTCCGGACGGTTTTCACCGTGACGTTGAGAATTACGGAATCCTTCAATAACTTTCAAACGCTTCAAAGCTTCGTTCTTACGTTGCTGAGAAGTTTCTGTGCTGGCCTTAATACGCAAGTCGAAACTTAATGAATCAAGATCAATGCGAGCCAACATAAACCAAAGCGCTTCACCACCCATTTTAGCGATGAACTTGTTAGGGTCTGCATCTTCTAAATGTTGGTTATCTTTTGGTAAAGTATCTAAAATATCTAAATATTCTTCTTCGGTTAATAAATCAAGGTTCTGAATTCCATCATTTGATTTAATACCTGGCTGACAAACTAAGTAGCGCTCATAGTAAACTACCATGTCTAATTTCTTAGAAGGCAATCCTAGTAAATAACCAATTTTATTTGGCAATGAACGGAAATACCAGATATGGGCAACAGGAACCACCAAATTGATGTGTCCCATGCGCTCACGCCTAACTTTCTTTTCTGTTACTTCCACACCGCAACGATCACACACAATGCCTTTGTAGCGAATACGCTTGTATTTACCGCAATGACATTCGTAATCCTTTATTGGTCCAAAGATTCTTTCGCAAAACAAACCACCCATCTCAGGCTTAAAAGAGCGGTAGTTAATTGTTTCAGGTTTGGTAACCTCCCCAAAAGATCTTGTTAAAATACTTTCAGGCGACGCTAGGCCAATGCGAATCTTGGTGAAGTTGGCTTTTATTTTTTGTTCTTTTTTCAAAGACATGTTTGCGTTGTTTTATTTTGTGATATCATACAAACAAGGGCAACCCTAAAGTTACCCTTATTTATACAACGATTATTTTTACTCAAGTGTAAGTTCTAAACCTAATCCACGTAACTCATGTAACAATACATTAAACGACTCTGGTATACCCGGTGTAGGTAAATTATCGCCTTTAACAATTGCCTCATAAGTCTTAGCACGGCCAATGATATCATCAGATTTTAAGGTTAAGATTTCTTGTAGGATATTAGCCGCACCGTATGCTTCCAATGCCCAAACTTCCATCTCACCAAAACGCTGACCACCAAACTGTGCCTTACCACCCAACGGCTGCTGGGTAATCAATGAATATGGCCCAATAGAACGAGCATGCATCTTATCGTCAACCATGTGCCCTAGTTTAATCATATAGATTACACCTACTGTTACCGGTTGATCAAACCTGTTTCCAGATAATCCATCGTTTAGGTAAGTTTTACCCCAATCTGGAATACCTGCCTTACGGGTATATTCTAAAACTTGGTCGTCTGATGCGCCGTCAAAAATTGGTGTAGCAAATTTTACGTCCAACTCTTTTGCAGCCCAGCCCAATACAGTTTCGTAGATCTGACCCAAGTTCATACGTGAAGGTACGCCTAATGGGTTCAAAACGATATCTACTGGTTCACCATTGTCCATAAAAGGTAGATCCTCTTCGCGCACGATACGGGCAACAATACCCTTGTTACCGTGACGACCAGCCATCTTATCTCCTACTTTCAACTTACGCTTTTGAGCAATATATACTTTAGCCAATTTAAGAATACCTGTTGGCAATTCATCGCCCACACTAATTGCATATTCTTTTCTTCTATAATCTGCCAACTCTTGGTTGTGGCGATTTTTAAAGTTGGTTAAAATGGTGCGAATCAATTCATTCTTCTCCGCGTCGCCAGTCCAATGATTGGCCATAACGTTAGAATAATCAACTTCGTTCAAGTTCTTCAAGCTAAATTTAGATCCTTTAGCAATGATTTCTTCGTTGTATACATTAAACACGCCAGAAGAAGTTTTGCCAGACAAAATAGTGAATAGTTTTTCAACCAAAATCTCTTTAATATCCTTTAAGTTCTTCTCATGCTCATCTTTCAACTTAGCTAACTTCAACTTATCATCCACCTTAGCCGATTTTTCTTTCTTAGCACGGGCAAACAATTTCTTGTCTATAACCACACCATTGGTAGAAGGAATCGCTTTTAAAGAGGCATCTTTTACATCACCCGCTTTGTCGCCAAAGATGGCACGTAATAATTTCTCTTCTGGAGATGGCTCAGTTTCACCCTTAGGAGTAATTTTACCAATTAAGATATCGCCTTCACCTACTTCACAACCTACTCGGATCAAACCGTTTTCATCTAAGTTTTTAGTAGCTTCTTCACTTACGTTAGGAATATCATTGGTTAATTCTTCTTCACCACGCTTGGTATCACGAACTTCTAATTCGTATTCTGTAATGTGTATAGAAGTAAAGATATCTTCTTTAACAACCTTTTCAGAAATAACAATCGCATCCTCAAAGTTATAACCTTGCCAAGGCATGAACGCTACTTGTAAATTTCTTCCAAGTGCCAATTCTCCACCTTGCGTTGCATAACCTTCACACAATACAGTTCCTTTTTCTACCTTTTGTCCTTTGCGCACAATTGGCTTCAAATTGATACAAGTATTTTGGTTGGTTCTGCGGAATTTAATCAAAGGATAAATTTTGGTATCAGTACCAAAACTCACCAATTTATCGGTTTCAGTTTGCTCGTAGCGAATGCGAATTTCGTTTGCATCTACATACTCAACAACACCATTACCTTCAGCTACCAATAAAGTACGAGAATCCTTAGCAACACGTCCTTCCAAACCTGTACCTACTACTGGCGCTTGTGGCTTCAATAAAGGCACAGCTTGGCGTTGCATGTTTGAACCCATCAATGCACGGTTCGCATCATTATGCTCTAAGAAAGGAATTAAAGATGCCGCGATAGATACAATCTGGTTTGGAGCAATATCCATGAACTCCAATTTATCAGATTCCACCATCGGGAAGTCACCTTCGTAACGTGCCTTAATTTTATGTTCTAAGAAATTACCTTCTTTATCGTAACGGGCATTCGATTGTGCAATTACTTTTCCTTCTTCATCTTCAGCACTTAAATAAGTAACAGGCTCATGGTTCTTTACAATACCACCTTCTACTTTTAAGTAAGGCGTTTCAATAAAGCCCATGCTGTTAATTTTGGCATGAACACAAAGCGAAGATATTAAACCAATGTTTGGTCCTTCCGGCGTTTCAATGGTACACAAACGTCCATAGTGCGTATAGTGAACGTCGCGAACCTCAAAACCAGCACGGTCTCTACTTAAACCACCAGGTCCAAGGGCAGACATCCTCCTTTTGTGCGTAATTTCCGCCAAAGGATTGGTCTGATCCATAAACTGTGATAATTGGTTCGTTCCAAAGAATGAGTTAATAACCGAAGACAAAGTCTTGGCATTAATCAAATCTGTTGGGGTAAATACCTCATTGTCGCGAATGTTCATACGCTCACGAATGGTACGGGCCATACGGGCCAAACCTACACCAAACTGAGAATACAACTGCTCCCCTACGGTACGTACACGGCGATTACTTAAGTGATCAATATCATCCACATCTGCCCTTGAATTAGATAATTCAATTAAGTACTTAATGATAGATACAATATCGTCTTTGCTTAATACACGGTTGCTTAAAGGCTCGTTTTTGTTCAACTTACGGTTGATCCTATAACGACCTACATCACCCAAATCGTAACGCTTTTCTGAGAAGAACAACTTCTCAATTACACCACGAGCTGTTTCTTCGTCAGGTGGATCGGCATTACGCAATTGGCGATAGATATGCTCATGAGCCTCTTTTCCACTATTAGCTGTATCCTTTTGTAAGGTATTTAAGATAATAGCAAAATCGTTGTGACTCGATTCATTTTTATGCAACAAGATAGATTTAACTTCTGCTTCAACAATTAAATCAATGTGATCTTCCTCAAGAACCGTATCACGCTCAATGATTACCTCATTACGCTCAATAGATACAACCTCGCCTGTATCCTCATCAACAAAGTCCTCAATCCAAGTACGAAGAACACGCGCCGCTAATTTACGACCCAATACTTTCTTCAAACCAGATTTGCTTACCTTAGCCTCTTCTGCCAATTCAAATAAGTTTAAGATATCTTTATCAGATTCAAAACCAATTGCACGCAAAAGGGTGGTTACAGGGAACTTTTTCTTACGGTCGATGTAAGCATACATCACATTGTTTACGTCGGTTGCAAACTCAATCCAGCTTCCTTTAAAAGGAATAACACGGGCCGAGTAAAGCTTGGTACCATTGGTATGGTAGCTTTGACCAAAGAACACACCAGGTGAACGGTGTAATTGTGAAACAATGATACGCTCTGCACCATTAATAACGAAAGTTCCGCGAGGCGTCATATAAGGTATGGTTCCCAAATACACGTCTTGCACGATGGTTTTGAAATCCTCGTGCTCGGGGTCGTTACATGACAAACGCAGTTTTGCCTTTAAAGGCACCGAATAAGTTAAGCCACGCTCAATACACTCATCTATAGAGTAACGAGGTGGGTCAACAAAATAATCCAGGAATTCTAGAACGAAGATATTTCTTGTATCGGTAATCGGGAAATTTTCCAGAAACACCTTATACAAGCCTTCATTGGTTCTACTTTCAGAGGTGGTATCCAACTGAAAAAATTCCCTGAACGACTGCAACTGTACATCCAAAAAATCTGGATAATCAATTACAGGATTGACAGAAGAGAATGAAATTCTTTCTCCTATCGGGTTAATATTTTTGGCCAATGTAAAATTAAAATTAAATGGTTAACCTATCCTTGGATTTGCATAAACAAAGATGTGACCCACGACATTTGTCGGGGTCACATTCTCAAAATCATTTGATTTTGAACTACTTAAGTTCAACCTCAGCTCCTGCTTCAGTAAGCTTAGCTTTAAGATCTTCAGCAGTTGCTTTGTCAACGCCTTCTTTGATTGGTTTTGGAGCACCGTCTACCAATTCTTTAGCTTCTTTTAAGCCTAAACCGGTAAGGTCTTTTACAATCTTAACTACGTTAAGTTTGTTAGCACCTGCGCTCTTTAAAATTACATCAAAAGATGTCTTCTCAGCTGGAGCTTCTGCAGCAGCAGCACTAGGAGCTGCAACAGCTACAGCAGCAGCTGCAGGTTCGATACCATACTCATCTTTCAAAATTGTAGCTAATTCATTAACTTCTTTTACAGTTAAGTTAACTAATTGTTCTGCGAACGCTTTTAAATCTGCCATTTGTCTAAAATTTAATTGTTATTAATTGTTGTTATTTTTTTCTTGTTGAATTACTCAGGTCGTTCTGATAATGTTTTTACTATGCCAGCGATGGTTTTACCACCAGATTGCAATGCGCTAATCACGTTTTGTGCAGGTGACTGCAACAAGCCAATGATTTCGCCGATTAATTCGTTCTTCGATTTCAATGCAATTAGGGCTTCTAATTGGCTGTCTCCGATGAATATATCTGTATCTATGCAAGCTCCTTTTAGGGCAGGAATGCTTTCTTTCTTTCTAAATTCTTTGATTGCTTTTGCTGGTGCTTTCATGTCTTCACAGAACATTATTGCGCTGTTACCTTTTAAGGTATCAACTAAGGCACCAAAATCGCGACCTGATTTTTCGAAAGCTTTTTGGATCAAAGAATTTTTAGCTACTTCTAAGCTGATGTCATTCTTAAACAACAATCTTCTTAGGTCGCTCGTTTTCTTAGCGTTTAAGCTAGAGATATCTGCTATATAGATATTCTTGTATTGGGTGAACTTTTCAACCAATGCGTCAATTACTAAACTTTTTTCTACTTTATTCATTGCCGTATTAGATTAAATTCCTGGTACTGATTTAGTGTCTACTATAATACCCGGACTCATGGTACTGCTTACATGGATACTTCTAAAGTAAGTACCTTTTGAGCTCGATGGCTTCATTTTTGCTAAAGTCTGAATCAATTCAACTGCATTTTCATACAATTTTTCAGGAGCAAAAGTAGATTTACCAATTGAAGTATGGATAATACCTTCTTTGTCTACTTTAAAGTCGATTTTACCAGCTTTGATTTCTCTTACTGTTTTACCAACTTCTTGCGTAACAGTACCACTTTTAGGATTTGGCATTAAGTTACGTGGTCCTAAGATTTTACCCAATTTACCTAGCTTAGCCATTACAGCAGGCATGGTAATAATGATATCGATATCTGTCCAACCTTTTTCAATCTTTTGGATATACTCATCCAAACCAGCGTAATCTGCACCAGCCTCAATAGCTTCTGCTTCTTTATCTGCAGGAACCAAAGCCAATACTTTAATGGTTTTTCCAGTTCCATGAGGTAATGCTACCACACCACGAACCATTTGATTTGCCTTCTTAGGATCAACGCCCAAACGAACATCGATGTCTACAGATGAATCAAACTTGGTGTAGGAAATCTCCTTCACCAACTTCGAAGCCTCAGCCAAAGTGTAGGCCTTTGTGCCATCCACTTTTTTCAAAGCTTCTTTTCTTTTCTTACTTATCCTTGTCATCTCTTAAATATTTTTAATTGTTAAAAGGATTCTCGCCAGAGATAGTTATTCCCATTGAACGGGCACTACCAGCTACCATTTTCATGGCCGACTCTACTTTAAAGCAGTTCATGTCCACGATTTTGTCTTCTGCGATGGCTTTTACCTGATCCCAGGTAACAGTTCCATTTTTCTTGCGGTTTGGTTCAGCAGAACCTTTCGCAATTTTTGAAGCCTCTAATAATTGATTTGCTACAGGTGGTGTCTTAATAACAAAGTCGAACGACTTGTCTGTATACACACTAATTACAACAGGTAAAATCTTTCCTGCTTTATCTTGGGTTCTTGCATTGAATTGCTTGCAAAACTCCATGATATTTACACCCTTTGATCCCAATGCAGGACCAATTGGAGGCGCTGGATTAGCAGCACCACCCTTTACCTGAAGTTTAATAAAACCTGTTAGTTCTTTTGCCATAACATCTAATTTTTGTCCCGTTTGTACGAGATTATACTACATTTAACTTTCTTTTTCTACTTGTGCAAAATTGAGTTCCAATGGTGTTCTTCTACCAAAGATTTTTACCATTACCTTCAATTTCTTCTTATCTTCACTTACCTCTTCAATTACACCGCTGAAACCAGTGAATGGTCCATCAACTACTTTCACATTCTCCCCTACTATGTATGGCTCTATTAACATTTCGCCTTGATCCGAAATTTGATCCACATTACCTAAAATGCGGCTAACCTCAGACGGACGTAAAGCAGTTGGTGTGGCTTTTCCACCTAAAAATCCAACTACACCATTAACAGAAGTGATGATGTGACCTACTTCACCAGCTATATCTGCATTAATCAAGATATAGCCAGGTAAATAAGCTTTTTCCTTACTGGTTTTTTTACCGTTTTTTACTTGGTAAATCTTCTCAGTAGGAATCAAAATTTGGGGAACATGTGCTGTTAATCCAGCTCTTTCGAGCTCAACCTCTAGCTGTGCTTTTACCTTCTTTTCTTGTCCGGTAACGGCACGTACTACATACCACTTAAATTGATCGGTTCCTTGTTCTATCATGATTCAATCTTAGCTTTGGAACAACTGGTAAAATAGGCCCAATGAGGTACTACTTGCTAGGTCAATTACTCCAATTACCAATGCAATAATCATAGATGCAATCATCACAATGATGGTACTTTCCTGCAAGTCTTCCCAGCTAGGCCAAGAAACCTTGTTCATCAATTCATCATAGGACAACTTGATATATTCTCTAAACTTGTTCATATTTTTTTCTTGGCACGGGAACAAGGATTCGAACCCTGATCAGCGGTTTTGGAGACCGACATTCTACCATTGAACTATTCCCGTAAGACAATAAATGTCCCGATAGAACATCGGGACATTTACAATCATTATAATTATTTAGGTGATTATTCTAAAATTTCAGTTACCTGACCAGCACCTACTGTTCTGCCACCTTCACGGATAGCGAAACGTAAGTTTTTCTCCATTGCAATAGGAGCGATCAAAGTTACTGTAATAGTAACGTTATCACCAGGCATTACCATTTCTACACCTTCAGCTAACGAACACTCTCCTGTAACGTCTGTGGTACGGAAATAGAACTGCGGACGGTATTTGTTAAAGAATGGCGTATGACGGCCACCTTCTTCTTTGCTTAATACGTAAATCTCAGCTTTGAACTTAGTGTGAGGTAATACAGAACCTGGCTTACAAATTACCATTCCTCTGCGGATTTGGTTTTTGTCTACACCACGTAATAATAAACCTACGTTGTCTCCAGCTTCACCTCTATCAAGGATCTTACGGAACATCTCAACACCAGTTACAACTGAAGTTAATTTTTCTGCTCCTAATCCAATGATATCTACACTCTCTGAAGAGTTTACGATACCACGCTCGATACGACCAGTTGCAACAGTACCGCGACCAGTGATCGAGAATACATCTTCAATTGGCATCAAGAAAGGAAGTTCGGTAGCACGTGGTGGAACTGGGATATACGTATCAACAGCATCCATTAATTCCATGATTTTGCCAACCCATAGTGGATCGCCATTCAAACCACCCAAAGCAGAACCTTGGATAACTGGAATCTCGTCGCCAGGGAATTCGTATTTGTTTAACAAATCACGGATTTCCATTTCAACAATTTCCAATAATTCTGGATCGTCTACCATGTCAACTTTGTTCATGAATACAACAATCTTAGGCACACCTACCTGACGAGCTAAAAGAATATGCTCGCGCGTTTGTGGCATAGGACCATCTGTAGAAGCTACTACTAGAATAGCTCCATCCATTTGAGCAGCACCAGTAACCATGTTCTTTACGTAATCGGCGTGACCTGGACAGTCAACGTGAGCGTAGTGACGGTTAGCTGTTGAATACTCAACGTGTGCAGTATTAATAGTAATACCGCGTTCTTTTTCTTCAGGAGCCGAGTCAATTGACTCAAATGAACGAGCTTCTGATAAGCCTGCATCTGATAATACCTTAGTAATAGCAGCTGTTAAGGTTGTTTTTCCGTGGTCAACGTGACCGATTGTACCGACGTTAACGTGTGGTTTACTGCGGTCAAATTTTTCTTTTGCCATTTTATTATATATTTTAAGTTTAGTTTTTGTTTGAGCCGTTGAGCAGAATCGAACTGCCGACCTCTTCCTTACCAAGGAAGTGCTCTACCACTGAGCTACAAAGGCTTAGGAATTCACCTTCGCAAGTGAATTCCTAATCGTTGATTAATAATAATAGATGAATCTGTTACATTGCTCAACTTACTTGAGCGAGAGACGAGGCTCGAACCCGCGACCTACAGCTTGGAAGGCTGTCGCTCTACCAACTGAGCTACTCTCGCTTTTATTCACTCATTCCGAAGAAAGAGCAATATAACTTTGTGACATAAACGCCATATCTACCCATCCTATATAAGGCGTAAGCAGACAATGTGGGGAGGGAAGGATTCGAACCTTCGAAACCGAAGTAACGGATTTACAGTCCGTCCCATTTGACCGCTCTGGAACCTCCCCATCACTCAAATCACCAGATTTGAAGTGGAGCCACTTGCCGGAATCGAACCAGCGACCTACTGATTACAAATCAGTTGCTCTACCAGCTGAGCTAAAGTGGCATTTTTTTTGGTTTGACCCAAATTAAATTCCATCGACGTTTATGATCATCATCCTTTCAAACCTTAGGTATTACCCTTATAATCTGAAAGTTAACCTGCAAAGAACTATTCTACCTTCGGCCTTTCTTTTTCAAAAGGACTGCAAATGTAGTGTTTTGCAGGATGTTTACAAGTATGAAGCAAAAAAAAATTAAAGAGAACTTTGAAGCGTAACAGTGGGGCAAATCTAAAATTCTATCAGGAATTGCCAAATATTTTCGTCACTCCCACCCCAAAATTTCTAGATTTTACCTGCTTTTCAAGGATTTAAAAAGTAAAAAAAAATAACACTTCCCAGAAAAAATATCCTTTTAGGCCCATTTTTGCGCTTGGTTCAGCCAGAAAAAAAAATATTCTTTTCGTTTTTTTAACCCAAATTGCCCTCAAATTCATTCAAATTATGTTTCAAAAGAAATTTAAAATACCCACTTTTATCAAAATTGGTTCAGCCAGCCTGCTCTTGCTGCTGTTTTCAATAAAGCTAAGCGCCATGGCTGAACCAAAATTTCCTAAATGCACTTTCAATAGCAACCAAACGCCCACCTATGCCCAAATGCGGCAAAGTTATATGCAGCTCGACTCGGCCTCGCCTTACATGAAGCTAACAGGAATTGGCCACTCGGATGCGGGCCGAAAAATTGAACTGTTTATTGTTAACAAGCAACAGGATTTTGTGCCTACCCAAACCAGCGGCAAACGTAAAATGGTGTGGCTTATTATGAATGGCATTCACCCGGGCGAATCGGAAGGCATTGATGCCTCCATTTTGTTCTTGCAAGCTATGGCCAAAAATCCAATGCTTATTCCAGATGGCGTAACCATTTTGGTTATTCCAGCCTACAATGTAGATGGCATGGGCAACCGCAAAACTTTTACCAGGGCCAACCAAAATGGGCCGGTACAAAAAGGTTTTAGGGCTAGCGCCAATAATTACGACCTGAACCGAGATTTTATTAAAGCCGATAGCAAAACCACCTTTTCTTTTTACAAGATTTTCCATGCTTGGTGCCCGCAAGTTTTCTTGGATACGCACACTTCTAATGGCGCAGATTATCAATATACCATGACGCTCATTAGCACCCAGAAAGACAAGCTAGGCGGACCCGCAGCAGATTTTCTATATCAAAAAATGAATCCATTTTTGTACCGCCAAATGAAGGCAAAATCTTTTGAAATGGCGCCTTATGTGAATGTGTTTGGCAACTCACCAGATGCCGCAGGTTACGAAGCTTTTGTAGAAAGTGCCAAGTATTCGACGGGCTTTGCGGCCTTGTTTGGCACCTTAGGGTTTGTGGCCGAAACGCACATGTTAAAGCCATATCCCAACCGCGTGCAGGCCACCTATGCCCTCTTGCAATGTTTCCTTCAGTTTTGTGCGCAAAATAGCCAAGAGTTGGTCCGAACCAAAGCCGCGCAAGTGGAATGGATGCAGCTACAACAAGTATACTCCAGCAATTATGTGGTACAAAAATCGGTGAACAAAAACCTGCTTTTTAATGGCTATGAATTGGAAAAATTACCAAGCCAATTGGGCAATTATGAGCGCCATTCTTATAACCGCAAGCGTGCCTTTCAAAGAATAATTCTGTATTACGATTCTTGTTACCCGAGTTTTCAATGCCGGGTGCCTAAGTATTTTGTGGTGCCGCAAAGTTGGCAAAAAACCATAGACCGTTTAGCGGCCAATGGGGTTGAGCATACTGTGGTAGAAGATACCCGCAACTTTGATGGGAAGGCCAAATACATACAGGAGATAAAATACGCCAATTCGCCTTCAGAAGGGCACTTTGTACACCGCGAAGTAAGCTGTGTAACCAAGCCCGTGCAAATAGAATTGCAGGCCGGTGATTGGATTGTGCCTACCCATCAAATGGCCATTCGTTATATCATGGAAGTGCTGAGTCCTGAGGCGTGGGATGGCTTTTTTGCTTGGAATTTTTTCGACCCAATTTTAAATGAGAAAGAAGGTTTTTCTGATTACGCATTTGAGGATGAAGCTTTGCAAATGTTGGCGCAAAATCCAGCGTTCAAACAAAAATTTGAGGACTGGAAAAATGCCAATCCCGATAAAATAGGCAATAAATATGAGGTTCTTGGTTTTCTTTACCACAACTCGCCTTATGCAGAAGCCGAATACCGGCGGTTCCCGGTTTTCTTTGAAGAGAAATAGTGCGAATTGAACTGAGTTTTTATACCGATTATACAAAATATATAGTCCAATTTCGACAAATGTTTCACTGTACTATTATTTTGCTATATCAACATTTACCATTGTAAAATTATCAAATAGATTTGGGTAATTTAATAATTACAATTGGTATAATTTGCCGCATACTAGCGATTCCAAATTTTTAGGAATAAAAACAGCGTGAATTGGAACTAGTTTTATACAGTTAGGCGATAGGTAATAGTCTAAATATATTTCGGCTAAAAAAACTGGTCGTTTGGCATTTGCCATGCTAAAATCAAATTGTACTTTAGACTAATTAGTGTAATGGCATTATTTGTGGAATACCAGCTATTCCTAATTTTCTTTGAAGGAAATTAGTGTGAGAGGAAATTAGTTTTTCTTGCCAAAAACTGGAGATTCCTTATTTGCTAGAAAGAGAAATAGCTAGAATTGAAACGAGTTTTTCAAATCCAATGAGGTTTAAAATCGCCGCGAAAAAATCGTTGGCTCAAACCCAAAAAATCGTTGGCTCAAATAGAAAAAATCGTTGGTTCAAATAGAAAAAAATCGTTGGTTCAAACAGAAAAAATCGTTGGCTCAAACCGAAAAAATAGTTGGCTCA
>Ga0163151_10001499_pt1 | contig 38974 bp, 27 predicted proteins | sample OliLakLV19MP5IB2_FD_145596 | JGI IMG/M metagenome (GOLD analysis project Ga0163151, IMG submission 145596) | Freshwater microbial mat bacterial communities from Lake Vanda, McMurdo Dry Valleys, Antarctica - Oligotrophic Lake LV.19.MP5.IB-2 | ecosystem: Environmental > Aquatic > Freshwater >... | reverse complement strand
TAACCCCATCGCCACTCGTTTTGCGGGCGTAAGGCCTGCTTTCGCCATCTCTCTTAAACCCATCCCCACTCGTTTTGCGGGCGTAAGGCCTGCTTTCGCCATCACTCTTAAACCCCTCGCCGCTAGTTCTGCGGGCGTAAGGCCTAGTTCCATCATTATCCTTCTTGAAAAAGTCGCCACCACCCGTTTTGCGGGCGTAAGGTCTACTCTCTCCATCTCTCTTAAATCCGTTGCCACTCGTTTTACGGGCGTAAGGTTTGCTGCTATCGCCATCTTTCTTGAAGAAATCGCCACCACTCGTTTTGCGTGCGTAAGGCTTATCTCCCGTTTTGCGTGCATAAGGCCTGCTTTCGCCGTCTTTTTTAAACCCGTCGCCACTTGATTTGCGGGCATATGGCCTACTGCCATCACTATCCTTCTTGAAGAAATCGCCACCACTCGTTTTGCGTGCGTAAGGCTTATCTCCCGATTTGCGTGCATATGGCTTATCTCCCGATTTTCTTGGTCCTGCCGAAGATCCCCCTCTTGGTGAACTACTTTTCCTTGGTGCGCTCGAACTCGTTCTTGGCCTTGCCGACTTATTCCCTGACTGCTCTCTTTTCATCTAATCTAATTTGTTTTTCTTGGCCCTTCAAATCGCTCCATTTTGTGCACTCACAACCATGTTTGGGTCAACCAGAGCGGGCTAATGTTAATAATAGCCTGCAAAGATAGCTATAATTTAAGGATTTATCCTATTTATCCACAAAAAGAAACCGACTCTTTTGGGGATAATCCTTCATGGGCAGGTTCCTAAAAATTTTACTCGTAACAAAACGACATGTCATTATGGAAACAAAACCTCAAAAAGACAAAATACACTTTATAAATACGGTGATGGTGTTTTGTGTTTATGCATTAAATTATGCCATATTAAGAACGCTAAACCCAAATTCAGCATTAAAAAATGCTGAATCGAATAAATCAAATCATTCGGTTTTTCAAGCCTCCTATTGATTAATTTGGGCTAAACCGACAAAAACATTTGATCGAAATTGGTCTGAATATTAAGTGTAAGTTGTTGTATATTTAGCTATTAAAACTCACAAACGAGTAATCACCCTCACAAAACTAAGATTGCAATTGTTTCGGACCCAAATGGATAATTTGGTGACTATCTTGCTCTTTTCCAATTTAACCGAGAAAACTAGAAAATGCCTTTTTGATAAAATCTTATCTGTGGGGCGCTTTAAAGCTACGGGCCTTTTTCTTTCATTAATTATAGTTGTCAATCCTTATAAACCACAAAGCGATTACTTATCGATTGATGCGCTGCCGCATCATTGCATTAAACCCAAAAAAAAGCTTTGCGTTAGATTGCTGCGCTGCCGCACCATTGCATCAAACCGAAAAAAGCTTTGCGTTAGATTGCTGCGCTGCCGCATCATTGGTTCAAACCGAAAAAAGCTTTGCGTTAGATTGCTGCGCTGCCGCGCCATTGCATTAAACCCAAAAAAAGCTTTGCGTTAGATTGTTGCGCTGCCGCACCATTGGTTGAAACCGAAAAAAGCTTTGCGTTAGATTGTTGCGCTGCCGCATCATTGCATTAAACCAAAAAAAAGCTTTGCGTTAGATTGCTGCGCTGCCGCACCATTGGTTCAAACCGAAAAAATCTTTGCGTTAGATTGATGCGCTGCCGCGCCATTGGTTCAAACCGAAAAAAGCTTTGCGTTAGATTGCTGCGCTGCCGCACCATTGGTTCAAACCGAAAAAATCTTTGCGTTAGATTGTTGCGCTGCCGCGCCATTGGTTCAAACCGAAAAAATCTTTGCGTTAGATTGCTGCGCTGCCGCACCATTGGTTCAAACCGAAAAAAGCTTTGCGTTAGATTGTTGCGCTGCCGCATCATTGGTTCAAACCGAAAAAAGCTTTGCGTTAGATTGTTTCGCTGCCGCACCATTGCATTAAACGCGAAAAAAGTTTTGCGTTAGATTGCTGCGCTGCCGCATCATTGGTTCAAACCGAAAAAAGCTTTGCGTTAGATTGTTGCGCTGCCACTTCATTGCATTAAACCCAAAAAAAGCTTTGCGTTAGATTGCTGCGCGGCCGCACCATTGCATCAAACCGAAAAAAGCTTTGCGTTAGATTGCTGCGCTGCCGCGCCATTGGTTGAAACCGAAAAAGAAAATTCTAAGAGCCTTAAGAGTTTGCTATAAAATTATTTATACAGATATAACAAAACAACGGCTCTATTTCGAGACATATCTCATTGTGCTTTTATTTTGTTATACCTGCATTTACCCTAATAAATTTGTCAAATTGCCACGGGCTTTTTGATAATTGCAATTGGCATTATTTTTTTCTTGAGAACGTTTTGGTGCGGCCGTTAACGGAAACGGTTACTAAGCCATTGCAGGCTCCATTGCCAAAATCAATTTTGCGTAAATTTTTGCCTTCTGGTGTTACTTCAATAACGCCACTTACGATGCGCCAATCACAGGCTAATTCTACGCGGAGTTTGGTGGTAATTTGTGCCGCATAATTTATGCCATTGCGGTTGGTTCCGCTTGTTGTACCTGTAATTTCGTAAACATCGTCTAGGGCTGTAAGGGTGTTCTGGCCAGCTACCCAAGTACGGGTTCTATTGCTATTCCAACTATGCGATTGTAAGGATGGGTTGGTAATTTTTCCATTTACCACTATGGTATAGCTAAGCTCGCCAAGTGCATTGGGTCCGTTATTGGTAATTGATTTGGTGCCTTCCACTAGGTTGTTGTTTTGATAAAATCCATCGAAACCAACCTGTATTGCCGTGCCTGCATCTCTGTATCTGCCTGTCCAGCTAACTAAGATAAGCCCGCGGCGGTAGTTGCCATCTAAACACAGATAATTGCTTGTGCCATAGTTGATGCGCATGGTTTTGGGATTGGCAAAGGTATCTTTGGTAATAATGGGATAAGCTCCTTTTTTTAAGCCTTCATCACCGGCGGCTTGATCTACCTGTTTAAAAATTTGATCGTAAACCAACTCCCCCTCACTTTGGTCTTCGGCAGATGTAATATCGGTATCAAGTTCTTTGTTCTTTTTGCAACTTGAAAACAAAAGGGTACTAAATAGACATAGCGTCAATACCCAAATTATTGTTTTTTTCATGTGTTAAAATTTTGTTTTGTGAATCTAAGACCGAAAATAAGGTATAAGGTTTAAGGGGCAAGTTTATTTTTTGAGGATTAACTTTCTTATGTTTGACCAATGAAGGCAAAAAGATTACTTATAGCAACACTTTCGTTTTTGGGATTATTTTCGGTTTTATACTTTCTGAACCAAAATCATTCTATAGAATTACCTGCTCCTATTTTACAAATTCTGCGCTGGGTCGCACTAGGCTTAGCGGTATGGTTTGCGATAGAAAAGCGGCATTTAACGGCGTGGATTTTGGTTGCCATGTTTATTGGGATTGCTTTAGGAAGCGACTTCCCCGAAATAAGCAAACCCCTGAAAGTTTTAAGTGATATTTTCCTGCGATTAATCAAGACAATCATTGCTCCTTTAATTTTTAGCACCCTGGTGGTGGGTATTGCTGGTCACTCCAACATTAGACAAGTTGGAAGAATGGGTTTAAAATCCATCATATATTTTGAAGTAGTGACCACTGTCGCACTCGTAATAGGACTTTTTGCTATCAACCTTTCGCAGGCTGGAGTAGGATCAAAACTAGAGGCTCAAAGTTCCCAAATTGAGAAAGCCAATAGTTTGCTTTCGCAAAAGCAAAGTCATGATGTAATTCTCGACATTTTCCCAGAAAACATTGCCAAGGCTGTTGCCGAGAACCAAATACTTCAAATTGTGCTATTTAGTATTCTTTTTGGAATTGGTTTGGCCATGGTAAAAAACGAGGAGAAAAAGGCAGCAATTCTTTTGTTTTCAGAGGGATTAAGTGAGGTAATGTTTAAGTTTACCCATATAGTAATGTTATTTGCGCCTTTGGCAGTTGGGGGTGCAATGGCGTATTCAGTTGCCAGTTTAGGAATGGGTGTTTTAGGCAATTTACTTAAACTGGTACTCACTTTATATGGGGCATTATTTGCATTTGTCGCACTGGTGCTGGTGCCAATAGGGCTGATGGTTAAGCTGCCTTTTAAGAAGTTTATTGATGCCATTTCGGAACCAGTGTCTATTGCCTTTGCTACGGCAAGTTCTGAGGCCGCTCTTCCTAAGGCCATGGAAAAGTTAGAGCAAATGGGCATTCCAAGAAAAGTGGTGGCCTTTGTTTTGCCCACAGGTTACAGTTTTAATTTGGATGGAACCACCTTGTACTTGTCTCTCGCCTCAGTTTTCATTGCACAGGCATCTGGATTTGACCTCACCATTGGCGAACAAATTCAAATGTGTTTAATTTTAATGTTAACCAGTAAAGGTGTTGCTGGGGTGAGGGGGGCTTCCTTTTTAATTTTGGTAAGCACGGTTTCCTCTTTGGGCCTCGACCCTACCAAAGCCTTTGCGATATTGGCTGTTGATGCCTTGATGGACATGGGCAGAACATCGATTAATGTAATTGGAAATTGTTTGGCAACGTATGTAATTGCCAAATGGGAGGGTGAGGTTTAAGGCATACAATTCACAATATATTCTGCATAGTTGTGATTAGGGCGTATGCAATGAGCGCTTTAGCTTGACTATTTTTGTGGGTAATAAAACACCCATCCTTTGATTAATTACAACCAATTTAAACTGGATAATGGGCTTACTGTTATCCATCATTTTGATGATTCTACGCAGTTATGTGCGCTGAATATCCTTTATAACGTAGGCTCCAGAGACGAAGATCCATCCAAAACGGGATTTGCACACTTGTTTGAACACCTCATGTTTGGGGCTTCAACGCATGTAAAAGAGTTCGATGTTGAATTGCAAATAGCTGGCGGAGAAAGCAATGCTTTTACGAGCAACGACATAACCAACTATTATGTAACGTTGCCAGCAAACAATATTGAAACCGGATTTTGGTTGGAGAGCAGCCGCATGCTTAGCTTAGATTTTAACCAAAAAAGTCTGAATGTTCAGAAAAATGTGGTGATAGAGGAGTTTAAGGAGCGCTATCTCAATCAGCCTTACGGCGATGTTTGGTTGCATGTTCTTCCTTTAGCATATCAAAAGCACCCTTACAACTGGCCTACTATTGGAAAAGAAATAGCTCATATTGAGCAGGTTAACTTGGATCAGGTTAAAGATTTTTTCTTTAACTACTACGCTCCAAATAATGCGATATTGGTTCTTGCGGGCAAGATTAGTTTGGAAGAAACGAAGCGACTTTCAGAAAAGTGGTTCGGGCCAATTGAAAGAAGAGGGACACAAAGAAATCCATACGAGCAAGAGCCGGTTCAGACCGAAGCTAGAAGCAAACACATATACAACGATGTGCCTTTAGATTTGTTGGTTAAAGCCTACCACATGGGGGGCAGATTAGACGCTGATTATTATTCGTGCGATTTGCTTTCTGATATTTTGGGGTCTGGGAAATCTGCGCGATTTTATAATCGCTTGGTAAAAGAGCGACATTTGTTTAGTGAACTCGATACTTATATTAGTGGTGATGCCGATCCTGGCTTGTTTTTAATTGAGGGAAAACTGATGAAGGGTGTCAGTTTTGAAGTGGCAGAACTGGCCATTTTAGAGGAGTTAGAATTTTTAAAAAACAATCCAATTGATCCAAATGAATTGACCAAGGTTTTGAATAAAACTGAAACCAATATTCGCTTTGGGGATTTGAGCCTTTTGAATAGGGCTATGAAGCTGGCTTTTGCAGAGTTTCTAGGCGATTTAAGCCTCGCAAACACCGAAATTGACCACTATCTAAGCGTAACAACAGATTCGCTCTTAGAGGTTTCAAAATCGATGTTCGTTGAGAGCAATTGTTCCACTTTATATTATCACGCCAAAATATGATTTTAGATAGAAATATTGCGCCTGCATTTCATGCGGTTAAATCGCTAAACTTTCCAGACTATCACACCTATGAAGTAAGAGATGGGCTATTGTTATACGGTTTAAATGCTGGCACACAAGAGGTTATTAGGTTAGACTTAATATTTAACGCGGGATTAATTAAGCAAATCAGCTTAGCACAATCGGCATTTACGGCTAGCATGTTAAGCGAGGGCACCTCTCACAAGAGTGCGAAGGATCTTGCAGAGGCCTTAGATTATTATGGCTCCTATTTTCAAACCCGCAACAATGCAGACGATGCCGTTGCTACGCTATACTGTTTAGAAAAACACTTAAGTAAGTGCTTGCCTTTGTTTATTGAGGCGCTAACCGATTCGATATTTCCTGAAAAGGAATTACAGATTCAAAAGAAGAATAGCATTCAGAAACTAATGGTTAATGAAAAGAAAAACAGCTATTTGTGTAAGAAAAGTTACTATGCAAACATGTATGGCAAAGAGCACCCGTATTCTTCTTTTAGCACTAAAGAATCGATAGAAGCCGTTAACAGGGAATCGCTGCAAAGCTTTTATTCTAGCAACTATATACTGGGTTTAAAATACCTGATGATATCTGGGAAATACAAAGATGAAATTATAAATCAGATTATAGAGGAAATGAGGAGTACGCCCTTTCAATTAGACTCTTCTGAAAACCTCGACATACAAGGCAAGAGCAATCAAGGAAAACATTTCATTGAAAAAAACGACTCAGTTCAATCGGCCATTAGAATAGGCAAGCAAAGCATTTCTAGGTCGCACCCAGAGTTTAGAAAACTACAGTTTCTTAACCTAATTTTTGGCGGATATTTTGGATCAAGATTAATGAAAAATATCAGGGAAGACAAAGGCCTTACCTATGGTATTTATTCCGTTATTGAGCCAAATTTAATAGGCTCTTCTTGGTATATTGACTCTGATATAAACACAAAAAACAGGAGTCTGGGCTTAGAGGAAATCTACAAGGAGATGGCCAAGATTAGGGAGGAGCTAATTCCTGAGGCAGAAATTGAAACAGCTCGAAACTACTATCTAGGCTCGTTTCTTAGGAGTTTGGACGGACCCTTTTCATTGGCAGATCGCCTTAAAATACTAATCGATTATAAGTTGCCCAATACTTATTACCCAGAATTTGTAGAAATATTAAACTCCCTTGGCGCAAAGGAGTTACAGGAACTTGCACAAAAATACTTCTCAGAGCAAAATATCGTTGAGGTAATAGTAGGTAAAAAGTGAAAAAAATTCTCGTCATCATAATGCTCTCTCTCATGTCTGGAAATGTTATGGCCCAGAAAATAGTCTTTGCTAGAGTATGTAATGGTGGAAACAACAATAATCTTTATTGGCAAATTCATGCTAATGCCTGCATCATTGTAGGGAATTTAAAACTCTACTCGAAAGATGCGGATGCTTTGCCATTTTTTTTGTTGGATTCTGGAATTCTTGTGGCAAGTAAAACCTATAGCCACGTCAATGCTAATGTGCCCAGTACAAAAGACTGGAGCTACTTCTTCACCTACCAAATAATTTGCGGAATTGACACAATTTTGGCATCAACAGATACCTTAAAAATAGATGATCAAAAACCTGACTCTACGATCTTAGATTCGGTTAGCATTGATCCCATAACCAATTCGGTAATGCTGGGGTGGACATCAAACAAAACACCCGACTTTAGTTCCTATTATTTATACAATTATGACAGGGCTGATCCAAGATTAATTGAAAACTATAAAGACACGTTTTACGTTGACAACAGTACAATTAACCCAAAGTCAAAATCCTTAAGCTACGACATTACGAGTTCGGACAGTTGCGACAATAGGAAGGAATATGGCAATTACCAGCATAAAACAATCTGCCTAAAAGGAAGCATAGACACATGCGAGAATAAGATAAGCCTAAATTGGAATGCATATGTTGGGTGGCCAGTAAGAGTATATGAGCTTTACCGCAGAATTAACGGAAATACTTTTCAATTGGTAGATTCATTTGCTTCATCGGTGTTATCATTTAATGAAAACATTAATATGGTAAATACAAAAGTGGAATACTTTGTAAGGGCAAGAAAACTTGGTGTGCCCCATTCTTCGTCTAGTTCCAACATGTCGAGTCTATTCAACACTGGCTTTTCAATAAACCCATTTGACACAAAAATTTCTTATGTGAGCAACAATATTGGCAATAATATAGAAGTTAAGGTTGAAAGAAACCCCTTATCTAACTATTTAAGCATAGACCTATATAGAATAAGTGAGGCAATGTTTCCTGTATTGGCCCATAGTTTTGCTAGTACAGAGTCGGTCTATATTGACAATGATGCTATCAACACGCTTAAGCACACATACTATCTTATGAGCAGAAACATGTGTGGGATAATAACGGACACGAGCGAACTGTCAAACAACATCGTCTTAAAATTATCTGACCTAAACAGCCAACTGGGTCTAAATTGGGGTCCCTATTTCACGTGGAACACCGGCGTTAAAGAATATATAATTTACAGATCATCAGGAAGTACTGTAGCTGAGGCGAGCAATTTCGTGGCATTGTCCAATAGTGCAATTGATACAATATACATAGACGATAAGGGTGCTCTTGGGGCCTATTGCTACTATATAAATGCCATTGAGAATGCCGGTTCAAACACAAGTCAGAGTAACAAAGTATGCTACATCAAGACAGGAAACATATACTACCCTAACGCTATTGTTCCCAATGGGGTAAATAATATTTTCAACTTTATTGGCGATGGAATAGACCTTTCTAAAAGCTCGTTTCAAGTATATAATAGGTGGGGGCAATTAGAGTATAATACAGAGAGCATGTCTTTAGGCTGGAAAGGAATAAACAACGCGGGCCAAGATATCCCTGGCGATGTTCTTTTCTTTACTGCACAGATAAGACAGGGCACAGAAACAGTAAATATTAAGGGGAATATAACCATAATAAGATAAGTGAGGATATGTCTGTAAAAGAATCTGTCGATATTACAATCAATTAAAATAGACAAAGCATTAGATGAGCTGCATAAAGGTTTGATAAGTTATTAGGAGACAGTAGAACAAGGAAAATGGGGTGTTTATTAGTTAAAGACAAGTTATGGTTCGTGTTCAATCTTATAAACTTAAGAGAATAGGGGCCGTATTGTTTCCTATAGATAAAACAATCCATTATCACAAATTTAAGAGGCGGGTAATTATATTCATTGATGGCCCTTGTTGTTTGTATTAATAATAAACGGAATAACAATATTGTAGTGGCCTTTAGTTAAAAGAAATAAGATGCGGTGGATTCAACAATAATTTAAATTGGTTTGGTGATGGGCGCGGTTATAAAATGGGTCAGGAGCGTGTATTATAAAGAGAAATGGCGTTGAAAATAAGGTAGTGTTCCACGTGGAATGGCAAATAGCAAAAACCAAACTGTTCCACGTGGAATGGTAAAACTTTTAGTGGCTATAGGTTAATGGTGTAAGTAATGATTAATTAGAAAACAATTGCTATTATATGGTATCAAAACAAATTTCTATTGTTCATTGGCACACACTTAAAGAAAGGATAAAACATGATAGTGACAATAACGTTTAATAATATAAAGAAGGTTGTGAGCCTAAATAAAACCAAAACTAAGTTGTGGCTTATGAGCGTTTCGATGTCACACAAGGCGGAGATAAAAGAATTAAGTTTTAACTTCTGCTCAGATGAATATATTCTTGAAATGAACAAGGAGCATTTAAACCATGATTATTACACAGACATAATAACATTCGACATGGGCGAGCCTGGTGGGGCAATTGAAGGGGATATTTATATTAGTATAGACAGGGTAAAGGAGAATGCAAAACTAAATAACACAAAGTATGACATGGAACTAAATAGGGTAATGGCACATGGGCTCCTACATCTTATAGGTTTTCAGGATAAAACTATAGACCAACAAAAAGAGATGCGGTTGGCAGAAGACGGGGCCTTAAAACTTCTAATTGCCTAGTTTCACGTGAAACAATGATTTAATTAATTAGTTACAAGGCATTTAGGCTAGACTTGTATTAATGGGTGGTTACCTCTAATTTTGCCTGCAAATAAAATAAAAAATGTTTAAAGAATACGATGTGATAGTAGTGGGGGCGGGCCACGCGGGTTGTGAGGCGGCAGCGGCGGCGGCGAACCTTGGTTCTTCTGTTTTACTCATCACAATGGATATGAATAAAATTGCCCAGATGAGCTGTAACCCTGCAATGGGAGGAATAGCAAAGGGACAAATTGTAAGAGAAATTGATGCCATCGGTGGGTATTCGGGAATAGTGTCTGATAAATCTACAATACAATTTAGAATGCTGAACAGGTCTAAAGGCCCTGCTATGTGGAGTCCCAGAACACAAAATGACAGAATGATGTTTAGTCAGTTTTGGAGAGAGTTTTTGGAACAAACGCCTAATGTAGATTTCTGGCAAGACATGGTTACATCTCTCATTGTAGACAATGGTAAACTTACTGGTGTAAGAACTGGCATGGGACAAGAAATAAAATCTAAGTCGGTGGTGCTTACAAATGGTACATTTCTAAACGGAATCATTCATATTGGCAAGAAACAATTTGGTGGGGGCAGAATAGGTGAAAAATCGGCATCCGGTATTACAGAACAGCTTGTTGAATTGGGCTTTGAATCTGGTAGAATGAAAACCGGTACTCCACCAAGAATAGATGGAAGAAGCCTCGACTATACCAAAATGGAAAGACAAGAGGGAGATGAACATCCAGAAAAATTCTCTTACTCTAAAAAAACCAGTCCCATTACAAATCAAAGGTGCTGTTGGATAACCTATACCAATTCGGCTGTTCACGATATTCTAAAAACAGGATTCGAAGACTCCCCAATGTATGCAGGAAGAATTAAAGGTCTGGGACCAAGATATTGCCCATCGATAGAAGATAAAATAAATCGTTTTGCCGAGCGTGATAGGCATCAAATTTTCGTAGAGCCTGAAGGATGGAATACTGTGGAGATCTATGTAAATGGGTTTTCCACCTCCTTACCAGACCATATTCAAAACAAGGCAATGAAATTAATTCCTGGTTTTGAAAATGCAAAAATGTTCAGACCAGGATATGCAATAGAATATGACTATTTTCCACCTACCCAATTGAGTTTAACCCTTGAGACCTTGCTTGTGGAAAACCTCTATTTTGCTGGACAAATAAATGGCACCACTGGATATGAAGAAGCAGCTTGTCAGGGTTTAATGGCAGGTATAAATGCACACTTAAAAATCAATGAAAAGGATGCATTTGTGTTAGGGAGATCAGAAGCCTATATTGGCGTTCTGATAGACGATTTGGTGAATAAAGGAACAGATGAGCCATACCGAATGTTTACCTCTAGGGCTGAATATAGGTTGATGTTAAGACAAGATAATGCCGACATTAGACTAACACAAAAATCGCATGCTATAGGATTGGCATCAGACCAAATGCTTCAAGATGTAGAAAAGAAGATAGAACAAACAAAAACAGTGGTAGATTACTTTATAAAAACATCTATAACACCACAAGAGGCTAATCCCCTTTTAACTTCATTAGGAACCACGCCATTGCCTCAAAACTATAAATTACATCAGATTATAAGCAGGCCACAGATAGGAATTAAACAAATGGCCGAAAATTGGCCTACCGTATCAAAAATAACGCATTACTTAACTGATGAGGTAATACTTCAAGCAGAAGTATTAATGAAATACGAGGGCTATCTTGAAAAAGAAAAACTATTGGTAGACAAAATGAGCCGATTGGAAGACTTTGTAATTCCAGAATCATTTGATTATCTGACAGTTAAGTCAATTTCAATTGAAGCAAGAGAAAAACTAAAAAAACAGAGACCAAAAACCCTTGGCCAAGCTTCCAGAATTAGTGGCATTTCTCCTTCAGATGTATCCATACTTATGGTGCATTTGGGCAGATAATTTCTTTATTTTGTAAAGTGGAAATACTAGAAACCTGTCCTGTTTGTGGAGACAAGCATTTTAAGAAGCTACTCGATTGCAAAGATTACGTAGCCAGCGGCGAATCATTTACTGTGGTAGCATGTGCAAAGTGCACTTTGCAATTTACAAATCCTAGACCAGATGAAACGGAAATAGGAAGATATTACCAATCTGATAGGTATATATCACATTCTGGAACCGATAAATCTGAGTTGGGCGTAACCTATAGAATTTATGATTTAGTTCGAAATTATAGCATTGGGAGCAAGCTAAAAACGATAAAATCATACCATAAATCAGGAAAATTGTTAGACTTAGGATGCGGACTAGGTTACTTTCTAAATGGCGTAAAAGAAGATAGCGTATTTGAAGCAGAGGGAGCAGATATTTCCGAAGAAGCCATTCAATACGTTGATAAAGAATTTGGTATAAAAGTTATTCCTGAATTATCCTTAAAAGATATGCCGGCAAATACATACGATATCATTACCCAATGGCATGTGATGGAACATGTTCATAGGCTTGATGAAAGAATGAAAGATTTAGGCAAGATGCTCAAAGCAGATGGAACCATGTTTATTGCAGTTCCAATTTCAAATTCTTACGATGCAAAACATTACAAAGAATATTGGGACGGTTATGATGTGCCCAGACATTTGTACCACTTTAACAGAAAGAGTTTCAAACTTTTAATGGCAAATAATGGTTTTAGTGTGGTAGCAGAAAAGTCAATGATTTTTGATGCTCCTTATATCTCCATGCGAAGTGAATATCACCAAAAAAATGCATTGGGATTTATAAAAGGTATATTCTGGGGTTTCATATCCACAATAAGTGCTGCAATAACTCACAATCATTCGAGCATCTTATTTGTGGTAAAGCACAGCAAAAAATGAAATTAATTAAATCTCCTTTCTATTGGGTCATATTTATACTCTTGGGTTGTGCGCAACAAGTGCCACCAAATGGCGGACTTAAAGATGAAATTCCACCAAAAATAATTGGTTCGAGGCCTGCTAATAAAAGCATACACTTTGAATCAGATAAAATTGTTATAAAGTTTAACGAATACATACAGATTAAGGATCAAAATCAAATCATTATTTCGCCCTTACTTGAAGATAAACCCACTATAGAAGCAAATGGTAAGTCGATTGAAATAACATTTGGTAAAAATAAGCCAATAAAGAATACAACTTATACCATCAATTTTGGAAACAGCATAGTGGATGTAAATGAAGGCAATGTTTTGAGCAATACTTCCTACGTCTTTTCTACAGGAGACGTGCTTGATTCGAACAGAATAAGCGGCAATATTAAGGAGGCATATACACAAAAAAATCAGAAGGATATAGTGATTGGATTATATCAAGTAACAAATTTTAATGACTCAATACTAAGTAAAAAATATCCTAACTACTTTGGCAAAACAAATGATTCGGGCGTATTTGTTATAGAGAATTTACCTACAGATAGTTTCTATTTAATTGCATTTAGTGATCAAAATTTAGATAACAAATATCAAAAGAATGAGGATGTCGCATTTGTAATTAATCCAATATATACTGCACTTACAGACATAAACATAAAACTCAATATATTTAAACCGAATCCACATTTAGACAATACTATCATAGACAGTTTGAGCAGGCAAAAAGGCAAATACCAATTTGCGGTGTATAGGCCAAACGACATTCAAATAAAACCTATTGGTAAAGCAACATATTATACCAATATTAGTAAAGGCAAGGCGGAAATAGATACCATTAATATTTATATTCCATCCTACGTTGATAGTACACAAGCCATATTAACTATTAACAAGATTGATACAAATTATACCGTAATGGTACATACAAAATCTAAGAGCAAACTAACACCCTTTTACATACAAATTGAGAATCCAGAAAAGCCTGGTGATAGTATATTTATAAGAAGTAATACTCCTATTGACACCATACTTACCTCACAAATCATGTTCATGGAGGATACGTTAAGAATTAAAAACATATATTTAAAACAAACCGATCACTTTAACTGGGTGCTATATTATCCATTTAAAGAGAACGTAGCATACCAAATCATCTTAAATGATAGTGCCATAATAAACAGTTTTAAACAGGCCAATACAAAAATAAATAACACCTTTATTGGTAAAAGTTCCAAAGACTTTGGCAATGTTATTTTAAATATAAGCTCCATAAAGAAAAAAGGATATTTATTACAACTGGTAGAACAAAACTCTGAAGAGAAGATAGTGGCACAATACAATTCACCTTTTGCTGATATACTTACAATTTGGAACCTAAAAGCAGGAAATTACCAGTTAAAATTGGTTCAGGATAAGAACCAAAATGGCATTTGGGACAACGGAAACTTTAAAAAAAGGATACAGCCTGAAGCTATTTACTACGATAACCAGACCATAACGGTAAAAGCATACTGGGACATTGAGCAAAGTGTAAACATAGAAAAGATTATAAATAATTAGCATTCAATAATTTATGATAATTAATAAAATGCGACAATTTCCAATTTATGTGCATAAACACGTTTATAAGTAGGTTTTATCATGTAAGTAAAATAAGCCCAATGTCGCATTGTGAACAAGCACCAATCTAGTGCGACTTTATACACCAGCGCTACACAAAAAGTACCTTACAAAATTATCCCCAAATAACTGTTTAGAAAAATATAGGCCAATGTGTATTGAGTATATAAAATACTAATTAACAATTACTTAACACGTTACTAAAATGTTAAGTAATACTTATAAGTGAAAAAGCAAGCACATTAAAAATCCCTTATCCACCATATTCACATCTCTATTAAAAGAACTAATTAAAAGGATTATAAAAGAATAATACATAGTGTTGGTTTAAAACTTTAGGAGGGAATGGGTATGAAGGATTACCTTTGATTTCGAAAACAAACAGGGAATGAAAGAGCAATTAGAAAAGCTAAAAGAGCAAATTGAAATTTTTGAGATTAAGCAAGCAGAACAAGTTGAACAGTTCCGTTTAAAATTTTTAGCCAAAAAAGGTTCCTTAAACGAAATGTTTGAACAATTTAAAACGGTACCCTCAGAAATGAAAAAAGAAATGGGTGCAATGTTGAACCAAGTTAAGCAAAAAGCACAACAAAAATGGGAAGAATCGCAGTCCCAATATGAGAATTTTGGTGTAGAGACAGAAGCATTGAAAACCGACCTAAGTTTGCCATCAGAAAAGGATTTTGGCGGATCGCGACATCCACTTTCAATAATTGAAAATGAGGTAATAGAAATTTTTAAAAGATTGGGATTTGTGTATTCTGAAGGACCAGAAATTGAAGATGATTGGCATAATTTTTCTGCGTTAAATTTCCCTGCAAATCATCCAGCGCGAGATATGCAAGACACTTTTTTTATCACAGAAGATTTGGCTTTGAGAACCCATACATCGTCTGTTCAGGTGAGGTTAATGGAAAAGCAAAAATTGCCAATTCGCGCCATTATGCCGGGTAGGGTATACCGCAATGAAGCAATTTCGGCTCGAGCCAACTGTTTTTTTCATCAAATTGAAGGAATTTATATTGACGAAAAAGTAAGTTTTGCTGATTTGAAGCAGACCTTATACTTTTTTATACAGGAGTTATTTGGACAAGATGTAAACGTTCGGTTCAGACCGAGTTATTTTCCATTTACAGAACCCAGTGCCGAAATGGATATCAGTTGTTTACTTTGCAAGGGAAAAGGTTGCAATGTATGTAAATATACGGGTTGGCTAGAGATTTTAGGTTGTGGCATGATTGATCCAAATGTATTGGAGGCGAGTGGCATTGATGCGCAAAAATACAGTGGTTTTGCTTTTGGAATGGGCATTGAACGCATTGCGATGCTGAAGTATGGTGTAAAGGATTTGCGAACTTATTTTAACAATGATGCTCGCTTTTTGAGTCAATTTGAAAGTTTGGGTCAATAGTTTCATAAATTTGCAGTTAATAACAGGATAAATAATATAAAAATCATGACAAAGGGACCTATTTCTCAATTTATTGAGACACATTACAAGCATTTTAATGCTGCAGCATTGGTAGATGCTGCGAAGGGTTATGAAACTCATTTAACTGAAGGCGGAAAAATGATGGTAACTTTGGCTGGAGCAATGAGTACAGCTGAGTTGGGTAAGTCGTTAGCAGAAATGATTAGACAAGGAAAAATTGATATTATTTCTTGTACAGGTGCTAATTTGGAAGAAGATATTATGAATTTGGTTGCGCATTCGCATTACAAACGCGTTCCAAATTACCGCGATTTATCGCCGCAAGACGAATGGGATTTATTGGAGAATCATTATAATAGGGTAACAGATACTTGTATTCCTGAAGAGGAGGCATTTAGGCGATTACAAAAGCATATTCATAAAATTTGGAAAGATGCAGATACGGCAGGAGAGCGTTATTTTCCGCATGAGTACATGTACAAAATTTTGAATAGCGGTGAGCTGGCTCAATATTATGAAATAGATCCCAAAAACTCTTGGATGTTGGCCGCTGCGGAGCGCAATTTACCCATTGTTGTTCCGGGTTGGGAGGATTCTACCATGGGCAATATTTTTGCTTCTTACGTGATAAAAAACGAAATAAAGCCAAGTACCATGAAATCTGGTATTGAGTATATGGTTTGGTTGGCAGATTGGTATGTAAAAAATTCTGAAGGAAAAGGGATTGGATTTTTCCAAATCGGTGGCGGAATAGCAGGAGATTTTCCTATTTGTGTGGTACCGATGTTGTATCAAGATATGGAAATGGAACAAATTCCTTTCTGGAGTTATTTCTGTCAGATTAGCGATTCTACTACATCATATGGTTCCTATAGTGGTGCTGTTCCAAACGAAAAAATAACTTGGGGAAAATTGGATATACATACGCCAAAATTCATTGTAGAAAGTGATGCTACTATTGTGGCACCCTTAATATTTGCTTGGATTTTAGGTTGGTAGTTATTAGAAAGTTATCTATTGCGTTAATTAGCTAAATAATTGTGTTTTTAGGTTGGTACCTAAGACTTTTGTTTAGTTAAATAATTAATTTTAAGCTAGTTATATATTGCTTTAGATAGCTAATAATTATGTTTTAGTTTGGTAATAGTTGAATTGCTCAATAATTTTTCCTTTTTATTGGGTAATTATTTACCCAAATAACCAGCCATTTCGGTTTGTAATTTTTGTGCTTCATTGGCAGCGGCTTGTGCGAAATCTGCTCCCGATGAAGCATAAATTATACTTCTAGAAGCGTTTATTAATAAGCCAATATCGGTGTTCATACCATATTTTACCACTTCTTTTAAGCTTCCACCTTGCGCTCCTATACCGGGTACTAAAAGAAAATGATTGGGTGCATGTTTGCGAATGGTTACAAAATCTGTTGGTTTTGTTGCGCCCACCACGAACATGAGATTTTGTTCTGAACCAATTTTACAAGTATTTTGAATTACTTTTTCGTACAGGAATTCTTCTCCAATTTTTTGTTGCTCATAATCGGCACTTCCTGGATTTGAAGTAAGTGCCAATACGATTCCCCATTTTCCAGGGTATTGAAAAAAGGGAGAAATGGAGTCGTTGCCCATGTATGGGGCGAGAGTAACAGCGTGCGCATTTAAGGTTTCAAAAAATGCTTTTGCGTATTGATTGCTGGTATTTCCGATATCGCCTCGTTTTGCATCGGCAATGCTTAAGCAATCTTTGGGCAGGTAATCGAAAGTTTTTTGCATGCTTTCCCAGCCTTTTGCGCCCTCTGCTTCAAAGAATGCGGTATTTATCTTGTAGGATACACAATAATCTTTTGTAGCGTCTATAATGGCCTTATTAAAGGCAAACATGGGATCTGGTTTAGATAGCAGGTGTTTAGGAATTTTGGTGAGGTCTGTATCTAAGCCGACGCACAAGAATGATTTTTTCTGATAAATTTGGTTAACAAGAAGTTGGCGTGAAAACATCATACTTAATTTTTCTGATAAATTTGGTTAACAAGAAGTTGGCGTGAAAACATCATACTTAATTTTTCTAATAAATTTGGTTAACAAGAAGTTGGCGTGAAAACATCATACTTAATTTAAACATCATATTTAAAATATAAACGAAAGCTCGAAGGTAAGGTTATTTATGTTACCGTTGTTGTTAATGGGCTTGGCATTATCTGGCCAAGGCACACCCAAATTAAGGTTTCTATATCCGTATTTCATTTTGGTTTGGATAGCGAAAAATTCTAATTGATATTGGTAAGCCAGCATGGGCATCCAGTCATTTTTATTGAAGGAGGGTTGGTTACCTGTAGGGTAGGATTTATTGTCAATAAAAAGGGCGGCATTAATGAGGTGTGCGTATGAAATACCGAGTCCAATTTTATGCGGACTATTTCTTTTTAACTGTTTAAAAAGGATTAGGGGGGCATCGAGATAAAGGAGCTTTATGGCACTTATATCGCCATTTCCAGCTTTAAAATTGCTGCCCCTAACCGAAACATAAAATTCTTGCTGGAACGACCAGGTTTTTCTGAAGTTTATTCGGCCGTAACCACCACCCAATAGGCCCATGCGAAGCTTGTTATTTGGCAATGCGTTTCCAAGCATGGTGCTTAGTTGCAAGCCCATAATAATTCCTAGGCGAGATTTTTCATTGTCGCTGGGCTTTAACCACGAAAAGGACTCGTCTTCATAATCTGAGCTATCTGATTGAGCCCAGGTGTTTGAAAACATTGAGAGGAAGAAGATGAATAAAAGCCAATTATAACGCATTGCACAAAACTATAGGAATGCAACGTTAATTTGGCTTAATTATTCCAAATTATTTCATAAAATTATTTTACCTTATATCGCCATCGCTGCACGCCGTAGCCCGTAAAATAACCTACTGCGCCGCCTACAATGTTTGTAGGAAGGTTTGCGGGAGGTGTTTGAAACGGACCGGGAATGCTTGGATTTTGATTTTCGAAGGCATTGATAAAGTCGAACATATTTTTATCGACGCTTCTAAAGATGGCAATATATTCATCGCCGGAGTTGAACCTGGCAAAAGGGATTTCAAAATTGTAAGGTTCGTTTGCTGGCGTTTGGGCATTGTCGAATAAAATTTTATTGTCGCTAAAAGAATCTCTTTGAGCGATGGTATCAAAATAGCCATTCACGAAATAGGTATATTTGGTGAGTGGACGGTCGTCGTATGCCACATAGCTCAATGAAAATCCAGCGGGAAGAAACCCAGCGGCCTCTTTATACACTTGAAAGAAGCTATCTATTCTAAACATTTTTTCGAGCTTGGTAACGGCCGAAAAGGTTTTTCCATTGGCAGAAATATTGAGTGAATAGCTTGAGTCTGTTTTACCAATATAGCCAGGATTTGGGATGTATTTTCCTTTGGCGGCATTGTATAAAAACGGCACACCATTTACATTAATAGTGGCGTTGGTAACGAGTGGCGATTGGTCTGCAGAATAATAGTTACTGGTAAGGGATAGTTTAACATAAGAACTATCTAATTCTGTGGTTACTTCGCCTTCTACTACAAGCAGTGGGTCTGAGTCTGGCACGGCGATTTCGATTTTTTCTTTACAAGCAGCAAGGCTTAGGATCAGACCGAAAAAAATATAGCTTAATTTGTTCATGAGATTAGAATTTGAAATTGTAGGTTATTGATGGAACGAAGGTAAACAGGTACCATTTGTAAATTACAGGCACACCTTTGTCGAGGTCGTAACTGAGTGTGTAAGCGTTTTTGCGGCCATACACATTGTAAATTGCAATGACTAAATCGCTTTCGTTTTTGTATACACGGCCTGGTCTTTTCTTTCTATCAATTGTTAATGAAACGTCGGCACGGTGGTAAGCAGGGAATCTGGCATTGTTGCGTTGACCATAGTAAATAGAAGGTTGCGCGCCTTCGAAGATTGAATATTTTTGACTGGCTTGAGAGAACGCTTCACCTGTTGCGTAAATAAAATTCCCAGAAATGCTGGTGCGTTGGTTCAATTGGTGGCTAAGCACAAAGGTAAAATAGTTGGTTCTATCGAAGCGGAAATTGTACCATTGGTTTTTGTTAATATTGTCGGCTTGTCTTTCGCTTTTTGATAGGGTATAGCCAATCCAACCGGTGGTTCTACCCGACTGTTTTCTAATAAAAAGTTCTAGTCCGTAAGCCCTGCCTTGACCGGCAACAAGTTGCGCTTCTATTGCTTCATTGAATTGAATATCTGCACCCTCTCTTAACTCTAGGGTATTGCTCATTTTTTTATAATACGCTTCGGCAGAAAACTCGATGGTATTGTTGCTAAAATTTCTAAAATAGCCCAGGGCAACTTGATCGGCCATTTGCGGTTTTATATAATTATCGCTGGGCGTCCAGAACTCTTGTCCAATAGAAGCGGTAATATTTTGAATGAGGTGCATATATTGATACATGCGGTTGTATGAGCCCTTGATGGAGCTGCTTTCGTTAAGCATGTAGGTAAGACTTAACCTTGGTTCAAAGCCCACAAATGTGTTGTAAACCTCGTTTTGTGCGTAATTGGTATAAGGGTTATTTTGGTTGATGGGAGCTTGTTTAATAAACCCATTATCTAGTATGGTTGGCTTGCCGCCTACGTAGTTAATGCTTCGGCCTGAACCAATATTTGAAAACACAGAAATTCTTGCGCCGTAATCTGTTGTAAGTCTTGCGCCTGTTTTGATGCTATGAGAGGCATAGAAATCTTGTTGTATTGCTCTTTTTTTAGGCAGACTTTCGGCGTCGAATATGGAGGCTTGGGTAATTTTATCAATTTTTCCTGGAAGGAAAACAAAAGAGTTTAGTTTAACCCCAAACTTAATGTTGCTTTTTGCCGATTGGTAGAAGTTACCGTCTACTTTTAGGTTTAAGTCGTCGATATAATTTGTTCTGGTAAAATTAAGGTTTTCGGAAATATTGATGTCGAAATTATAATCGTATCGGCTATAAACCACAGAGGTATTAACAAAAAGGCGATCACTGAAGACGTGGTTCCAGCGCAGGGTTCCGGTTTTGTTGCCCCAACCAAAGCCAAAAGTTTTTGCAAAGCCAAGGTCGTCTCTACCAATATATGCCGAGAGGTATAATTTATCTTTAGGACTAAGGGTATAATTTAGTTTCATATTTAAATCGCCAAAATAGGCGGTAACATCGTTTAGGTTTTTGTTTAGCGGGAAGAAGATGTCGAAATAACTTCTGCGGGCAGAGATAAGGAAGGAAGATTTGTCTTTAATGATGGGAGCTTCTATGGTTAACCTAGAAGATAAAACGCCAATTCCGCCCGTAATGCCTAGTTTTTTGGTGTTTCCATCCTTCATGTGAACGTCGAGCACACTTGCTAATCTACCACCATATTGAGCGGGAATTCCGCCTTTATAAATCTCGAAATCCTTGATGGCATCACCGTTAAAAGTAGAGAAGAATCCCAATACATGAGAAGGATTATAAACAACAGCCTCATCGAGCTGAACCAAATTATGGTCGATATTTCCGCCCCTTACGATGAAATTGGTGCTACCATCGCCGGCAGCTTGCACGCCGGGTAATAGCTGAATGGCCTTTATAATGTCGACTTCTCCCAAAAGAATGGGGATTTTCTTAACTTGTTTGACATCGATTTTGATGACACTCATTTTATTTTGCGCAACATTATCGTTGTTAACTCTGTCTGTTTTAACCACTAGTTCTTTGAGTTCCTTTTTGGATTCTTTGAGTTCGATGTTTAGTTTTTGATTTTGGGTAAGAACGATTGTTTTTTTCTGGAGTTCGTAACCAATATAAGAAAATGTTACTTCGTAGGTGCCAGAAGGCGCGGTTAGCGAATAAAATCCGTAGGCATTGGTGGTTGCGCCAATTTTTAGAGACGGAATAGAAATGGTTGCACCAATTAGCTCTTCACCGTTTTTAGCATCTGTAATATTTCCGCTGATGGAGTTCGTTTTTTGGGCATTTGAATGAAAAGCCGCAAAGAAGGCTAAAAGGAATAATAATTTTGTTTTCAAAAGGTAGTTAATTAAGACGGGCAAATTTAAGTGATGAATATTAACCCACGCTTGTATAAAGGATGAAAACCAAAAAAAGTTTGTTGAATCACTATAAAAAAACGATAAACGGCAAAAAGGGGGTCAGATTTAAGCTCTTACTTTTAGCAAATTGCTGTTTTTTACCCCAAAGGAGAAATAAACAACAAGGCCAATGAGAAGCCAAATGCTAAAGCCCACCCAATTGCTTAATCCAAGTTCTGTCATAAGATAAAAATTGCTGCAAAGGCCTAATACAGGAATGAGCGAATAATTTCTTAGGTAGCTAAAAATTGACATAAAGAAGCAAAGAATTATAAATGCCAAAAGGGGCATTTGGTGCCAAAAGTTTTTGAATTGAAAGAACGCTAGAAAATCATCTTGTTTAAAGAAGAGTAGGGCTAAAAGGGTTAGTATAAAAAAAACGGGCACATAGAATTTTCCATTGATATAAGGCACTCTAAATCCGGTGTGAAACTCGCTGTTGTGGCTTTCCATTTTTATAACCCCGGCGTTTACTAAAACAAAGGCGAAAAGGGTGCCGATGCTCGACAAGTCGGTAACTTCTTTTAGGTTCATAAATAGGGCGGGTAGGGCAACCAATATTCCGGTAATGATGGTGGCAAACCAAGGTGTTTTGTATCTTGGGTGAATGGCGCTAAACTTTTTAGGCAATAGTCCGTCTCTGCTCATGCTCATCCAGATTCGCGGCTGACCATTTTGAAAAACCAGGAGCACACTTGCCATGGCAATTACTGCCGAAACGGCAACGATACCGTGCATCCAAGGGAGTTTAACTTTTTGGAACACAAAGGCCAGTGGATCGCCCACGCCGAGTTCTTTGTAGCTTACCATTCCGGTGAGCACTAGGGCAACAAGGATATACAAGACGGTGCAAATAATGAGCGAAGCCATCATGCTTCTAGGCAGGTCTTTCTTTGGGTCTTTGCATTCTTCTGCGGTGGTGGCTAGTGCGTCGAAACCAATGTAGGCGAAGAAAACCGAGGACACCCCTTTAAGTACGCCCGACATGCCATTTGGCGAAAACGGCGTCCAATTGTCGGGATTCACATAAAATGCGCCCACTACAATTACCATGGCCACCACAATAAGCTTGATGCCCACCATGATGTTTGATGCGTTTTTGGTTTCTGAAACACCCCGATAGATGAGGGCCGTAATAGCAATTACGATTGCCAGTGCAGGAAAATCTAAAATAAGTTTGAAGCCAAAGAGTTCTGGTGCGTTTGTCCAGGCGAGTTGTGCTTCTTGAAGGCTTGCGCTGAGTGTTTTTCCAAGCGCGAGCAACTGATTGGCCTCTAAAAATCCCCTTTGTGCAGAGAGATAATCCATGCTAAAATATTCGGGGATATGCCAACCTAAGCCAGCCATTAAGCCGGTAAAATAATCGCTCCAACTAATGGCTACTACAATGTTTCCAATGGCATATTCAACAATTAATGCCCAACCAATAATCCAGGCAATGACTTCGCCAAAAGCGGCGTATGCATATGTGTATGCGCTTCCGCTAATTGGAATTACGGAGGCAAACTCTGCGTAGCACATGGCCGAGAAACCACAAGCAATGGCGGTAAAAATAAAAAGTGTGACAACGGCAGGACCACCTTGGAAGCTTGCGTTGCCGATGGTACTAAAAATACCCGCACCAATAATGGCAGCGATACCCATTGCGGTAAGGTCGCGAAAGCCGAGCGTTTTGGTAAGCTGATGGCCTGTTTTTCCTGCCAGCTCGTGATCTGACAAGATGTTGGCGATGGTTTTTCGTCTAAAAATGGAGCGAAGTTGCAAAATTTTATAATTGTGGTTCTAAGGACTTTGGTGCAAAATAAGAAAGGCTACAAAAAAACCAAGCAATTATTTGAAAATTTTAATTCACATATTGGAGTTTACGTTCAATATAATCTATGAGGGAATGAATGCATTTGATGTGAATTTCTTGCGCCCTATCTGCATAAGGGCTGTGTGGCGCCCTAATTTCCACATCGCAAAGACCAGCCATTTTGCCGCCATCTTTTCCTGTGAGGCCAATTATTTTTATTCCTTTTTTGCGTGCCACTTCTATGGCATTAAGCACATTTTTGCTGTTTCCACTGGTTGAAATTCCGAGAAGCACATCCCCTTGTCGACCAACAGCCTCGAGGTATCTGCTAAATACAGCATCGTAACCATAATCGTTTCCTACACAAGCCATGTGACTCACGTCGCTCATTGATATGGCTGCAATTGCAGGCCTATCGTTGCGGTATTTTCCGGTTAATTCTTCGGCAAAGTGCATGGCATCGCACATGCTTCCGCCGTTGCCACAGCTCAAGATTTTTCCACCAGCTTGAAGCGATTCCACCATCACTTCGCCTGCTTTTTCTAGGTTTTCAAAGTTTTTATCGTCGGCAAGAAATTGGGCAAGAATGGAATATGCCTCCGAGAAATGTTGTTTAATGTTGTTCATATTATTAAGAGGCCCCTATGTTGTTATTTTTGGGAGAAAGCGGTTTTACCCGCTTCAAGAAAACCGACAAAGTTTTGAATGTTTAGGTTATAGGCACTTGGTTCAACCAGCACTTTTTCTGTTTTGGCATCAATGAGCACATAATAAGGTTGCGCATTGGCATTGAAACGGCTAATTTGAAGGTCGGCATTTTGCTTTCCGATAGTCTTTTTTTCTCTTTGGTCGTAGCTACTTGTGTACCATTCGTTTTCAGGCAATTCTGTTTTATCGTCTACATACAAAGCAAGCACAACATAGTCGTTTCTAAGTCGCTTAAGCACCTCTGGATCTGACCAAACATTGGCCTCCATCTCGCGACAATTCACGCAACCATGTCCGGTAAAGTCGATAAAAACTGGCTTATTTACTTTCTTGGCATAAGCCAGGGCTTGGTTGTAATCAAAGAATCCGTTGAGTTCGTGAGGAAGGTGAAAAAGGTTGTTGAAACGCACTTCGCCCAAATCGTTTTTAGCATCTCTTTGGTTAGAGCCGCCCCTTGATTTGCTTAAGTCGAAATCGAGTGATTCTTGAGGCGGGAGGTAACCAGATAAGGCTTTAAGCGGCGCGCCAAAAAGGCCAGGAATAAGGTAAAGTACGAAAGTAAAAGTGGCAACGGCCATAATTAATCGCGGTACCCCAAGGTAGGGTAAGTCGCTATCGTGGCTAAACTTGATTTTACCCAACAAATATAGACCCATAAGGAAGAAAATGGAGATCCAAATGGCGATATAAACCTCCCTATCTAGGAGACCCCAATGGTAGGTTTGATCTGGAATAGAAAGGAATTTGAAGGCAAAAGCAAGCTCTAGAAATCCCAGTACCACCTTCACAGAATTGAGCCAACCGCCAGATTTTGGTAGATTTTGAATCCAAGAAGGGAAGATGGCAAATAAAGTAAAAGGAGCGGCTAATCCGGCGCCAAAAGCGGCCATTCCCAGAAGCGGTTTTACAAAGTTTCCGCCCACGGCTTCAATTAAAAGAGAGCCAACGATGGGCCCTGTGCAGCTAAAAGAAACTAGCACAAGGGTAAAGGCCATGAAGAAAATGCCCATAAAATTTCCCATGCTGCTTTTAGAATCTACGGAGTTTACGAAGCGATGAGGGAGGGTTATTTCGAACATTCCCAAGAAAGAAGAGGCAAAAACCACGAAGATGATAAAGAATAAAATATTGGGCACCCAGTGCGTGCTGAGCCAATTTCCAAAATCTGCACCTAAGCCAAAGAAGGCAAAAACCAGTCCCAGTGAGGCATAAATTCCAACGATGCTAAGGCCAAAAGTAAATGCGCGTTGCAGGGCCAAAGACCGGGTTTCGCTGCGTTTTGTAAAGAAAGTAACCGTCATGGGAAGCATAGGAAACACGCAAGGCGTAACCACGGCTATTAGTCCGCCTAGGAAGGCAAAAATTAGGAATCCCCACAAAGAACTTTCATTTCCACCAGACACGCTGCTTGTTTTTATTTCGGTTTGAACCGACCCATTTTCGCTAGCATTTGGTACTGCATTGTTGGCGGTTTCTATGGTAGTTTGTTTTGATGACGTATCGGGAGAGGTTGTTTGAACGTGGTCTTTGCGGGGTGTTGCTTGCGACTCTGTAGGTTCAGGACTTGGTTTTAGGGATTCTGCTAGGGCACCAGAAACCTTGATGTTTTTGAAGATAAGGTCGTTTTCGAAGAGCACGCACATGCCAGTAACCTGTGAGCATTCTTGGTATTCTATGAAAACCTTGATTATGGGGTTTGCTTGCAGTATTTTTATTTTCTGGCGAAACTCTGCTTTTCCCTCGAAGGTTGAAACTTCGCCCCCAAAAACATCATCGAAATGCTTGTGGCTGCCAATGGGTTTTACCTTTCCAACAAGTTGGTAGCTAGGGTTTTTGGTGAATTCGAAGTGGGCTACCACAGGACCAACATCCTCACTAAAATCATTTGAGTACATATACCAGTCCTTTTGGATTTTGGTTGACATGATGAGCTCAATTTCATCGCCTACTTTTACCTCTGTTTTGCTTGTCTTTGTTTCCCAAACGGGCTTTTGTTGCAATTGGGCCCAGGCAAAAAACGGCGACAATCCTATTAGAATGGCAAGTACGAGAGAATTTTTAAAATGAAGCATAGTTTACTTTTGTGTTTTGGCAAAACGAACGAAATATAAATAATAGTCTTAAAAGAAGTTAAAACCTTACATAAGGCAAATTTATGAATATGGAGATATAATGCAAGTTACCAAAGTTACATAAAGAATGCGCATTGAAAATACTGGGGTAAAGCAGGCTTATTTTATTCTGAATAATAATCTATACAACTTAAGCATGCTGTTGGCAACCCAATAGAGGAGAAGCAAATTGGAATTGTACTTTTGTACGATTACCATGAAAAAACAGCTATTACAAATTGCACTGTTGCTTTTCCCTGTTTTGGGAATGGCACAATCTGATACGCCGGTTGTGGTTGTTGTAAAGTATACGGTAGACCAGTATATAGAGAAATACAGCGCCACAGCGGTAGATGAAATGTATAGAAGCAAGATTCCTGCCTCCATTACTTTGGCCCAAGGCATACTTGAAAGTGGCAATGGCAATAGCCGTTTGGCGAGAGAGGCCAACAATCATTTTGGCATAAAGTGCAAAAGCACTTGGACGGGAGCTACACTTTATGAAGATGATGATGCGCCACAAGAATGTTTTAGAAAATACGATGCCTCTATTGATAGTTATCGCGACCATTCCGATTTTTTGATGCGCAGCACACGCTATGCATTTTTATTTGATTTGGATAGGACCGACTATAAATCTTGGGCGCAAGGGCTAAAGAAAGCGGGATATGCGACTAACCCACAGTATGCAGATTTGTTAATTACTTTTATAGAAAGGCATAAATTAGACCGTTTTGATAGGACTAAATTGAGTGAAGAAGAGACGAGGGAGATAAAAGAGGAAAAGGCTGAAACGGTAAAAAGTTATGGCAAAGAGTTTATTAACAATGGTGTGCCGGGAATAGTGGCGAAACCGAATGAGAGTTATGCTCAAATTGCTTTAGATTATGATGTAAAAGTGCATCAGTTGTACCGCTATAATGACCTTAAAAAGGATGCAGTTTGTAGTTTTGGAGATACTGTTTATTTAAAGATGAAGAAGACCAAATCTGACAGCTTGTATTATGAGGTAAAAGGCCTCGAAACGATGCTTTGGATTAGTGGGCGTTATGCCGTTAGGTTAGACAAGTTGTTGGAGAAAAACTTGATGCAAGAGGGTGCGGAACCTAAGTTTGGGGAGAGAATTTATCTAAAAAACAAACGCGACCAAGCGCCTAAGTTAAGAGATACGGCCAAGGCTGTTGTAGAAACAAAACCCGGTGCAGAGCCCCAAACGCTGGTGGTGTTGGTTGCGCCAGATACGCAGTATAATGAGCAAGTATATGATAACCCGATAAAGAATCTTGACACACAAAAACCGGTTGAAACGACTGTAAATGATAATAGGCACGATTTTAAGGAGAACTTAAGTTTTTTTCACACGGTTCAGGCTGGGGAGACCTTGTTTGGAATTGGCAGAAAATATAGTGTTCGGGTGGATGCCATTCAGTATATTAATTTGTTAAGAGGAGACAGCATTGCTGTTGGTCAAAGGCTTATTATTAATCCGGCCATAACCAGTGCAGATACGAAAGAACCGCAGAGTACGCCTGGAGTTCATTTGGTAAGACAAGGCGAGACCCTGTATTCTATTGCAAAACAATACGGGTTAAAGCAGGCAGATATAATGGCCACCAATAATTTGCCTAATAACCAGGTTTATATTGGTCAGAAGTTGGTGATTGTGGTGCCAATAAAAAAATAGTGGAGTTAAAAATTGGGTGTATGCAACTAATTTTGATTTTTTTACATCAAATTATTTTGTAAACTTGTAATTGTTAATAAATGAAAAGAATGAAAAAAACAGTACTCATTATAGCGATATTATGTTGTGGTATTTTTGTTAATGCGCAAACAAAGTATGGTTTTAACAATGCTTTGGCTTATGATAATTGGAACAATAACGACACTGCTGCTGGTGTAGAGTTGGTTGTATGGGTGCCTAATAATGACACACTAGAGATTACTACTGGGTCTGATGTAACGGCAATTGATGGCAGTGCAAGAAACGGTTTTGAGTATAACTTTACGGGCGTTAAATTGTTGTTTCAGCCAGGAACCAATATTTTTGATTTTAGCAATCAAAAGAAGCTTAAGTATAATTTTACGCCTAATACTACTTTTTTTGGCGAGCGTGATTTTTATATTAAGTTATCAAATGTGCAGGGGATTACGGTAGATGATTTTTACAATAACCGTGATTTGATGCGTGTGGTAATTGATTATGATGGAACCAATGTTGGGGTAAAGAAGTTGAGTGTTCACAGTTATCGTTTATATCCTGTTCCAACCTCGGGCAGTTTATTTGTTGAGGGTGCAAATCCGAGCGAATTTAAGGTATATGATTTATCGGGCAGATTGGCAGCGTCTGGTGCAGTGATGCAGAACAGGATTGATGTATCTGAAATTGGCAATGGACTTTATGTTTTGTATGCACAAACGGATAAAGGGTTGATTGTTCAGAAGTTTTTGAAGAACTAATTACCAGATAAAATTTTTTTAAGAAAGCAATCCAATTTAGGGTTGCTTTTTTTATTTTTACTCCTTTAAGAATGCCATGAAAGAGACCTATTATATTTTTGATTTTGACAGTACATTCACGCAAGTGGAGGCAATGGAAGAGTTGGCCGAGATTAGTTTGGCAAACGACCCAGAGAAAGAGTTTTTGATAGAAAAGATAAAGCAGCTCACAGATTTGGCCATGGAAGGGAGTATGCCCTTTGGCAAGTCGTTAAGGGCACGAATTGCGTTATTGTCGGCCAAGAAATACCATTTAAACATGTTGGTGAATCGCTTGCGAAAGCGGGTGAGCACCTCATTTATAAGAAACAAGCAATTTTTTAAGGAACATAAGGGCAGGGTTTTTATTGTTTCGGGTGGGTTTAGGGAGTTTATAGAGCCCATAGTAAAGCCATATTTCATTGATTCGGAGCATGTGTTTGCCAATACTTTTGTGTACGATAAAAAGAACAATATTATAGGAGCCGATGAAGACAATGTATTAAGCAAGGAGCAAGGCAAGGTTAAGTTGTTAAAGCAATTGAAGTTGGCGGGCAAGGTTGTTTTTATTGGGGATGGTTATACCGATTATGAGGTATTTGAACTGGGGCAGGCAGATCAATTTTTTGCTTATACAGAGAATGTTTCTAGGGCTAAGGTTTTGGAGAAAAGTGAGTGGATTGCGCCAAGTTTAGATGAAATATTGTTTACAGAAAAATTGCCCATGTCGATATCCTATCCAAAGACCAGGTTGAAGGCGGTATTGTGGGGAGAGGAAACATTTTTGGCTGAACCCAAGTTGAAGGGAGAGGGGTATAAAATTGTAAAACTGGCTAAAAAGATAGGGAAGGTGGCGCTGAATTTGGAATTGGGGGAGGCCCATGTGTTGTTGTTTTCGCCAGGGGTAGACCTTGGATTGGTTCAGACCGAAAAGAGCAAGTTACTTACAGCCGGCGTATGGGGAACATTGGTGGATGATGGGTATTTGGACTTGTTTGCAAGGAGCGGCGTGGTGTTGTTTGGGGGAGAATATTCGCATACCCGCAGCGAGGTAGAGTTGAGTTTGATGATGCTTTTGCAGTTGAATAGAAACATGGGGGAGGAGCTGTTGGGCAAGCGATTGGGGATTATTGGATATGGGCATAGTGGGTCTATGTTATCTGTGATGGCTGAGCAGTTGGGGATGGAAGTTTTTTATTATGATGTGCTTGATAAGCCGGCGCTTGGAAATGCCAAAAAGTTGAAGCAGGTGGGCGATTTGTTGCGTAAATGTAACAATGTGGTTGTTGCGAGTGGGCAAAGATTTAAAGGTGTTTGTTTGGTTGGTACAAAGGAGTTGAAGCAGATGTTGTTTGGGTCTGTTTTGATTAATATGGGTTATGAAGAGAATGTAGAAGAGGAGGCCTGTTCATTGGCGCTTGAGCGCGGAAAGCTAGGCGGATTTGGGATGGATTATTTAACGGCGATAAGTGGGAAAGTTGTTTCGAAGAAAAACAACGTTTTATTGGGGCTGAACCAACGCATGATGACCAAGCAAACGCAGGTTAATATTGCGCAAATTTTGAGTGAACGGGTGATTGATTTTGTGAATACGGGGAGCACAGCGGGGAGTTTAAATTTCCCTGGAATTCATTTGCCAGCCTTGCAGCAAATGCACCGATTCATTCATATTCATAGGAATATGCCGGGGGTTTTGGCGCAAATAAATGGGATATTGGCACAGCATAAAATAAACGTGAGTGGACAATATTTAAAAACATTGGGTGAAATTGGATATGTAATTACCGATGTGAGTAAAGAATATGGCGCATCTGTGGTAAGCGATTTGAGGTCTATTGATGAAACGCTAAAATTTAGGGTTTTATATTAGGATAATTTATTTATCGGTTGGGCACTTATAACTTTTTATGTTTAAAATTGAACCGCTTTGAAACCGACAATTAAATTTCCCGTTTTTTTTAAGAGACAGGCTTGCCTTTTGGCCTTGCTGTTGTTTGTGGATCTATTTGGGGTTTATTCTCAAAACTACCGATTTAAAAATTTTAATTCTGAGGATGGCTTGTATGTGAACACCATTAATTGTGTGGCACAGGATGGGGATGGCATTGTATGGATGGGCACTTTTAATGGTTTGAGTAGGTTTAACGGCTATTCATTTGAAACCATTCGAAACCGAAGGAAGGCTGGAGATTTAATTCTAGAGAATGAGATTAATTGTATGTTGATTGATCAAAAGAACAGGATTTGGACGGGGAGTGAAGAGGGGTGTGGTTATTTTAGTTATTTAGAAGGCAAGGGGGTGTTTTTTAAGAATGACTCATTTGGTGAATCTAAGTTGCCAAGTAAGAATGTACGCGCATTTGGCTTTAGTTATTTAGAAGGCAAGGGGGTGTTTTTTAAGAATGACTCATTTGGTGAATCTAAGTTGCCAAGTAAGAATGTACGCGCATTTGGCGAAACGCAAGGAAAAGTTTGGATAGGTACGAGTGGGGGTTTGGTTTATTTTCAGGAATCGGACAGGGCGTTGCACCCTGTTAAGAATGCGATTTTAGCGAAATCTAGCATCAAACAAATTACGCGTAAACTAAACTTTCTGTATGTTTTGAGTTCATGGGGTTTGTTTAGGATGGATTTAAAAAATGACCGGTGGGAGTTGTTAAAGGAGGGGGATGGAATTGGCCGTATTTGCCTCTTGGACAAAGGCGATTATTTGGCTTATATGGGCAAATTTAACAGGGTGGTTCATGTGAGTGGGGAAGGTGCACTTGTGGACACACTTCCGATTAAATTAGAATACACGTATGTTACAGATATCATAAAAGACAAGCAGGGTGTGGTTTGGATAGGCACGTCAAAAGGGCTGTTTAGGTATCATTTAGGTAAGCGGGAGGTTCGCAAATACGAGCATCAAGAGTTTGAGACACGCAGTTTAAGTTCGTCGAAGATATTGAGTTTATTTTGTGATTTATTTGGGGTAATTTGGGTTTCCACAGATGCGGGTGGTATAAATTTGTTTGATCCAAGTCTCGAAAACTTTGAACTGATTAGTAGTCCGGCTTTTAATGGCAAAGGAATTTTTAACAACACCATTAGCAGCTTTACAGAGGACAATTTGGGTTTATTATATGTAGGAACGGCAAATGGCTTGCTTGTTGTTGACAAGAAGAAGCAGGAGATGACCAATTACCTTCCACAAGCAGAAAAGTCGAAGGGCATTTCGAATGCCATAGTTCGGTCTTTGTGTACAGATTTAAACAACAATATTTGGATTGGCACGGCAGGAGGGGGCATTTCGTGTTTTAATCCCAGTACTCATTTATTCAGCCACTACTTAGTAGATAGTTTTGGGGGCCAATATTCAAACTTTATTTTTAGTGTTTTTTGTGGTAGAAGGGGGCAAATTTATGCAGCAACTTATAGGGGTGCAGTTGTTTTTGATCCAAGGGCCAATCGCTTTAAAAGCTTGTTGGACAACGCACTCTATGCGTGTTTGAAAGGGCAGGTTATATGGAAATTTTACGAGGATTCTGAGGGGCGATTATTCGTATGTGTTCCTATGAAAGGTGTTTATCGTTTTGATGAGAAAACGAATGAGGTTATTCTATTTGGGAAAGGGGAAGGTGCAGATGTTGAAATTGTGGACATTCCGGTTTGGTCGGTGTATGAAGATATTCAAAAACAGTTGTGGTTTGGAACCAACCAAGGGTTAACTATATACAATACGACTGATGGCCAAACGACGAATTTGAGTTCTGAAAACGGTTTGGGAGACGATGTGATTTATGGTTTTTTGAGTGATTTAAATAACCATATTTGGATGAGCAGTAATAAGGGTTTGCTTCGGTATATGCCCGAGACTAAAAGCTTTTTACAGTATGGAACAGAGGATGGTTTGCAGAGCAAAGAGTTTAACCAGGAGGCCTTTTATAAGGGGGCGGGCGGCATTTTGTATTTTGGGGGCGTAAAAGGATTTAACTTTTTTGACCCTTTGCGATTGGGAGTTCAGCGCAAGGCACCTGTATGTATTATTACTCAGGTTAAAGTTGATGAGCAACAAAAGTCTACCTCAATTGACCCAAGGAGTGCACTTTTATTGTCGTTAGATTATTTTAAGCATGTATTAAAATTTGAGTTTGGCGTTTTAAATTATTATTTAAGTGAAAAGGCCCGCTATAGATATAGGATAATTGAGCAAAGCGACGATTGGATAGATTTGGGAACCTCGCATAGTTTATTGTTTTCGAACATGTTGCCAGGCACTTACAATTTGGAGGTAAAGGCCAGCATAAATGGAAACGATTGGAGTGCCTTTCCGGCAGGGTTAAAGTTTGTGATTAGGCCACCGTTTTTTAGGACTTGGTGGTTTTTGAGTATTATGATGGTCTTGCTTTTTTTGCTTACCTATTTTGTTTACCGATTGCGGTTAAATCAGGTTAGCCACCAGGCAGAGTTGAGGATGCAGATGAGTGAGTTAAAAATGCAGGCTTTGCGTGCGCAAATGAACCCACATTTTATTTTTAATTCGCTCAATTCTATTCAGCATTTAATTTTAAAGAATGACACGCAACAGGCATTTTCTTATTTATCTAAGTTCTCCAAATTGCTGCGCATGATTTTGGAAACAAGTGATAAACCATATGTTTTGTTAGAAAAAGAAATAGAGGTACTCAAACTATATTTGGAGTTAGAAAAGCTCCGATTCGACAGTCGGTTTAGTTGTGTTTTTGAGTTAGAGGATGAGTCTGAGTGGGCCGACTTAAAGATACCTACTTTGATGTTACAGCCATACGTTGAAAACGCCATTTGGCATGGTTTGTTGCCCAAAGAAGGCGAGAAGAAGTTATGGATAAGGATTAAGGTGGAGGATGGATTTTTGCTGTTAGAGATTGAGGACAATGGCATAGGCAGAAAAAGGTCGAGTGAAGTAAAAAGAATGCAACCAGTAAAGTATGAGTCGCGCAGCACCATTATTAATCAAAACAGGTTGAACTTGATAGAGGAGAAGTACAGAGATTTGTCGAAAATTGAATACGTAGATTTAGAAATAGGAGGAGAGTCGGCAGGCACATTGGTGAAGTTGACCTTTCCAATACAAGCATTATTAATATATGAATAAAATTAGCACATTGATTGTGGATGACGAGCGCAATGGCAGGGAAATTTTGTTGGCCTTGCTTGAGAAGTTTTGTTTTAATGTAGCGGTTGTTGGAACAGCCGATTCTGGAGAGAAAGCCATTAGTATGGTAGAACAATTGCAGCCACAATTGGTCTTTTTGGACATTAACATGCCAGGTCTTTCGGGATTTGAGATGTTAGAGAGACTTAGTCCCATTAATTTTGAGGTGATATTTGTGACGGCGCATGATGCATTTGCGCTAAAGGCATTTAAGTTTAGTGCGGTTGATTATGTTTTAAAGCCTATTGACTTAGATGATTTATTAAATGCGGTTATTAAAGTTGAGAGCAAATTATTGAGTAAGACCAATGATGGGGCGGGCAAGTATAAAGAGTTGTTTCACAATATGCGTAACCAGCAGAATCCGTTCGACAAATTGGGATTGGCCACCAGGGATGGGCTGGTTTTTGTGAAAGTGTCTGAAATTGTGCGCTTAGAATCGGATGTAAATTATACTTGGTTTTATATTTCTGGTGGCGAGAAAATATTGGCTAGTAAAACGCTCAAGGAGTTTGAGGAGATGCTTATGGAATACAATTTTTATAGAATTCACAAATCGCATTTAATCAATTTGGCCCATTTACAAAGGTATTTAAAGGGCGAGGGAGGCAGTGTTTTTATGAGTGATGGCAGTGAGGTGGATGTTTCAAGAAGGAATAAGGAAGGCCTCTTGAAACGGCTTCAAAACATTGGTTAGGCGATGTATTGGTTCGGCCAGAAATGGGATTTAAATAATTTTGGACAAGCGAGTTTACCCGAAATTTATTTCGGTGCTGTCTCCAATATTTAGGCTTTGGCACATACCTTTTAGGAGGGCATCATTTCCAATAAGGGAGCGGTGTAAAATTGCGAATTCTATTTGTGCGTAGGGGCCTATTATGGAATCTTTGATGGTGGCATAATTGAGGATTGCATGCTCGCCAATGGACACGTTGGGACCAATGATGGAGTTTGAGATTTTGCAGCCTTCGCCAATGAAAACAGGGGGGATGATGATGGTGTTTTCGAAAATATATTTTGAGGTATCGTAATTTAATTTTTTGAGTAGCAAGGAGTTTGTTTCGAGAAGGATTTCCTTCTTACCACAATCGAACCAGTTAGACACGCCAAAAGTATTGAAGACAACGCCTTTGTTAATCATTTGCATGATGGCATCTGTAAGGGTGAATTCGCCGTGGGTTTTAAGGTTTTGGGTAAGGTTGTTATCCAGAAAATCGAGCAACATTTTGCTTTCTTGAATTTTATAAACACCTACGAGTGCCATGTTACTTTTGGGGATTTCGGGCTTTTCTATTACCCGGGTAATTTGCCCGTTTTTATCGATTTCTGCCACTCCAAATAGGCGAGGGTCTTCTACTTTTTTAACCCCTAAAAAGTTGCCATCCATTTTGCAAATGCTATTTAGATCGGCATCGATTATGGTGTCGCCAAAAACAATGAGAATTTGTTCGTTGGGTAAAACACAGTCTTTGGCGAGCCAAATGGCGTGACCCACGCCTTTTCCGGTGGTTTGAATAACGAATTGGGCTTTGATGTTTGGGTAATGTTGCAGAATATATTGCTCTATTTTATCGCCTAAATAGCCGATAATAAAGACAAAATCGCGGATACCCGAATCGATGAGATTTTCTGTGATATGGGCTAAAATAGGCTTTCCCGCTATTGGAATTAGGGCTTTTGGTTGCGTATGTGTATGCGGTCTCAAACGAGTTCCGATGCCTGCTACAGGTATTATTGCTTTCATGATATAATTTCTCAAAAATAATCTATTTTATTAGTTAGTTCCAAAATACTATTTTGCAGGACGTACTTATCTCAAAATTATGACAAGAGACATTGAAATTTTCAATTTAATTGAAAAAGAATTACACCGTCAGGAGCACGGTTTGGAGCTTATTGCTTCAGAAAACTTTGTTAGCAAACAGGTAATGGAGGCTATGGGTTCTGTTTTGACCAATAAATATGCCGAAGGGCTACCTGGGAAGCGTTATTATGGTGGTTGTGAGGTGGTAGACGTGATAGAAAACCTAGCCATAGATAGGCTTAAGAAGCTTTTTGGAGCTGCTTGGGCCAATGTACAACCACATAGTGGCGCGCAGGCAAATGCGGCAGTTATGTTGGGTTGTTTAAATGCGGGCGATAAAATTTTGGGATTTGATTTATCACATGGAGGTCATTTAACCCATGGATCGCCGGTGAATTTTTCTGGTAAATTGTATACACCTAGCTTTTATGGTGTTGAGCCAGAAACGGGATTAATTGATTGGAATAAGGTAGAGGTAATAGCAAAAAGGGAAATGCCAAAGCTTATTATCTGTGGTGCTTCGGCCTATAGCAGGGATTGGGATTATGTGAGGTTAAGAAAAATTGCAGATGAAGTTGGTGCGCTTTTGTTGGCAGATATTTCTCATCCAGCGGGTTTAATAGCAGGTAAGTTGTTGAACGATCCAATTCCGCATTGCCATATTGTAACTTCCACTACGCATAAGACCTTGCGCGGACCAAGGGGAGGTATTATTATGATGGGCAAAGATTTTGAGAATCCGTGGGGACAAAAGACACTTAAGGGCGAGCCTAAAATGATGAGTGCTGTATTGGATGGGGCTGTTTTTCCGGGCACGCAAGGCGGGCCATTAGAGCACGTAATAGCCTCAAAGGCGATTGCTTTTGGAGAGGCATTAACAGAAGAGTATGTTACCTATATTAAGCAAGTAAAAGCCAATGCCGATGCGATGGCCAATGGTTTTGTTGATTTGGGATATAAAATTATTAGCGGAGGCACCGAAAATCATTTGATGTTAATTGATTTAAGGAACAAAAACATCAGCGGTAAAGCGGCAGAAAACGCGTTGATAAAGGCAGACATTACCATTAACAAAAACATGGTTCCGTTTGATGATAAGTCGCCGTTTGTTACCTCTGGAATTAGGGTAGGAACGCCTGCTATTACCAGCAGGTTTTTAAAGGAAGTTGACATGCAAACGGTGGTTTCATTTATTGATAAAGTTTTGATGAATTCAGATAATGAAAGCATTTTGTTGGAAGTAAGAAAAGACGTAAACAAAATGATGGAAGGATTTCCTTTGTATAAATAATGGTTTAAGGGTTTTATGCTAAGCGAATAATATTGATGCGCTCTATTTAAAAGACGCTTTAAAACCAAACATATTCAACAACGAATAAATATATACAAGGCCTATCATTTATGATGGGCCTTGTTTGTTTTAGAAGGATTAGATTTTGGGCATGTTTTAAAGCCTAACAAACGCACCTAATCTTTTAAAAGGGTTTTTACCTCTCTATATAGTTTTGAAATATGCGGCAAATGGTATAATTTTGATTTAGCAAAAACAATTTGAATGCCTATTATGAATCAACCCACAAAGTCATTATACCAGCAACACCCACGCAAATCCACCCAAAACGACCTTTACCAGCAACACCCACATGCGTATATAGCCTCTATTAGATATATACGCAACTTGTTGCGTGTAGCGGATTGTTATGGCCAATGGTAATGATTTATACAGTTATAAATTGGCAAGTGGCGGTCGGACTTTTAAGGACTTTTGTGTTTGACAAATTTCTTGAAATATCTGTTGACTGTTTAAAATGTGGTCGACAAGTTTAGTGGTTTGGCTTTGTTTTTAGGCTTGCATTTTTTTTGTATTCTTTAGTTGCAAATTTTCTGGTCGACAAAGTTGTAAATTGGTTCAGACCAAAATAATGGCGACTAAAATGGCAAAGGCTTTAAGCAGTTTTGGCCCGACTTTTAAATGTGTTTGACTCCTCTATTTACTACGTTGTAAATGAATATTTATTGGTGGACATGAGGCTTTTGCTAAACAGGTGCGCCGACGGCACTAACACTTTTTTTTACTGTTGGACTTGGTTGAAATTACTTTTATTTTAGTGACTGTTTTAAGTGGTATTCAAAAATGTTTCGGGCTGACTTTTTCAACAATAACAAGGTGTTAAGGCATAAATTAAATGATTGGCTGACATGAAAAGCTACAGTTTTTAGAAACAAACTACATGCTATAACAACACCTAAAAGCAAGTGGCGCAAACTTTTTTCTTCGCCAGGAAAAATTTGATATATTTGTTTATGATGCCTACCGAACAAAATTTCCTTTTTTGCCACCAGCTCTTAGCTGTAAACCGTTATAGCAAATAGTAATGATTTACGCGGTTTTAATTTGGCAAGTAATGGTTGGACATCAAATTAATGCGTGACTGATAAATCTTTTTGAAATAGTTGCAGAACATTAATAATTGCTCGACAATTTCAATGTCTTTTAATTGCGCTCGGGCTTGCATTTTTTTTGTATTTTTTAGTTGCAAATTTTCTGGTCGACAAAGTTACAAATTGGTTCAGACCAAAATAATGGCGACTAAATTGGCAAAGGATTTAAGCAGTTTTGGCCCGACTTTTAAATGTGTTTGACACCTCTAATTACTACGTTGTAAATGAATAGTTACTGGTCGACATATGGCTTTTGCTAAACAGACGCGCCGACGGCACTAACACTTTTTTTTACTGTTTGACTTGGTTGAAATTGCTTTGATTTTAGGGACTGCTTTCTGTGGTATTCAAAAATGTTTCGGGCTGACTTTTTCAACAATAACAAGGTGTTAAGGCATAAATTAAATGATTGGCTGACATGAAAAGCTAC
>Ga0163151_10001496_pt1 | contig 39008 bp, 34 predicted proteins | sample OliLakLV19MP5IB2_FD_145596 | JGI IMG/M metagenome (GOLD analysis project Ga0163151, IMG submission 145596) | Freshwater microbial mat bacterial communities from Lake Vanda, McMurdo Dry Valleys, Antarctica - Oligotrophic Lake LV.19.MP5.IB-2 | ecosystem: Environmental > Aquatic > Freshwater >... | reverse complement strand
TCTCCTCGCCGTACGCCTGGGAACAAAACGGTTATCGTGTCAACACGAGGCGCCGTTCACCAATGAGCAGTGCGAACCCGGCGGCAGCCATCAGCACCGCGGAACCAACCAGCACTGCGGTTATGCCCTCGATAGTAGGTTTTCCCTCACCAATCTGCTCGACAATCCCACTCGCAACGACCACGGCGAGCCCCCCGAGTGCGACGAGCGGCATGAGCATGAAGCTAGTGGCCTCACCCGACTGCTGGGGAGGCACGACGCTCTGCACGCCGATCTGTGTCACCGAGTACGCCATCCCGCACGCAAGTCCCGCGATCCCGAGCGCAATCAGATAGAGCGGTAGGCCGCCAGCCACCGAGATGAGCAGCAGACTGCCGCCGCCGATGATGGTGGCGACCGCGAGCACCCGGGTTGCTGGATAACGCGAGCACAGCCATCCCCCGACGGGACCGGAGAGCGCAACCCCGATCGATCCGCTGACGAATAGCAGACCGGCAGTCTGTGCGCTGAACCCCCGGATGCTTTGCAAGTCAAGTGTCGCCATGAGGATGAAGATGTTGACGCCCATATTGCCAATCGTGCCAACCGCGAGGAGGGCTACGTATGGCCGATTGCGCAACAGCTCGGGATGCACGAGCGGACTCACCGCGCGGCGCTCGACGAGCGCGAAGGCAACAAGTCCGGCGACGCCCCCGAGCATGAGCCCCCAGGTCAGCGGCGAGCTCCAGCCGAACGGGACGATGTTGTCGATCCCAAGGCTCAGCAGAGTGAGTCCGATCATCACGGTCGCGGCACCCCACCAGTCGATCGATGAGAGCGACCGTTCGATGGTCTCGTTGCGTGATTCCTTGATGCGGAACGACCCCAGAATGGCGAGTGCGGCGAGCGGCACGTTGATCCAGAACACCCACTGCCAGCCGACAGTAGACGCGAACACGCCACCGACGACGGGTCCGAGCGCTGTCCCAATACCCGACAGCCCGATCATCGCGCCGACCACTTGGGGCCGTTCCGTCTCTGTGGTGTCGTTTGAGATGAGCGCGAAAGCGTTGGGGATGATCAGTGCCGCCCCGAGTCCCTGCACGGCGCGGCTGATGACCAGCGGCAACAACTCGGTGCTCAGCCCACAGATCAGCGAAGTGATCGCGAACACGGCGAGACCGATCATGAGTGTGCGCCGTCGACCGATGATGTCCCCAATGCGTCCCGCGGGAACGGTCAGTGCACCGATGCTGAGCAGGTATGCGCTCACAAGCCATTGCAGGTCGGTTACCCCATAGCCGAGGCTCTTCGCGATTGTCGGCAGCGCGAGCCCGAGCGAGAAGAAGTCCAACTGAACACAGAGCAGCGCCACGCCGACTGGCATAAAGCGAATGGATGTCTTGAGCACTGACATGCAGACATGCTACCGATCGGGCGATTGACTCCCCACGTTCACACGCGACCGCAGCTCAGGTTTCGGCTAAGGGGGGGCAACGGGTTTCACCCGTGGAAGGTAGTTCACGCGGACTCGCGCCCGTCAGACAGCTCATTGTCCACTGCCATCCAAGATGGCTTCTCGTTATGCCTCACCGAGGATCCCAATGCGGCGATTGGTTGGGACCCTTCGTCTGGCCCCAGCGACAATAACTCACTTGAGCCTCACTCGGCTGGACCGGCTAACACTGGGACACTAAACACACGCATCCCGACGGCGGCGCCCGCGGCAATAGACGCGAGCGAGACCACGATGCTCAGCACCCAGTCGCCGGGCGTCGGCACGAGGGCTGACCCGGGTGCTTCGTGCCCGAACCCGTAGAGCGTCCGCTGTGCACCCGACCCGGCCGTGAAGAGCACGTCGTGGACGTTCGACTTGCCGAGCACAAGGCGACCGAGTCCGGCCCGCAACTCGAAAGCGAGTGGAGCAAGGCCCATCGCGACGAAAAGCGTCCCGCAGATAACCCCGACGACGACTCCGCCGAGTGGGATCATCATGAAGAAAGGGATGCTGAGGCCGACGAACAGGATCGACCAGCCCCAAAAGAGCATCGGCGCTGCAAACCCGCCCTGAAAGACGTGCGCGACCACGCACGCCGCAAAAACGCCAAAGAACCCGAATGGTAACGCGTACAGCACAATGGCGGGGCACTCAGTCTCAATGACGAACGGACCGCCGCTCGCGCAGGAGCCACCGATCCCCGCCACGACACCGGGTCCCAGGTACATCAGCGTGAAATTGAAGGAAAAAAGCAGCCACGCGATGATGGCGCCGGGGATGCGCCAGCCGGGTCCGGCGAAGCGTGACATGGCCACACGGTATCGGATGTCGGACCTCGACTCATGACCTCTCTGCGCCTCCCCCGCAACTCGATAGGGTCTAGACATGACCGACTACGTTGTCGCAATCGATCAAGGCACCACGAGCACGAGGGCGATCGTTTTTGATCATGCCGGGAATGTCGTCTCGACCGGCCAACTCGAGCACCGCCAGATATTTCCGCATGCGGGCTGGGTCGAGCACGATCCGCTCGAGATTTGGACAAATACGCGCGAAGTGATTGGCGTGGCGCTCGGTCACGCCAATATCACGCGACACAATGTTGTGGCGGTCGGCATCACGAACCAGCGTGAGACCACCGTCGTGTGGGATCGAAAGACCGGCGAGCCGGTGTATAACGCGATCGTCTGGCAGGACACTCGCACCCAGTCAATCGTGGATCGCATTGCCGACGGTGACCCGTCGCGGTTCGCCAAGCGCACCGGACTCCCCCTTGCGACCTATTTCTCGGCGTCCAAGATCGCTTGGATTCTCGAGAATGTTGATGGTGTGCGCGCTCGGGCAGAAGCCGGCGAGCTCGCATTCGGCACGACAGACAGTTGGCTGCTGTGGAACCTGACCGGCGGGGTCGATGGTGGCGTGCACGCCACGGATGTGACGAATGCCAGCCGAACCCTCCTCATGGACCTTGCAACCCTGGGCTGGGATGACGAGCTGCTGGATGCCTGGAACATTCCTCGTTCGCTGCTGCCCGAGATTCGCAGTTCGTCGACCGAGTTCGGTTTCGTCTCGACCACGAGCCTGCTACGCGAGGTGCCGGTGACCGGAATCCTTGGTGACCAGCAAGCGGCAACCTTCGGTCAGGCGGCGTTCGAGCGGGGCGAGTCGAAGAACACCTACGGCACCGGGAACTTCTTGATTGTCGGCACCGGCGAGCAGATCATTCAATCGCAAAATGGACTCATCACGACTGTCGCCTACCAGCTTGGCGATGAAAAGCCGCGCTTCGCCCTCGAAGGCTCGATCGCCGTCACCGGATCGCTCGTGCAGTGGCTGCGAGACAACCTAGGCATCATCAGCACATCGACCGAAGTGCAGGAGCTCGCCGACACCGTCGTCGACAACGGCGGTGTCTACTTCGTGCCAGCGTTCTCCGGACTGTTTGCGCCGTACTGGCGACCGGATGCACGTGGCGCGATCCTCGGACTCACTCGCTTCGTCACGAAGGCTCATATCGCCAAGGCGGCACTCGAGTCGACCGCCTTTCAGACGCGCGACGTGATCGACGCTGTCAACGCGGACGCCCACGTCGATCTCACCGAACTGAAGGTCGATGGCGGCATGGTCGCCAATGGCGGACTCATGCAGTTTCAGGCCGATATTCTCGGCATCCCGGTCATCCGGCCAAAAGTCATCGAAACGACCGCGCTCGGCGCCGCGTACGCTGCCGGTCTCGCGGTCGGATTTTGGAGCGGGCTGGATGAACTGCGCAGCAACTGGCAGGAGGGTCATCGCTGGGAGCCGCAGATGAGAGCCGAGGAGCGTGAACGACTGCTGCGCGAGTGGCACAAGGCAATCTCCAAGTCACTGGACTGGGTCACCGAAGACACTGCAGGCTGACGAGCCAGTGCAACTACCGCTGCGTCGCGGTCGCCCACTGCTCAAGCTTCGCTGAGGCACCCCCAGAATCGATAACGGCAGCTGCACGTTCAAACTGCACCCCCAGTCGCACAAGAATGGGCTCACGCAACTGCTCGGGATCCTTCGAGAGCTCGAACGCAACGAGTCCCGCCGCCGCGTTCAGCAGCACGATGTCTCGCACCGGGCCAGACTCCCCCGCAAGCACTGCCCGAGCGACTGCAGCATTGTGCTGTGGGTCGGCCCCCAAGAGCGATCGGATGTCCGCGCGCGCGATCCCGAGCTCTGCCGGGTCGAGATCGTGCTCGGTCACACTTCCCCGCGAGACTTCCCAGATGTGGGAGTGTCCCGTCGTGGTGAGCTTGTCGATACCGTCGTCGCCGCGGTAGACGAGCGCCGTGGCATCCCGCGATTGGAAGACCCCGACGATGAGCGGAACGCGGTCGAGGCTCGAAACGCCGACGGCTGAGGCGTTCGGTCGCGCCGGATTGCAGAGCGGCCCAAGAATATTGAACATGGTCGGGATGCCGAGCTCTTTTCGCGTCGGGCCGGCGTGACGAAACCCTGGATGGAACGCCGCAGCAAACGCGAAGGTGATGCCGGTCTCGGTCAGCACTTCAGCCACCCGGTCAGCGGAAAGATCCAGGTTGATGCCGAGCGCGCTGAGTACGTCTGAGGAGCCGGACGCTGAACTCGCCCCTCGATTGCCGTGCTTAACCACCGGCACCCCAGCGGCAGCGGCGACGACGGATGCAACGGAGGAAATGTTGAGCACAGCTCCGTACGGGTCTCCCCCGGTGCCGACGATATCGAGCACCCACGGGTCGACCGGCAACGGCAGCGCATGTGCCAGTACTGCGTCGCGAAAACCGACGATCTCGTCGACCGTTTCGCCCTTCACCGCGAGTGCAACGAGCATTCCAGCCAGTTGCGCAGAGGTCGCCTCTCCCGCCATCACGCTCTGCATTGCCCAGGTTGCCTCGGCGATCGACAGGTCGTCTCCACCGACAAGCACCTCTAGGATGCCCGGCCAGGTGATCTGCGCTGTCATGCCCCAAATACTAACGAAATGGCCCAGCCGCACATGCCCAAATGGAAAAAAGTAGCACCAAAGTCGACCATAATGGAAGGGTGTCTACCGCCTCTCTCACCGGGTCCTTCGGGGCCCCAGCCGTCAATCGGCCGAATATCGTCGCGGTCGGCACGATCGTTTGGCTCGGCAGCGAGGTTATGTTCTTCGCCGGCCTGTTTGCGATGTACTTCACACTCAAGTCTGTGTCGCCCGGCCTCTGGGCAGAGCAAACCGGCAAGCTCGATGTGACGTTCGCCGCGGTGAACACGATCATCCTCGTGCTTTCTTCGTTTACCTGCCAGTTCGGCGTGTTTGCCGCAGAGCGGTTCCAAACCAAGCGAACGGGCACGCTCGCACAATTCTGGAGGTGGGGGGTGACCGAATGGTTCTTCCTCACCTACGCCATGGGCGCGACGTTTGTCGCTGGCCAGGCTTATGAGTACGCGGTGCTCGTCAGCGAGAACGTCACGCTATCGAGTGACTCATACGGCTCGGCCTTCTTCCTGACGACCGGTTTCCACGCCCTGCACGTCACCGGCGGTCTGATCGCGTTTCTGCTCGTGCTCGGGCGCATCTTCGCGGTCAAGAATTTCGGCCACAAAGAAGCCACGAGCGCAATCGTTATCTCCTACTACTGGCACTTCGTCGACGTGGTCTGGATCGGGCTGTTCCTCGTCATCTACATCCTCAAATGAGAATCGGAACTCAACGCACCATGGAGCACACGCCATCAGCACTCAAGAAGCAGCAGCGGTTGACTGGCCGCCGCAGCCCGCTCGCAACGGCCGCGCTGCTCGCAATTGGTCTGCTCACCACCGGCGGTGCGTACGCCCTTGTCACCACGAGTGCGACCGCCGAGACGAGCACCGCACAATCCGCCGTCATCGAGCAGGGCTCGAAGCTTTTCCAGGCGAACTGCGCCACCTGCCACGGCCTGAACCTGCAGGGCACGAGCCAAGGTCCGACGCTCATCGGCGTCGGAGCGGCGTCCGTTGACTTCCAGGTCGGCACCGGTCGGATGCCGCTGGCTGCAACTGGCCCGCAAGCCGAGAAGAAGCCCGTGCAGTTTACGGCCGAGCAAACCTTCGCGCTCGCAAACTTTGTCGCCTCGAAAGGACCTGGACCGGCGATTCCGAGTGATCGCTACCTTCAGGGCGATGGGGACGTCGCAGTGGGCGCTGAACTCTTCCGGATCAACTGTGCGATGTGCCACAACGTTGCGGGCGCGGGCGGCGCGCTTACCCAAGGCAAGTACGCTCCGTCACTCGGCAACATCGAGGCGGTGTACATCTACGAGGCCATGATCACCGGCCCTCAGAACATGCCGGTCTTCAACGAACAAAATATCTCACCGCAGGAGAAGGCGGACATCATCACCTACCTCCGGTACCTCGATGAGACGCCATCCGTCGGCGGCTTCGGTCTCGGCAACATCGGGCCAGTTTCTGAAGGCTTGTTCATCTGGATTTTCGGTCTCGGCGCACTCGTGGCAATCACAGTGTGGCTTACCGCAAAGTCCAACTAGAGACCTGCACCGACGGAAAGTGGAAGGGAAGAGAATGGCGAACGATCACGACGGCGACACCGGTAGCGCGGCTGTCGGCACGACTGTCGCGAAGTACGGCAATAGCGCGCCATCTGCTGGGACTGCCGTCGTCGTCGCTGACCAGATCCCGAACCCCGGTTTCGAGCCATACCGTCCGCGGGTGACCGACCTCGACCCGAAGAAGGCCAAGCAGGCTGAGCGGGTCGTGTCTGGGCTGTTCTTCCTTTCGATTATCGGCAGCATCATCGCCGTTGCCGTCTACATCGCCTTCCCGATCGTGCCAGGGGATATGGCATCCGTTCGCCTCAACAACCTCTTGCTCGGCATTGGCATCACCCTCGGCTTGCTCGGCATCGGTATCGGTGCCGTGCACTGGTCAAAGGCCCTCATGGAGGGTCACGACATGGTTGAGCAGCGGCACCCCACGCGGGGCACTGACGAGACTCGTGAAAAGGCCGTCGAGGTGTTCGAACTCGGCGCCAAGGAGTCGGGCATCGGTCGACGCACGCTCATTCGCAACACCCTGATCGGCGCAATCGTGCTCACCCCGTTGCCGGCAATCGCGCTGTTCCGCGACCTTGCTCCGGCAGCGGATCCGGTACCACTCCTGAAGGTCACGATGTGGAAAGAGGGCGTGCGACTCACGCGCGACCCGACCGGAACCCCCATTCGTGCTTCAGAAGTGACGCTCGGTTCTAACTTCCACGTCATCCCGGAAGGATTGAAAGAGTCCTCTCACCCGCTTGAAGAAAAGGCAAAAGCAGCGGTTCTCCTTATGAGACTCAAGCCGGAAGATCTGCAGATCTCCCCCGGCCGTGAGGACTGGAACTATCAGGGCATCGTGGCGTACTCGAAAATCTGCACGCACGTCGGATGCCCCGTTGCACTGTACGAGCAACTAACACACCGCCTGCTCTGCCCGTGCCACCAGTCTTCGTTCGATATCAAGCGCGAAGCTCTCGTCATTTTCGGCCCAGCCAAGCGCCCCCTTCCCCAGTTGCCCATCACGGTGGATGACGAGGGTTACCTAATCGCGCGAAGCGACTTTACCGAACCCGTTGGACCAAGCTTCTGGGAGCGTTCGATATGACAAGCACACAGGTGCCACCGACCACCGCAGAGGCACCGTCCAGCGGCCCGCCAGCACCGGTCGCCGTACAGAAGTCGACGGGCTCTCGAGTCACCGGTTGGGCAGCGAACTACATCGACGAGCGCACGAGCATGTCCGGCCTCGTCAAAGAGGTGGGCCGCAAGATTTTCCCCGACCATTGGTCGTTTATGCTCGGCGAGGTGGCGCTGTACAGCTTCATCGTGATTTTGATCTCTGGCACCTTCCTCACGTTCTTCTTCCAGGCCACCATGGTCGAGGTCGAGTACGAGGGATCCTACCTGCCACTCAAGGGCATCGAGATGTCGGCCGCAATGGCATCCACTCTCGACATTTCATTCGACATTCGCGGCGGTCTGCTGATGCGGCAGGTTCACCACTGGGCAGCGCTGCTGTTCGTGGCTGCCATCGGACTCCACATGCTGCGGGTGTTCTTCACCGGCGCATTCCGCAAGCCGCGGGAGATCAACTGGTTCATCGGCTTCGTACTCTTCGTGCTCGCGATGGCAGAGGGCTTTACCGGGTACTCGCTGCCGGATGATCTGCTTTCGGGTAACGGCCTTCGCATCATTGACGGCATGGTCAAGGGCATCCCGGTCATCGGAACGTGGATCTCCTACCTGCTTTTCGGGGGCGAATTCCCGGGGGTAGACATTGTCGGCCGACTCTACGTATTACACATTCTTATCCTGCCTGCGCTCATCGTGGCACTGCTCGGCGTGCACATGCTCCTGCTGATTATCAACAAGCACACCCAGTTCGCTGGCCCCGGCCGCACCAACGACAATGTCGTCGGCGTGCCGATCATGCCCGTGTTCGCTGCGAAGGCCGGCGGGTTCTTCTTCATCGTCTTCGGCGTCATCATGCTCATCGCAGCGACCTTCCAGATCAACCCGGTGTGGACCTACGGCCCGTACGACCCGTCGCCCGTTTCGGCAGGAACCCAGCCCGACTGGTACATCGGCTTTGCTGACGGCGCGCTTCGTCTTGTGCCGCCAGGCTGGGAATTCGTCGCATGGGGCGGAGCGACGTGGTCGATCAACATCCTCGTTCCGCTCGTCGGGCTGGGGGTGTTCATGGCCGTGGTTGCCATCTACCCCTTCATTGAGGCGTGGGTCACCGGCGACAAGCGCGAGCACCACATTGCCCAACGCCCACGCAACGCGCCAACCCGCACCGCGATCGGTGCCGCTGGCGTCACCTTCTACGCGGTGTTGTGGGCTGCGGCAAGTTCTGACCTGATCGCAACACACTTCAAGGTCACGATCGAGGGTGTAATCAATAGCCTTCAAGCACTCCTGTTCGTCGGCCCAATCCTCGCCTACCACGTTGCCAAGCGCCTCTGTCTTGCGTTGCAGAAGAAGGATCGCGAGATCGCTCTGCACGGCTACGAGAGCGGCCGCATCGTTCGACTGCCAAGTGGTGAGTACATCGAGGTTCATGAACAGCTCGACGATTACGAGCGCTGGAAGCTTGTCAGCTTCGAGGAGTACAAGCCACTCATGATCCGTCCGAACGAGCAGGGCAAGATCACGACCGCGCAACGCATTCGCGCTGCGGCCTCAAGCTGGTTCTTTGAGGACCGGATATCGCCGATAACCCGCACCGACATCGAGCGCGCGCACGACTCCTCGCACTAGCCGCACACCCGTGTCTTGCTTCCCTAGATGAGCAAGGCAAGCCGCGGCTAGTCGAAGGTGCGCTTGAGGAAGTCCGCCGTCGAGGTGTAGCCGATGCGCTCGTAGAAGTTCGCGGATCGACGGCTCGGCACCGTCAACTGCCGCACCTGTCTTGCACGGCAAGCCGCCTCGGTCGCCTCCACGAGAGCAGTACCGACGCCCTGACCGCGGTGGTCATCGTCAACGACAAGTTCCTGCAGCTGCGCAGAGCTCCCGTTGATGTAGAGCAGGGGGCTGATCGTGGTCAAGGCGTAGCCCAGCACCGCGCCTGCTGAGCTGTCGGCGACGAGCAGGATTGAAGATCTCGAATCGTCGTCGATAATGCCTTGGTAGGTCGAATCAAAGGCGGAGGCATCCGGCGCGTAATCGGTGCCAAGCTGTTTGAGTAGCGCAAATACCCGATTAGCATCGCCTGATCCCGCGGCACGAACCGTGAGCGTGACGCCCGAACGCGAACCGTTCGAGTGCGAGTCAGCGGCGCCAGAGTCAGCGGCGCCAGAATCAGCGAACAAAGTATCCGCGATAATACTCGTACACCCAGCCGACCAGGGCGACGACAGCGACAGCCGCGCCGATGAAGGCGAGCCACGGGCCAATCGCCACCCCGAGGAACACCGTCGCGACACTCGCTCCAAGAATCGGAGGCCACCAGCTCCAGGGGCTGAAGTGCCCCTGCTCGGCTTCGCCGTCTTCGATTCGAGCGTCCAAGCGGTCCTCGGCCAACTCGCCACCCTGAGACGCATACACTCGACCCAAGTAGAACGCGATGAGCGCCGCGAGTATCCCCGTCAAGCCAAGAGCGAGTGCCCCAACCCACTCGATACGCCCATGCAATGGGTCAAGAAGACCCCACACGATATAGATGGCGTCAGCAATAAAAAAGAAGCCTGCAAGTACCCAGAACAGTCGAGCGTTGGTTTGCACGTCTACTTGACCCTCTCTGCGCCGAGGTCATAGACCGGCGCTTCTGGAGCATCCTTCATCGGACCAATCCCGACCGGTACTCCTGCCTCTGGATGGTTGAAATCAAAGGCCGGCGACTCAGAGCGGATGCGTGGAATCGAGGTGAAGTTGTGTCGAGGCGGCGGGCAGCTTGTCGCCCACTCCAGCGAGCGCCCGTAACCCCACGGGTCGTTCACGGTCACCTTTGGCGCTTTGCGCGCCGTGATGTAGACGTTGTAGAAGAACGGCAGCATCGAGATGGCGAGGACTGCAGCGCCGACGGTTGAGAGCTGGTTCATCCAGGTCACACCGTCCTCCTCAAGGTAGGAACGGTAGCGTCGTGGCAGACCGACCACCCCGATCCAATGCTGAATCAGGAAGGTCATGTGGAATCCAATGAACAGCAACCAGAAATGGACCTTGCCGAGACGCTCGTTCAGCATCTTGCCAGTCCACTTCGGCCACCAGAAGTAGAAGCCGCTAAACATTGCAAACACGACCGTGCCGAAGACGACGTAGTGGAAGTGCGCGACGACGAAGTAACTGTCGGAGACGTGGAAGTCGAGCGGTGGGCTCGCAAGGATCACCCCGGTCAATCCACCGAAAGTAAAGGTGATCAGGAAGCCGATTGCCCAGAGCATCGGAGTCTCGAACGTCACCGACCCACGCCACATAGTGCCGATCCAATTGAAGATCTTCACGCCAGTCGGCACCGCAATGAGCATCGTCATGAGCGCGAAGAACGGCAACAGCACGGAGCCGGTGACATACATGTGGTGAGCCCAGACGGCTACAGAAAGCGCGGCAATGGCGATGGTGGCGTAGACGAGCGTGCGGTAACCGAAGATCGGTTTGCGGCTAAATACCGGGAGCACCTCTGAAATGATTCCGAAGAACGGCAGAGCAATGATGTAGACCTCTGGGTGACCGAAGAACCAGAACAAGTGTTGCCAGAGAATCGCGCCACCGTTGGCGGGGTCGAAGATATGCGCACCTACGACGCGGTCTGCACCGAGCGCGAAGAGCGCGGCGGCGAGCACGGGGAACGCCATAAGCACCAGGATCGAGGTCACGAGCGTGTTCCAAGTGAAGATCGGCATTCGGAACATCGTCATGCCTGGGGCACGCATCGTGATGATGGTGGTGATGAAGTTGACAGCACCAAGGATGGTTCCGAACCCACTCAGTGCGAGGCCGAAGACCCAGAGGTTGCCGCCGTAGCCGGGCGAGAAGGTCGCACTTGAGAGCGGGGCGTACGCGAACCACCCGAAGGCTGCTGCGCCTTGCGGGGTGAGAAAGCCGGCAACTGCAATGAGAGAGCCGAAGTTGAAGAACCAGTATGCCAGAGCGTTCAGTCGCGGGAAGGCCACATCTGGAGCACCGATCTGGAGCGGCATCAGAACGTTCGCGAATCCGGCGAACAGTGGGGTGGCGAACATGAGCAGCATGATCGTGCCGTGCATCGTGAAGAGCTGGTTGTACTGCTCGCCCGTCGCAACAACATCCAGCCCTGGCGCGAACAACTGAGCACGGATCACGAGCGCCATCACGCCGCCGAGCAGGAAGTAGATGAACGAGGTGATCAGGTACATGTACCCGATCTGCTTGTGGTCAGTGGTGGTGAGCCAAGCGACGACGACGTTGCCCTTGCGGGCGAGCTTCTCTTCACGTGGGGTGACCGGCGTCGAGGCGCCTCCAATGGAAGGAGCGGCCGGTCGTTCGAGAACTGTCGTCATGGAATTACTCCTCCGTCGTTCCGCCGTTGCCGGGCAAATTCTGGTTCACGTTGAATTCAGCCCCGAGTTGGCCCTCGAACCCCGCGACGCGCTGGCCTTGAATGTAGGCGTCGTAGTCCGCCTGCGATACCACGTCGACCTCGAACAGCATCAGGGAGTGATACTCACCGCAGAGCTCAGCGCACTTGCCCATGTAGCTGCCGATCTCCTGCGGAATGAAGTACATGTAGTTGGCCGGCGTCTTGCCGGGGATCATGTCCTTCTTATACAAGAACTCGACCACCCAGAACGAGTGGATGACGTCGCGCGACTCGAGCTTGATCTCGACCTTGGCATTGACCGGCAGTACCAGCTTCGGCAGATTGCTCGTGTCGATCGGCCCGCTCGGGAGCTGTTCTGCCTGAACGCCCGGGCTGTAGACATTCTCATTGACGTAGTTGAAGTCCCAAGCCCAGCGCTTCGCGAACACTTCAATCTTGACGTCGGGGTTCGGAATCGCTTCTTCGATCACCGCTTGGTCGCGCGCCGTGAAAGCGAAGAACCCGAGAACGAGAATCAATGGGACGATCGTGTAGAGGATCTCGATTGGCATGTTGTAACGGAGTTGCACCGGAAGCCCAGTCTGGCCGCGCCGACGTCGATACGCGACTGCCGCCCAGATGATCAAGCCCCACGTGAGAACCCCAACAGCGAGAAGCACAATCCACGAGTTGACCCACAGACCGATGATTCGGCTCGTATGGTTCGTGGTCTCAGGGTTGGTCGGCAAGTACCCCTGGAGTTGGTCTTGGGTGCACCCCGCCAGCACCAACGCCAAGACGATTCCGATCGGAATCGCTACCCATCGAATTCGACGCTGAGAACGCACGGAAAACCTCTCGAGAAACACCGGCTACTACCGCTCCAGTCTACAGTGAGCGCTCGCTCGCGCTTGGCTCAGTGGAAGCTGTCTCCACAAGCGCAACTACCATCGGCGTTCGGGTTGTCGATGGTGAAACCCTGCTTTTGGATGGTGTCTTCGAAGTCGACCCTCGCGCCATCAAGGTAGGGAACACTCATCTTGTCGACAACGACCTCGACACCATCGCCGAACTCCACGCTGACGTCGCCGTCTAGGCTGCGCTCGTCAAAGTAGAGCTGATAGATCAGGCCAGAGCAACCACCGGGCTGCACTGCTAAGCGCAGCCGAAGGTCGTCGCGACCTTCTTGGGAAAGTAAGCTGCGCACCTTCTCGGTTGCGGCATCCGTCAGAGACACGCCGTGGGCGGCAGTACGTACCGAAGTGTCAGTCATACTCTGAGTCTACGCTCGCCGATTGAGCTTTTCGAGCAGGATCGCCTCGGTGAGGATCGCGCGGCGAAACACCCCGAGATGAAGCGATTCGTTTGGGCTGTGGGCGCGAGAATCGGGGTCCTCGACGCCAGTGATGAGAATCTGCGCCCGGGGGAAGTCCCCGGCGAGCTGCGAGATGAATGGAATCGAACCGCCGATGCCCGTCTCGATCGGTTCGACTCCCCAGCCAGCGGCCATCGCGTCTTTCGCCGCAGTGACAGCCCATCCTGTTGTGTCAACAAGAAAGGGGTCGCCACGGTCGATGTCAATGAACTCGAGGTGCGCGCCGAACGGCGCATGCTCGCGCAAGTGCGATTCGATCGCAGTAAACGCATCCGCCGCTGATTGCTCTGGCGCGACTCGCGCGCTGACTTTTACCGTGACGCTCGGGGCCAAAGCGTTGGAAGCATTCACGACGGTCGGTGCGTCGATGCCAGTAATCGTGATGGCCGGTTGATTCCACAACCGCGAAAGGATGTGGCCCCGGCCGATCGGGACGACCCCTTCGAGCAGAGCGGCCGCTTCGAACAGGCGTGCCTCTTCGTAGTCCGGTAACGTCGCCTCGCGCGAGTGCAGGCCGGCAACGGCAACGGCGCCGTCTGCATCGTGCAGAGTCGCGAGGAGGGCGATCGTTGCGAGCATCGCATCTGGTGCTGCTCCCCCGAACATTCCGGAGTGCACCGCGTGGTCGAGGGTCGAAACGCGAAGCTTGAAGGTCACGTTGCCCCGCAGCCCTACCGTCAGCGAAGGGGTCGAAACGTTCCAGTTGTCCGAGTCGGCAATGACGATGACGTCGGCGGCGAGCTCGCTGCGATGCTGGGCGAGGAAGGCCCCGAACGAACGAGAGCCAAACTCCTCTTCCCCCTCAATGAAGACGACGACGCCGAGGTCGATGTCACCACCAACGACACGACGAAGAGCTCGGATTGCCGCGATGTGCACGAGAACGCCGGCTTTGTCGTCGGCGGCTCCGCGACCGTAGAGTCGATCGCCTCGCACGGTCGGCTCGAAGGGCCCGGATTCCCACTGCTCGGGGTCACCGGGCGGCTGGACATCGTGATGGGCATAGAGCAGGATTGTCGGTCGGCCGTTTCGTGCCGCGCGCGTCGCGAGCACCGCCGGTTGACCGAGTCGTTCGCTATCGATAGGAGCACGCGAGACGGCAACTGACTCGAAGAATTCGAGCGACGCAAGCAACTCGCACACCACCTCCGCGCTCTTCTCAACCTGGCTTGAATCGAAGCCATCCCACGAAACGGATGGGATGCGAACGAGCCGACCAAGGTCCGCAATCGCCACCGGCAGCCCGGTCTGAACCGCATTCGCAAGCTGGGAAACGACCATCGCCTCGGGTTCCTGATCTGCTGGCGTGGTCGGGAAGTCCGTCATGCGAGTAATCTTAACCGGAGAGCAGAGGCGAGGATCTTCGTGGCCAAGACAACCGAGAACAACGCCGGCACCGACGCCGGTTACGAACTCAACCAAGACAGCATCTCAAGCGGCAAAGGTCGCGCAACTCCGACTCGAAAAGAGCAGGAGGACGCACGAAAGCGCCCACTTGTCAGCAACGACCGCGCGGAGGCCCGCAGGCACTCGCGCGCACAGGAACAGGCGCAACGCGAGAAGGCGAGAATCGGTCTCGCACGGGGCGACGAGAAGTACTTGCCGATGCGCGATCGCGGCCCGCAGAAGCGCTACGTTCGCGATTACGTCGATGCCCGAACGAGTGTTGGCGAGTTTCTCATCCCGCTCATGTTTGGCGTGATCATCCTGACGTTTTTCCCACAACCAGAGGTGCAGACGATCGGCATCCTTACCCTGTGGGTATTCTTTGCTATCGCGATCGTCGACAGCGTCATTCTCGGGTACCTCGTCAAGCGCAAACTCACCGCCAAGTATGGCGATGACCGAGTTGAGAAGGTGCGCTTCTACGCGGCCATGCGAGCGCTGCAGCTGCGCGTCATGCGGCTCCCGAAACCGCAGGTCAAGCGCGGCGCGTACCCGGAGTAGCCGAGCGTCGGTTAGCCAACCGCCCGTGAGCCGATCGCAGCCGGGCCACGGGCGAGTCCCCGATTGATCTGCCGGGCCCACAATGGCCCGCGATACAGAAAGCCCGTGTAGCCCTGCACCAGTGTGGCACCTGCTGCCAACCGCTCGGCGACATCTGCTGCCGTCTCGATCCCACCGACCGAGATCACACAAAAGCGTTCCGGCACCACCGAGCGGATGACCCGCAGGAGCTCGATTGATCGTGCAGCCAACGGTCGACCGGAAAGCCCGCCAGCACCTGCGGCCTCGACTGTTGAGGCATCCGTTGTGAGCCCATCACGGGAGAGGGTTGTATTTGTTGCGATAATGCCGTCGAGTTCGGCAACCGCCAGTTCGGCGATGGTGTGCACTTCTCGGTCAGAGAGGTCGGGCGCGATCTTAACGAGCACGGGTGTCGAGCCGGCTGCTGCCTTGACCGCGGTGAGTAGCGGCCTGAGCTTTTCGAGCTCCTGCAGCGCACGCAAACCCGGCGTGTTCGGTGAACTGACATTGACCACGAGGTAGTCTGCGAGCGGCGCCAGCAGGCGAGTGCTCTCGAGATAGTCGGCGGTCGCGGCATCCAGATCAGTACCACGAGACTTGCCGATGTTCACGCCGATTACAGGGCGATCAGCGCGCGCTCTGGCTTTGGCGATCACTGCCTGTGCTGCGGCGGCGCCGTGATTATTGAAGCCCATCCGATTGATTACCGCGCGATCAACGACCAGGCGAAACAAGCGAGGCCTGTCGTTGCCTGGCTGGGCAGTTGCAGTGATCGTTCCGACTTCAACGTGACCGAAGCCAAGCTGACCGAGCCCGCGGATGCCCGTGCCCTCCTTATCGAAGCCGGCCGCGACCCCAAACGGTGAGGTGAAGACCAACCCGAGCGTCTCGACTCGCAACGAAGGATCGGCCCGAGTAAATCGATGAAGAAGCGCACCGACGCCGATGTACGGCAGCGCCCGAATGAATGCGAACGCGAATCCGTGCGCCCGTTCGGGTTCGAATCGCGACAGTACGGTGCGAAAGAGGAACTGATACATGGATGCGTCCGACTAGCGGGAAGCGCCGGAGCTCGGCGGCGTGGCTGGCTCGCCGACGGAGCCGTGCTCGACGCGGAGCAGCGTGATCGCTGTCTCGAAATCCTCGAGCGAGTCGAAGCCCTGGTACACGCTCGCGAAACGCAGATACGCAACCTCATCGAGCTCCCGCAGCGGGCTCAGGATAGCGAGCCCGATATCGTTGGCTTCGACCTGCGCAGCGCCGGTCGCGCGGATGGTCTCCTCAACGCGCTGTGCCAGCACGGCAAGATCGGTGTCTGTGACTGGGCGACCTTGGCAGGCCTTGCGCACGCCGGCGACGATCTTCTCCCGGCTGAACGCCTCGACAACGCCATTGCGCTTGATGACGCTGAGACTCGCGGTTTCGGTTGTCGAGAACCGACGGCCACATTCCGGGCACTGCCGACGTCGACGGATCGAGAGGCCGTCGTCGCTCGTTCGAGAGTCGATGACTCGACTGTCTGGGTGGCGACAAAATGGGCAGAACATGGTGCGGCAAGAATACGCTAGGTCGTCTCGAACCGCGCGCTGACGGCTGCACCGTGCGCAGGAAGATCCTCGGCGCTACTGAGCGCCACGATCTGCCCCGCCACCTCGTGCAGAGCCTGGCGGTTGTAGTTGATGACCTGCTGTGGCCTCAGGAACGTGTAAGCACCGAGACCCGAGGCAAAGCGCGACTGGCCACCGGTCGGAAGCACATGGTTGGATCCTGCAACGTAATCACCGAGACTCACCGGTGAGTACGCGCCAAGGAAGATGGCTCCAGCACTATCGATCTGGTCGAGCACTTCGCTGGGGACTTCGGTCTGGATACTGAGGTGCTCGGGCCCGTAGGCGTTGCTGAACGCTGCGGCGACCCCGAGGTCGGCCACCATCACGATTGCAGACTGCTGCCCGGCAAGCGCCTCGCCCACACGCTCCCCGTGATAGGCAGATGCCGAAAGCCGCTCCACCTCGATGGCCACTGCTTGCGCAAGCTCTGGCGAGTCGGTCACCAGTACCGCGGCAGCCAGTTGATCATGCTCAGCCTGGCTAACGAGGTCGGAGGCTACGAGGCGAGGGTCGGCGCTCCGGTCTGCGATCACGAGAATCTCGGTGGGTCCTGCTTCTGAGTCGATACCTACAACGCCGCGGACGAGACGCTTCGCTGCGGCGACGTAGACGTTGCCGGGTCCCGTAATGATCTCCACCGGGTCGAGGTCGAGGCCCGGGATCCCATACGCGAAGGCGCCAATGGCCCCGGCTCCACCCATCGCATAGATTTCATCGATGCCGAGCAGTCCGGCGGCACCGAGGATCGTCGGATGCACGGCTCCCCCGAAGTGTTTCTGCGCGGGTGAGGCTATGGCGACCGACGAGACACCCGCAACCTGAGCAGGCACAGCATTCATGATGACGCTCGACGGGTACACCGCCTTGCCGCCTGGAACATACAATCCGACTCGATTCACCGGCTGCCACCGCTGAACGATTTGGGCACCCGGAGCGATCACTGTCACGGCGGGTGCTGGCACTTGCGCCCTAGTGGCAGTCGTAACGCGCTCGATCGCAAGCTCGAGCGCCTCTCGCACGGCGGGGACGAGCTTCTGGACAGCGTCGCTGGCCGCCGAACCGTTAACTCGCACGCGCGTGGGACGCACTCCGTCGAGCCGCTCAGCCTGGTCGAGCAGGGCACGCTCACCATGGGCACGCACCTCGTCGATGAGAGCGGCCGCGACCTCGGTTGCCGAGGCAACATCCGTGCGGGCGCGGGGTACGAGGCTGGCAAGTTCCGCCCGGGACGGCTGGAGATTGCGGATGTCGATCGTCTGCATCATGGCCTGACCCATGTTAGTTCGTAGTGCCGGGTCCTTTCGAAGCGAAGAGATTCAGTCCGAGCTTCTTGGAAAGGAAGCGGGCGCGACAGCGAGAATCCCGCCGCCCACTCCACTCTTGCTGGGCAGGCCGACGTCAAACAACCAGTCGCCTGAGTTTTCCCACGGGCCTGCGGTCACGTTGAGCGACGACTGGTGCGTGTACCGGTCGAGCGTTTCGACCGGGTCGAGATAGAGGCGGTCGTAGCCCTTGAGAAAGGCGACGAGGCCGAGATTTCGGTGGTTGGCGGTCGAGGTCGAGGCGAGGACCTCGGCGTTGACGGTTAGTGAACGCCCAGCGAACGCCGAAAGCCCTTCCTGAATTCGCCGCCACTTTGCCTCTGCTGTCGCGCCTGGGACCAGGCTTGTTGCTGCCAGAGCTCCCGTATTCACCGTCGGATTGGTCATACGCCGCTCGTTGAGTTCGACAGCCATGATCAAGTTGAACGGCAGGCCGGTCGCATTCACACCGATTCTTCTTGCGCACCGCCTCCGCGTCATACTCCTGGCAAACGAGAGCCAGTACGAACGGCTTGGCAACACGCATCATTGTGAATTCGGCCGGTGCTGGGTAGTGCTGCGCATTCAACCCTTGGGTATCTGTGCGGTACAGCGCGTGGGCATCATCGACGAGCGTCTGCACCTGCGCGTCCGGCGGTAGGTGCCCGTGGAGACATAGCCAGAGACTTCGTGTTCGCCAACCGATTGCGGATCGGGCCCATTCGGCACCGCAAATCCCCTTTCCTCGGACGGGTTCAGGAGGGGAGCCCGCCTTGCCGCTTGGGAACACGCTGGCCGACTTGATTGACAGGCCAACAGCGCTGCACGGCCATCACGCGGGGCCGAAGACCATCGGCGCGGCCGCACTCTCGCTTTCGGGAATATCGCAGGGCGCGTCGTGATTGTGCCTCGTGTATGAATGAGACACCGACAGAGGCGTTCAAGGCCGCGTTCCGCCGTCACGCGGCCGGCGTTGCGGTCATCACGACCCTCGATGCCGACGGCGTGCCCCGCGGTTTCACTGCGACATCCCTTGCCTCGCTCGCGGCGGTTCCACCGCTCGTAACCTTCAACATGGCGCAAGTCTCGAGCTCGTGGCCGGCGATGATGGTCGGCAATCGAGTCGCTATCCACATGATGGGTGCTCGCTCCCGCCATCTAGCTGAAATCATGGCCGGTGACCACGATGTACGCTTCGTTGGCGACCACTGGCTTCCGGGGCCGCACGGCGTGCCGGTGGTTGGCGGCGTGCCCGCCTGGATGCTCGCCCGCATTGTCGAGCTGCATCCGGTTCACGACAACGCCGTCGTCGTCGCCGAGGTCGAAAGCGGCGTGCTTGGTCCTGAGGACGAACCTCTGCTGTACACCGGCCGCAGATATCACAGCTCCGGCTCGCTGGAGCTATAGCGAAGACCTAGCTCCGACGCTCAAACCACACACGCAGGCCCAAGCAGGGTCTTCAGCTCCCCGTACAGATCAGCCGAAACGGTCACCGGGTACGGAACCTCGAACACCCGAGCACTGTCACCCTTGACCAGCCGCAGCCGAACCTCGTTGTGTCCAGCGTGTCGAATGAGCACATCGTTGAGGGCAGTCACGACCTCGGTGGTAGCACGATGCTCAGGTACTGAGATCATAAGCGGGCCGGTTCCAAGGCTCGGTCCGGTGTCCGGCGTGAACATGTTCTCGGCGTGAAGGTTGATGCCATCGTCACGCATGGTGACTCGCCCTCGCACCACGACGATGGCGTCATTCGTCAGTGCTGGTGCAAACTCCTGATATGTCTTGCCGAGGAACATGACGTTGATCTCGCCGACGAAGTCCTCGACCGTGACGATCCCGTACTGATTGCCGCTAGTGCGTGCGACCCGATGCTGCACATTCGTGATCAGCCCGGCAATCGTGACGTGCTCGCCGTCACCAGCCAGCTCCCCACTCAGCACCTCGGTGATCGAGCCGGTCATGTGTTTTGCGAGCTGGCTTTCAAGACCAGACAGCGGATGGTCGGAGACGTAGAGGCCGAGCATCTCGCGTTCGAACGCGAGCTTCTCGCGCTTGCCCCATTCCGGTCGATCGGGAACCGATTGCGCTACGTTCTCCGGTTCGTCCCAGAGACTATCGAAATCGAAGGCGACGTCACCCGCTGCTTCACGGCGCTTCTCGGTGGATGCTGCATCAGCCGCCGATTCGTGCACCTCGTAGAGCGAGCGCCGGCTGTGACCGAGCGAGTCGAACGCCCCGGCCTTGATGAGCGATTCGACAGTGCGCTTGTTCGTGACCTGCACTGGAACCTTCCGCAGAAAGTCGTGGAATGACACGAAGCTGCCTTGAGTTGCGCGGGTCTGAGCGATGGCGTCCACCACCGCATGGCCGACGTTGCGAACCGCGCCGAGCCCGAATCGGATGTCTCCGCCGGTGGCTGTAAAGTCGACGCTCGATTCGTTGACGTCGGGGGCGAGCACGTGGATGCCCATCCGCCTGCACTCGCTGAGGTACATGCCGAGCTTGTCTTTCGAGTCGCCGACGCTCGTTAACAGCGCTGCCATGTACTCCGCGGGGTGGTTGGCCTTGAGATACGCCGTCCAATAGCTGAGCACGCCGTACCCGGCGCTATGGGCCTTGTTGAACGCGTAGTCGGCGAAGGGCATCAGCGTATCCCAGAGCACCTTCACAGCGGCCTTGCTGTACTTGTTGCCGAGCATCCCCGCCTTGAAGTCTGCGAATTGCTGGTCGAGCTCGGATTTCTTCTTCTTGCCCATCGCTCGACGCAAGACGTCGGCCTGACCGAGCGAAAAGCCTGCCACCTTTTGCGCGACAGACATGACCTGCTCTTGGTAGACGATCAGGCCGAAGGTCGTTCCAAGAATCTCGCTCAACGGATCCTCAAGCTCAGGGTGGATCGCATCGATCGTTTGCAGACCGTTCTTGCGGAGCGCGTAATTGGTGTGTGAATTCATGCCCATCGGGCCGGGCCGATAGAGCGCGATCACAGCGGAGATGTCTTCGAAGTTGGTCGGTTTGAGCTGTTTGAGGAGCGCACGCATCGGCCCGCCATCGAGCTGGAACACGCCGAGCGTTTCGCCGCGAGCGAGCAGAGCATAGGTCGCTTCGTCTGCGTCAAGGTCGAGGTCTTCGACCTTGAGCGCGATGCCGGTGTTCGCCTCGATCATGCGCAGCGCGTCTTCGATGACGGTGAGATTTCGCAAGCCAAGGAAGTCCATCTTCAGCAGGCCAAGATCCTCAAGCGGGGGCTGGTCAAACTGCGTGATGATCGCGCCATCCTCTTCGCGACGCATGATTGGCAGAACGTCCATAAGCGGTTCTGCCGACATCAGAACACCAGCTGCGTGAACACCCCATTGCCTCTTGAGGTTCTCGATGCCCTGAGCGGTCTCGAAGACTTTGGCTGATTGCTCGTCGTTTTGCACGAGCGCGCGGAGATCGGCCACCTCCTTATAGCGTTCGGAATCCTTGTTGAATACGTCACCGAGCGAAATGTCCTTGCCCATGACCGATGGCGGCATCGCCTTTGTCAGCTTCTCACCAACGGCGTACGGCATACCAAGCACCCTCGCGGAGTCCTTGAGCGCCTGCTTGGCCTTAATGGTTCCGTAGGTAACGATCTGTGCGACCCGGTCGTCACCGTATTTCTCGGTGACATAACGAATCACCTCAGGTCGGCGACGATCGTCGAAGTCGACATCGACATCCGGCATCGACACTCGCTCTGGATTCAGAAATCGCTCGAAGATGAGTCCGTGCGCCAGCGGGTCAAGTTCGGTGATGCCCATCGCGAACGAGGCCATCGAGCCCGCGGCCGAGCCCCGGCCAGGCCCGACTCTGATGCCCCGTGCCTTTGCCCAGGCAATGAAGTCAGCAACCACGAGAAAGTAACCAGGAAATCCCATCTGAGTGATGACATCCACTTCGTACTTGGCTTGGGCGAGGTGTGCATCCGATGCGCCCGCCGAGAATCGTCGCGCCATTCCTGTTGCGACTTCTTTCTTGAACCAGGATGCTTCGGTCTCGCCTTGTGGCACCGGGAACCGGGGCATGAGGTTGCGCTTTTCGAAGGAGATTGAACAGCGCTCGGCGATGCGCAACGTGTTGTCGCAGGCATCGGGGAACTCGCGGAATAGGTCGCGCATCTGAACCGCCGACTTCAGGTAGAACTCGTCGGAGTCAAACTTGAACCGGTTTGGATCGGTGAGGGTGGACGCCGATTGAATGCAGAGCAGCGCAGCGTGAGCGGTGGCATCGTGCGCATGGGTGTAGTGCAGATCGTTGGTGGCAACGAGCGGCAGATCGAGCTCCTTTGCGAGCCGAATCAAGTCACGCATGGTTCGCCGCTCGATGTCGATGCCATGATCCATGATCTCGGCGTAGAAGTTGCCAGCCCCGAAGATGTCACGGAACTCGGCCGCAGCCTTCTTGGCTTCGTCGTACTGGCCCAGCCGCAGTCTGGTTTGAACCTCGCCGCCGACACAGCCCGTGGTGGCAATGATTCCGGATGCGTACCGGCTCAAGAGCTCGCGGTCCATGCGCGGCTTGAAGTAGAAGCCCTCAATCGAGGCAAGCGACGAGAGCTTGAAGAGGTTGTGCATCCCTTCGTTGTTCTCCGACAGCAGGGTCATGTGGGTGTACGCGCCTGACCCGCCAACATCGTCTTGGGTCTGGTGCGAATCCCCCCACCGAACCCTCGTCTTGTCCGTGCGCGCGGTGCCCGGCGTGATGTACGCCTCGGTGCCGATGATGGGCTTGATGCCCTTCTCAAGCGCGGTCTTCCAGAAGTCGTACGCGCCAAACATGTTGCCGTGGTCCGTGACGGCGATGGCAGGCATGCCCTCAGCGACAGCGGCGTCGAGCAGCGGTGCGACCCTCGCCGCGCCATCCAGCATTGAATACTCGCTGTGCACGTGCAAGTGCACAAACGAGTCGGTACTGGATGTCACAACATCTCCGAACGAGCTGCATCAAGTTGGGCCTGGCTGGGCACGGCAGGGGTTAGGCATCCAGACTAATCCGCTCGGTGCTCCCCTTCGAGCGGACTCGCCAACAAGCCGAAGCTACAGCGCGCGAAGCACCTCAAGCGCTGCTTGAAGGTCTGCCGGATATGGAGATTCGAACTCCACATACTCCTCGGATGTTGGGTGCGCGAAGCCCAACCGCCGCGCGTGTAGCCACTGGCGGCTGAGCCCCAATCGCTGCGTCAAGCTCGGATCAGCGCCGTACATCGCGTCGCCGACGCACGGGTGCCGCTGAGCGGCCATGTGCACGCGAATCTGGTGCGTGCGACCGGTTTCGAGCTGAATTTCGAGGAGCGCGGCCGAGGGAAACGCTTCGGTCGTTTCGTAGTGAGTGACGCTCGGCTTGCCATCGGAAGTGACGGCGAACTTCCAGCTCGCACCGGGATGCCGACCAACAGGCGCGTCGATTGTTCCCGCCAACGGGTCGGGGTGACCCTGAACAACGGCATGGTAGATCTTGTGCACTTCGCGATCGTGGAAGGCACGTTTGAGGCTCGAATACGCGCCCTCTGATTTCGCGACGACCATGAGTCCGCTGGTGCCGACATCCAGTCGATGCACAATGCCGGCGCGTTCGGCTGCCCCTGAGGTTGAGATTGTGAACCCTGCGCCGGCCAGTGCGCCGAGCACCGTCGGGCCGTCCCACCCGATCGAGGGATGTGCCGCGACACCGGGCGGTTTATCCACCACCACAATCTCGTCGTCGTCATACACAATGCTGAGACCATCGACCACCCGCGCGACGATGGTTGGCGCCACCTTCGATTGCCAGTTCACTTCGAGCCATCCCCCCTCGGCGAGCCGCTCGGACTTGCCGACCGGCGCGCCGTCGAGCAGCACGCCCCCGGCTTCAGCGACCTCGGCCGCGAACGTGCGAGAAAAACCCATGAGCTTGGCGAGTGCAGTGTCCACTCGTTCACCAGCGAGTCCCTCCGGCACGACGAGCTTGCGTGACTCCACAGCGCTAGCGCTGGTCGCCAGGCTCAGCGGAAATCGCAGAATCGTTGCCAGATGGAGCCCCCTCGCGCACGTGCTTTTTCCCGTCAAGACCGACGCCGCGAATCGTCAAGATAATGAAAACAACCATGCTCGAGACAATTGCGACATCGGCGATGTTGAAGATGGCCGGAAAACCCCAAAGCTCAAAAAAGTCAACGACATAGCCTCGACCGAACCCTGGTTCACGGGTTAGACGATCGGTCAGGTTACCGAGAGTGCCGCCGAGCAGCAGCCCAAACACCACGGCCCAGGCTGTCGACCGGATGCGACGGGCAAACACCACAATGAAGACAGCTACCGCAGTCGCAATGATTGCAAACACCCACGTTGTTCCGCTGCCAAGTGAAAATGCCGCGCCCGGGTTCTCTACGTAACGCAATCGAAGTAAGTCACCGATGAACGGCACAGATTCGCCGAGAACCAAATTGTTGACAACAACAATCTTGGTCACTCGATCCGCGATATAGATGAGGACTGCGACCAGTCCAAGCACCGCGAGTGCGCGCACACTGACCGGCCGCGCACGCGCGGTCGGCTCAGCGCTTTCAGCTTCCGGCAAAACCGGTGTAGTTGCCGCCAGGCAACTGACCCGGTGCCTGTGGCACGTAGTAACCGGGCGGGGTCGCGCTTGGAGGCGCGCTCGCCGACGGTGCTCCCGCAGCTGTCAGCTGGTTCGAACCGGCATCCGTCGTACCAATCGCGGCTGATTCGAGTTCGCGCAACTGCCCTTCGATGTAGCCCTTGAGCTTCTGACGGTATTCGCGCTCGAAGTTGCGGAGATCGTTGACGCGCGACTCAAGAGCCTGACGCTCCTGGTCGAGCGACGAAAGCTGCTGGCGCTGACGTGTTTCAGCCTCAGCAACGACCCGAGCTGCGGTCGCGTATCCCTCGGCAATCAGAGCATCGCGCTTCTCGACACCTTCTCGCACGTGCTCCTCGTGGAGCTTGCGCGCGAGTTGAAGGAGGTTGTTGGGGTCGCCAGCTGAGTCTGGAGTGGCACCGAAAGCGGGAGCGGCACCGAACGTTGGCGCTGCACCGAACGCTGGCGCGGCACCGAACCCTGGTGCTGCACCGAAAGCTGGCGGAGCCTGCGGAGCCTCAGGCTGTTGTGGGGTGAAGCTAGCCTGCTGCGCCGCTGGCTGTGCGCCAGCGCCACGCTGAAGTTCGTTGATGCGCGCGTCGGCCTGCACGAGACGCTGACGAACTTCTTCGTTCTCTTGGTTGAGACGACGCAACTCGACAACGACCTCATCGAGAAAATCGTCGACTTCGTCTTGGTCGTAGCCCTCGCGGAACTTGGTCGGCTGGAACCGCTTATTGACGACATCTTCAGGGGTAAGAGCCATTGGGGTCACCTCAAATGCTTTCTTTCAACGTCCGCATGACGGTTCGAGAACGTTCTTGATGTTACCCGTTCCGGCATGCGTCAACCACATCAGTTACTTCAGAGTACAGCCGCATCGCTAATTTATGAATCCCACGATGACTGAAACCAGAAGAAGAGATACGAGCAAGACGATGGTCCAAGCGAAATCCAGGGCTATTCCTCCCACCCGCAACGGTGGAATCACTCGTCTCACGAGCTTGACCGGAGGGTCGGTGACAGTGAACACGACCTCGGCGAGAATAAGCAAGACACCTGTTGGTCGCCACTGGCGAGCAAAGGTTCTCGCGAGATCAAGCACCAACCGCGCCCACATCATGACGATAAAGACGTTGAGGGCGAGGTAGGCGATCGTGGCGATTATCGAGACGAAGGACACCAAGCAAGACTAGCCGTCGTCGCCCCGGGCCTCGGCGAATGTGAATGTGAACGGCGGCCGAGTTACTGCGCGAAGAACGAAGCGTCGACCTCAGACTCGGTCTCTCGGTGGTCCCCACTCACGGCAACGTGCGCTGGCGACAGCAAGAACACCTTGTTCGTGACGCGCTCAATCTTGCCGTACAGGCCCTGCGAGAGTCCGCTCGCAAAATCAATGAGTCGACGAGCATCCGGCTCACTCATTTGCGACAGATTGATGATGACCGGAATGCCCTCCCGGAAGTTCTCAGCGATCACCTGGGCGTCCTTGTATTGACGCGGGTTCACTGTGAGTATCTCGTTCATCTCGGTTGCCGCCGGTCGCGGGGCCGCCGTGCGTCGCAGGGCAGTGACCGGAGCACGATTGCCGGTCGAGCCGCTGTGATGAGCGATCGGGGCGACGGGCGCGACCGGTGCACCGGGCTGCTCGTAGTCGTAGTCCTCGTCGGCGAGGCCGAGATAGACCATTGTCTTGCGCAGTGGGTTGGCCATGGTAATCCTCCGGATGATGAAGCGTCTTCCTTGAGATTAACCATTGACCGCACGATTTCCCGTGATTGCCGAACCAAGGCGCAGGTGTGTCGCACCCTCTTGGATCGCATCGATGAAGTCGCCTGACATGCCCATCGAGAGGCTGATCGCCTCTGGAACGGTGCGACGAACTCCCTCGGCGAGCTCGCGCAGCCTCGCGAAGGCGCGGCGAGGTTCCATCTCCAGCGGTGCAACCGTCATGAGTCCGAGGAGACGAATGCCGGATGCCGCGGCTACCCGCTCAACAAGGGAATCGAGCGCGGCAGGCACTACTCCCCCGCGACCGAGCTCAGTGCCCAGATCGACCTGCACGAACACGTCCAGCGTTCCGAGGTCGTTGGTCGGTTCGTCATGAGCTGGCGCGGACAAACCGGCAATGAGCGATTCGCGATCAAGGGAGTGCACGACGCTCGCGTAGGCCCGAACGGCCTTGGCCTTGTTGCTCTGCAGCTGGCCGATGAAATGCCAACGAGCGTCGGTGCCAGCGAGTGCGGCAGCTTTTTCGGATGCCTCTTGGTGACGGTTCTCGCCAAAGTCGTGCTCCCCGAGGTCGAGGAGTTCACGCACAAGCGAGATCGGCTGAAACTTGGTCACGATAATGGTGGTGATTGACGACGGTTCGCGGTCGCAGGCGCGCGCGGCCTCCGCGATCTGCGAACGCACGGATTGAAGCCGTGGCGACAGCTCGGGCTCGCTTGACATGATGTTGCCGCTACTTCAGAAAGTCCGGGATGTCCAAATCACCGTCATCATCGTCGAAGTTGCGGTCGATTGGCGCCGCTGCCACAAGGGCCGGCTCCGCCGACCATGAGGTCGGGCCGTCCGGCGCGGCGGTTGCCGGCGCGACCGACTGGCCAGCAACGACGAAGTTGGTGCGACGTGTGTCGTGAGCTTTTTGCCTCGGCTCTCCCCCGTCGAAGCCCGCGGCGATCACCGTCACCCGAACCTCGTCGCCCAGGGTGTCGTCGATGACAGCACCGAAGATGATGTTCGCTTCTGGATGTACCGCTTCCTGCACGAGCCGGGCCGCGTCGTTGATCTCGAAGATACCGAGGTTCGATCCACCCTGGATCGACAGCAGAACGCCGTGAGCACCGTCGATGGATGCCTCGAGCAGTGGCGAGGCCACCGCGAGTTCCGCGGCCTTGATGGCCCGATCGGCGCCCCGAGCGGAGCCGATCCCCATGAGCGCCGAACCTGCTCCTTGCATGACCGACTTGACATCGGCGAAGTCAAGGTTGATGAGACCGGGAGTCGTAATGAGATCGGTGATTCCCTGAACACCAGCCAGAAGCACTTGGTCAGCGGTTGCAAAGGCCTCGAGCATGCTGATGCCGCGATCACTGATCTCGAGCAAGCGATCATTCGGAACAACAATCAGCGTGTCGACCTCGTTCTTCAGGCTCGCAACACCGACGTCTGCTTGGGCAGAACGCCGCTTGCCTTCGAAAGCAAACGGCTTGGTGACGACCCCAATCGTGAGCGCACCGATCGACTTGGCGATGCGAGCGACAACCGGTGCACCACCGGTACCAGTGCCTCCGCCTTCTCCGGCTGTGACAAAGACCATGTCCGCGCCAGCCAGCGCTTCTTCGATCTCGTCGGCGTGATCTTCTGTAGCCCGCCTGCCGACCTCTGGGTCGGCACCTGCGCCGAGCCCGCGCGTGAGTTCACGGCCGACATCAAGCTTTACGTCGGCGTCACTCATAAGGAGCGCTTGGGCATCCGTGTTGATCGCGATGAATTCGACACCGCGCAGGCCGAGCTCGATCATGCGGTTGACGGCGTTGACACCACCGCCGCCGATGCCAACTACCTTAATCACTGCGAGGTAGTTCTGGTTTGACGTCACGTCCGGCCTCCGCTGGTCATGTGTAAACTCTCAAGTTGTAGTTGAGGTGTAAAGTTTTACTCATAATGTGTTTCCTGACCCGAGACTAGGTCGGGCCTGTTGTCGTGGGAAGCAAGGCGTCCAGCGTGTCGCGAAGTTGGCAGTAATAGCGAGGGCGAGCGCAGTGACGAGGAACACAACACGCGGTAGACCGCTGCAACTACGAAGGCCGAAAGATGCCGTTTCCAGGCGCTGAGACATCGAACTCGCCCGGTCGGGCAAGATCCGTGACCGCGATGAGCGCCGCGAGCAGCGCCGCTTTGCGCCCGGAGTCAGCTGAACTCCCCCAGACGACGCTTTGACCGACCCCGGAAAGCACGAGCCGGACGTCGTCTTTGGTGCGCGCCGACACCGCTATAACCTTCGCCCGAAGGTCATCCGGCAACGAAATCAAGACGTCCGCGACCGCACGAAAAGCGGGATCGGATGTTGGCGCGCCGGCGAGATCGATGAACGGGACGCCGGCAGGCGCCACCACCGACTCCTGAACAGTCACGCCGGCAGGATCGACCAGCTGGTAGAGCGTCGGAGAGGATTGCACCACACCGATCGGTTGGCGCTCGACAATCTGGATTCGGACCGTGTCTGGCGGCACCGTCTCGGTGACATAACTTCTGATCAGCGGAAACACCGAGAGCTCCCTCGTGATTCGCGCGTAATCGACGAGTGCGAGAGGCCTGCCAAGCTGACCCGCTAGCGCCGACTCGACTGCGACCGGGTCGATTCGCTCTGTACCACGCACCTGAATGGTCTTGAGCGAGAGGAGCGGCGAGTAGACCGCAACGAGGACAAGCCCGATCAAGGTTGCGATGATTCCGGCGACGATCGCAAGGGTGATGCGTCGCGCGCGCGAACGGCGGGTGAACCGTCGCACCTCGCGGCGCTCATAGCGCCGGCGCTCTCGGGCGGCGCGATGGACTTCGCGACGTCGTGCTCGCTGTTCAGCGCGCTGTACTGCCCCTGCCGAAGCTGGAGGAGTTGCAACACGCGCCGCCGATCGGGCAGGCACCTGCTGTGGCGGCGGATCGAAGCCCTCTGGCCGTTTCATCAGCCGCGCGCGCTCGCTGACTCGACCTCAAGCGACTTGATCAGTTGCGGCACGAGTCGGTAGACGTCGCCACAACTCAGGGTCATGATGATGTCTCCGTCGCGAGCAAGCTCAGCGGCGCGATCGGCGGCGTGCTGCCAGTCGGGCAGGTAGTCAACACGTGAGGGATCGGTGAATCGCTCAGCGACGAGCGCACCGGTGACACCCGGTACCGGATCCTCCCGCGCCCCAAAGACGTCAAGCACAATGGTGTGGTCAGCGAGTTGCTCATACGTTTTGGCGAAGTCGCCAGCCATGAGCTGCGTTCTGCTGTAGAGGTGTGGTTGGTGAACAGCAATGATGCGACCGCTGCCAAGCACACTCCTGGCGGCACTCAAAGCGGCCGCGACCTCGGTCGGGTGGTGGGCATAATCGTCGTAGACCCTGACCCCTCGCACGGTGCCGTGCAACTCAAATCGCCGTTCCGTCCCGCCAAAGACCTGAATTCCACTGACCACCGCTTCGGGTTCGAAGCCGAGGCCGACCAGTACCGCGAACGCGCCAGCCGCATTGATGGCGTTGTGGCGTCCAGGAACGGTCAACGCGACTGGATAGTCAAGCTCGCGGTAGCGCAGTACGAAAGAGACCGGTCCCGCCGTCACGACGGAATGCAGGCGTACATCAGCCGCGGCATCCTCGCCGAAGCTGATAACCCGAGCGCGGCGCAACTGGCTGGTGACACGTTTCGCCCCCGGATCATCACTTGAGATCACCACGAGCTCGCTTGCGCGCGAGGCAAACTCCACGAACGCAGCATCGAAGGCCTCGTGCGTTCCGTAGTGATCGAGGTGGTCAGCGTCGACATTCGTGATCAGTGCGACGGCCGTGTTGTACAACAGGAACGTTCCGTCCGATTCGTCGGCCTCGACGACGAACAGCTCACCGTCGCCGTGCGCGGCGCTAACACCGAGCGATTGAATCACCCCGCCGTTGACGAAGCTCGGGTTGGCGCCGAGCTCGACCAGCGCGGTGATAATCATGCCGGTCGAGGTGGTCTTGCCGTGTGCACCCGCGACCGAGATGAGCCGGTGGCGTGCGATGAGCCAGGCCAATGCCTGCGATCGGTGCAGGGTCGGGATGCCGCGTTCGCGCGCCGCGAGATACTCAGGGTTGTCCGGCCAGAGCGCCCCGGTATAGACAAGGGCACTTGCGTTGCCAAGGTTGGTCGCGTCGTGACCGATCGACACGATTGCACCAAGCGCCCGAAGCTCATCGGTGGCGTGGTTCTCGGTGCGGTCTGAGCCGCTGACCGCGTGACCTGCAGCAAGAAACAGGCGAGCGATTCCGCTCATCCCCGATCCGCCGATTCCGACGAAGTGCATGACCCCGAGTTCAGCGGGGAGTGGCATTGAAAGATCGGGTTTGATCATTTTGGCAATGCTAGTGCCGCGCGCTGGTCGCAGCCGCAGCCGCACTGTCGATGATTGCGATCATGCGGTCCGTGGCATCTCGAATGCCCGTCGTTGCCATTCTCGCTGCCATGTCAGCGATGCGGGCGCGGTCGCGCAACAGCGAAACCAACTCCGTCGACACCCACTCGGGAGTGAATGCGGCGTCGGAGACGATGGTCGCGCCTCCCGCTCTCACCGCTTGGCGCGCATTGAGCTTCTGCTCGCCGTTGCCGACCGGATATGGCACGAATACGGCTGGAACTCCGATCGCCGCCAGTTCTGCAACGGTCGAGGTTCCCGCCCGGGCAACCGCAAGGTCAGCGAGGGCAAGTGCGAGCTCCATTCGGTCGCAGTACTTGAGCACGCGATAGCCGGGCAGGCCGCGGTGTTCGACTGGCTCGCGAAATTCGCCCGTGATGTGGATGACTTGCCATCCGAGACCGAGAATAGCCGCGATGGAATCAGAGACGGTTTCATTGATGCGCAATGCCCCCGAGGAACCGCCAGTCACGAGGAGCGTTGGGCGCTGTGCCTCGAGCCCGAAGAACCCGATTGCCTCCTGTCTGGCAGCAAACCGATCAAGCATCTCGATCTCGACTCGAAGCGGCATCCCTACCACTGTGGCACGAGGAAGTGGGGTGCCTTCAAACGCCACTCCGACGTGCGAGGTGTAGCGAGCACCGAGGCGATTGGCAATTCCGGGGCGCGCGTTGGCTTCGTGGATGGCAAGTGGTAATGACTCGCGGTTCGCCGCAACATACGCGGGCGCGGCAGCGTAGCCTCCAACGCCGACGACGACATCCACGCCGCGTTCTCGCATGATCCCGCGAATTTGTGTAACCGTCTCGGCGAACGCCTTCGGAAATCGAAAAGCAGCACCGGACGGTCGACGCGGGAATGGCAACCGTGGGATCGTTATGAGCTCATAGCCACGCTCCGGAACCAGTCGCGCCTCGATGCCTTCAGCGGTTCCGAGCACGAGCACCTCGGCACGAGGTTCGCGCGCACGCAGTCGATCCGCGATCGCCAGCAAAGGGTTGACGTGGCCGGCAGTCCCGCCGCCGGCCAATAAGTACGTTGTCACGAGCGGGAGCGTCCGCGTTCAGCGGCCAGGAGGCGTGAACGATCCGCCGGACTCTGCTCGACCGGTGCGCTGTGAGCAGCCCGACCGTCGCGGGCAAACGACAGGACGAGGCCGATGCCGAGCAGGGTCGCGATAAGCGCTGAGCCACCAGCCGATATCAACGGCAATGGAACCCCGAGAACCGGGAGCACGCCGAGCACGACTGCGATGTTCGCAAATGCTTGCCCGATAACCCAGACCATGACGCCCGCAACAGCGATACGTGCGTAGCTGTCGCGCGTCGTGCGGATTACTCGCACGAACCCCATCGCAAGCACGACGAACAGGGCAAGCACCACGATGGCGCCGAGGAGTCCGAGTTCCTCGCCGATGATTGCGAAGATGAAGTCATTCTCGGCCTCCGGCAACCAATTGCGCTTCGCCTTCGAGTTGCCTAAACCGACCCCGAACACCCCGCCAGATGCGAGCGCCCACATTCCGTGCTGCAACTGCCAGCACAGTCCTTGATAGTCGGCTTGAGTGCATCCGTTGAGCCAGATGTCGATGCGTTGCGTTCTGGATGGGCTCGCGAACGCAATGACACGAACGATGAGACCAATCGCAATAACGGCAACGAGGAGAAAGCGCAGCTTAGCTCCCGCGAAAAACATCGAGCCGAGCACGATCAGCACCATCATGCTCGCTGTGCCGAGGTCATTGCCGATGAGTACGAGGCCGATAGCGAGCCCGGCGACCGGGGCGATCGGCAGCGCGAGTTCCTTCCAGTCGGCAAGCAGCTGCTCTTTCGTCGAAAGCACCCAAGCGACCCAGACGATCAGTGCGAACTTCACAAACTCAGATGGCTGGGCCGTGATACTGCCGATGGCGATCCAGTTGGTGTTTCCGCCATAACCGAAGCCGACGCCCGGCACAAAGACAAGCAACTGCATCACTCCGCCGAGCAGCATGGCCGGCCAAGCCCAGCGCTTCCAGAACGATACTGGCATGCGGGAAGCCAACAGCATGAGCGGGATCCCAATGACGGCGTAGAGGCTCTGTCGGATAAACACCCCGAACGGATCATCCCCGGTCGATTGAGCCTCGACGAACGACGAAGACAGCACCATGACGAGGCCGAACAGCACGAGAAAGATCGTGGTGCCGAGAATGAGAAAGTAGGTGCGATTCTCGGCGCGGAAGATAGTCGCGACTGGAACGCGGGCCACAATCGGACCGCGCGGGCTACGTTCGGCTGTCCTCGATGCCATCTTCACCTCCCAGGTACTCCGTCACCGCCGCTGCAAATCGGCGACCGCGATCCGCGTAATCCACAAACTGATCCATGGATGCCGCGGCCGGAGCCAGCAGAACGACGTCGCCAGGGAACGCAACGCCACCCGCTAGGCGCACGGCCTCGAGCATGACCTGATCAGTCTGACTCGCGGATACCTCAAGAACGGCGACCTGCGGGGCGTGTCGCGCGAAGGCCGACAGCACTGCGTCGCGGTCGCGGCCGATAACAACCGCCGCGCGAAGCCGCTTGGCGTTGCCCTTCACGAGAGCGTTGATGTCGACGCCCTTGAGCAATCCGCCTACCACCCAAACGACAGAGTCGTACGACCGAAGGGCGGCCTCTGCTGCGTGCGGGTTGGTCGCCTTCGAGTCGTTGACCCACAGAATCTCGCTGGCGAACGCGACCGTCTCGGTGCGGTGACCGTCGAGCCGGAAGCTCGCCAGGCTCGCGCGCACACTCGCAATTGGTGCGCCAGCGGCGCGCGCGAGTGCGCAAGCCGCGAGCACATTCGATACGTTGTGCGGGCTCGCAAGGCCAGCATCGCTCAGCTCAGCCACGGTCGTTAGCTCGAGGGCTGCACGCTCACGATCCTCAAGGAATGCCCGATCGAGAAGGATTCCGTCGACCACTCCGAAGTCGCTTGGACCCGGGGCGTCGAGCCCGAATCCGATAGCCCGAGCACCCTCCTGAACCTCGGCATCTTCGACCATCGAGACGGTCGCGCGATCGGCCTTGTTGTAGACACAAGCAACCTTGGTGTTCCAATACACGGTGGCCTTGGCCTCGCGGTATGCCGTCACTGAACCGTGCCAATCGAGGTGGTCGTCGGCAAGGTTCAGGCACACGCTCGCGAGTGGGTGGAGCGACCCTGAGCCTGCTCGCGCGAGCCACTTCAATTGAAAACTCGAAAGTTCGACGACGAGCACGTCGAACACGTCTGGCCGCCGCACCGCGTCGAGCACCGGAATCCCGATGTTACCGACGGCGGCAACCCGCAGTCCCGCCCCGCGCAGCAGGTGTTCAGTCAATTGGACGGTTGTGGTTTTGCCGTTCGTTCCAGTGACAACAATCCACTCAGCGGGCTCCCCCACCTTGTCCCGCAGCCGCCATGCCAGTTCAATGTCTCCCCAGATCGGGATGCCGCGGTCTTGAGCCCACACGATAAGCCGGTGATCCGGCGAGTAGCCCGGCGACACCACGAACAACTCGGGATCATGCTTCTCGAGCGAGGATTCTGCGCCAGCGTCAAGCACGAGCCGTGCGCCGGCCACCTCGACGATGGCCGCGCGCTCCGCTGACGCTTCTGCAGCGACGACAAGCACGTCCGCGCCAAGCTCTGCGAGCGTGTCCGTTGCCGAAAGTCCGGTCGCACCGAGGCCGAGCACAGCAACTCGCAAGCCGCTCCACTCAGCGCGCCAACTCGTCAGTTCATCAAGATCGCGCACCGCTACTGGTAAACCCACTCGAGGTAGAACAGGCCGACGCCGACGGCAACAAAGAGTCCGGAGATCAACCAGAAGCGCACGACGACGGTAATCTCGGCCCAGCCCTTGAGCTCAAAATGATGATGCAGTGGACTCATCAGGAAGATTCGTTTTCCGCCGCTGATTTTGAAGTAGGCCCGTTGCAGTATCACCGAGCCCGTCACGATCAAGAACAAGCCTCCGATGATCAGGAGTAGCAACTCCGTGCGGCTGAGGATTGCGAAGGCTGCAAGAGCGCCACCAATGCCGAGCGAGCCGGTGTCGCCCATAAAGACCTGCGCTGGCGAGGTGTTCCACCACAGAAAGCCGATGAGCGCCCCGGACAGCGCTGCCGCCATGATCGCTAGGTCGAGCGGGTCGCGCACCTCGTAGCACTTATACGCCAGATCCGGATCGAGTTGCAGATTTGAGCAGGCCTGATTGAACTGCCAGAATCCGATGAAGATGTAGGAGGAGATTGCAAAGATTGCCGCCCCGGTAGCGAGTCCGTCAAGGCCGTCAGCGACGTTGACCCCGTTTGAGGCGCTCACGATGATCAGCGTGACCCAGGCGGCAAACAGGATGCCGCCAATGACAGCTCCGAACACCATGAAGTCGAGCCAAGGGATGTCTCGAACGGCCGAGATCATTGAGGATGCCGGAGTGTGGCCAGCGGCATCCGGAAAATTCAGAGCGAGCGCAGCGAAACCGCCAGCAACAATGACCTGACCGGCAACTTTTGCCCAGCCGCCAAGCCCGAGGCTGCGCTGTTTGCGAGTCTTCATGAAGTCGTCGATGAACCCGATGGCACCGAGTCCAACCATGAGGTAGATGACCAAGAGCCCAGACAGCGTGACCGGTTCGCTTGAGAGGGCATGTCCGACGAAGTAGCCGACAACTGCGCCGGTGATGAAAATGATGCCGCCCATGGTCGGCGTTCCGCGCTTAATGTGATGCGATTGCGGACCGTCGTCCCGGATGAATTGACCCCACTTCAGATGACGGAACAGTCGAATGAACAGCGGCGTCAGCAGCAGCGTAAATGCGAGGGATACACCGCCGCCGATCAGGATCGCGATCACGAGTCGAGCCCAGCGAGTCGGTCACCGAGCAGTCGCAGCCCTGCCGAATTTGAGGACTTCACGAGAACGATATCCCCATCCCGCAACTCGTCACGAAGCACATCGTATGCTTCATCGACGTCGGCAACGAGCACCGACTCTCCATCCCACGATCCCTCATGTGATGCGGCATTGTGAATGTGCCGCGCGGCATGCCCCACGACGATGAGCTTCTGAATATTGAGTCGCACCACGAGTCGACCGATCCGGTCGTGTTCCTCGTCCGCAAAGTCCCCGAGTTCTGCCATCTCGCCCAGCACTGCGACAGAGCGCCTTCCGCCTCGACCGAGCTGAGCGAGCGTCTTCAGCGCCGCAACCACAGACTCGGGGCTGGCGTTGTACGCGTCATTAATGATGGTGATGCCGTTCGCGGCATCCAGCAATTGCATGCGCCAGCGTTCGGCGAGTGTCATGTGCTCGAGCGCAGCGACAGACCGTTCAACCGGTACGCCGACCGCGCGCGCCGCGGTGATCGCAGCAAGCGCGTTCGACACGTGGTGCTCGCCAAGAATTCGCAGGTTCACGGGCAGGGACTCGCCGTCGGCGGTCAAGGTGAAGTGGGTTCCGGATGCCGTCGCCTCAAGGTGCTCGGCGCGCACGTCTGCGCCTGCGCCGAGTCCGAACCACTGCACACTCGCCCTCGTGAGCTCAGCCATCGCCGCAACGCGCCCGTCGTCGACGTTGAGCACTGCGATGGCGGACTCTGGCAGATCGGTGACCATTTCGGATTTCGCGTGGGCGATGGCATCCTGGCCACCAAATTTGCCGATGTGGGCCATTCCAACAGTGAGCACGATCCCGACATCTGGTCGCGCGACAGAGACGAGCTTTCGAACGTCGCCGACCGAGTCTGCTCCCATTTCGACCACAAGAAATCGGGTGTCATAGTCGACTTCAAGTATCGAGATCGGAGCGCCGACCTCGTTGTTGAATGATCCGCGCGGCGCGACCGTCGGGCCCTCGGCCTCGAAGATGCCGCGAAGCATGTTCTTGGTCGTGGTTTTGCCATTCGAGCCCGTGACCGCAACCACGTGAATCGTCGACCCATTCGCCTCGCCAGCGCTCCGGACCCGATCAAGCACCTCTTTGGCCAATGTCGACAGTGCCACAAGGGAGCTCGCAACAACGATCTGAGGAATCGCGACATCCAGTTCACGTTCAACAACGGCAACTACCGCGCCCGCTTCAAGGGCTTGGTTGACGAAGAGATGACCGTCGGTGACTTCGCCCGGCAGTGCGAAGAAGACGCCACCCGGCTGCAGCCGCCTGGAGTCCGTCTCGACAGCCCCCGACACAACCGCCTGGGGGTCGGCACTCTTCGCGAGACGACCGTCGATCGCTGTCGCGATGTCCTGAACGCTCAGCCCGATCACCGCGATCCTCGTTTCTGTTGTGCGTTCCTCACCACGTCAAGGGGAGATTCGGCGAGGGTGTCGTCGAGGGCGGCACCCGGAAGGTGGTGAGCGTCTGCGCCATGACATCCCGAAACGTCGATGCGATCCTACCCGAGAAGACTCGATCGTTGACCCCAGCGGTAACCACGACGGCATACTGCGGATCCTCTGCTGGCGCCATGCCCGCATACGACAGCACGACCTTGTTGTCTGCGTAGCCCCCGGCCTCTGCGACCTCTGCCGTGCCGCTCTTGACCGCAACACGGTAGCCGGGAATCTGCAGGTTTGGGGCCGAACCACTCGAGGTCGCGACCATCTCCATCATCTCGACGGTCTGGCGCGCAGCCGCCTCTGAAACGACGCGAGTGCCTTCGGTCAGTGGGGCTTCGGTCACCGTGCCATCCGGCCATTCGCAGCCTTCGAGGAGGCTGACCGGCATGCGCACTCCACCGTTTGCGAGTGTCTGGTATGCGCTCGCCATTTGCACCGATGTCGCCGTCATGCCTTGGCCGAACTGCACGGTGTAATTGGTGCGACGATCCCACTCGGATGCCGGATAGAGCGTTCCGCTGGATTCACCGTTGAAACCGACCTCGGTGTACTCGCCGAACCCGAAGCCCGCGAGGTAGTCGTGTCGTGCCTCTGGTGCGAGCAGTTCCGAGAATCCCGCGATAGCAGTGTTCGACGACTCCACCAGAGCTCCGGCAAGTGTGAGTTGGTCAGGACCATAGAACGCATTGCTGATGACGCCTGCACCGGGAAACTCTCGTGAGTACGGAGCAAGGATCTGCGAGCTCTGATTGACAACGCCAGCGTCGAGCAGCGACGCCGCTGTCAACACCTTGATCGTTGACCCCGGCTCGTATGGCGTCGTGAAGGCAACCGAGCCCAGCGCTTCCCGAGGTGCATCGTTGACGTTGTTCGGGTCAACAGTGGGGTAATCGGTAACGGCCATGAGTTTGCCGTCGCTCACGCGGATGACGACGGCAGTTGCCCAGGTCGCTCCGAGTTGCTGCGCCGCTTGCTCCATGCGCTGCTGAACCCACCACTGCAGATCTCGATCGATTGTCAGGCGCAGAGTGCCGCCGTTGGTTGGCTCGCGCGTCGTGACTTCACTGCCCGGGATGCGCACCCCGTCTTCGCCTTTCTCAAAGATTGAGACTCCGTCGGTGCTCGCCAGGCAGGCATCCTCGGTGTACTCGAGGCCGGCCTGCGGGCCGTCAGTACCGATGAAGCCGACTAGGTTGCCGGCGACCTCGCCGTTTGGGTAGCTACGTCCGTTTCGGAGCTCGAAGTACACCCACGGGATTTCCAAAGCATCAACGGCACGGAATGTATCAAGCGTCACACCTTGAGTAAGGTACTCGAAATCAGACGCTGGATCCGCAAGAATCACGGCCATGAGATCGTCTGGATCCTGTTTGGTTACTGCCGCGATCCGAGCAAGTCCATCGGCAATCACACCCATCGCGTTCTCGCGCGCCAAGCTAGCCCGCGGCGAGACAGTAATGTCGTAGCGTTCAACGCTGTCAGCAAGCACTGCACCGTGCGCGTCAACAATCTCTCCCCGCACGCCGTACGTAATGAGCTCTTGAGCCCGCTTTTCGAGCGATTGGGCGTTGAGTTCGTCGGCACGCACGACCTGAATGTCAACAAGCCGCACCACGAACACCGTCACCATCAAGAAGACCACG
>Ga0163151_10001493_pt1 | contig 39017 bp, 14 predicted proteins | sample OliLakLV19MP5IB2_FD_145596 | JGI IMG/M metagenome (GOLD analysis project Ga0163151, IMG submission 145596) | Freshwater microbial mat bacterial communities from Lake Vanda, McMurdo Dry Valleys, Antarctica - Oligotrophic Lake LV.19.MP5.IB-2 | ecosystem: Environmental > Aquatic > Freshwater >... | reverse complement strand
GCACAAATCAAATCCCCGCAAAACATACTATAATTTTCGCAATAATTTAATTTTATTATATAGAAATTTGAAAGGGTCGTTTTTATTTTTTATCATGTTGATGCGTTTAATTTTGGATGGAATTGCCGCAATCAAATTTTTAGTATCGGGCGAGGGAGGTAATTTTAAGGCGGTGTTCAAAGCACACATGCATTTTTATAAATGGAATTTTAGTCATAAAGGTATAATAGATAAACCCTTTGTGGCAAGTAATAAAAAACTAGTAGGTACTTATAGGGGTTCTATTATTTGGGACTATTTTGCTAGAGGTAAAAAATATTATACAGATTTAGATTCCGAAAAAATATTGTAGAAATTGGAATCAATATATGATGGATTTCTACTTTAAACCCAATACACCTCCTAATAAAGCTGGGGCCGAAGTCAATGATTTGGGCTTACTAATCACGCTATCTAATGGGATAAAAGTACAATGGGATAAATCGAAAATCCATAAAAGTATTCTATTTCAAGATGGGAACTATATAATACAATATGGAGATGAACCTATTGAAAAATTTGAAACTGCGGATAAAAGTATTATGATTAATTTGCACAAGCAACACCCGAAATCGGGATTTCATATTCCTAAAAAATCTACCATATTTAAGGGAGCATCTGTTTTTATCCTTATTATAGTTTTCATCATATTGTTTTTTGTGGGATTTTACACCATTGGCTTAGATTGGATTGCACGTGGAGTGGCTTCTGCCTTGCCGGTTTCTACGGAAGAGAGTATTGGGCAAACATTATATGAAAGTGCAGTACCTTCAAGTACTATTAATATAAAAAAAACAAAACTACTGAATGATTTTTTTAAACAATTAAATTATCCCAGCGATTATCATATTCAGCTTACTTATATTGATAGCAATATGATAAATGCATTTGCACTTCCCGGCGGACATTTAGTGGTAATGAGTGGTATCATAAAGGAGATGAAAAGCTATGAAGAATTGGCAGCGTTGATAGGTCATGAAATATCACATATTAACGGCAAGCACGTTACGCGTTCATTGGTGCGAACGGCTGGAGCATATATATTAATTAGTGCAGTAATAGGTGATTTAACAGGGATAGCCGCGGCGATTGCCGAGAATGGGGACGCTCTTCGGTCACTACAATTTTCACGCGATTTGGAAACAGAAGCCGACGAAAAAGGACTAGAACTGATGCAGAAAAATAATATAAATCCAGACGGGATACTCAAGCTTTTTGAGCGGTTAAAAAAAGCTGAGCAAGGAGGACCCTCCGAGTTTCTGTCTACACATCCAGCCACTGATAACAGAATTCAACATATCAAAGAAAAAATAGTTGCATCCCATTTTCAAACCTCAGGAACAGGGGTAAATGTAGCCATCTTACAAACGCTTTTTGAACAAATAAGAAGTTCACAATAATTTCATTTAAAAAGATGGGCTTGTTTTGTTATTTTTGCACTCGAAATTTAAAAAAAATGAAAAAAATATCTCTTTCTCTACTCTTTGTTATAGGTTTATTATTTAGTAATAGCAACTTAGAAGCTCAATCTATAAGTTCAGCCATTGTTCCGCAATATGCCAAAGGCAATGCAGGTGCAGCAACTAATACCGCTCGTGTGCCATTTTTTATATGGGCCAAATTAACCGGATTTACTGCTAACACCACTTATCGTTATGGTGTTCGTGCCATACAAGAATCAACCGATGGTCCTACCTCAAAGGGTGGTGGTAACCAAATATTTGTGCACCAAAGCGGCAATAATACTTTTTCATCTTCATATGGACTGAAAACCGTTGGTCAATATGATTCGCTTACTACTGATAATAACGGTGAGTATGCAGGTTGGTTTGGATTGGAGCTAACAGGTAACGTGCGTTTTACGGATGGCAATTATATTAAACCGCGTATTATATTAAACGATGGAGTAGCCAATAGTTCAAATGATTCTTTTCATCTGACGACTGCTGATAGTGTTAAGTGTTTAGATTTTTCAACCACTTCAGGTTCAGGTTGTACCGGTGTTTTTTCTCATAGCAAGGCCGCTGATAAGAATTTTGCTTTTTTATATGATAATGTAAATGGATCAGGTAGACCCTTAAGCATTACATTAATTGAACAGGATGGATATGATTATAGAAATTCGGCCACTGCAGCAACATTTTATAAGAACAATGTAGATTCTATTTCAGGTGCTTGGGGTACTATTATTCCTAATAGTTTAGCAAATGGTGTTCGTAGAGTTGAAAACCATAATTTATCAGATGGGTCATTATACCATGCCGACACTGATGCAGATGGTGTTTGGGCTACAGGTAGTATTAATACTGTTAATCCAAAAGGGGGAACTACTGCTATACAAATTAGTGGAACTGATGCTCCATTAATTCCCGTAGCTCCCAAAAATCCCGTAGTAAAATTTAATAATATTACAGCTAGCATTGGCGAAGGTGCAGGGACTACCAGCGTTACTATTGATATATCTGCTGCTCCTACCAAAGGTGAAAGTATTTCTATTATAGTAAAAGGAGGAACGGCGACTAATGGTACCGATTACTCACTGGCATCCTCTTCTGCATCGTTTGCAGCGAGTAGCACCACTTCACAAAGTATTACCATAAACCTAACTGATGATGCATTAGCAGAAGGCGGAGAAGATATCGTTTTGGCTCTTCGCAATGCTTCAAATGGAATTGATATCGGAGCAGATTCGATTATGACAATTACCATTAAAGATAATGATGTTCCCAATGTATCATTTGCCTCAACAACCTCATCGGTAAAAGAAAATATTGACACCGTTTGGGTAGACGTTAATTTGGCAAATCCAGATCCTAATAATGCCACCAAAGTGGATGTGGCACTTACTGGTGGAACCGCAACAAATGGTACTGATATAAACAGCTATACTGCACAAACCGTAACTTTTGCAGCAGGCAGCACCACTGCACAAACTATATGGTTTAAAGTAAATGATGATATAGTAGACGAAAGCGACGAGACTTTAATTTTCTCATTACAAAATGCTACGAACAGTGCACAAATTACTAATGGTACAAATACCATTACTATTATAGATAACGATACAACTATTGCAGCAGTAATACCTAAAATCTCATTCAAATTCGTTTCCGATTCAGTAACAGAGGGTAATAACGCAAGTATCGCTGTTTCTATTAGTAGTGCTGATACAGCAAATGATGTAACTATAGATGTGGTATCTAACGGAGGTACTGCAATTAGCGGAACGCATTACACTTATACTACTACTAAGTTAACCTTTGCTAAAGGCACTACTACTGCCCAAAATGTTTCGGTAAGCACCATTAGCGACAAGTTGATAAGCGGAGACCATACCTTGATTTTGAAACTGCAAAATGCCTCTACAAATGCAACAATTGGTTCGCTAGATATATTTACATTAAATATTAAGGACAACGGAATGGTTGCTATTAGCGAAGTAAGCAAATTGTATCATATACAAATGATGCCCAATCCAGCAAAAGATATATTATATATAAATGCAAGCCAAGCTATCGAGCAAATTAAAATTATGGATATTAATGGGCGTGTAATTACTGATTTGATTAAAATTCAAAATAACACAGCTCAATTAGGTTTGCAACAACTGTGTGCAGGTATATATATAGTACAAATAAATATAAATGGACAAACCGCTATCGAAAAGTTGATAGTAGAATAAGTATATAATCTGTACATGGTTGGTGTCCTCACCAACCACTAATCTATTTTAATTTACTGGGATTATTTTTCACATAAGAAGCCCAACCACTTACTTTTTTATCAGTATGATTGGCTCCAGAATTGTTTTGCAAAAAGTGGCAATAAGCCACTGCCAAACCATCGGTAGCATCGAGAAAGCTTGGCGTTTCTTCAAACTTTAATATAGCCTTCAGCATAGCAGCTACTTGTTCTTTCGACGCTGACCCACTGCCGGTAATAGCCATTTTTATTTTCTTCGGTGCATATTCTGTAATTGGAATATCTCTATATAGTGCTGCCGCCATAGCAACTCCTTGAGCCCTGCCAAGCTTAAGCATCGATTGCACATTCACACCGAAGAAGGGTGCTTCGAGGGCCATTTCATCGGGATGATATTGATCGATAAGCGATAAGGTTCTTTCAAAAATATGTTTCAACTTGAGCGAATGATTATCATACTTATCCAACTTTACAACCCCTAAACTTATAAGTTCTGAATTCTTGCCAACGCATCCCACAACACCATATCCCATGATATTTGTACCTGGGTCGATTCCTATTATTATTTTATCATAAGTTTTCTGCAAAATAAATGAATATTAATTTGCTGAATATATTAGTCTTTCACGCTTAAAGTTTTCTTTTGTGCTGGAGTAAGCGTATTGATACTCTCATAATAATTTTTCTTTTCTGTAGTCACCCAAAAGTATAATACTTTTCCGGGTACAACATAATTATTTTTAAGTCTATTCCAGTATCGGGCTAGGTATAGGGTACAATCAAAATAATCGCATACTCCTGCCAAAGTTTCACCTCTTTTCACCGTATAGGCTACCTTTACTATTGCCGGTTGTGGCTTTTGAGTGGTGGCGGTATCACGTTTTACATTAGGTTTATTATCGGTTGGTTTTACAGGGATATGACTATATATATCATACTTTTTGTCTTCAAATAATTGCCCTTTACCTTTAGGTAACCTTAATATATAACGAATTTCGGCGAAAGGGATTTCTCGCTTTTTATATATAGGGTTTAATAATTCCAAAGTACGAATAGGGACATTAATTACTGATGAAATTTGATCAAAAGTTAGTTTTCGGTCTACAGCAATACTATCTATTTCCATAGGTAGGTCTAGTGCTTCGGGCGACAAATCATGTAATTTATAAAAATTAGCTATATATACCGCCGCTACAAATTTGGGAACAATATCTCGTGTTTCAGCAGGCAGGCTAAGATAGATACTCCAGTAGTTCATGCTGATACCGCTGGTTATTATAGCTTTGTTTACAGCAGCAGGTGTATTTGCATATGCAGCCATAGCAAGCATCCAATCGTTATTATATATATTTAATAAATCTTTAAAATAATTGCAAGCAGCCTTGCTCGATTTTTCCCAATCTCTCCGTTCATCAATGAAGGAGGTTTGTTTTAGTTTCTGCATTTTACCATCGTTGAACATAATCATCCAAGGGCCACTTGCTCCTGCTCCATTTATACTGCTTGGATTCATACTGCTCAGGGCAATGGGAAGGAATTTAAGTTCTTCAGGCATTTGACTAATTTTCACCTGCTTTTCTATAATAGTTTCAAAGTGTTTCCAAAGGCCTAATATTTTTTTAGTTTGCTGTGGACTATTCAAATAGTAATCAATATAATTCTTTATATAATCATTATAGGGTAATGGGATAGAATAATGCAGGCTAGATAACCTTTGCTGATATTCATTGTCGCCCTTTACAAACAACGATGCTAAACACAAAACGAGAACACTGATATGCTTTTTCACTTTTTTCAATACTATATTGTTTATTTATTCGTAAGGGTATAATACCTATATGTTTTGCTATAAATCACCTACTATATTATAACCCACATTATAGGGACACGATTTTAGACAATTCTTGAGAGAAGCTCAGTAGTTTTTTCTCCCCGAATTGTGTACCCATTAACTGAATACCCCATGGCATTCCATTAGAATGGACACCCGCAGGTAAAGAAATGGCAGGATGGCCACTCAAGTTGGCCTGCACTGTAAATATATCGGCCAAATACATGGCAACGGGGTCTTTGGTTTTTTCGCCAAATTTGAAGGCTGTGCTGGGTGTGGTGGGTGTGATAATAAAATCATAATCCGCTAATATTTTATCCGTGCTTTCCTGTATTAGTCTTCTTACACGCTGTGCTTTTGTATAATAGGCATCATAAAAATCGGAGGTAAGCACAAAGGTGCCTAGCATAATACGGCGTTGCACCTCACGCCCGAAACCTTCACTTCGCGACCTTTTAAATAGTGCATCCAAATCGCCTTTTTCACTGGTGCGGTGGCCATAGGCAAGCCCCTGATAACGGCTCAAATTACTCGAAGCCTCTGCAGTGGTCAGTACATAATATGCGGGAACCAAATAATCTAAATATGGGAATTCAACAGCTTCAACAGTATGTCCTTTTGCTCTCAGTTGTTCAAATATTGAAAATGATTGTGTACGCAATTCATCATCTAATCCTGGGTTATTAAAACAAGTATCAAGATAAGCAATTTTTAAAGGGTTGCCGGCTTTTTCCAACTTGCTATATTCGTCTACATTTTTATTGGAAGCCGTTGCATCTTTGCTGTCAGCACCTGATATTACCTCCATCAATAGAGCACAGTCATATACATTAGTCGTGATGGGTCCAATTTGATCGAACGAAGAACCATAAGCTAGTAAACCCCAGCGGCTCACTCTGCCATAACTAGGCTTAAATCCAACTTGTCCGCAAAATGCTGCGGGCTGTCTGATAGAACCACCTGTATCGCTGCCCAATGCAGCATGGCATAAACCTGCTTGAACAGCAACAGCACATCCACCGCTGCTTCCACCAGGAACGCGGGTATTGTCTTGGGCATTGAGCACAGGCCCGTAAGTGCTCGTTTCATTGCTTGCCCCCATAGCAAATTCATCGGAATTGCAGCGGCCTATTATGATGGCTCCCGCTGCTAAAAGACGTTCTACTGCGGTCGCACTATATAATGATTCAAATCCGAACAATATTTTTGAAGATGCGGTAACACTATGGCCCTTATAACAAATATTATCTTTGAGGGCAATCACCATTCCAGCTAATTTGCCACAATTACCTTTGGAAATTTCTATATCAATTTCAACAGCTCTTTGCAGGGCTTCTTCGCCCCACAATTCTATAAAAGCATTGAGATGTTTGTGCTCATTCGCATTATTCAGAAAACTCTGAACAGTTTGCACTACCGTAGTTTCACCTTTTATTAAGTTCTCTTTATATTGTTTATAATCAGCCACAGTTTTGTATAGGTTTGATAGTTAATTAATGAAGCTATTATAAACAAAAAATCACCGGCCACTATTAAGTAACCGGTGGTTTGGATGTAATTATAGCTGTATAAGAGCTTGCTATTTTTTTTCTTTTTCTTTGTCCTTCATTTCTGTTTCAATTTCGCGTTTCACATTGCTTTTAGCATCGTTAAACTCGCGAACGCCATTACCAATGCCACGCATAAGTTCTGGTATTTTTTTGCCACCAAAAAGAAGTAGCACCACAAATACAATAAGGACAATTTCGCCAGTGCCTAGTCCGCCAAGTATTAGAGGCACGTTGAGTAAGGTATTTAAAGTAAACATAATTGTTTCTATTTTATGCAGCAAAAATAGACGATTTATATTGTAAATGGTTTAAAATTTTAGGAAATAGAAATATGTATAACAAAAAAAGGTGCAGATCTTTTTGCGAAGAAACCTGCAACTTGTAATCCTAATATCCTGTTTACCTAACTTCTACCACATTTTTTGTTTTGGTTTCTATCTCTTTTTTAGGAATAGTTGCCAATAAAATCCCATTCTTAAATTCAGCACTTATGCTTGCAGCATTTGCCGTTTCACCTAAGCGGAACGAGCGACTAAAGCTTCCATAGCGAGTTTCAATGCTGCGAAATTTAGTTTTCTCTTCAGTAATTTGCTTGCGTTCGCCACTAATCGTTAGTAATCCGTCTTTCACTTCTACTTTAATTTGTTCTTTTTCCATGCCGGGCAATGCCACATGCAATTCAAAAGCGGTTTCGGTTTCAGCTACGTCAACACGAGGCGTAAAACCTTTTTCTGTTTCTGCCCTATCAAACCAAGGGTTATTAAAGGCAGCATTAAAACCAAATGGGATATAACGATCCAACAGATGGTTTCTTTTGGGGTAATATGTTTTGTAATTCATTTCGATTATTGTTTTAAATTTGAAGGCTTTTTTACCAATGTGATGCCAATGCAAATAATAATTTATTTTCAGACGTTATGTCAATATTTTTTAAATTTTAATGTCTAATTGGCTGAACATAAGACTTTATGACAAAAAATAACACTCAAGAATATTATAATACTATCGACCAAATGGGGAGAGATATTATAGTACCACGATATCCCAAAAGAATTGTATCATTGGTGCCTTCACAAACAGAACTATTATATGAGTTGGGGTTGACAGATGAGGTGGTTGGGCAAACTATATTTTGTATTCATCCGCTTGAGCAACATGGGGTAAAGCCCAGAATTGGTGGCACCAAGAAACTCAGTTTTGAAAAGATAGCAGCTTTGAAACCAGACTTAATAATAGGCAATAAAGAAGAGAATGAGCAAGGGCAAATAGAAGAGCTCATGAAACATTACCCTGTGTGGATGAGCGATATTAAAACCTTGGAAGATGCTTGTGAGATGATTGTGGCAGTGGGAAGTGTAGTAGGAAAGAATAAAGAAGCCATAGAATTGAAAAGTAAAATAGTATTTGGTTTTGAATCACTTCCGAAAATACATCCCGCATCTTGCCTTTACTTTATTTGGAGGAAACCTTGGATGGTTGCAGGGCATGATACTTTTATTGCAGATATGTTAAATAGAATTGGTCTCGCAAACTTGGCAAACACTTTTGATGGCAGATACCCAATTCTAACACATGATGATATAAGGAAACTATCGCCGCAATATATCTTGTTAAGTAGCGAACCTTATCCGTTCGCCGATAAGCACATAAAGGAGTTGGAATCAATTTGCCCCAATTCTAAAATTGTACTAGTTAATGGTGAGATGTTTAGTTGGTATGGTAGCAGATTGGTAGATTCAATCGATTTCTTCAAAAATACAACTTTTAGGAAAGGCTAAAGGCTATTTAATAACTAGGTTTTACATTTTGTTACAAATTTTAGGAATCATTGGGCACGAGATTCCTCACAATAAGCTAGTAAATCATGCTATTTATCTAATTGGTGAAACTGCTTTTTTGGATAGGATTTAGCTGAAAAAGTCGTAAATGTTTAAAAAATAGAAGGTTGTAAAATACGGAGTCTTAATTCCAGGTCGGTTAATGTTGATAAGCTGTTTATTATTAATTTGTATAAACAAGCAACTAGTAAGCAACTCTTCGAATTAAATTTGTCCATTCCTTTCAGCAGTAAAAAAAATCTGTGTTTTTGCAAAAACATAGAAAAAAAATCTAAAGTCAATCAATCTAATCCAATCTAATTAAATGTCACAAATTTTCTACACGCAATTCCGAAGTATTTTCTTGTAGCGAGCCATTTTAAGCAATCTGTATTTAGGGCCGGCTCATATTCAATTTTTTTTTACTAACTTTTAAATTAATATTTAAAAGTGAAGAGTACGCAACCCTTGACGGAATTGCTGATTTTGTGCATGCATAATACATGTCTCTTTTATATATCCATTATTAAAAAATATTAATCTAATCCAATAAATAAAATGAAACACATCTACACACAAGCCCAAAACATCTTTTGGCAAAAATCATCAAGCATTCGGAGCTTAGTTGCAATCTTATTGCTGCTCTCAACTTACCAAGGTGCATTTTCGCAGTGTTACACAGCCCCCAGTTATTGTTCACCCACTGCTTCAAATAACGCGGGGTATGGTATGGGAATGACTAATGTCAAGTTTGGTACTGCTGCTGTCACCAACCAAATTAACAATACCACCTCTGCAAATACTGTGGGTGCTGCTGGTATTTACAATTACTATTCAACACAAACTGTGAAAGCAGCTGCTGGTGTGAAAGTGGGGTTATCAATTACAAATGCTTCCAACTATCAAGCAACCATAAAGGTATTTGTGGATTATAATCTTGATGGAACATTTAATACCTCCGGAAGTGAATTGATAAATACTTATTCCCTCGTTAATGCTAGTAGTGTTACTACGGACAGCTTCACAGTTCCTTCGGGTCAAGGCAATGGTGTGTACAGATTACGTGTAATAGCTGATTATTCTAACAATGTTCCTGGACCTTGTGGCGTTTTGGCATATTCATCGGAATGCGAAGATTACAATTTATTGGTGCCTGCTTCTACCGGCGATGCTTCTGCTAATACTTTTACATCGCCCGCAAGTTTTGTGTCGGGAAATAATACAATTGCATTTTCGATGGTTAATTTAACGAACGCGAATATGACATCAGTTGATATCGGTTATAAATTAGATAATAATTCTGCTGTTACACAATCTTTAAGTAGCCTTTCAGTTGCCTCTGGCGGAATCTATACTGCTACTTTTTCAACGCAATTAAACATTTCAAGTGTAGGAACCTATACCTTAAAAATGTGGTTAAATAATGTAAACGGAAATGGAACTCAAACAGCCGCAAACGATACTATTTGCAGAACTTTTACTTATTGCACAGGTCTTAGCGGTACTTATACGATTAACCCCTCTGGAAGTGGATCAAGTAATTTTTTAAGATTTGGCCAAGCAGATAGTGCACTAATTAATTGCGGGATATCAGGCCCAGTTGTTTTTGATGTTTCTGCAGGTACTTATACTGAACAAGTTACAATACCAGCTATCACAGGAGCATCCGCCACCAATACAATTACCTTTAATGGAGGTAGTGGAAATGCTAGTACCCGTATTTTAACTTTTCCGTCTACTGTTTCTACGGCGAATTATACAGTTAATCTTTCGGGAGCTAAATACATTAGATTTTTTAATATGACTATTACGGCAAGTAATACTACTTATGGAACTGCTCTTGCCTTTGGAAGCAGTGCTGGATATGATTCATTTTACAATGTGATATTTAATGGCGTTACTACTTCCAGTAATACCCCAAACCATGCGGTTATAAATGGATATAATACTGCCAATATTTCAAACAATATGAGGTTCGATACCTGTAGCATTAATAATGGAGCCTATGGGTCTTATATTGCTTCAAATAGCAACAGTACAATCAATGCGACTTCTCAAGGAACGATGTTTAATAATTGTAATTTTACCAATCAGTATGCTTATGGAATATATAATCAGTATTTGGATGGTGTTAAATTGACCAAAAACAGGATTTCGACGAACTCTGCTTTTACTTCGTATATTGGAATGTACACCTATTGGGTTATGGTGCTGGCAGACACGAATAAAATATTAATTACTGGTAACAAGATAACTGGAGCCGTAGGTGGATATGGGATGTATAATTCTTATTTAGCTGTAAATTCAAGCGTGAATAGTGCCCGAAAGCCTTTGGTGGCAAATAATTTTATACAAATTGGTTCCGCTGCAAATAGCACCTATGGGATATTTGAACAGGGTACCTATGGAACAGATTATGTACATAATTCTGTAAATATAGGAACTTCGCAAACAACAAATGGTTCGGCGGCAGGTTGGTTTGCTGGTGGTTCTACAGGTACTAGTACTTTTCAAAATAATATTTTTGCTGCCTATAACGGGGCACCAGCAATTAGGTTCGACAATTTCACTTATTACACCACAGTTAATTATAATAACTATTATACAACTGGAACCAATCTTTGCTACTTGAGTGGCTCAGCTTATACAACTTTGGGAGCCTGGAAAACAGCAACAAGTAAGGATGCAAACTCCCAAAACCTTAATCCTTTATACACCTCTAGTACAGATTTGCACATGGGAGTTTATTGTTTAAGAGGTGTTGGTGGTTTAGGACTTATTACCACTGACTTTGATGGACAAAGCCGTGCCAGCACACCTAATATTGGGGCAGATGAAATTGCCAGTGCCACCTCGTCTAATGATGTTGGAGTCTTTTTTATTACCAGCCCATCAGGAACATTAACTTCAGGTTCTTCTCAAACTGTAAAGGCAATCGTTAAAAATTTCGGTACTGCATCGGTTTCAAGTTTAACGGTTTATTATAAGTACAATGGAGGGTCAGCAGTTTCAGAGACTTTTAATTTTGGAACGGCCTTAGCCGTTTGCGATACAGCAACGGTTACATTTTCAACAACCATTACTCTAGCTGGCGGTAGTAGTCCCCTAAAAGTGTACACAGCTTTAAGTGGTGATGGTAATTTGTCAAACGATACAGCTCAAGCTACAATTTGTACTACTTTAACCGGTAGCTATACAATTAACCCAGGAGCGGCGGCATCGTCAACAAACTTTACATCATTTACAAGTGCAGTTAGTGCTTTAACCTGCGGCGGTATGAGCAGTACCGTCACTTTTACTGTGTCAAACGGTACTTATAATGAAAGCTTTTCGCTTTCTTCCATTCCAGGTAATACCTCTAGCAGCAATACAATCACTTTTACATCAGCATCGGGTAACCCTGCTTTATGTATAATCCAAGGATTAAGCACTGCCACTTACTCAGTTCAAATGGCGGGTGCAGATTATGTTACCTTCAACAATATAGGTTTCTTAACCAGCACCTCAGGAAATGCTAGAAATGTAGAATTTACAGGAGGATCAAATAGCAATACATTTAATGGTTGTGTATTTAATAGTACCCAAAATACTTCCAACTATCATGTGTATGAGCAGAGTGTTGTAGATAATTTTAATACTTTTAGTAATAATACCTTTAATGCTGTTGGATATGCCATGTATATGGCAACCAACGGTACACGAGATCAAAAATGGGTGATATCGGGAAATACTTTTAACAATCAATATTACGCTGGAGTTTATTTAAATTATTCCGACAGTATTAATATATTGAACAATACATTTAACACAAGTTCAGCTACTGCTTATTACAGTATGTATATCGCGAATGCAGGCAATGCAATTAAAGTACTTGGCAACAATATCACCCTAAGTGGTGCAGCATCTTATGGTATCTACTTTACTAGTGTTACAGGAACTAGTACCAATAGAATCACTATTGCTAATAATGCAATAAGAGGAGGAACAAATGGCTACTATGGTATTTATGTGCAGAGCTGCAGTTATATTGATTTATATCATAATACTGTGAACATATCTGGAACTTCACTTACAACGAGTGGATGTTTATATTTCGCAAGCAATAATAACTTTAATATTAAAAATAATTTGTTTAGCAATGCTGCTGCGGGTTATTCAGTAGTAGTTCCTGCAGGAAATACTTTCTCTGCAGCTAATGTGATGGATTATAACAACTACACAACCACAGGTACCAATATAGCATTAACAAGTGGAACGGCAAGAACAACCTACGCAAATTTTGCCTCTGCAATGTCGACAGCAGCGGGCACAACGCAGAATGCTAATAGTAGCAACAAGACCCCACTTTTTGTTTCAGCACCTTCTAATTTGAATATATCGGACGGCTGTTTAACAGGGGTAAGTGGAACAGGAATTACAACTGATATTAATAGTGTTACGCGTTCCTCATCAACACCCAATATGGGTGCATACGAATTTTCTAGTTTGAGCGACAACTTAATGGTTGTGGCTATTAGGACTCCCATACCAACTGTAGGTACAGGACTTACTAATGTAGTTGTAACTATAAAAAATGTCGGGAATAACTCAGTAACATCAGGTACTATTAAGTATCAATATGATAATAATACAGCAATTTCATTGTCATTACCTTCAACTATGAATCCTTGCGATACCTTGCAGCTTACTTTCAATTCTACGAGCGGACCTGGTTCAACTGACCAACGTTTGACGGTAGCTTCTGGACTGCACTATTTGAAAGCTTTCACACAAAGCCCTAATGGAAATACTGATAATGATAAAACCAATGATACTACTGGATTTACGACTTGCACAGGTGGTATAAGCGGAACTAGCTTTACTATTAACCCTTCAGTTGCTGCAAGTGCAAGTAATTTTACTTCATTTACTTCTGCGGTTACAGCTATCACAGCTTGTGGTGGTATAAGCGGACCAGTTAAATTTACAGTTGCAGCAGGTACTTATACTGAGCAAATAAACTTAACAGGTATTTCTGGCCTGTCATCTACCAATACCCTAGCATTCGATGGAGGTGCAGGAAATGCTGCTACACGTATTTTGCAAGCAAGTGGTACAGCAAGTTTACCTTATACTATTCGTATTAATAATTTAAGCTATATAAGTATTAAGAATCTGACTATTCGTGGTACCGGTGGTAATGCATGGCCAGTTAATATATTAGCCAGTTCCACAGTTACTGCCGATACTATTAAAAATTGTATCATTGACTTTGGCTCTACTTCTGTTGCAAGTTTTAATAGTACAAACTATATGGGTATTGTTCTGAACGGCAACGCCACCTCATATAGTACCGCAGGCACTTTTGGTAATATCATAATTGACTCAAATACGATACAAGGAGGCTTTGCCAATATTATGGTTTATGCGAATAATAGCTCTTCCACAGGTGGTAACCAGTTTACAGGCAACGCTTGTAACAATGCTTATCAGTACGGGGTGTATTTACAGGGAATCAATGCAGGTACATTTGATAGAAATAGTATCAACATGAATACAAATTTGGCGTCAAGTTCTGGTCTGTATTTGAGTAGTGCAAATTCATTGGCTTCTACTAATACATGGTCTATACAAAGGAATAGTATTATCAATGCGGGCCAATATGGAATATTCCTCGCTTCTACAGCAGCCAATGCCACAAGTCGCGGTAAAATATATAATAACTTGATAGGTGGTGGATTCAGAAATACAAATCCGAGCGGACTTTATTTTTCGAGTTCGGCTTATAACTGGGACGTGATGCATAACACAGTAAATATTGATAATGCGGCCACTTCCACCTCTGCAGCTTGTATATATATGGGCAATTGCTGCACAACGGGTGCAACTCTGCTTGATGTGAGGAACAATATTTTTGCAGTCACGAATTCTGCGTCTTCGGCAGTTCCATTTTACATGCCGAACGGCTACATTTATGCAGTGATTGGAACATCATCTTTTGATTATAACCTTCTATATGTTGCAGGAGCAAATGCAGGAACCACCTATGGCTATAATGCCGGCACACTGCTGACGGCCTCTACCGTGCTAGGCAACAGCAGCTATAACACCAATTCAATTATAGGCAATCCATATCTTTATTCAAATACCGATTTGCATATAGGTATCACTTCATTCAATGTGCCTAAAATTACCGCTGTTGGAGCTGACTATAGCGGAACTAGCCGCGGATCGAGTACCGACGTGGGGGCTTATGAAACTCCCGCACTCAATAATGACCTTGGTATTACAGCCATGACAGCACCAGCTGCTCCAATATCGGCAGGTAATAACAATGTGACTGTTACTATTAAAAACTATGGTGCCAATACGGTTAATACTGCCGATGTGAGCTATAGTGTGAATGGAGGAAGTCCGGTAACGGTAGCTTTAACATCAATGGGTTTAGCTTCGGGTGCTACTATGAGTTACAGCTTTACCGGAGGAAATCAGTTTAATTTCTCATCGGGCACCAACTATGTTTTCAAAACCTATACTGGATCACCCAATGGTGTAACAGATGCTTTTAGTCAAAACGATACCTTTATTTCACCCACCACCGCAGTAGCTATTTGTGGAAACTTTACCATCAATCAAGGAGCTGCAGCATCGTCAAGTAATTTCGTGAGTTTTAACAGTGCTGTGTCAACACTAGTGGCAACGGGTGTTAGTTGTGCAACAACATTTACAGTAATGGGCACAACGCCATATACTGAGCAGGTTGATTTGTCAGGCATTCCAGGTTTGTCGGCTTCCAATACAGTTACATTTGATGGTGGAACGGGCAATGCAGCAAACCGCATATTACAAGCTGCGGGCACCGCTAGTTTGCCTTATACACTTCGTTTAAAGGATCAGAGCTATATTATCGTTAAAAACTTGACTATACGCGGCACAAGTACCAATGCTTGGCCAGTTCAAATAATGGGTTCATCAAGTTATGATACCATCAAAAATTGTATTGTTGATTTTGGCTCAACAGCAATATCTAGTTTTAATAGTACGAACTATCAAGGTATTGTTTTAAATGGTAGTGCTACAAGTTATAGTGCTACCGGAGGATTTAATAATGTCATTATTGATTCAAATACGATACAAGGCGGTTATGCAAATATTATAGCATACGATGCAAATAACTCAACTACCGGAGGCAATCAATTTACTGGTAATAGCTGTAATAATGCTTACCAATATGGAATCTACCTACAAGGAATCAATGGGGGCATAGTTGATAGAAACATTATTAATATGAACACGAACTTGACATCAAGTACGGGTTTATATATAAGTAGTGCTAATGCTTTGGCCTCAACAAACTCGTGGTCTATACAAAGGAACAAAATAACGAATGCTGGCCAATATGGAATATTCTTGGCATCGACGGGTGCCCATGCTTCAAGCAGAGGTAAGCTGTATAATAACCTAATAGGTGGTGGATTTAGAAGTACGGGCTTAAATGGAATATATTTCTCAAATTCTGCCTACAATTGGGATGTATTCCATAATACAATCAATTTAGATTTTGCAGCAACCTCAACAAGTTCAGCATGTTTATATCTAGGAAATTGTTGTACTACAGGCTCCACCACGCTTGATGTCAGAAATAACTTATTGGCAGTAACGGCCACTGGTTCAACAGCCATGCCTTTCTATATGCCTAATGGATATCTATATGCAGTAATCGGATCCTCTTCTTTTGATTACAATTTATTATATGTAAAGGGTGCAACATCTACTACAAATTATGGTTATAATGCGGGAACATATCTTACCTCATCAACTGTTATTGGCGATGCAGGTAATAATTCCAATTCGGTGATCGGGAACCCCTATTTTACTTCAAATACAGATTTGCATGTGGGCAATGCAGCCAATAATGCTCCTAAAATTACTACTGTTGGAACTGACTACAGTGGAACTTCTCGCGGCTCATCAACAGATATGGGAGCTTATGAAACCCCCGCACAAAATAATGATATAGGTATTTCTGTTATTACAGCTCCTGTTTTCCCAGTTACTGCGGGCAATAATAATATCACAGTAACTCTTAAAAATTATGGAGCAAATACCGTTACTTCGGCAAACGTGAGCTATAGTGTGAATGGAGGTAGTGCGGTTTCGGTAGCATTGTCTTCGATTTCTTTAGCTGCTAATGGTGGTACAGGTACTTATACATTTACAGGTGGTAACCAATTTAATTTCGCAGCAAATACAAGTTATATAATTAAGGCCTTTACTGCTTCACCCAATGGAGTTTCAGATGCGTTTGCAGCAAATGATACGTTTACTTCATCGCCAATAGGTGTTGCGTTATGCGGCAGTTATACCATCAACCAAGGGGCAGCGGCATCTGCTACAAATTTCACCAGCTTCTTAAATGCAGTAAACAGTTTGAACTCAGGTGGCATAAGCTGCCCAGTAAACTTTACCGTAATGGGGGCTACTGCTTATAATGAGCAAGTAGAACTGCTAAGTATACAGGGTGCCAGTACAACCAATACCATTACTTTTGATGGTGGTGCTGGAAATGCAGCAAATAGAACGATATACTTTGCAGCCTCCGCTCAAGCAAGTTCATACACAATAAGAATTAACAATACACCCGGTGTTATAATTAGAAATCTTACTATTCAAGCTACGGGAACTACCTATGGATGGCCAGTTCATATACTAGGTAATGCAGCAAACAACTCAAAAGTTAAAAGCTGTATTATTAATTATGGAGGAAGCAATGGAACCAATTCGACCAGTACTAATTTCTGCGGTATTGTATTAAACAACAGCACCACAGGTGTTACAGGAGGTCAATCAACTGCTACAGGTTTTGAACTTGATAGTAATACCATATCTGGTGGAAATACTGCAATGTATTTGTATTGTAATGTAAATTATAATGCTACAAAATGGTATGCAAGGAACAACACCATTTCCAACACTTACCAATATGGATTATATATTTACGCCAACTCATCCTTTACAATTTCACGCAATACCATCACCATGCGTACAGGATATGCTTCAAGTTCAGGTTTGAGTATTAACTATTGTTATGGAGGAAGCAATTGCGAAATCTCATATAATACGGTAACCAATGCAGGGCAATACGGAATCTATTATATATACGCTTTCCAAAATGCATCCACTACCCCTGGTAAGATGTTTAACAATATGATAGGGGGAGGATTTAGTAGCACATCTGCTCAAGGAATTTACTTAGCATACGGACAGCATTGGGATGTAGATTATAATACGGTGAACTTAGACGTAGCTACATCATCGGCTATATACAGTGCCTTCTATGTAGACCCTAGCTATTCTTATGCTCCTACCAATATGCGTAACAATATTTTTGCCTATACGGCAGGTTCAGGTTCAGGTTTGCCAGTTTATTTTGGCACTATTACAGGTCTTAGTACTTTCAATTATAATGATTATTTTAGTGCGGCATCTACCAACCTTATATATCATAATGGTACTACATATACTACTTCAACTTATACTACTGTAGGTGCAAACTCTAAAAACATTAATCCATCATTTACAAGTAGCACTAATTTAAGACATACTACTTCAACACTTAAAGCTGGAGTTACTGGTACTGGCATTTCTGATGATATAGATGGACGTAGCCGCAGTTCAACAACCCCATATATCGGTGCTTACGAAGTGCCTGTAAATAATGACCTTGGAGCAAGTATATTAGTATCGCCTTCATTACCTACATTGGCCGGCACTTTTGATGTAACAGTAAGATTCAAAAACTTTGGGGCCAACAATGTTACCTCAGGAACAGTTGGTTATATCTTTAACGGAGGCTCGGCTGTTACTACAAGTTATTCTGGTACGCTCGTGCCGCTTGACACTTCATCAAAGACATTTACAGGTGGAAATCAAATAACAATTTCTTCGGGCAGCACAAATACACTTAAAGTATTTGCAGTTGCAGCGTCAGAGGGTAATGCAAGTAATGATACGCTCACTTTTACAATCTGTGCAGGATTAAGCGGTACTTATACAATTGATACCACACAGGCAAATAGTTCAACAAATTTCAAGAGCTTTAACAGAGTGGTTAATATACTAAGTGGCTGCGGTGGTGTAGCTGGTCCAATAACATTTAACGTATCAGGCAACACTTACAGCGAGCAAGTTTCAATTGGAGCAATTAACGGAACTTCGGCAACAAACACTGTTACTTTTGTGGGTACAGATACAACCAATACTATTTTAACTTTTGCTGGTTCATCAGCATCAACCACACATACAGTATTGTTTAACGGATGCCAATATGTAACCTTTAGAAATATGAGAATTCGTGCAACAGGTGCAACATACGCGGTTCCTGTTTACTTTAATAATGCAAACAATAATAAAGTAGGAAGCTGCGTGGTGGATATTACCAATGCCCCAACCAGTAGTAGTGCAGCAGGTGCAGTATTTAGCGGTTCTTCTAGTTCTTTTAGCACTACGTCAAACTGTAATAATAACTATTTAGATTCAAATAGAATTTCATCGGGGTATTATGGTGTTTACCATGCTGGGAATAATGGTTCTGTTGTAAACTATATTAGAAACAACTACTTCCAAAATTCATATTACTATGGCGTATACCAAAATAGTAGCAGTATGTCATCCAACAAAATACTGAACAATACATTTCAATTAGCTACAGGCAATGCAAATTCATCATGTATTTATTTAATTAACGGCACGCCTGCCACTGGGTTCTATCATGAAATTAAAGGTAATACCTTCATACGCACAGGCCAATACCATATATATATATTGACATCTCAGGGTGGTGCTAGTGCAGGAGTTTCTGGCGAAATTACCAATAACTTCTTTGGCGGTTCTTGGAATAATACTAGTACAGCAGGTTGTATCAATATGTATGGGCAGAATTGGAAAATATACAACAACTCATTCTATATGACGGGTACAGCGAACTCAAGTGCATGTTTCTCGGTATGGGGTGGTACAAATACTATTGATGTTCGTAACAATATCATGGCCAATGCCCAAACTGGTGGTTCTAATTTTGCTGCTGATATTAATAATACCGCTGCGGTTTCTATATTCAATAACAACATCTTGTACGGAACAGGCGTTGATATTCTTCGTATTGGAGGAAATACTTACCAATCAGGCAATTTGGCATCGGCGGCATTCCCCAATGGAGCTGGTACCGGTTCTTCATATCAATTACCTGCTTTTGCTTCTTCTACTGATTTACATATAACTAACTCTTGCAACAATGGCGTGAATTTAGGAGTTACTACTGATATAGATGGACAAACCAGAAGCAGCATGCCAGATATAGGTGCAGACGAATACACAGGTGTAGCGAATGATGTGGGTGTATCAGCAATTGTCACTCCGTCCTTCCCCCTGTCAGCAGGTACTCAAAATGTTGTTGCTCTAATCAAGAACTTTGGTTCAGATTCGTTGTCGAGTTTGACTGTTTACTATAAATTGAACAGTAATTCAGTTGTTTCACAGTCATTCTCTTTCTCTCCAGCTTTACAACAATGTGATACTTCTTCTATTACATTCACAACACAAGCAACTATTGTTATTGGCTCTAATAACTTAAAAGTGTATACTGCGAAATCAGGTGATGCGGTTACAAATAATGACACAAGTCAATTTACACTATGCCCTGCTTTAAATGGTACTTATACTATTAATCCATCTGGAAGCGGCACAACAAATTATACTAGCTTTACTGCCGCATCTGCGGCACTTCAATGTGGTGGATTAGGCGGACTCGTTACTTTCAATGTGTCAACAGGTGTTTACACAGAACAGCTTATTATCCCAACAATTGTAGGAGCTTCGGCCACCAATCAAATTGTATTTCAATCAGCCACTTCTGTTCCTAGCGATGTAGTAATTACTTACAGCGGAACCTCAACAAATAACTATACAGTAGGTTTAATAGCAAGTAAATACATATACTTTAAAAATATGACCATTACGGCAACCAACTCAACGTATGGTACCGCGTTATTGCTTAGTTCTGGAGCATCGTATGACTCGTTCTATAATGTCACCTTGAACGGTGTTTCAACCACTACCAATTCTACAAACTTGGCTGTAATAACAATACCTAGTTCAAGTATTTCGAACTTTGTATATTTTGACACCTGCAGGATAAACAATGGGGCTTATGGTACGTATATCCAATCTTCTAGCAGTAATTCTTTTGGTGCATCCTCTAGAGGAACGGGTATTAACAATTGCGATTTTACCAACCAGTATGCTTATGGAATGTATCACCAATATCTAGATGGTATTAAAATTACCAATAATAGAATAACCACAAACTCAAGTTTGGCAACTTATTATGGTATGTATAATTACTGGATTATGGTACTTGCTGATGCGAGCAAAACATACATCACTGGTAATAAAATAAGTGGTGGACAAGGCGGTTATGGCATGTACTGTTATTATATGGGTGTTAACTCCAGTGTGACTGCTGCTCGTAGATATTTGGTAGCTAACAATTTTATTGAGATAGGTACTGGCTCCAATGCGACTTATGGATTATATGACCAGTATGGAAATGGAGTAGATTATATATATAATACCGTTAGCAATGGTACATCATCAAATGCTAATACTTCAGCTGCTGGCTACTTTGCCGCAACAGTTTATGGTACTAATACGATTCAAAACAATATTTTTGCAGGTCTCAATGGAGCAGCCGCTATTAGAATGGACAATAATACTTATTACCCTACTTGCGATTATAATGATTTGTTTACAACAGGTACTAACTTAGGATATTATTCAACAACAGGTTATGCTACCATCGGCACATGGAGAACAGCTTCCTCAAGAGATGCGAACTCTAAAAATATAAGACCTGATTTTCTATCGACCAGCGATTTACATGTTACCAATAAAGCATGTATGAATAATTTCGGAACTAATTTAAGCACTCTTATGGCGGTTGATATTGATGCACAATCTCGCTCAACCACTCCCGATTTTGGGGCCGATGAATTTACTCCGCTCTCTTATGATATTGCTTTACAAACCATATTGATACCTGTTTCAACTTCAATTTCAGCATCGACTAACTACAATATAAAAGTAAGAATTAAAAACAATGGTTCTACTACTATTTCTAGTGTGGTATTGAATTATATGGTTACAGGCTCAAGTGCAGTGTCGGAAACCTTTACACCAAGTACCGCATTGGCAGCGTGCGATACTGCTACCTATACCTTTACTACAGGTTTAACTTTCCCTTCAGGTTCTTCTACACTCAAAGTATATAGTACTACTATGAATAGTGGAAATAGTGACCAAGATAATTCAAACGACACTTTGCAGAATATTTATTGTACGCCATTTACTGGAACTATCACTGTTAACCCAGCAGTTGCTGTGAGCAGTACCAATTTTGCTACCATTAGTTCTGCCGCATCACGTTTGAACAGTTGTGGTATATCGGGTAATATAATCGTAGATATTTCTGATGGGCAGTATACTGAAAATATAGTTTTCAGTGGACAAATTCCAGGGGCAAGTCCAACTTCAACTGTAACGTTTAGACCTGCGTCAGGCGATACAGGTGTATGGATTAATTCTTTTACTGGCCACTTAGTTAATTTAAACGGTGTTAAGTATGTTAAATTTGATGGACGTGCTGGAGGAACAGGAACAAGCAGAATAATGAACTTAACTCAAACGAGTTCTGCATTCGCTGCAGTCAACTTTATCAATGATGCCGTTAGAGACACTATTCGTTATTGCAATATGTATAGCAATACTTCTGCTGGTGTAGGTACTGTTACTATCGGTACAACTAATGGTACTATTGGCAACGATAGCAATACTGTAGAATACTGTCTGTTTGATAAATCAACAGGCAATACTGCCAATCATATATATGCCTTGGGAACAGCGGCCAAAGAGAATGATTATATTACAATCAACAATAATATATTCTTGAATGCATTCCTTCCGGGTTCTACAACGGTATCTGCATTATCAATGCAGGGCAATAACCGCTATTGGAATGTCTTGGATAATAAATTTACACAAACATCTATTAATTTACCAGTGGGTGCAGTAACCTCTAACCTTACCTCAATACTTGTTAATTCAGCTACTGAGGTTGGCCATTTAATCCAGGGCAATCGCATTGGAGGAAATATAGCCGGTATTAGTGGGTCTGTATATCAAATTGGAGATGCCTCCGTTGTTTCAGGTCAGTTAAACCAAGTATTACCAATTCGTATTGGCAATACAAGTAGCACAACAACGCTTAAGTTATATTCAAATGTTCTTAAAGACATGAAAGTACATACCAATTATTCAGTCGGCCTTGCTAGTGGATTCTTAGGTATATTGGTTTCAGTAGGTAATGTGGAAATTGGTGGAGACGGCCCTGCTACAGGTAATATAGTAGGCGATAGCAGTTTGGCGGCCAATATTGAGGTGATAGCATATAATAGTGCAGGCGGACAGCGTACTAACGGTATTCGTATATTGGGTGGAATTACCTCTTGTAAAATCAAGAATAACATGGTTGCTGGCCTATCATTTAAAAATGTAAATAGCTCTTCAACTACAGTAAATGAAGTAATAGCTATTCAACAATTAAGTAATGGTGCAAACACTACTTGTTATATAGATAGTAACTTTATAGGAAGCAATGAAATTTCTAATAGCTTACAAAATGAAAATGGTAGCTTTGGTGCAACTTTAGTGGGAGGTATACAAGCAAACCCAAATGGTTCGTCTCACATACATTACATAAGAAGTAATTCAATTAACAGTTTATATAATGGTTATACTGGATCAAGTGCTGTCAATAATACTTTTGGTATTGTGGCTGGTAGTGCTGCCAGTACAGCAATCTTTAAGATAGATTCCAATAATGTATCTTATCTGGCATCTAACGACTCTAATGTGTCGACAGGAATATCAGCATCAGTTATTGGTATTGGTTTAAGTAGCGGCACAACACAAAGTAATCCTGAAATATTGAGAAATACAGTTAGCAATTTGTCATCATTTAAAGGTAACACTTCAATGTATGGTATATTCTATAACAATAGTGGGACAGGTTCGCAAGTGAGCAGAAATAAAGTATATGCACTATCTAATAGTTCTAATACAGGTACCTTTACAAATATATCGGGTATATACAATAGTTTGGGTAATGGCGTTACAGTTGCAAACAACCAAATTTCATTAATTCAAAATGGTTCAAGCACAAATAGTATGATAGGTATTTCTGACAATACTTCAACAAACACACAGAACTATCATTATAATACAGTATATATTGCGGGGTCACAAAGTGGAATCGTTGCAGGATCAACTGCATTTGGCAGGGCTGGCAGCGGATCTACTTTAAATATTAGGAACAATATATTATATAACAGCCACACATCAGCAGGAACAAATTATATATATACCATACCTACTGCTTGGTCATCTACAACAAGCTTGTATAACTTCTTTGCGAGTGCAGATACTTCTAATTCATTCTACGTTTCTGGAACAACAACAACTCATGGCTTTAGCTCATGGACTATAAATGTTTCAGATGGTTCAGGCAACACAAGTGCAAATACAACAACAAATGTGATAGCCTCTAACTTCTTTAAGGATGCTGTTAATGGTAACCTTAATATCAATTCCGATTATTGTGAAGTTAACAATAAAGGAACAGCAGTAGGTACTACCAATGATATTGATGGTGAAACAAGAAGTGGTAGCACTCCTGATATTGGAGCAGATGAATTCAACATGAACTTTGACTTGGGCGTATCATCGATTAAAACACCTACAAGTGGTTTGAATAGAACTAGTACAGAACTGGTAAAGGTTTGGGTGAAAAACTATAGCTCCACAATAACAGTTCCTGCAGGAACTAACTTTAAAGCTGGATTTATTGTTGATGGGGTAACTGTTAGTATACAGAATTTAACTACTGTTTCATCAATTAACGTGGGCGATTCACAGCTATTCACATTTACAGCTACCGCCAACGTGGGTGCTTACACTACTCACACCATGAAAGCATGGACACAGATATGTGATGGTACTGCTTCAAACGATTCAACTTCATCTATTATTATCAACCAATTAGGCGATAATTTAGGAGTAACAGCAATGCTTTCGCCTGGTACAAGTTGCATTTATGGTCCCAACCAAACAGTTTCGTTCAGGTTCAAAAATTTAGGTTATGATACAGTTAAAATGGCTATTAATAATGTGATTGTTAGAACTAAAGTCACAATACCCGGTGGTTCAATTGTCTCATTGCCCGATGTAACTTTAGCTAGCGGAACAATGCTTCCTGGAGACTCTCTTAATGCAACTCCAACAAACACGTTTAATATGAGTACTACTGGTAATTACATATTCAAATCGTACACTATATACGCTTTAGATGTAACACATACTGATGATACTTTAATTCAAACAATCGCAGTGGTAGCTCCATTGGCCTTGCCATACACGCAAGACTTCAATGCAAGCACATCAACCCCATCAGGTTGGACACTCGCAACAGGTTTCAGCGTTGGTAGCGGAACAGGGGCTATGGGCACCAATGGGATTAGAATTAACAACAACAGTGCTACATTAAATGGTCTGGCAATACTGCCCAAAGTAGGAGCTTTAAGTGCTACTTCAGCTATACAGTTTGATTATAAAATAACAGATGTTTCGGGTGGTGGTGCTACTACATTAACGTCTGAAGATTCTCTTTTATTGCAAATATCAACAGATTGCGGAGTGACTTATAATTCTGTTTCTTCGATTAATGCGTCTAATCACACTGCTACAACTTCATTTACTACAATATTGACCAGTATTTCATCGTATAGTGGTCAGAATGTAATCTTAAGATTGGTAGGTAAAACAACTGGGTCAACTACAAGCAACTATTATCTAGATATTGATAATATCAATGTATACAACCAAGCCGCAATGAGTTATGTTACAAGCAATGTGACCCAAAATAACCTGAGCAATGTATTGCGTGGCACTAATGATGCTGAAGTATTGCGTTTGAAAGTGGTAACAACAGGCAACATTACACCTCTAGTAGTTAATAATATACGTTTTGTTACTGCGGGAACTACCAATGTGGCTGACTTGGTGAACGCTAAAATATTCTTTACAAGCAACAACAATATATATAACACTGCCACACAAGTAGGTTCTACTGTTTCAAGCCCGAATGGATATGTAGTGGTAAACTTTACCACACCAGTTACATTGGGTACCGGAAATAACTATTTCTGGTTGAGCTATACAGTTTCTCCAACTGCTCCAATAGGCAATAAAATAGATGCATATATTGATTATTTAACTGTTAATAGTAACGTAAAAATGCCTATTCCTAAAACCGCTGTGGGCGATAGGATGGTTTACTATTGCAGCCCTGTGCATGTTACTGGCTGTGGGCTTGGCTTTATTGACGGTGTGCAATTAGGTACTATTAATAATACCGGTTCGGGTTGTTCAAGCACTAGTGATAGTTCATGGTCCAATTATTTTACCTCTAACTTAAGTTCACGCACCACCAATTTGCGAGGAAATAATAACTACACACTCACCTTTACAAACTCTGCAAAACCTCAAAAGGTGGTTATGTGGATAGATTATAACCGCAATGGAATTTATGATATATCAGAATATACATTAATTAGCTCAAATGTTGCTTCAAGTGTCGCTATTACCTATGATATTACTATGCCTGCTTCAGTAACAGCAGGAACTGCAGGAATGCGTATTAGAACAGTAGATACAAACACTGTAATAACAGCCGCCGACGCTTGTGCCTCATTTGCAAACGGGGAAACAGAAGATTATAAAGTATCACTGCAAGCCCCATGCGATTGGGTAGGAGGTTTCTCTACACTATGGTATAATCCTTCAAACTGGGCATCTAATAGTGTGCCTACTGCTGCAGATAACGTGAGAATACCAGCTATTGCCACCTTTATGCCTTGGGTAACTGGGGCTAGTTACGGTAAAGATATCACTATTGATACAGGTGCAACCGTTACCATTGTAGCTGGTGGAACGCTATATGTTGTTCGCAATTATTATCGATATGGCATGCTCGATCACGTAGGAGGATCACTAACTTTATACACTCCACAATCAATTCCCGCAGATACGCATGTAGTGCTTTCGATTAATGGTGTGGGTACTTATACACTGCAAGGAAATTCCAAGATCAATAACCAGCTGTTTATTGGAACGGGTACTATATTAAACGATGGTGGTAATGTAATAACTATTGCTAAAGACATTATGAATAATGGGACCCATACTGGTACAGGTAAAATGGTATTTGCTGGCACTGCATCTCAAAGTATTGCAGGAACTAGTAATATATATAAGAACATAGAATTCGTTTCTGCTTTTACTGTTCGTGCGGTCAGTAATATGACCGTTACCGGCAACTTAGGTCTAAACCCAGGATCACTTACTTATCAAGGGGTTAATTTAAATTTAGGTACATTTACCAGTACTGATAGTATTGCAATATATGGTACTGGCAACGTGATGAATACCACTGCTGTAGGAATGCTTAGCGTGTTGGGAGATACTGGGGCAGCCAAAGTCGTAGGCCTACGTGTACAAACAAAGGGAACTATATTCATTCACAGGCTCAAAGGTGTTCGACTAGGCGGAAACTTAACCTGCGACGGTGCACTTATGTTGGATTCTGGAGTGCTTGATTTGAATGGATTTAATGCAACTATTGGAACAACAACTACCGCTTCAAGTAGTTTAATTACTACAGGGGGAGCACTTAATAATAGCAGCAGCACAGCGGGCACATTGAACTTATACGGTGCTATTGCTGCAACCCCAATTAGCAATCTTAAAATAGGTAGTCAATTCAAAGTATATGTATGGCGTAATGCAGGCATTACCTTGGGAGAAGGATGCAATATTTCAAGCCAGTTTTTAATTAGTAAAGGATTTGTTAACCTAAATGGATATGTGGTAACACTAGCGAACACAGCCAGTATCATTGAAAGTCCTGGACAAACATTTAGAGGTAGCACAGGATCAATACAAATATCTAATACCTATACAAGTGCCATGGCTGCTGCTAACTTAGGAAATCTAGGATTGGTTTTAACCACCAACAACAGCCCAGGTACTTTAACTATTAATCGTTCGCACAATTATTATACAAATGGTTCAGGTGGTATTGGTATAAAACGCAACTATCAACTATCTGCTTCAAATAATTCAGGATTAATGGCAACTACCATGCTTATCAATTATGATTCTGTGGAACTAAATGGATCAAATCGCTCATATTTAAGATTAAACCAAAGTACCAATGGAGGCAGTACATTTAGCACCTTTAATCCAACCATTAGAACAACAAGCAATACCCCTACTGGTTGGGCATATGCTAGTAATGTTTCGTTGGCAACCACATGTATAGCAACCCTAAGCGATTCCCTTAATTCACCCTTACGTATCAATCAAAATACAGGTGTTGTAAATGCCGCGAATAATACAGGCAGCCTTGTTAAAGCATGGCCTGTTCCCTTTAGTAGTTCACTTACAATCGAATTGGAAGGAAACGCCCATATTCGTTTATATGATATGGAAGGTAAATTGGTAATGAATACGCAAGCAAATGGAATTACTGTGTTGCCCACAGAAAACCTGACCTATGGTGTCTACACCTTGCATGTGGAAAGCAACCATGCTATTACTGTGCTGAGAGTTGTAAAACAATAAACATACAGAACTAATTTTATAGAAAAAATCTCACCAAATATTTGGTGGGATTTTTTTTTGATAATACCGAAACTCAATTTATACCGACACTCAATATATAGGGTCTGCTCAAAAACTCAGCCACCAGGAACAATTGTCTATTTTGAATTAAAAGCATAGTATAATAGACCTCTTTCATAATTCGATTCTAATAAATATAAAGGTTTGAAAAAATAAAGTGTCCGTTATAATTTGGCTTTTCTTATTTGAATTATGAAAGAGGTCTAATGAATAATTATTCTTCTTTTTCACATGAAATATAGGCGTTGATTCTCCTTTTAATTTAGAGTTAACAAAACCTTCTGCACGGATATTGAGCAATTTCGTTAAAAAGCCTTGCAGCAAAATCAACGACCAAAAGAAAGGGACTATATGTATTGTAGTTCGGTATTACCATTCTACAAACCTAATCCGCCACAGTCGGAGAACTATTATAGTTTAAGAAATGGTATAATGTTCTGAAATGATAACCAATAACGAAGTTAAGAACATTAGAAAAATTGCTTAATAATCTTAACTTCTTAATGGTATTACCCCGCCCAATCTTCTCTATCCAAACTCCTGTAATGAATAGCTTCAGCGAGGTGCTCAATTTTTATCCCTTCGCTATTATCCAAATCAGCAATGGTGCGGCTTACTTTTAAAATGCGGTCATAAGCACGGGCTGAAAGGTTCAACTTTTCCATTGCAGTCTTTAATAAGTTTTGCCCTGCTGCAGGTATTGTGCAAATTTCTCTAAGTTCTGATGAACTCATTTGTGCATTACAATACACACCTGCCGATCCTTCAAATCTTTTGCTCTGTATTTCTCTTGCCGAAGCAACACGTTCACGCACATGCACACTAGCTTCAGCTTTTCTATTATCCGATAATTGATCAAAACTTACGGGCGTAACTTCTATATGTATATCTATCCTATCGAGCAATGGGCCTGATACTCTGCCCAAATATTTGCCAACCATACCTGGTGGGCAGGTGCATTCCTTCTCTGGATGATTATAATAACCGCAGGGGCAAGGGTTCATTGCAGCGACCAGCATAAAGCTGGCAGGATATTCAATAGAATATTTCGCTCTTGAAATCACCACCATTCTCTCTTCCAAAGGTTGACGCATCACCTCTAAGGCTTTCTTATCAAACTCGGGCAATTCATCTAAAAACAAAACCCCATTATGTGCCAGCGAAATTTCTCCAGGCTGCGGGTTTGCTCCACCACCAACAAGTGCAACATTGCTCACGGTATGATGCGGCGAACGGAATGGTCTAGTGGGCATCAATCCTGTTTCTCGACCTAGCTTGCCAGCTACCGAGTGTATTTTGGTAGTCTCTAAGGCTTCATGCAAAGTCATTGGTGGTAAAATTGTGGGAAGCCTTTTGGCAAGCATAGTTTTGCCCGAACCTGGGGGGCCGATTAGTATCACATTATGGCCACCTGCTGCAGCAATCTCCATCGCCCTTTTTATATTTTCTTGACCACGCACATCCGCAAAATCTATATCATATTGATTCTCGCTGTTAGCAAATTCTTCACGTGTATTAATCTCTGTTGGTTCAATGCCAGAGGTACCCAAAAGTATATCAACCACATCGTTAATATGGCTCACACCATATACTTTTAATCCACTAACTACTGCGGCTTCACGGGCATTTTGGACGGGAAGTATTATACCTTCGTATTGTTCTTTTTTAGCTTGTATAGCAATGGGCAATGCTCCGCGAATTGGCTTCACTTCGCCCTCCAAGGAGAGCTCACCCATGATAACATATTTTTCGACATTGATTACGGAATCTAATTGTCCTGACGCTATCAGTATTCCTACAGCGATGGGCAAATCGTACGATGATCCTTCCTTGCGTATATCAGCGGGGGCCATATTCACCACCACCTTTTGCCGCGGCATGCGATAACCCGTTTCTTTAAGTGCGGTATCTATTCTTTGCTGACTTTCTTTTACAGCATTATCAGGTAGCCCCACCATATAATACTTCTCGCCTTGGCCCACATATACTTCCACAGTAATAGTGGTTGCACTAACGCCGTAAACTGCACTGCCAAAGGTTTTAGCTAACATATATTATTTTAATGACATCTTTTAAACTTCTTAAATAAAGTCATTGAAAGCAATCATCCTTCGAAGTAATATCTTGTAGTGTCTCCGATTGGATGAGATTGCCACGTCTCGTTTTGAAGAACGAGATTCGCAATGACGGTAAAATTATATAGAACTATCCTCCTCCATGGCCATTCCAAATCCTATTTTCTTCTTTGGTTCAAAGGGTTTTAGGTCCAAGGGGTTTTCTACTTTCTCGTCGGTTAATGCCAAATCTAAAACCTCTAGCATATTTGTTACATAATGTATTTGCAAGCCTTCCAAATAATGGTCAGGTATTTCTTTTACATCGCGTTCGTTGGTAATACATAATATAATCTCGGTAATACCTGCACGCCTTGCTGCAAGTATCTTTTCCTTAACTCCACCAATGGGTAATACTTTACCACGCAAAGTTATTTCACCTGTCATGGCTAGTTTCTTTTTCACTTTGCGTTGGGTGAATAGTGATGCCAATGAGGTAAGCATAGTCACTCCCGCCGATGGGCCATCCTTGGGCACGGCACCTGCGGGCACATGGATATGTATATCCCAATGGTTAAATACTTCGGGTTCTATTTTCAAATAACTCGAATGCGATTTCAAATAAGTAAGTGCAGTCGATGCCGACTCTTTCATCACATCGCCCAATTGTCCGGTTAACTTCAAACCGCCTCGGCCTTTGGTCAGTATCGATTCTATAAATAAAATCTCGCCGCCCACGGGAGTCCAAGCTAGGCCAGTAACCACACCTGCCACATCATTATCTTGATACGTTTCAAGTTCCACTTTTTCAGCACCCAAAAGTTTGCTCACTTCATGCACACCGATAGATGTTTCGGGCTTATTGCCAATCACAATTTCTTTAGCTTGGCCACGGGCAAGGGCTGCAATCTTTTTGTCCAAACCACGTACACCCGATTCACGGGTATAGCCCTCCACCACTTTACGCACCGCAGCATCGGTCACTTTAAAATTGCGTGCGTTTAGTCCATGTGCCTCTCTCTGTTTTGATATAAGATGCTTCTTCGCAATCTCTATTTTTTCCTCAAGCGTATAACCGCTCAGGTCTATTATTTCCATCCTATCCAATAGGGCAGGCTGTATAGTATCGAGACTGTTTGCGGTAGCAATAAACATCACCCTCGATAAGTCAAATTCTAGTTCAATATAATTATCATAAAACGCATTGTTCTGTTCGGGATCCAACAATTCTAATAATGCCGACGATACATCGCCCCTTGTATCTCGTCCCACTTTATCAATTTCATCCAATATAAAAACGGGGTTGGCCGATTTGGCCTTCTTCAAACTTTGTATCACACGGCCCGGCATTGCACCTATATAGGTTTTACGGTGACCACGAATCTCTGCCTCATCATGTAATCCGCCCAAAGACATACGTACATATTTGCGGCCTATAGATTTTGCAATTGATTTTCCCAATGAGGTTTTGCCCACACCTGGAGGGCCAAACAAGCATAGAATAGGGCTCTTCATATCGCCTTTCAATTTGAGCACTGCCAAATATTCTAATATACGTTGCTTCACTTTCTCCATTCCAAAATGGTCCTCGTCCAATATTCTGCGGGCACGTTTTAAGTCAAGTTTATCTACAGTAAATTCGTTCCAAGGCAGGTCTAATAATACTTGAGCATAATTAAGTCCCACAGAAAAATCGGGACTCATATTATTCATCCGTTGTAGTTTGTCCAGTTCTTTGTTAAAGGCTTCTGCTATATCTTTATGCCACTTTTTCTCTTTGCCTTTTTCACGCAAGTTCAGCAATTCTTTATCGGGCGAATCTTGTCCTAACTCTTCTTGTATCTGACGCAATTGTTGGTTCAAGAAATACTCCCGTTGTTGTTTGTCCATATCGCCTCGTACCTTGCTTTGTATTTCCATTTTCATTTCCAACATTTGCAGTTCTTTGGTCAAATGCTCGATAACGGCTTTGGCTCGGTCTGCCAAATTGTCCATCGCTAGTATGGCCTGCTTCTGCACCAATTCCAAATTCATATTGGATGAAATAAAGTTCACCAAAAATCTGGGGCTGCTGATATTCTTCATCGCAAACCCTGCTTCCGAAGGGATATTGGGGTTGATATCTATAATGCGTAAAGCCATGTCGCGGATAGAAGAAATAAGGGCATTAAACTCCTTCGACTTCTCATCTTTCCTATCTACAAATGGTTTTACTGAGCCTACAAAAAATGGCTCGCTCGATACTTCGTTTTCTAAATTGAAACGACGTTTGCCTTGTATAATTACCATGGTATTTCCATCGGGCATTCGAAGCATTTTTATAATATTGGCAACCGTTCCCACACTGTTGAGGTCAGCAAAAGTGGGGTCCTCTATATTGGAATCTTTTTGCGAAACAGCTCCAATTATTTTATCTTTCTTATAAGACTCCTTGATAAGTTTTATACTTTTATCACGACCAATAGTAATAGGGATTACCACACCAGGGAACAAAACCGTATTACGCAAAGGCAGTATGGGCAAGGTAGCAGGCAAAGGCTCTTTGCTCATGTCTTCTTCCGCCTCGTTGCTCATCAAAGGTATAAACTCGGGGGTATTATCGTTATCGTCGTCTATTAGCTCATCAAACATAAAATTGTCGTTACTCATCATATCTTTTTTGTGTTAGTGCCTAGTGTTAATATGGCAGTTAGTAGTTTTAAATTTTGGGATTCGCTATTTGCCAAATGGTGTGCCAATAGTTTTGTTGGCAAACCGTCATTGCGAGGGACGAAGCAATCTCACTGACTAGAATAATCATATCCTATATTGAGATTGCCACGCGGATTCCGACAGCTATCGGAACGCTCGCAAGGACGGAGAAATACAACTTTCAAAACTAACGCTCATTTACCAATACTATATACACAAGCTTTAAGTTATTTATATACAAACGTACCGATATGATGTCTCTATTGAGACATATCAAGCCCCATCGGGACGACAGGTCAGCATCAAAAAAAAGAACCACTCAACACAAGTCCCTTTGAGGACGACAATATCGGTAAAAACAATAATCTACGCAACCAAAGTCCCATTGGGACGACATATAGTTAACAAAAGGCTAAGCCACCACAGTAAAGTCCCTTTTGGGACGATATATCGGTCAATGTTTTACACTAATATTGTCCCCTCAAAAATACACCTACCCATGCAATACAGAAAACTCGGAAAAACAGGAATACAAGTTAGTGCCCTCTCATTTGGCAGTTGGCTCACCTTTGGCAAACAAATAGAAAGCAATATGGCCGAAAAGCTCATGCACAAAGCCTACGATGCAGGTATCAACTTTTTCGATAATGCCGAAATATATAGTCGCGGCCAAAGCGAATTAGTGATGGGGGAAGTACTCAAAAAAGCCAATTGGGTTCGCAGCAGTTATATGGTAAGTAGCAAGGTGTTTTTTGGCTACGAAGAAAGCAAACCTAATCAAACAGGTCTGAGTCGCAAACATATTATGGAAGGCTGCCATGCCACCCTCAAACGCTTGCAGGTTGATTATATAGATTTATACTTTTGCCACCGACCTGATAAGCAAACACCCATTGCCGAAACCGTGTGGGCTATGAACACCCTTATACAACAAGGCAAAATATTATACTGGGGCACTAGCGAATGGAGTGCTCAGGAAATACTGCAAGCACATATCGAAGCGGTCCGTCACCACCTGCTTGGTCCCGTAATGGAGCAGCCACAGTATAATATGTTCGAACGCGAAAAAATAGAAAAAGACTTTTTGCATTTGTACCAATACGAAGGACTGGGAACTACCATCTGGAGCCCACTTGCCAGTGGATTACTCAGTGGCAAGTATAATAACGCTACCCCTACTGATACCCGCCTCAATATAGAAGGAATGGAATGGCTCAAAGAACGTATGTTCCAACCCGGCCGCTTAGAAACAATTGATAAGCTCAATACCCTAGCAAAAGAACTTTCTCTATCATTACCCGTATTGGCACTCGCTTGGGTTTTGAAAAACGAACACGTAAGCACTGCCATCCTTGGTGCCAGCAAAGTAGAACAACTCGACGAAAATCTCAAAGCACTCGATGCTGCTGCTTTGTTTACTGCGGAAGTAATGGAAAAGATAGATACTATTTTGGGGAATAAGCCGGTGCAGGCGTTGTTTTAGGTTTCCTTTCTGCTGTGGCAGTTGATAAAAAAGTTAACAAATTGTACACAGAAAAGCAAGTAAAGTTCACGAATTTGTGAATTTGTGATTACTTTTGCGAGCTGAATTCAAATGGAAATTACTTGTAAAAACCAAACACTCGTAGATTTATATGAAGGCCGTAAGGTTAAAGAGAAGGAATTCTATTCTAACCCCGCTTTGATAAACAGTATATTAAAACTGTAAACCGACTTCAATCTGTTACTAAAATTGAACAGCTTTATCAATATAATGGATTAAATTACGAAAAGCTAAGGGGCGATAGAAAAGGCCATAGCTCGGCAAGGGTGAATGACCAATACCGATTGATATTTGAAGAAGTAAGCGATGATGAAGAACCCTTTGAAGTGGTGCTGTTAGAAATAGAAGAATTGAGCAAGCACTACGAATAACCAAAATGCCCCCAACAACAACCATGACTACCCCCATCAACATTAACAAATTAACCCCTGCAATAGCCATACACCCAGGTGAGATGCTGCTAGATGAATTGAACACACGGGGCATTAAGCAAAAGGATTTTGCAGCCCTAATAGGCATGGCTAATACCCAATTAAATGAGGTAATAAAGGGCAAACGAAATATTACGGCTGACTTTGCTTTGCTGATAGGAAAGGCCTTAAAGATGGATGCTTTATTGTGGATGAATTTGCAAATGAATTATGATTTGAACTTGGCAAAAATTAATGATAAGAACAAGGCAAAATTAGAGGCTATTGGGACTTGGCAAATGGTTGAAACTATGATTCCTGCTGCTTACTTTAAGAAACAAGGAATTATTAGCGGTGATATTGCCAATGACTTATTGAGGATTAAAGACATTTATCAAATCAATTATTTTGACGAATTGCCTCAGAAGAATAGCGAACTATCTCATTACCGCAAATCGGAGAAGTTAAGTGTAGATAAAATAAACTTAGCGGGTTGGACACACTTGGTGCACTATAAAGCTTCAAGTATTCGTGTGGCTGAATTTGATAGCAGAAGTAAGGACAGTTTGATAGCAAAATTGAAAGCTGTATTGGTGAAAAATAAAAATACTGTAATAGAAGCCGCAAGAGTTTTGGCTGAATATGGGATTAAGTTACAGGTGCTGCCACACCCCGAAAAGTGTGCTGTGGACGGTATTTCGTTTTGGAGCAATGGTAACCCTGCTATTGGGTTGAGTGTACGCCACCAGCGGATTGACAATTTCGCATTTACTTTATTACACGAATTGGGGCATGTGTATTTACACCTTACGAGTGATAACGAAGCACAGTTTATTGATATGGAAAATAATGTGGTGAATGATAAGGAAAAAGAAGCGGATGAATTTGCCACAGAACATTTGATTGATAAAGCTAATTGGAAGCAATTTTATATAGACCACTCTGACCCTAATGATGATGACTTTATTGCATTTGCCAAAAGAATCCAAGTGCATTCTGCTATTGTATTGGGGCGTTATTGCCACCAAATAAAGAAGTTTAATTTGAGAACGAAGATTGATAAGGGGTTGAGGTGAGGGGCACCTGTGACCTCATCATTCTGCTTTTGGGGAAGGGCGGTTGTAAAAAAGGAACTCATTGGTGCGTGAAGAGTTATATGCTAGTTGCGGAAATTGGTTTAGCGTCTTCAGTGCGGAGACTGAACGTATGGAACTGCCATTTGCCGTGGCGAACGCTTCGCCTAACTTGAGAGGGTGGAGTGCTAAATTGATTGCAAATCAGAAACCTTGAGCAAGCCGATTGCAAATCGGCTCGGGTTGGTTGTTTTGAGTACCACGGTAGTAGGTTTGTGGAATTTAAAAATTATTATGTATGACTTAGCATCCAATCATTTATTGATGTAAGTATAAAAATAACTAGGACTGCCCTCGCAAGTTTAACGAAGCGTAAATTGTGAGGTCCATACAGCAAGTTTTCAAACTTGTTACCATAAGCAATCATAGTCACCGCCTTTACAACCAATCCACAACTACAGAATCCAGCGATTGCTGTGATTTCCCCGAGCAATATCGCCTCTCTCTGCCTCGGAGAGCGATATGTGAGTGAGTCCTAATAAACAGCGAGAGACGCCCTAGAACACCATCCTATCCTCCCCTTTATTACCTTCGAAGGACATTTGGGAGCGAACCGGAAACATTCGCTTCAGTGGACAGGATGAGAGCATCCATTTACTTTCTCGTTTCAGATGCTATATAACCCCAAAAATTATATAACATCATGAAAAAATATATCATCCCCTTTGCCATTGTATTACTATGTTTTAATACACAGGCACAAACAGAAAGAACGATTAAAACCAGTGTGAAGAAAGCCATTGTATACCTGCAAGGAGCACAATTGCAAAGCAGGGAGGCAGTGATGCTGCCCGCAGGCAATAGCAAGCTGATATTCGAAGGTGTATCGCCACACTTGCAGGAAGCTAGCATACAGGTGTCGGGCAAGGGCGGTTTTGTAATATTGGAAACGCAATACCAACTTAAATACAAAGAAAAAGTAGCGAACAAACTTGATGGAAAGTATAATAGACAAATTGCGATGATAGATGATAGTTTGGAAGAAAATAGTTATAGGAAATTGGATGCGGAGAATCGTTATAATACTTTGGAATTGGAAAAGAAAATGTTATTGGGAAATAAAACTATTAAAGGCGAATCGCAGAAAGATTCACTGCCTTTATTAAAAGAAGGATTAGATTTTTTACGCAGTCGATTAAATAATATTATGTATGAGGAATTAAAAATTTCGAGAGAGTTAAAACGGATACAAAAAAGTACCACCGATTTGGAGCAACGCAAACAAGATTTACAGAATTTGCAAAACGGCGTAAGTGAAGATGAAGTCAATGCTCAACCTGTTCCGCAGCTAGTGGTATCAGTGTTTGCCGAGGCAGCAACTACTGCACAACTTACCTTGCAATATTATATACCCCATGCTAGTTGGACTCCCTTTTACGAACTGCATGGTGATGCAAATACCAATATGGTACAACTAAAGCAATTGGCCACTATACAACAACAAAGCGGCCTCGATTGGAAGGATGCAAGTATTATATTATCGACCGCTTCTCCCAACCAAAATAGTGTGAAACCACAATTGCCTATTTGGTATATATATAACCAACAAGTATATTATGATAAAGGCAACTATAAAAATATTCCTCAAGCACAAAATAATGCAGGTGCATATAATAAAAGCAAATCTACTGATGATGCGAAACTCTTGGAACGAAAGGATGAATTGAAAGTAGCAGAAGACATGTCATTATATACAAACATATCGCAAAATATATTATTAACCGAGTTTGAATTGAAACTAATGTATAATATACCCAGCGATGGACATAAACATTATGTAGCAATTCAAAATAAAGAATTGGCTGCTAAATATTTCTTTTCTGCTGTGCCCAAAATGGATACCAAGGCTTTCCTAATGGCACAAATAACAGGCTGGGAAGATTTGAATTTGATACCCGGCAATGCCAAGATATACTTTGATGGAAACCTTGCCGGCACAACGGCCATCAATCCTGATATAACCTCAGATACAATGTTATTGAATATGGGCCGTGATAATAGTTTTGTAATACACAAACGCAGATTGAAAGACGAAAACAAAGACCGCATTTTACACGATGAAGTAATAAAAACATATACTTATGAAATAGTAATTAAAAATACAAAAGCTATAAGTTTGAATATGCGTGTTGAAGACCAAATACCAATGGTGCAGGTTGGTCTAGAGGACGTGAAAGTAGTATTGAAGGATGGCGACGGAGCAAAGTATAATGAAGCAACCGGTAAGCTCTCATGGGATTATAAACTAGGTGCCAAAGAATCGAAAAAGATAGTTTTTAGTTTTGAAGTGCATAGTCCTAAGGGTAAGGTTTTGGCAGGGTTGTAATACTAAACCGTCATTCTGAGTCCGATAGCTATCCGACTCAGAATGGCGTATATATATTATAATAAAAAGAAGCCGCACTATCATAGTG
>Ga0163151_10001492_pt1 | contig 39056 bp, 27 predicted proteins | sample OliLakLV19MP5IB2_FD_145596 | JGI IMG/M metagenome (GOLD analysis project Ga0163151, IMG submission 145596) | Freshwater microbial mat bacterial communities from Lake Vanda, McMurdo Dry Valleys, Antarctica - Oligotrophic Lake LV.19.MP5.IB-2 | ecosystem: Environmental > Aquatic > Freshwater >... | reverse complement strand
CATTAAGTCATTATGAAAAAATAAATCGTCAATCAAGTAACCCAATAACCCAAACGGAAGCTTATAGGATACAAAATCTGTAAGAAGTGTCTTTCCGCCGCCATGATCACTAAACCGCACGGTATGCCTATAGGAATTGAAAAGTCCTAAAGTTTGCTTAATTTCAATTTTCTCAGAGGGAATCAGTTCTTCTATTTTGATTTTGCAGCGCCTATTTATTCCAAACCTGCCTAAAAATAATTCAATTTCTTCACCCTTATTTAATTCTTCTACTAAGGACACCATCTCAATGTCTACATTATCAGCAACAAAACTCATAAGTTTAGCTATACTCTTGTGAACAGCAAAAACCTGATCAACAGGAGCAGAAATCACCATGGAATTTTGAACTTGCCCCATAAAAAACCTCTATCGCGCCGCGTGAACAACCTATATTTTAAAGAGTTTTTTTTGACGAGGCAAGTAAAGTTCTCTATTAACAAACCCAATGCGAATTATTGTTGCACTGTTTTTAACCACTGGATTTTTTTCACAATCGGTTGCTTCTCCTATTTACGGGCTATTAAGGGCCGCCGACGAAAAATTCTTTATTGTTCAAGAAAAACAAATATTTGAAATTACTTCTAATTCTGTGGAGGTTGATCGTGACCTGGCCCGTCTATCTTCTGGCGACTTTGTGGCCCTCGAAGGTTACTTCAATGTCAGCCAAAGAAAAGTTTTTGTAAATTCGGTCGACTGGGTTGGTTTAAAAAGGATTCTTGGTTCTTGGAAGACTTCTGATAAAAAGGTTGTTGAGTTTCAAGATTTCACAGTTCTTATGTTACACAATTATGAGCATAGCACTTTTCCAATCAATCAGGTCAATACTTCGCGAAACCGCACGCAACCAATTCCTATGAGCTACCGAATGGCTCCGGGCGTTGGAAGCAGTTGGACTCTTTTTCTGAGTGATGGTAAAAAACTTCATATGGGACGTGTGAATTTATCTGGCCATAACCTCGCTATTACTTTTTTTAATATAGATACTGGTAAAATTATAAAGACCCTCAAACTCTCTAGACAGTCGTCTCCTTTTGCTTTTCTGCTGGATGAACACCTCTAAGTTAATTGCAGCTATCTTCTCTCAGAGCACTGCTCCTTTCCGCGAAGGGTATGTCCTCTGCAAAATTTCTGAAATTCTAACCGCAAATCAGATTCCTTATTTCAAAGACTCGGTCGGCAATATCATTGCGGGAGTCAAAACCCCGAAAGAACTTAAGCACAAAAAAATTGGCTTTTTGGCACACACGGACCACCCCGGATTTCATATCACTCGGAGGCTGTCTCAACGAGACTATGAAGCTGTGTGGTATGGCGGCGCCCCATTTGATAAAATGAAAGGTGCCAAGCTGCGAATATACGACCCCGTCAATCCCCAGTTATCGTATCAAGCCAAAGTCTTAAGTTTTCCCAAGGTCGATTACACCAGAGCTGGAATGGAGTTTACTTTGCGACTCAATTTGATTCCTGCAAAAGGCCAACGTCTTGATTCCAATTATTTTGGGGCCTTTGATTTTTTGGGATACAAGATGAAAAAAACTCTTATTGAAACTCGAGTAGCCGATGATTTAGCCGGGGTCGTCATTATATTAGGCATGCTCATTGATATTAAAAAAAAATCGGGTGAATTACCCATTGGCATTTTTACTCGGGCCGAAGAGGTTGGCTATATTGGCTGTTGGGCGCTGTTAAGCAGTGGAATTTTACCAAAGTCACTTCAGGTGGTATCACTTGAAGCTTCACGAACCCTTCCTGGTGCTGAAATAGGTAAGGGTCCCGTACTCAGACTGGGAGACGCCTCAACTCTATTTGATTCTGAGCTTTCCATCGAACTTTGGAATGTCGCAAAAGATTTGGCCAAAATTAAAAAGTCGTTTTCGTTTCAACGCCGAATTATGGATGGTGGCAGTTGCGAAGCCACGGCGCTTGATCTTTTTAACTATAAGGCAACTGGCATCGCTGTACCTCTGGGCAACTACCACAATCAAGGACCAAGTGGCCCGGCCCCTGAGATAGTAGATATTCACGATGTCGAAAAAGCGCGTACCGTTTGCACCCACTTTGCGATACACATGATAAGTGGTAAGAAATTAAAAAAGGCGGAAAGAAAATCCCGTTTACACAAAAATTATGTAACGCTTAAAAAGTTGCTTATGACTGGAAAAAAATCGTGATCACAGAAGAAGTTAATAAAAAATACGTCTATTCCTCTGGTGCCATTGATGATCCCCGACTGGGTAATTTATTAAGGATTGCGCCGTCTTTTGAAAATGAGAAATCAATTAATGAATTTCTTCAAAAAGAAAATCCTTCGACAGTTTTTTTTGGTTACCCAGATGACCATGGAATTAAAATAAATAACGGCCGAGTTGGCGCAGCATTGGGTCCCGATCACGTTCGCTCGCTGCTGTACAAAATGTCCCCTGCTTTAAACTTTAGTGCCCCAACTTCTTTACTAGATCTTGGCAATTTAGCGGTAAATAAAATTCCTTTTGAGAAGAGACATGCCACCGGGAGCGAGATTGCGCTCATGGCCTTAAGGCAAAAGCACCGCTGGATGGGTGTTGGCGGCGGTCACGATTATGGTTTTTCGGAAGGTAGAGCGCTCATCGAATTCTCCAAGGCGGAAAAAAAAGGCAAGCCATTGATCATTAATTTTGATGCCCATCTGGATGTACGTTCCACCGACCAAGGATTTAATAGTGGAACTCCCTTTTACCGTTTGCTTCACGATTATAAAAATGAATTCGACTTTGCAGAAATCGCTGTTCAACCTCAGTGTAACAGCCAGAAACATTTGGATTGGGTTAGATCCCAAGGTGCCAAAGTCATTCTACTTGAAGAGATTATGGATTCTGATCGACCCTTAGATATATATATTAAGAGTGTCCTCGACAGTTGGATATCCCAAGAACGGCTCACCTACTTGAGTATTGACATCGATGCTTTCTCGTCGAGTGTCGCTATGGGTGCCAGCCAATCCTGGCCCACCGGACTCCTACCGCATCAGTTCTTTAATACGTTTAGAGACCTCATAGACATTTTAGATGTCCGAGTACTGGGCGTTTATGAAGTCTCACCTCCCCTTGATTCTTGTGAACTGACCTCAAAACTTGCCGCCCAAATTATTCATCAATTTATTTATGGTAAAAAATTCGACAAATGACTTTAGATTTTCAAATTAAAAAAGGTTTTGGCAGTGACAATCATTGTGGAGCGCATCCAAAAATTGCTCAGGCAATAATTGACTGCAATAAAGGACATGTGCCCAGCTATGGGACCGATGAACTTTGCGAACGTGCTATTGAAGTTTTTAAAAAAAACTTCGGTACTCGCACCCAAGTCTACTTTGTGTTTAACGGAAGTGCGGCCAATACGCTAAGTCTCAAAGCTCTCACTCAATCCTTTAATTCAGTGTTTTGCTCAGACGTATCCCATATTTACAACGACGAATGTGGGGCTCCTGAAATGATTGGTCACTGTAAACTGATACCTCTTGCGAGTCAAAATGGTAAAATTAATTTAAAGACCATTACGGAGCAATATGTGCGTTTGGGCGACCAACACTCTACCCAACCTAAAGTGATCTCTTTGACTCAACCCACAGAGGTAGGAACAGTCTATTCTTTAAAAGAGATCAAAGAGATTTGTGATTTCGCCCACTCAAAAAATATGTATGTCCATGTCGATGGCGCCAGACTCCCCAATGCGGCTGTCACGCTCAACTGTACCTTTAAAGAGCTCACCACGGATCTGGGAGTGGATGTGATTTCGTTTGGTGGTACCAAAAACGGACTAGTATTTGGCGAGGCGGTTTTATTTTTGATGCCGCAGCTCGCGCAGAATTTTCAATACATCAGAAAACAATGTTTGCAACTTCCTTCTAAATCCCGATTTGTAGCAGCCCAGTTTTTGGCGCTCTTTGAAAAAGAACTTTGGCGGGACAACGCAACTTATGTTACGAAGTTGGCGCAAAGTCTTTATCAAGAGGTCAAAGATATCAAATCCATAGAGGTGACGGAGCCGGTTCAGTCTAATGCCGTATTTATAAAGATGCCAAAAGAATATGTGAAAATACTTCGCGACAAATACTTTTTTTATGTGTGGGATGAAAAAACTTTCGAATGTCGGATCATGATGAGTTTTGATAATACCATTGAAGAAATAAAAGATTTTGCTCGCTTAATAAGAGAGCTCGAATTATAGGTATAGATTCTATGCAGAGCAAACCTTTTCCACAAATTCATTATCAAGATTACTTATGTTTGGAGCAAATTACAAATGCCCAAAAGCCAAAAAGTGTAGAGTATGGAAATCCAGTCCATGACGAAACACTTTTTATAATTGTACACCAGGTTTATGAGCTTTGGTTTAAGCAGATACTTACCGAGGTTGATTCACTATTAGCCGTGTTTTCGCAGCAGACCGTTAACGAATCTGATCTTGCTGTTTGTGTGTCACGTCTCGATCGAGTGATTCAAATCCAGGATCTCTTGTTTCGGCAAATACCAGTACTTGAAACAATGACTCCCATGGATTTCTTAGAATTTCGCGATTACTTATTTCCGTCGTCTGGTTTTCAAAGCTTTCAAAATAGACTGATAGAAAACAAACTGGGCCTACGACAGGAACATCGTGTTGAGTTGGGCAATGCTCCTTACAAAGAATATTTAACGGCCGAGCAAAAAAGGCAAATTACCGAAGTTGAAAGTCAGCTAAGCATTTTTGATCTTGTCGAGCGCTGGCTAGAGCGCACTCCATTTTTGGAGTCAAATGGTTTTAATTTTTGGGCGAGCTATAAAAAAGCCATTGAGTCTTTTTTTGATAGTGAACGCGAAGCACTTAAAAAGAACACGTTTTTATCCCCTGAACAGATTAATAAAAATTTAGCAACAATCGATAGTAATTTGGAATCATTTAATTCCATCTTGGACAAAGAGAAGTATCAGAAACTGAAGGAGCAAGGCCATTGGCGTTTTGGACTTAAAGCACTTCAGGCTTCGCTATTTATATTTTTATATCGTGACCAGCCAGCCATTCATTTGCCATTTCGGCTTTTGACAAATTTAACTCAGATCGATGAGAACTTTACGACTTGGCGCCATCGCCATGCACTTTTAGCACATAGAATGCTCGGCAAAAAAATGGGCACAGGGGGATCTAGTGGCCATGAATATCTAGTTCAGGCTGCCGCTCAACACAAAATCTTTACTGATTTTTTTAATCTAACAACTTTTTTTATCCCAAAATCCATTAGGCCGGTGTTACCACCGGGCCTAATAAAAAAGCTGCAATTTAACTACTAGCGAATCGTGACTCTAAACGTGGCCTCACAGCCATTATTGACCCAAATAGAGGCCTGGCTGTTGTAAGGAGTATTCCAGCCCCAATCTCTGCCGTAAATACACGAGGCATATGAATGCACTTGCAAAACTCGCGCTGTAATGACGTGTCCGGCTACAAAACAGGTATTATAATTAAAATAGGAACTAGCACAGTAAACCGAAACCTCTTGCCCATTGCCGGGACCTGGTCGTGGAATCGGACGTGGGCCTGGTACAGGGCGCGGTTGGCGCTGAGTGATAGATAAAACCACACGCCGAACCATTACATTGCCGGTAATAATAATTTGCCAAGGCCCCTGAGATGTTCTCTGATCATTATTAAAGGTGTTCGTACTGTAGGACCATTCGCTTTGATCATACCAATCTCTAGGGTTGCCATAAATCGCCTGATCACCTGATTGAACACTACCGACTAAAAGCGAAGCGCTTGCTCTACCATGGCGAGATTTTGCCACTAACTGAATCGATAAAAGTTCGGCAAACTGAAGATTCACGTATGGATGCTGCCTCTGGATTTCTTCTTTAAGTCTAAGTTCCTCTTGACCGCCAATTTCGCGATCGTAGAAGTCTAACGTTATTTCTTGGGTGCCACCCCATTGAGCCTGGGTCACCTGGCAAAATGCCGAAACTGCAAAACATGCCAAAATGGTATTCAATATTTTCATATTTCATCCTTTATTGTTCGGTTAAAAAAATAACGCTGCAATTGAGCATTGCACATGGAGTGCCAATGCATAATTTACGTCATCACGAATTTAAACCCGCTAGAAGAATGTTAGAAGAACGAATGTGCCACCCGAACGGTTAAAGTTATAATTATTCGGGAAAAAATTGCCTATCTGGTTTCATTTTGCAACCACTGTAAATCCCACAAAACCGCCCTAACCGGCGAAGCATCTCCTCCTTTTATTGCAAGAGGCAGTGCACATAAAAAATATTTTCCGTCAGGTACTTTTGTTAAGGTTAAGCCCTCCAACACCGCCATATCGTTTTTATGTATTGCTTTGTGAGCAGGCAAATCTTTTGAATCAGAAGGATCAATCGAGGGAGTATCTATACCGACAAGTCGTACACCCTTGCCGTATAAAAATTCTATCAGCTCAACCGAAAGTCCTTTAAAATTTGAATTCCAATTTTGAGGGTTCGGAAAGGAATTGGTTTTAAGCAACACTCTGGGGGCGCTAATAATAGGAGTGGCGAGATCGTTAAGCTCAACACGATTTGTTCCTGAATCTCTAGCCCAGATTACTTGCGCCGCTCCAAAATAAATCTTAAGTGAGCGCTGTTCAATGGATTCGCCTTTGATGTGGTAATGCGAAGGCGCATCGGCATGAGCGCCAATGTGAAGAGTTGTTTCGATTGCTGAGAGTGTCAAGTGATCACCTTTTTGAATGTCTAGTGAAGTCATTCGCCGGAACGGCACATCCCCGGGAAAAACCGCAATTTCAGAACTAATTTGAGGAGATATATCGAAATATTCCAACAGCACAATTCCTTTTTTGGTCCTTTTTTGGCCAATTTTTTCTGGAAAGACTAACCTAAAAATTTGACAGGGTCCACACTTCTGGGTAGTCTTTGTTACTACAAATGAGTCAATATTGAGCACAGAAAATACAGAGATTACAGAAAATATAGTCATGAACTCTCACAATCCCGATGGATTGGTCTTACCTGTTACTGACACTCACGGGGAACTAAAACCCATTAGCCATTACGCCCAGGAACTTAAAAAATCATTGCCCCGAACTATTTTTGAACCCTATACCGCTCGAATTTTGTGGTTATGTGGTTATGCTTTGATTGGAGTTACAGCTCTCACCGTAATATCCCAAATACCCATGCCTTGGCCTTTCAAATTATTTTTGGCCATTTTAGCGGGGAATTGTTTCGGTGGCATGGCGTTTTTTGCACACGAACTTTTACATGGCAGTGTTATCAGAAATAGAATGGCTCAAGATGTCCTAGGTTTCATTGCTTTTATCACCTTTTTTATCTCCCCAACTTTTTGGAGAGTTTGGCATAATCAGCTACACCATGGACATACCCAAGCCATTATTACCGATCCCGACGCTTTTCCACCTTTGAGAATTTATAAGCATAGTCGCTTTATGCAGTTTATGTTCCCTTTCACGCCTGGCTCAGGACATTTACGCAGTTATAGTTACTTCTTTTTTTGGTTTTCATTTCATATTTTGACAGCACAGACCTATTTAAGATTTAGAAATTCGGTTTATAAAAACTTGAACCACACTAGGGTGACTCTAGAAATGATTGGCCAAATATCTATTTGGGGACTTTTTCTTTATTGGTTAGGACCCCATCTATTATTTTGGACATTTGTAATACCATTTATGACCCAGAACTATTTTGCCATGAGCTACATCGCCACTAATCATAATTTAAGTCCACTAACTAAAGTGAATGACCCATTGATAAATTCGCTGTCAGTGACCAATCATCCGATTTTGGAGTGGTTTCATTTAAATTTTGGTTACCATGTGGAACACCATATTTTCCCCGCGGTAAATGGGATTCACGCTAAAAAATTACATGCTCTTTTAAAAGAAAACTTTCCTGGCAGGTATCAGGTAATGAATAAACTGAAAGCTATTAAAGGTCTTTATAATACCAGTCGAATTTACGCGAACGCCAATACTCTCATTAATCCAGAGACTAAACAGACATATTCGACGATTCAGCCACAGTAAAACTTGCCTGAATGCGCCAGAATAGCTATACCTTTGGGCAGATATGTATCAAATCTTACTTGTAGAAGATTCTCTCGACTACCAAAATTTAGTTTCCAAAATTTTGGAGCCCGTTGCAAAAGTTTATGCTGTTCCTACAATCGCAGATGCAATTAAAGTGGTTAAGACAAATATCTTTGATCTCTATTTATTAGACATTATGTTGCCTGATGGAGAAGGGTTTGAACTAGCTTCGATAATCAAAGAAGCGACGCAAAATAAAGAGATTCCAATAGTATTTTTAACGGGTCGCGGCGAAACAGTTGATAAAGTCAAAGGGTTTCGGCTCGGCGCGGATGACTATATAGTTAAACCCTTCGACTATTTAGAATTTAAAGCACGGATTGAAAGTCGACTTATAAAATATAAAAATCGAAAGGAACAGCAAAGTGAAACTCTGACGATAGGCAATCTCCGACTTCAAACTTCACTTCAAAAAGCGACGCTAATTAATAAAAACTCAGACTTGGGTCTCACTCCCCTTGAATTCAAAATTATATTTTGCTTAGCCAGTAATCAGAATGAAATTATTAGTCGAGAAAAACTCGTAGAAATAGTCTGGGGAAAGGGAATTCATATAGGTCGAAGTATAGACACTCATGTTAATGCCCTTCGAAAAAAAATGGGAACTTCAGGCACTTGTCTTAAGTCTTCCTATGGTAAAGGATATTATTTTAGACTTGATCCCAATTTAAGTTTAAAAAAATAATTGTTAAGATTTCTTGGCAATTGTTTATTTGACCCGAATCCCCCCGTATAATCTAAAATATTAATATAAAATTAAAAAAAGGCAGCTTTATTGTTTTTGATAGTATGCAAACAAATAATTGCAAGTAAATTGCAAATAAATTGCAGAACATAATATAGAGGTTTCATGAAATCTACAGCGCAACCGACGAAATCATCTGGTCCTATTATAAAAAAAATAAAGGCTAATATACTGAGTGCTAAAATGCCTAGCGCCGACACGGATGGAAGATTTCTTTTGTCCCCACCAAAGCGTCGCGAGCTCAGCGTTTCTCATTCCCGCGATCCGCTAAGACAACTTTTGTTCGTCGTAAAATCGGTGCGCTCAGGAAACTTTGGCGTTCGCATGCCCGTAGAGCAAGAGGGAATCGTTTCTGAAATTGGAGAAGTCATCAACGACATAATAGAACTCAACGAAAACATGGCTAACGAAATTGGCCGTGTGCGAAACATAGTAGGTCTCGAAGGAAAGATGACCGAGAGAGTTTCAATTGGGAATATCAAAGGCAGCTGGTCAGCGAGTGTGAACGCCCTGAACGAATTAATTAGCGCGCTCGTTCAGCCAACCACAGAGGCCGCCCGCGTAATAACCTCGGTGGCCAAAGGAGATTTATCACAAAAAATGGCAATGGAAATAGAGGGACGACCCCTCAAAGGACAATATCACCAGATTGGTTCTACCGTAAATACCATGGTTGATCAGCTAAACTCGTTTGCTTCTGAGGTAACTCGAGTCGCAAAAGAGGTTGGTACTCAAGGGAAACTCGGCGGACAGGCTGACGTTAAGGGCGCCTCTGGTATTTGGCGTGACCTGGTGGACAATGTGAACAGCCTTGCCGGTAACTTAACAGATCAAGTGCGAAATATTGCGAAAGTTACCACAGCAGTTGCCAAAGGTGACTTGTCACAAAAAATTACAGTGGACGCAAAAGGTGAAATTTACGAACTTAAAACCACCATTAACGTCATGGTGGATCAGTTATCTTCGTTCGCAGCCGAAGTTACTCGGGTTGCGAAAGAAGTGGGTACAGAAGGCCGCTTGGGTGGTCAGGCCGACGTAAAAGGAGTTTCTGGTACTTGGAAAGACTTAACCGATAACGTAAACGTATTGGCTGGAAATCTCACCAACCAAGTGCGAAATATTGCGAAAGTGACAACCGCAGTTGCCAATGGTGACTTGTCACAAAAAATTACAGTGGATGCAAAAGGTGAAATCTTTGAACTTAAAAACACAATCAACACGATGGTGGATCAGTTAAACTCATTCGCAGCAGAGGTAACTCGGGTCGCGAAAGAAGTGGGCACAGAAGGTAAACTTGGCGGACAAGCTGACGTTAAAGGGGTTTCTGGTACTTGGAAAGATTTAACAGACAACGTGAATGGCCTCGCCGGTAACTTAACCAACCAAGTGCGAAATATTGCGAAAGTAACAACCGCAGTTGCCAATGGCGACTTGTCACAAAAAATTACAGTGGATGCAAAAGGTGAAATCTTTGAACTTAAAGATACCATTAATACAATGGTGGATACGCTTCGAAGATTTTCAGCAGAAGTAACTCGGGTCGCGAAAGAAGTGGGTACAGAAGGTAAACTTGGCGGACAAGCTGACGTTAAAGGGGTTTCTGGTACTTGGAAAGATTTAACAGACAACGTGAATGGCCTCGCCGGTAACTTAACAGATCAAGTGCGAAATATCGCCAAAGTTACCACTGCAGTTGCCAAAGGTGACTTGTCACAAAAAATTACAGTGGATGCAAAAGGTGAAATTCTTGAACTTAAAAATACTATTAACGTCATGGTGGATCAGCTCAACTCATTCGCAGCCGAGGTTACTCGAGTCGCAAAAGAAGTGGGTACAGAAGGTAAGCTGGGCGGGCAAGCTGACGTTAAAGGTATTGCCGGAACTTGGAAAGATTTGACAGACAACGTGAATGGACTGGCCGGAAATTTGACAGCGCAAGTGCGAAATATTGCCAAAGTGACAACCGCTATAGCAATGGGTGACTTATCACAAAAAATTACAGTGGATGCAAAGGGCGAGATCTTTGAACTTAAAAATACCATTAACACCACAGTGGATACACTGAGGTCGTTCGCCGCAGAAGTTACTCGGGTCGCAAAAGAAGTGGGTACAGAAGGTAAACTCGGCGGACAAGCTGATGTTAAGGGCGTTTCTGGTACTTGGAAAGATTTGACAGACAACGTGAATGGACTGGCCGGAAATTTGACAGGTCAGGTGCGAAATATTGCGAAAGTTACCACAGCAGTTGCCAAAGGTGACTTGTCACAAAAAATTACGGTGGATGCAAAAGGTGAAATTCTTGAACTTAAAAATACCATTAACGTCATGGTGGATCAGCTTAACTCATTCGCGGCCGAAGTTACTCGGGTCGCAAAAGAAGTGGGTACAGAAGGTCGTTTAGGCGGCCAAGCAGACGTTAAAGGAGTTTCTGGTACCTGGAAAGACTTAACAGATAACGTGAACGTTTTAGCAGGTAACCTTACCAACCAAGTGCGAAATATAGCAAAAGTTACCACAGCAGTTGCCAAAGGTGACTTGTCACAAAAAATTACGGTGGATGCAAAAGGTGAAATCCAAGAACTTAAAAATACCATTAACGTCATGGTGGATCAGCTTAACTCATTCGCGGCCGAAGTTACTCGGGTCGCAAAAGAAGTGGGTACAGAAGGTAAACTCGGCGGACAAGCTGACGTTAAAGGGGTATCTGGTACCTGGAAAGACTTAACAGATAACGTGAACTTTATGGCATCGAACTTGACAACTCAAGTGCGAGGTATCGTCAAGGTTGTGACCGCCGTTGCAACTGGAGACTTGTCGCAAAAATTCGTACTCGAAGCCAAAGGTGAAGTGGCGGCACTTGCTGAAACGATTAACAATATGACCGATACACTTCGAACATTTGCTGACCAAGTGACTACCGTGGCTCGTGAGGTTGGTATTGAAGGAAAACTGGGCGCTCAAGCCAAAGTTCCTGGTGTGTCCGGCACCTGGAAAGATTTAACAGAAAACGTGAACTTTATGGCTTCGAACCTAACAACTCAAGTGCGAGGTATCGTCAAGGTCGTGACCGCAGTTGCAACTGGAGACTTGTCGCAAAAATTCGTACTTGAAGCCAAGGGCGAGGTGGCGGCACTTGCTGAAACGATTAACAATATGACCGATACACTTCGAACATTTGCTGACCAAGTGACTACCGTGGCTCGTGAGGTTGGTATCGAGGGAAAACTGGGGGGCCAAGCAAAAGTTCCCGGTGCTGCCGGTACTTGGAAAGACTTAACGGATAACGTGAACCAGCTCGCGGGTAACTTGACCGCGCAGGTTCGAGCCATCGCAGAAGTTTCCACTGCGGTAACTAAAGGTGACTTAACTAGGTCAATTACAGTCGAGGCACAAGGCGAAGTGGCAGCACTCAAAAATAACATCAACCAAATGATCGGAAACCTAAAAGACACCACTCAAAAAAATACCGAGCAAGATTGGTTAAAAACCAACCTGGCGACATTTTCAAGTATGATGCAAGGTCAGCGAAGTATCACTTCTGTGGCCCAACTTATTATGTCTCAGCTAACTCCCCTCGTAGATGCGAGACTGGGCACATTCTTTATTACCGACATTGAACGGCCTGAGGCAGATCTAAGTTTAATTGCCACTTATGCCTTTAGTGAGCGAAAAAACCTCGCCAGCAAGTACAAATTCAAAGAAGGTTTAGTCGGACAATGCGCGTTCGAGAAAAAGCGTATTTTGTTAACCCACGCCCCTGCTAACTACATTCGTGTGGAATCTAGCCTCGGAGAATCAACACCGGTAAACATTATTGTTTTACCTGTTATGTTCGAAGGTGACCTAAAAGCGGTTATTGAATTGGCTTCGTTCATACCCTTTACACAAAACTATTTGAACTTTTTAGATCAGCTGATGGATTCCATCGGCGTTATTTTAAATATGATTTCAAGTTCAATGAGAACTGAAGAACTTCTTCAAGAACTGAAAAAGTCTAACGCGGAGTTGGAAGCTCAAGCTAAAGAGCTTGAAGATAAAGCTAAACTTCTTGAAGTTAAAAACCAAGAGGTCGAATTGGCGTCTCAGTCTTTGGAGGAAAAAGCAGAGCAGCTGTCGCTGATTTCTAAATACAAATCAGAGTTCTTGGCAAATATGTCGCATGAGTTGCGTACACCCCTTAATAGCTTGTTAATACTGTCAAAAACGCTTGAAGAAAATCGCGAAGAAAATCTCAAACCAGAACAGGTAAAATATGCGAGCACTATCAATTCAGCTGGACAAGACCTACTAGCGCTTATAAACGAGATTTTGGACCTATCAAAAGTGGAAGCCGGCAAAATGCCTGTGGACCCCAAAGGTGTTAAATTGGTCGAGGTTAAGGAATACCTTGAACAAACTTTCCGCCCCTTGGCCGAAAATAAAAAATTGGAATTTAAAATTGTGGTAGATTCTAAACTTCCCAAGAGCATGCTCACTGACGAAAATCGTTTACAGCAGATTCTTAAGAATTTACTTTCAAACGCCTTCAAGTTTACTGAAGCTGGCTGCGTAACTTTGAAAATTAGCTTAGCAACTGGCCTGCGAAATTTTTCAACGGAAACACTTAAGGAAGCAAAAAATATTATTGCATTTTCTGTCAATGACACCGGTATTGGGATTCCCGCAGAAAAGCAGAAAATTATTTTCGAAGCTTTTCAGCAAGCAGATGGCACTACCAGCCGCAAATATGGCGGTACCGGACTTGGGCTAACTATCAGCCGTGAAATTGCGCGACTATTAGGGGGAATGATTGAAGTTGAAAGTTCCTCTGGACTAGGTAGTACCTTTACCTTATTTCTACCGCAAAACTATATGGGACAGAATCCTTTGCGAATTGCTTCGCCAAGCACTGAAGAATCTATTCCGAAGTTGCCGAAAAACGCTGATTTTTTCGGTAAAAAAGTGCTTGTAGTCGATGACGATATTAGAAACATCTTCGCAATCACTAGTATGTTGGAGGCTCAGGGTATGCTGGTCACCCATGCTGAAAACGGCAAGTTGGCGCTAAATTGCTTGCAGGAAAACCCCACCGTGGATTTAATCTTGATGGATACCATGATGCCCGAAATGGATGGTCTAGAGGCGATGAAAACAATTCGACAAATGCCAGAGTTTAAGTATTTGCCCATTATCTCCCTTACCGCCAAGGCCATGAAAGGTGATCGCGAACTGTGTATTGATTCTGGCGCCTCTGACTACATTACAAAACCTGTCAGCTCCGCTAGCTTACTATCCCTAATGCATTTTTGGCTTAACAAAGAAACCGAGGCCCCAGAGGCACAAGCGTGAGCGAGAAAGTGGACATTCTTTTGGTAGATGACCGACCAGAGGGCCTTATCACGCTCGAAGCCGCCTTGAAACATGACGACTATAATCTTGTATTAGCGAACTCTGGCCGAGAAACACTTGCTAAAGTTCTTTCTCATGACTTTGCGGTAATTCTGATGGACGTTCAGATGCCCGAGATGGACGGTTTTGAAACAGCGAGCCTGATTAAGCAACGTGAACGCTCTAAAAATATTCCGATTATTTTTATGACAGCCATTAACAAAACAGAACAATATGTCTCCGCAGGCTATGCTGTTGGGGCTGTGGACTATGTCTTTAAACCCTTTGACACTCATATACTAAAGTCAAAGGTCGCCGTGTTTGCCGATTTATTTCGAAAAAATCAATTACTTATAAAGCAAGGTGAAGCTTTGCGTGAGGTGGAAAAACGTGACCGCCTTCGCACAATAAAAGAATTGGAATCTGAAGGCCGTCGCCGCTATCAAAACCTCGCCGACGCTATTCCTCAGATTTTGTGCCGAACCAATAGAAAGGGCGAGATTGAATATTATAATCAATTTTGGAACCGCTATACGGGTCTTACTTTAGAAGAAAGTACGGGTGACGGCTGGAAAAAAGTAATTCACCCGAAAGAACTTTCTGCTGTTGAACAAGTCTGGGAACAAGCAATTGTGGAGAAAAAGGGATTTGATTTAGAAGTTCGATTGCAACGTCAAGATGGACAATACCGCTGGCATCATTTAAAGGTCGTCCCTGAGTTTAATAGCCTCTCAGACCTATCGCACTGGATCGGAACTGCCTCAGACATTCATGACCAAAAAATAATTCAAGGGGAGTTGTTGCAGGCTAAGAGGATTGCTGACTCTGCCAGCGAAGCTAAAAGTCGATTTTTGGCCAATATGAGCCACGAAATAAGAACACCTTTGGGTGCCATTCTTGGCTTTTCTGAATTGCTCTCAAACCCAAAAATAAGTTCGAGTGAGCGAAATGATTATATTTCTACTATTCGGCGAAACGGTAATCAACTATCAAAAATCATTGATGAGATATTAGATTTATCTAAAGTAGAAGCCGGCCGCCTCGGTGTGGAGTGCCGGGAAGTTTCGGTCAAAGAATTATTTAATGGTGTCAAGACCTTGATGTCACTAACAGCTAAAGAAAAGGGCTTAGATCTAGATTTCAATGTGGTCGAGAGAATCCCTATTAAAATTCAGACTGATCTCACCCGTCTACAACAAATTTTAATCAATATTATTGGCAATGCCATTAAGTTTAGTGTGAAAGGAAAAATTGACGTCAATATTTCAAGCCAGGGCACTTATCTTTTAGTTGCCGTTAATGACACAGGCCCAGGCCTTTCTAATGCGCAAATTGAAACCCTATTTCAGCCATTCACTCAGGTAGATCCCTCGATAACAAGAAAACATGGCGGCACAGGACTGGGGCTGGCATTATCTCGGAAGTTAGCTCGAGCCCTGGGTGGTGACATTGTCGTCACAAAGAGTTTGCCTGGTGAGGGCTCTAACTTTGTTATTAGTGTTTCGACAGGACCCTTAGATGGCATCGAGTTTACTAACACTTTGTTTGTTGAACCGAAAAAAGAGGTTGGCTTGAAAAAGCAGAAGGCAGATCTGCTTAAGGAAATTAAAGTCTTATTGGTTGAAGATTCGATAGACAACCAAATATTAGTGAGTCGTTTTTTGACAATGGCCGGGGCGAAGGTGGATCTTGCTAATAACGGCATTGAAGGTGTTAAAAAGGCAATGGAAGGTGATCACCACTTGGTGCTTATGGATATTCAGATGCCCGAACTTGACGGATACGGGGCCATTACCCAGCTCAGACAAAATGGTTTTAAAAAACCGATTATTGCTCTCACCGCCCACGGTATGATTGAAGAGCGACGTTATAGTTTAAAAATCGGCTCAAATGATCATTTAACAAAACCGGTAAATCGCACTGCTCTGATTGAGCGAGTTGCTGAACTAGCTGCTCAGTCTCTATCTCTATAAGTAGCATTGTTAGCAATACTGAATTTTGACACGAGACATGTATTCTCGCATACGCTGAATAATCAAACCAATCGAATCTAGTTTCCCGTGACAAGCGGCAATTTCGATGGCGGCGCCCATTTCTCCCAGTTTTTGAAAACCATAATTGGGCCCTACCCCTTTAAGGTGATGCCCTAGCCTTTTAATTCCTTCAAGATCCTGTGCCGCGTACATTTTTTCAAGTGAACTAATATCGGTTTGCCGATTCTGCAAAAAACCAGGCATCAAATCTTCGAGCATACAATCAATCTGAACTGTAAATTCATTTTCTAGCATGGTTAGCTAATATCAAAAACTGTTTCAGCCTGTCAAGATTTTCAAGTCGGTCAGATTCACAGTACAAACGGCAACAGCATATTAATGACTCGGTTGTCGGTGCTGAGATTCATCCAAATGTAGTTACCATCAAAAATCAAACCCTTGGCGCGGTTTACAGTCATAGCATTTACTGAAGCGTAATTTAGATTTGTGATAAAATCAGGCTGGCCCAATAACCCTTTAGCATTTAAATTGATTGCCAATACTGGCAGGCTATAAAATAAAATTCGGTTGTTAGCAAAGTCAGCCACTGCGAGTGTATCCTTGCCCACTGCTACAGAGGTTGGTGTATTTAAAGTATTGGCCGCTGCCGCCGGCAGTCCCCGATTTGGCAGGCAAGTGGTTAAATTCGGTTGACCAATAACATTTGTGGCTACAGCGCCAAAGGCAGTTGGGACTGTCGCAAATCGTAAGACTCGATGATTAAATCCATCGGCGACATAGAGTTCATTTTTATAGCGCACTATTTCGTAGGCGATGTTTAATTTGTTGGCAGCACAGCCTGCCGTTACAGTTATAAAATCAGGTTGTCCAATTACAAAATTAGCAGCGGAATTGTTGATGGTCGGAAAAATATTATGAACAACAATTCTTTGATTACCACGATCAATAATAAATAATTTCCTATCAAAACAGTAAGCGGCATAAGGTGTAACCAGTCCTGTGGCCCCCGCACCAGCCAGATTAGAGGTTAAGCCAGGTTGCCCCACAACTATGTCAGCTACAGCTCCCGAAACCCTTGGAATCTGATTATAAATGAGCACACGATTGTTAGCCTGATCTGCCACTAACATCTTGCCATCGCCGCAGACAGAAACGTATGTAGGGCCAGCAAAGCCTCTGCTGTTAACAGCCGCCTGACCAGCATTGATTAAGCCACCTGTAAATGCTGTTTGACCAACTACGACATCGGGCACACTGCCGATTGAAGTCGGCACTTGATTAAAAATCAAAATACGATGGTTGTTGCGATCAACAATAAAAAACTTAGTCTTATTCTGATCTTTTGGATCGATAAAGGCGCCCATGCCGTAGCCGTTATTAATTCCGCTCTGTTGGGTCGCACCTCCATCTCTATTTATTAGTTTAGAATTATTGGCGTTTTGAAACAAAACAATTTGCCCAGCTGTGCCCGAATTAATCATCGCTCCGCTGCCGCCAAATTCATTAGCTAAAAAGGGATTAGGCGCAGGAGGTGAAAGTGGTGGTGGATCAGGAGGCAACGGAGGAGGAACTGGGGTTGACGAAATTAAGGGGGGCTCGACTTGTTCATTTGACAGTGACGCCAAGTCTTTAATGGAAAGTTTACCGTCGTTGGCACAATTAGTATAAGTAAGTAATACCGCTAAAAATAGTAGCGCTAAAACATACTTGCTGGTAGATTTCTGCATACTTCCCTCACCTTACATTGTATCTCAGTTAACAGGGAATTCGAAACTCAAATCCCCAAATTTGATTAAAAACAAAATGAAAAGTAGGATAATCCTAATCTGAGATTTTCCCATAATGAGAAAACGCGGTCTAGGCCAAACAAAACGATTTACAGAGCATCTATAAAATCTGACCTACCAAAAACACGGTGGACTTTATCAATAAATTCTTGCGTGGGCTTAACGCCTTTATCCGACTGCGGAGTAAAAATCACAGTCTTATTAAAGTCTTTGACTGGCAACTGGTAGTAAACCTTGATGTCGCCGGGATATTCCATAATTAGATCTTTTAGTTCTTCAAGCTTTTCTAACATTTCCTCGTCGAGTTTAAAAAGTAATTTCTTTGAGGATAAAAAACGCTTTTCAAAAAATTCAATTTTTTCTGCAAGTACTTTGGCGCCACCTTCTGTTTTTTCAAGCTGGCCGCTCACAATAATAGGTTTCTCTGATTTTAATAATGGCTCACACTCTTTATAGGTATTCGGAAATACTACTAGCTCAATACTGGCGCTCGTGTCCTCCAGAGTTGCAAAGGCCATGCGCGTGCCTTTTTTTGTAATGATTTCTTTAAAACCAGTCACAATACCTGCGAGAGTCACCGGTCTTTTAGCATCACCTAAATTTGAAAAACTCGATGCTTCAAAAATAGTGCCCGAGGTTAGCTTTGAGAGAATTCCCTCATACCCTGACAGCGGATGTTCGGTAAGATAAAATCCATAGACTTCTTTTTCGTGCAAAAGCCTTTGGGACCTAGTCCACTGGGGAATAATATCGAGTACGACCACGTCTTCTTTTTGGGGCGAAAGATCAAATAGACTCGACTGCCCAAAATCACGACTTTCTTGGTCCGCCCCGGCGCGATCGACAAATTTGCTATATCCATTTAAAAGTTGAGCCCTATGTGCTCCTAAATTATCAAAGGCTCCGGCCTTAATGAGGCACTCGATAACTTTCTTATTAATTTTTCTTAGATCAATGTTTTCAAAAAACTGTTCGAGGTTTTGAAACTTCTGATCAGGAAGTTTCCGTTTAGCTTCCAAAATATTCTCGACAGCGCTCTCCCCCACCCCTTTGATAGCACCGAGCCCAAAAATAATATCATCACCTGAAACTGTAAATCTATACTGTGAGTCGTTTATGTGTGGCGGCTTGACCTGGAGCCCACGCTTTTTTGCATCTTTGACGTATTTTCCTACCTTATCAGTATCGCTCATTTCCGTCGTTAAAAGAGCCGCGAAAAACTCGGTTGGATAATAGTTTTTTATCCAGGCAGTTTGAGCCGTGATAACACAGTATGCAGCAGCATGAGATTTATTAAATCCATAGTTAGCAAATTCTTCCATGAGGTTAAATAGTTCATCAGATTTCTGTGCGTTGAATCCGTTCTTTTTGGCGCCCTCTATAAAACGATTTTTCTGTTGTGCCATTTCACTCGCTATTTTTTTACCCATTGCTCGACGTAATATATCGGCCTCACCCAAGGAGTAACTGGCAACCCGCGCAGCGATTAATTGCACCTGCTCTTGATAAACAATAATGCCGTAAGTTTCTTTCAAAATTTCGGCAAGCTCTGGAAATACATATTCCACTGGCTTTAAACCCTTTTTGCGCAGAGTGTATTCAGGAATCATTTCCATGGGACCCGGACGATAGAGGGCATTGATAGCCGTGATATCTTCAAAACAATTTGGCTGAATTTTCAAAACGGTGCCAGTAATACCGTCTCCTTCGAACTGAAAAACTCCGGCTGTGTCACCCTTACAAATAAGATCGTAGATTCCCTTATCTGACAGTGAAATTTCTTGGCTCAGTATTTTTTTATTGCGATTTTTGGCTATTAGACCGAGGGCATAGTGAATGTGGGTCAGCGTTTTTAGTCCTAAGAAGTCAAATTTGATTAGACCAATTTTTTCGGCGTGTTTCATGTCGTATTGAACCACGTTTTCGCCTTCAGATCCTCGGTACAAGGGTGCATAATTTATGAGTTCGCTGTCGGCAATAATAACGCCTGCCGCGTGAATTCCCGCATGGCGCGTGAGGCCTTCAACCTTAAGCGCTAATTCAAAAAGATTGCTAATTTGGGGGTCAGCATCAATCAATTCTCGAATTCGGGGCTCGAGTTCGATGGCTTCTTTTAAATTAATTCCCAGTTTTTCAGGAATTAATTTCGTTACGACGTCAACTTCGGCAAAAGTCATTCCTAAAACGCGTCCGACATCTCGAAGCGCTGCCCGCGCTTGTAATTTTCCGAAAGTAATAATTTGCGAAACGCTGCCTTCGCCATATTTTTTAGTGACGTAACTGATCACCTCGCCGCGACGATCCTGACAAAAATCGATATCAAAATCAGGCATACTAATACGCTCAGGATTCAAAAACCTCTCAAAAACTAGTTTGTTTCTCACGGGATCGAGGTCCGTGATCTTAAGACTATAGGCGACGAGACTTCCTGCTCCTGAGCCTCGACCGGGCCCTACCGGTATATCTTTTGATTTAGCCCAGTTAATAAAGTCACCTACAATTAGAAAATAACCATTAAAACCCATGTCGTTAATGACTTTGAGTTCAAATTTAAGTCGTTCCCAGTAAGAGGGTTTATCTTCTTCAGCCACCGCCTCATTACGAGTTTCAGCCTCTTCAAACCTGTCATTAAGGCCTTGATACGCCAGATCCTTAATCTCCTCTAGAAGACTGCGGCCTCCTGTTGTCGGAAAGCTGGGCAAATGATAAATGGGTTTGCCGGAGTTATCTTTAAGTTTAAATTCAACCTTGCAGCGATCGGCTATTTCGACAGTGTTATTACATGCCTGAGGCAAATCCTTAAATAGTTTTCTCATCTCATCAGGTGTTTTAAAATAAAACTGTTCACTGCCCAAACGATAACGTGAACTATTATGTAATGTTTTATTCGTACCTATACATATAAGAACCTCTTGCGCGATCTGATCATCCTGCAACAAGTAGTGGACATCATTGGTCGCCACAACCTGGGTATCGGTAATTTTAGCGGCTTCTAGCAGAAAGCTATTTATGCCGTCCCACTCAGGCAATCCAGGACGAAGTAATTCTAAATAAAAGCGATCCTGAAAAATATTTTTAAGTTCTCTAATTTTTTCGAGAGCGCGTTCGGGGCCAATTTCGGAAAAAACTTTGGGGATTTCACCATTAATTCCGCCCGACAGCAAAATAAGATTGTCGTGATATTTTTTTAAAAGGTCATAATCAATTCTTGGTTTATAGTAAAAACCTTCTCGGTACCCAAGACTGCAAATCTGAATGAGATTTTTATAGCCCGCATGATTCATGGCTAAGAGACTCATTTTGCGATAGGGATTATCTGCGACTTCTTTGTCCTCACCCTTAACAAATCGTCCTTTTGGCGCCACGTAGGCATCGAGTCCGATGATACCATTTATTCCATTTTCTTTGGCATAGAGATAGAACTCAATAGCCCCGAACATATTGCCATTATCAGTAAGTGCCAACGCTGGCATTTCAAACTCTTTCGCCTTTTGTGCCAAGGGTTTTAATTGTGCCGTTGCCTCAAGTAATGAGTATTGAGAATGAACATGTAAATGTACAAACTTCGACATAGTTTATTCCCACTCTATCGTGGCTGGAGGTTTGCTTGATATATCATACACCACTCGATTAATGCCTTTGACTTCATTAGTGATGCGATTAGAAACGTGTTTTAAAAATCGGGGAGGAAACTCAAACCAATCGGCCGTCATACCATCAAGGGACGTTACTGCCCTCAATACCACTGTGCGTTCATAGGTCCGACCGTCACCTTGAACGCCCACGGATTTAACCGGCAAAAGAACTACGAACGCTTGCCAGATATCATCGTAAAGGCCTTGTTTCTTAAGTTCTGATATAAAAATATCGTCAGCCTTCTGCAAAATTTGTACTTTTTTTTCTGTTACTGAACCCAGGATTCTCACTGCTAAACCCGGCCCCGGAAACGGATGACGTTTTAAAAATTCCTCTGGCACCAGTATTTCTCGGCCCAGTTGTCTCACTTCATCTTTAAAGAGCTCTCTTAATGGCTCAATTAACTTTAAGTGAAGGCTATCGGGTAGGCCACCCACATTGTGATGCGACTTGATCGTTACCGACTGTCCACGAAGAGAAACACTTTCAATGACATCTGGGTAGAGAGTCCCTTGAGCTAAATAAACTATATCCTTGAGGTTCTTTACTTGCTCTTGAAAAACATCGATAAAACAACGACCAATGATTTTTCGTTTTTTCTCGGGATCTCTTTCGTTTTCTAGAGATGTGATGAACTGAAGGCTCGCGTCAACGCCACTCACGTTGAGGTCCATAGCTGCATAACTTTTCATTACTGTTTCAAATTCATTTAATCGCAACAAGCCGTTATTGATAAACATACACTGCACTCTGTTCCGGCCTAAGGCGCGGGTCAAAAGGACTGCGACAACTGTAGAGTCGACGCCACCACTGAGCGCACAGAGAACTTTTTCATTGGGACCTACTTTACCTTGTATGTCTCGCATAAGCTCATGAGCAATATTGGGAATCAACCAATCGTTTCGGGCTTTGCAAACATCAAATGCAAAAGTACTTAGTATTTCTATGCCCTGTTCGGTATGCGACACCTCGGGATGAAACTGGATAGCCCAAATGTTTTTGTCCACCATGGCAGCAATATGTCCCGTTTGAGACCTCGCCACGACTTCAAAACCAGGGGGCGGAACTTCGATGGTGTCGCCATGACTCATCCAAACCTTTTGTTTACCAGGCACGCCAGCAATTCCCTTTGACCATTCAATTTCATTAAGACCATATTCGCGTTGGGGAGCACTCGCGACCATTCCTCCATAAACTTTGGCGATCAATTGCATTCCGTAACAGATCCCCAAGATGGGACAAATTTCGCTGAGTTCTGCAACATCTCTCAGAGGCGCATCCAAATCATTTACTGAATTGGGACCACCACTTAAAATAATTCCTTTTGGTTCTTGTTTTTTGATTTTATTTATATCGGCATTAAAGGGGTAGAGCTCGGTGTAAACGCCAATTTGCCTCAAACGCCTAGCAATAAGCTGGGTGAACTGAGAACCAAAATCAAGTATGGCGATTCCACCTTTCATTATTTACTCAACCCTGTAGTTGGGCGCTTCTTTGGTAATCATCACATCGTGAACGTGGGACTCGCGTAAACCTTGTAAAGTTAACTTTACAAATTTTGCTTTTTCTTGTAACTCGGGAACCGTCTTTGCCCCAACATAACCCATGCCGCTTCTAACTCCACCAACTAATTGATGCACAATCGCGCTGAGGCTTCCTTTGTAAGGAACTTTCCCTTCGATTCCTTCGGGAACTAATTTATCAAACTCAGAAACATCTGCCTGGCCATAGCGATCTTTAGAACCCGTAGCCAACGCACCCAAACTTCCCATACCACGGTAAACCTTATAAGACCGACCCTGATACAAAATCACTTCTCCTGGGCTCTCATCACATCCTGCAAAAACTCCGCCTACCATGACCGCATCTGCCCCTACAGCCAACGCCTTTGTAATGTCCCCGGAGTATTTAATTCCCCCATCTGAAATAAGAGTTTTTTTGAGTTTACGTGCAATCTTGGCCGTTTCTATGATTGCCGTTATCTGCGGAACGCCAACTCCTGCCACAATGCGCGTGGTACAAATGCTGCCAGGCCCAACTCCCACTTTTACCACATCAGCGCCAGCATCATACAAATCTTGAGCTCCTTCAGATGTTACGACATTACCCGCTACCAAAACGACGTGCTTATATTTTTTGGATAATTCTTTAACGGTCCAAATCACATTCTTAGAATGCCCATGCGCCGTATCTACTACCAAAATATCAACTTTGGCTTCAATTAGAGCTGCTGCTCTTTCGATGGCTTGGGGACCCACCCCTAAGGCGGCCCCTACTATAAGCCGGCCTTGAGAGTCTTTAGTGGCATTGGGATAGGCCTGAGACTTCTGAATATCTTTAATCGTTATAAGTCCTACTAAATCGCCATTTTTGTCGACCACTGGGAGTTTTTCAATTTTGTATTTCTGTAAAATCTCTTTGGCCTTTTCTAAGGTGGTACCAGGACTAACGGTTACCAAGTTTTCTTTTGTCATAATATTGGCGATGGGTTGTGCGAGATTAGTTTCAAATCGCAAATCCCGATTTGTCAGCATACCAACAAGTTTTTTATTGACCGTAATAGGAACGCCTCCAATAGAATATTCACGCATTATTCCTAAGGCTTCAGAAACCTTGCTCTCGGGACTTAAGGTTATGGGGTCGACAATCATACCACTTTCATACTTCTTAACTTTTTCAACTTCTCGAGCCTGTTCTACGGGAGAACTGTTTCGATGGATAATTCCCAAGCCGCCTTCCTGGGCCATGATTCGCGCTACTTTGTGTTCCGTAACGGTGTCCATCGCCGCAGAAATAATGGGAGTGCCCAAATGAATATCTCGCGCAAAGAAAGATTTTGTTATAATTTCTGTCGGCAAGACTTCTGAATAGGAGGGCAAAAGCATTATGTCATCAAAGGTTAAAGCTTCTGGGAATTGCATTGTTTGCATTTTTACTTTTTCTCCTCTTGATACCAAGATTTATAAAACAGATATTTATCGGCATATTTTTTAAGAAAATCTAATTCTGAAGGTTCTAGTTTTCTTTTAACCTTCGCAGGACTTCCGATGATCAGACAGCCGTCTTCAAAAACGCTCTCTTCTGTTAACAAGGCGCCGGCCCCGACCAAGCAAAGCTTTCCCACTCTTACGTTATCCATCAAAATCGCTCCCATCCCAATCAGAGTGTTAGCACCCACCGTACAACCATGGAGAATAACCCCATGTCCAACGCTTACGCGGTCATCTAAAGTCGTTCCACATTTTTGATAGGTGCCATGCACGATTGTTCCATCCTGAATATTACACTCACGACCAATAGATATCGGCATCACGTCGCCACGAACGACGGCATTAAACCAAACCGAAGAATTCATTCCGAGTGTCACATCGCCAATTACCGAAGAATTGGGAGCTAAGTAACATCCCTCGCCAATTTTAGGACTCTTGCCTCGAATCGGAATTACCCCAGAATACACCATCGCGACTCATCCCTTTTCAGTTAAGATAAATATTATTCGGATCTAACGGTTGCTTTTCTTGAAATCCTACATCTATCAAGTGGACATCAACTTTCTGGGCCTTCCTTATAATTCCGATCGGCGAAAAAAAGCGGGCACGAGCCAAAAGACAGAGTGACATCGATTCATCCGCTCGACAGCGCACATGCTCCATTCCCACTTTACTTTTAAAACATAGCTCTACGTACTGATGGAGTCCGGTAACTTCAGTAAACAGACAGTGTGTCAGCTCTAGGTTTAAACTCCGCAGAATTTGAAGTGTTGTTTTATGAGGGGAAGACTCGGGCACCATGGGGTTTTCTTGAACTGTAGCAACTGCCGCATCTAGAGAACCCAGCCAAACTGGCAGAGTGTAATCTTCGGTTTTATCTTTCAGCAGTAAAAGAGGTCGACTGTCCTGGCCAAACGTCAGCGCCTTTGGAAAAAGCTCTATCCAATCCGTGTGATTTTTTGTAAGTTCTTTAAAATCTTTCGGAAAAATCTCTGGCAGAATGACATTTTTTTTCATTGAATAAGTTCTCCCCTTAAATTATGAGGAAAGGCTTCTGTAATGATGACATTTACCAGTTGCCCAACCAAATCCTTAGAACCATTAAAATGCACAAGTTTGTTATGTAGTGAGCGCCCTGAAACAGTGTTGCTCTGACAATCATGTTCTTCAACCAAAACTTCTAAAACTCGGCCCATGTACCTTTCGGCGATTTTCTCGGCAATTTCTTTATGGCGTTTAAATAGTTCATTAAGCCGACGAGTTTTAACTTCCTCATCGACCTGATTCTCAAAACGGGCGGCCTTAGTGAAAGGCCTGGGGCTGTACTTGAAGGCGAAAATGGTTTCGTAACCCACCTCGCCTAAGAGCGATACGGTTTCTTGAAACTGCTCCTCAGTTTCCCCCGGAAAGCCAATGATTAAATCGGTAGAAAATGAAACATCTGGCAACGCCTTTCGTATCATGCTAATTTTTTCTAAGTACTCTTCCCGAGTGTAGCCGCGGTTCATATTTTTTAAAATTTCTGTACTTCCGCTTTGTGCAGGCAGGTGAACATAGGCCCCTAACTTTTTACTGTGTCTCTGCATTACATCTACAAGTTCCTGATTAAAATCTTTCGGATGGCTGGTAGTGTAGCGAACACGTTGCAGGTCAGTTTCTAAACAGACCCTTTCTAAAAGCGTGGCAAAGTTAGCTCCACAATCTGACTCATAGGAATTAACATTCTGGCCTAAGAGGGTAGTTTCTTTGACTCCTCTTTTTGTAAGCACGCTTATGTCTTGCAAGAGCATTTTAAGGGGCCGAGATCGTTCTCGCCCACGAGTAAACGGCACCACACAAAAACTACAAAAATTATCACAGCCTTTAGTGATATTAATAAACGTCGACACGCCGGGATTTCTAACTAATGTTTCAATATGGTAAGCGTCTCGATGTTTAAAATCAGTTACATTTATTTTTGGCGCCTTCGATATATTTGAATTGAGATCTCGGACGATTTGAGGGAGAGAGTCAATATTGTCAGTACCGACAACAAAATCCAACAAGGGAATGTCAGCTAGTAGCTTTGCCTTCTCTTGTTGTGCCACACACCCGCTAACACCGATCCTAAGTTTAGGATTGTGTTCTTTAAGTTTTTTATAGCGCCCCACCTCGGAATGAACCTTATGAACTGGTTTCTCGCGCACACTACAGGAATTAATTATTATCAAATCAGCCTCTTTGGGCTCTTTAACTTCGCTGTAATTCATCATCTCAAGCAAAGAATACATTCTTTCAGTGTCGTTAACGTTCATCTGGCAGCCATAAGTGGAGATATAGACTCCAAAATTTTCAATATTATCCAAGTGGCTCCCCTAATTATTGAAGTTTTTTGAATTTTCTAGTATGTTGCGCCATTAACTTAATAAGGCGTTGTAACATGGAACCAAGACGTAAATCATCAATAAAATGGGTGGCACTTCCAAAGGAATATTGCCAAGTTGTGCGCGAGATTTTTGAGAGCAGCTACTCGGAAAAGATCCAAGGTAGTGAGCTTATAGTTGAGGGTCGAATTTACCGTGAAGAAATTATTGTCAGAGTAGGTTACCTGCCGCGGGGCTCTATTAGACAGAGCAATTTTGAAGCCTCAGTAGACTTCAACTTACAAAAAGAAAACGCACTTGAAATGCTCAATATCATGATTGATCCGATCGGAACCTTATTTGAATCCTTTTTAGATGCCAAAGAGACAGAATTCCCCAAACTTTGGCAGAAACAAATTTACAAGGAAAAGGCAATTTACATACTGTATTCTGCTGTTAATTCGCGACTTGAAGAAGAGGCCGATCGCATTTTAGGCCTGGATCGAGGCTTAGTATCGACAGATTTTAACGAAAACGAGCTTAATGATTTAGAAAACAAATTCGACGATAACCAATCCGAACAGGTCCACTAGAAGTCGTCGTCGGTACTTTCTGCAGCTTCACCGCCCACTCCCCTAACCTCATCGATATATGACTTTGCGTCATCTTGCTCTTGAGATGTGTCGGGATCTGAATCGTCAATTTCCATTTCTTGGATCGCCATGGTGAAAGTCTTAATATTGGCTAAATCTTTGCGAATTACTTCTAAAAACTTGTCAGGATATTTAGCTGTTAACTCATCAATATACTTATGTAATTTATTATCATTGAGAATCTTCTTTCTGTACTGGATGCGCTTCCAGTGAAGTAGATAGTGGTAACGGCAATAGGCCTCAACAACAGAAATCTGATCGCAATCCTGCACGCGACAATACCTGCGGCCATCGGCGTCAGTGAGTACGATTTCAGCCTCACCTCGTGAATCAGCATCTGGAGATTTAACCTCATCTACTATGGCTTCAATGGCTTTTTGGGATTTTTTAAGTGCTTTTTCTAGGATTGGCTTTATCTCAACCTTAGCGGCTTTTTTTTCAGGAATTTGAATTTTTTCTGGCTTGGCCAAAGCCTTAATTTTTATTGGCAATTTCTTAAGCGCTTTTATTGCCGTCTTTTTTGAATTTTTTTCTGGCGACCTGATTTTGCTGGGTTTTTGGGCTTTTTTGACTACAGGCTTCTTAGATTTGGCTTTACTCATAATTTAGCTATGTTGAAGTTTTTTACCTCTAAGTCAATCATAATTTATTTCTGATTGACCCCTATAAGCCCCGATTGAGAGCGCGCAAAAATCTGCCCTTCCTTTTCTCCGCCACCACGAAGTTTTCCTACTGCCCATTTCATATTCGCCCCTTTTTGTACTTTAATATTGGTCGGAATTCGTAGTTCTCCCTCGACAGAACCAATATTGAGATGAGCCGATTGTTTTTTGGACATTGACAGATTAACACCCCCACCTTGAGAGCGAATGCGAACATCTGGTGAACCGGTAAGATGAGCTCTCACTTGTCCATCAGCATTTTCTCCCCGCAAACTGCCGTCTAACTCATCAATGTCGAGAACTCCTACCTTAAGTTGAAAATTAAGACTCCCTTTCACATCGTTAAATTTATTTCGCCCACTAAACGAGTTGAGACGTACCGCTCCTTCTACTTTGTCAACGGAGGTGGGGCCCACAAAATTATCAATTTCAATAGATCCTTCGATGTTACTAGCAACTACTTTTGCGTCGTACGTTTGAATAATTACGTTTCCCTTCTGCTGAATCATTTTTATAGAGCCCGACTGCACATTTATATTTGACTCTCCCTCTACTTTATTAAGATCGACAGATCCTGACTGGAGCGTCACATGGACGCTATTTTTCCATTCTGCAGTCTTGATGTCGCCCTTCCACCAATAGATTTCAGTGGGAAGATTAAATCCCACAATCTGAATTTTGAAATTCGGAACGAGATCTTGATAATCTTTACGCAACCAAAAATCCCTGACCTGGGGTTCGCGAAAAGTAATCTGTAATTGGTTTTCGCGATTCTCAACGAGGGGGTCCCAGCGCTTGATGGCAATCTCAATATCGTCAGGGGTACCACTGGGAATCTGATAATTTTTAGTAATAGTGATGCGCGTGGACTGAGCTTCTTTTGCGGGAATAAGTTCGATGTCACCTTTGTATCCACTTATCTTTAATCTTTGTGTAGTTTCGTAGGGAATCTGAAAACTTTTAGTATCCTCCACAGCCCAGAGATCATGACTGCCCAAAAGCAACGCTAAGCTATAAATTAAATTTTTCATTGAACCCCACCTTCGTACCCAATTTTTACATCATAAAGATTAAATGCAAGAGTTAAGTATAAATGCCCGAAAATGAAGTCAATCATAGGTGGTTTTTAGTTGAATTTTATTTAGGAATGTTTAGTATCTGGGCAATTGTCCAACCAGGAGCTTTTTCATGACAGAAATTATTGTAGCCAGCGCCCAACGTACTCCCGTAGGCAGTTTTATGGGAACACTATCCAGTTTTGGCGCTCCTAAACTTGGGAGCATAGCCATTCGGGCCGCGCTGGAAAAAATTAATTGTGATCCACATGAAGTCAATGATTGTATCATGGGTCAAGTTTTGACCGCAGGTAGCGGCCAAGCTCCTGCCAGACAAGCCGCTCTTTTGGCGGGTTTAAAACAATCTACGCCCTGTTTAACAATCAATAAAGTTTGTGGTTCTGGTTTAAAAGCGGTGATGATGGCTAGCGATCTCATTCGGCTGGGAGATGCCAGAGTAGTCGTGGCGGGCGGCCAAGAAAGTATGAGCAACGCGCCCTTTTTGATGGAAAATGTTCGTAATGGGTATCGCATGGGTTCGCAAACCCTAGTGGACTCAATGATTAAAGATGGCCTTTGGGATCCCGCAAATAATTTTCACATGGGAGTTGCCGCTGAACTCTGCGTAAAAGAAAAAAAACTGACACGTGAGGAACTAGATCAGTATTCAGTTGAAAGTTATAAATTGGCCCAGGAGGACAATACGAAGGCTTACTTTAAAAACGAAATCGTAACTGTCACCGTTGAAACAAAAGAAGGCCCCAAGCCATTTAGCAATGACGAAGAACCTTTTAAAACCCAGTTTGATAAAATTCCAAAATTAAAACCCGTCTTTGATAAGGACGGTTCAGTCACAGCTGCGAATTCGAGTAAGTTAAACGACGGCGGTGCCGCGCTTGTAATTATGGAAGGCGCTAAGGCCAAAAGTTTAGGAATCGTCCCTCTGGCGAAAATAAAAGGCTACGCCACCTTCGCTCAAGACCCAAAATGGTTCACCACAGCCCCAATAGGAGCCGTTAAGAAATTATTGGATCAACTAAATATGAAGGTTTCTGATATAGCACATTGGGAAATCAATGAAGCTTTCGCCGCAGTTGCAATAATCACGATCAAGGAATTAGGTCTGAGTCGCAAACTGGTGAATCCCTTTGGCGGCGCCGTTGCAATTGGTCACCCGATTGGCTGCAGCGGGGCGCGAATTTTAACGACCCTAGTACATGGGCTGCAACGCACGGGTGAGCGTTATGGGCTCGCTACAGTTTGTCTTGGTGGCGGCGAGGCCGTTGCTATGGTTATTGAGAGGCACTAAGCGCTTCTTTTTCTAGAAAAAACTCTGGCGAGAAATATCTGAGCATCGTCAAGAATCGCTAAAATAACTGGAAAGAAAAAAGCATTGAGGATGGCGCCAAATGATAGGCCCCAGCCAAGCGCCATGGCAATTGGCACAACGAACTTGTCAAGCCCGCCAAGTCCATAGGCAGTGGGCAACAAGCCCACAACTGTGGTCACGGTTGTTAAAAAAATGGGACGCGCTCGAACTCTAGAACCTTCGAGAATGCTATCCTTTACTGATTTCCCGCTGGCCACTTCTTGGTTTATAAAATCAATTAGAACAATGGCGTTATTAACGATCACACCTGTTAGCGCAATGATTCCCAACATGCCCATAAAGCTGAGTGGTAATCCATGAAAAATAAAAGCCCAAATGACCGCAATAATTCCCATAGGAACAGTCATCAATATTACCAGCGGTTGAGAGAGATTCCTGAAGACAGTGACTAAAATCAGGAACACTCCCATTATTGCCAATAAAAAAGCATTTCGCAAAGAGACAAGGCTTTCGATTGTATCTTTGTCGAGGCCTCCAAAAGCAAAGGTGACTTGCGGAAATTTCTTTTTCATCTCAGGTAAAAACTTTTTCATCCTGGAATTCACTTCGTCTGATCTGACTTTTTTGTCATCGAGCTCCGCTGTCACTCTTACTTGTCTCTGATGATCCTCATGATCATAGGATAAAAGACTTTGGCCCTCGGTAATCCTTGCCACTTGGGCTAAAGGCACAAGAAAACCTGAGGGATTGGGAATACGTAGGTCACCAAGAGATCCCATCCTATTTTTTTGCTCTTCAGACAATGTCACTCTCACCGCCTGTTCTTCATCAAGTCCGCGAATTTTTGTTGCGATAATTCCTTCAAAGGCAGCGCCGACACTGTAGCCAATCGAAGCAGCGCTTAACCCGGCACTTGCCGCTTTGACCGGTTCCGGGATGACCTGTAGTTCTGATTTGCCCAACAAATAAGTATCAAGAATATCAGAGACGCCTTCAACCTCAGACAGCTTTTCTTTTAGATATAGAACTGCTGGCAAAATATGTTCATACTCTTTACCTCGCACACCTATATCAACGGGTCTACCGGCAGGAGGACCGGTTTGCATACGATTAAAGGTCAAACTTTTAAATTCGGCAGGTACACCAATTTTTTTTCGCAAGTCCTCAATTATTTCCGAGGCAATACGCTCACGCTTATTTTCGGGTGTCAAAAACACCATTATTTGTCCAAACTCACTTCCTCGCCGCGTGTTGGGATCATTGGCATCCTGCTGTTGAACACCTACTTTAGTTGCAAAATTGATGAGTTCTTTTTTACCTAGCTTTTTTACCTCGTCTTCTACCTTCGATAAATATTCAACATGTTTCTCTAGCGGCAAACCGGTGGGGACTTCGGACCTAATGATAAAAATCTCTACTCCTTCAGCCGGAAATAAATCAAATTTCAAAAAATATTTGGCGCCAAAGGCCGTAACCACGATAAACAATAGAGCACCGAGGGCCACCACGTAGCGACTCCTGATAAACGCACTGAGAATTTTTGAATAGGCGGGTACAATAACTTTTTCCCAATAGTTGGAAGATCTTTCGGATACACGCACAAAAATATTTTTATTTTCAATGAGACCTGCCGCCTTATTTTCTTTAACCTTAACCCAATGTGCAATATGTGAAGGTAAAATAAAATAACATTCAAAAAGACTGACTACTAAACAAGCTATCACAGCAATTGGAATCTGCATTATAAACTTTCCAAAAATGCCGCTCACAAATGCCATTGCTGCAAAAACAATAGCGATAGACAGGGCCGAGCCTGTCAACGGTCCGAAAATTTGCATTGTACCTTTAAGAGCTGCCGTTCGGGGATCGTGTCCCTTTTCGAGCAATCGAACTGCGTTTTCTGACACCACAATCGAGTCATCAACCAAAATCCCCGACACAATAATAAGTCCGATCATCGAAATTAAATTAATGCTGTTGCCAGTAAAATGAAGGAGAATAATGGCACCCAAAAAGGCAAAAGGCTCTCCTAGAGCTACAATAAAGGCAAAACGAAATGGGAGTAAAAAAGGTAAAAGTAGCAGTACCAAACCCAAACCAAACAATAAGTTGTAAGTAACAATATTAAGCCGGTTACGAATGAAGACTGAAAAGTCATTGACGTATTCAACGACTAGTGTTGGTTCGATAGATTTCTTAAGACTCTTTACTTTAGCTTTGACGTTATCAACTAGATCTATGGCATCGGCTTTTTCTTTCTTGAGAATAGTCAGACTTAAAGAGGGGCGACCATTAACCCGAGTTACCACAGTCGCTTCCTCAAGGGCATAGTCGACCTTAGCTACATCACTCACTCGCACTGACTGGCCAAGGTCGTTAGCGCGCACAATTGTATTTTTAACATCGTCTAGAGTTTTAAAGTCACCGACTGTTCTCACAATTTTCTGGAGGCCATCGTTTGGCGTTTCTATGCGACCACCAGGCACTGAAACATTTTGGCGCTTAAGCGCATTGATAAGATCTTCTAATGAGACATGATAGCGATTTAAGGCATTTTTGTCAGCTTCTACTCTGATTTCAACCTCGCGCAAACCTTGTGTGACCACTTTTGCCACACCAGGGGTTCTCTCTAGCTCGGCTTCCATTATTTTGGCAATATCTCGAAGACGAAGATCTGGAACGTCAGCAGAAATGGCAACTTCGATTATGGGTTGTGACTTACTTTCAATCTTAATGACGAGTGGCTCTTCAGCCCCAGAGGGGAGATCATTAAACTTATCGACCACGTTTTTAACGTCATCTTTGCCCTGGTCGGCTGTTGTCTGATCCGGGTCAAGATAAATAGTAATACCACTGAAATTTTCAATCGAAGACGACAAAATTCTCTTGATTCCGTCAACTTCGTTGAGATCCTGCTCCATGGGATTAGTAACTAGTTTTTCAACTTCGGCCGGAGAAGCTCCCGGAAAAGGCGTCGTGACAGAGATGATATCAAAACTGATATTCGGAAAAACTTCGCGACGAATATTAACAATTGAAATACTCCCAACAATTATGATGGCAACCGTTAACAGATTTGCCAGAGTCGAGTTGTCTATAAAAAATCGTATCAGTCTTTTTAACACTTCATTTCCCCAACTGATCCAAATAAGATTTTAGAAGTCCCGATAAATGGCGAATTCGCCAAGACGTTAACCGATATTCTACTTCTGCTCTCGCCAAATTAACTTCAGCATCGGTTTGATCGTCACCTGCTTGAATGAGATTTATCAGGGGCACCCGACCCACACGAAAGCGGCTTTCTTCCAAAACCAGACGCGATCTTTGGTCATTCATTACGTCACGAAGTTCAGTCACTTTCTCTTGCCAGTGCCTTAACTGTTCACACTGGTTCATCCAATCAATTTCGAATCTAGAAATGCTGTCCTTGTATTTGGCTTCATTAGTCCCTTTTTGCGAAAATGCCTGAAGGGCCTGTGCCTTTGCTTGGTAATTATCCCACGGAACTTTTAACGCCAACATTGCCGTATAATTGGGATGAGTGCCACTGAACGCCTCATTTAAACTTTCTCCGGCGTCTATAGAATCAACACCATTAGAGCCCATTATTAAATTTAATTGCAGCTGCGGAGAAACCTGATTTTTCGCCGACTCGAAATTAAGTTCAGCAGCATTCTTGTCTAGTTCAGAGCGCCGGACGCTAGTGCTATTCTGTGAGCTCGGCTTAACGTTTTGCTGACACAGCTGAAGCGCTGGAGCCATGGGATTGTCCAACGCCACAGGTACCAGCAGCGGGTCTGAGTTCATCCAGTGCTTGGGAAACTTCAATGTCACGACTAAGTCCCGCCAAATCGCATCCAATATTTCTCGGGAATTTTGCAAACGAATCTTCGAGCCAACAAACGCACTTTTAACTTGAAAAAAATCGGGTCGCTCGGCCGTCCCGCTGGTGACTTTACGACGAGTAGTATCCAAAAGTTTTTCACGTCGCTTAAGTCCTGATTCCGCAGCACGCACGTCGGCTTGTGCCGACCAAGCTCGATAATAAGTTTGTACTATAGCCAAATGCCACTCTTCTACATACTGCTCTATCTCGAGTCGCCTCGATTCGCTTTCTATTTTACCTCGCCTCAAACTTCGCCTGGTGGCATAACCAAAGGCATCTCGCCACAAATTCTGACTCAGGGAGAGCTCAGCGTAAGAGGTGCGATTGTCATCCAAGGCGACATTACCTAAAATTGATAGTTCCTTTAAAGCATGCCCATGGGTGACCCTCATTTCCACGCCAGTGCCTGAAGCAAAATACTTTGAAAACCCGAGTACACCTTGGTGGAGTTCGCTCCTCGTGGCCGCAAACGCAGAGTCAGGTTCATTACGATTTAGCGTATAGGCAAAACTGGCTTCAGTGGTAAATTCCAACGGAATCTTGCTATTGAGTTCAGGAATCTCAGTCGTCGGCGCAAGAGCTCTTATTTGTTGGAATTTGTCACTGTTCTTTAGAGCTAATCCCACGACTAAGTCTATGGTCACTGATTTCGAGGGGAGCGAGGCAATGAACTTTTTAGCATCTTCGGCGAACGGGGGGTAAATTTTAGCAGCAGGCGCCTCAAGCCCCTTTAATAAAACAACCCAAAGTAGCCACATCATGATGAGATCTCCACAGGAGATAATGATCGCCAACCTTAACCGGCTAGTCAAAATCTTAAAGAGTGCAAAAAGGTAAATGGATCAACATTTAATTGCCAATATATTAAGCATATAGTATCAATTGGTGTCTGGGGGGCCATTTTTTATGAAAATCTCTATCATTTCATTAGCTTCTTTTTTGGCATTTACTCTGCATTCCTTCAATTCTTTTGCCTGCGATGCTTTTAAACCTAAAGGGGAAATGATTCGTAGTTTTGCCACTAGTTGGTTTACGGATACAGACGGAAAAGAACAGAATTTGGCCGTAATCTTTCGTAGCTATGATGAAGATGGTGACAAGATGGCAGACATGGAAACGGCTACTCGCCTATTCAAAGACAGGGGTGAAGAGGCCTTTCCCTTTTTGTACCTTAGAGGAAAAGATGTACCGTATTCAACACGCGGTAATGAGACCACTTATACTTTGGACCCCGAAATAGAATATTCTGATATTGGAGCCACAGGCAAGTGCGACGATATTATTCTTTCGCCTAACTCAAGATCCAAGCCAATTTAGACTCTTAAAGTCTGTCAAAGTTATAGAAGTGATTGGTACTCTGCCCGTAAAACTCGGCGCATGACTTTATTTGAGGCCGTGCGCGGAAGTTTATCAACCATCACGAGATCGTGAATTTTAAACAAGGGATTTAATTTTTTACTGAGTTCATTTTGTAGGTTTTTTTTGAAACTCTCATTGTCTATGGGCCCCTCCTTCTTTACCAAAAAAACAACAAGCACACTGGGCCCACCACCTTTAGGATTTATGGCGATAGCGGCGGTTTCTAAAACGTTTGGGTTTTGATTTAGCGTCCTCTCAATTTCAACGCTGCTCACTTTGATACCGCCTAAATTCATAGTGTCGTCGGCCCGGCCGAGTGCTCTGTAGTAATTATTTTCTAATAACTGAGCTTCATCGCCGTGGCGTCGCAGGATTTCACCATTCGGACCCTTGGGACAATCTTGATAATAAATCTCGTCGTGATTTTTATTGATAAGGGTTTGAGATAAACCAATCGAGGGAGGAATTAGAAATAATTCTCCCTCTTGAGCAGGCTGGCCATGTTCATCTAAAATTAAAATCTCAAGACCCAAGCTAGGCGTAGAAAAGGTTGAAGGATAAGCCTTTTGCAAAAATGTCTGGGTCAAGTAGCCACCGCCGATTTCTGTGCCCCCACAATACTCTACGACCGGCTTGTTTTTCGCGAGAGACATTAAATATTCATAGTCCTCGACATTAGAGCATTCGCCTGTCGAACTAAAAGCTTTGAGTGTGGACCAATTGAGGTTTTCCATGCACTTAGAATTTCGCCAGGATTTAACAATGCTTGGTACAATACCTAAAACGCTCACCTGGGCATTTTGTACGAATTCACCAAACTCTTTTTGCGTGGGTAACCCGTCATACAGAGCGATTGTGGCATCATTAATGAAGCTCGCAAACACCAACCACGGTCCCATCATCCAGCCTAAGTTAGTCGGCCAGGCGACGATATCGTGAGCTTGAATATCATGATGAAAGTGTCCATCCATCGCTGACTTAATAGGGGTTAGGTGTGTCCAGGGAATAGCTTTAGGCTCACCGCTCGTACCCGATGAAAACAAAATATTTATTGTGTCATAAGGCGCACAAGCTATGGTCTCGAATTTCTTATTGGAACTTAAGAAGTTTTCAAACAACAAATCACCTTTTCGCAAATTGATTTTAGCTTGAGCAAGAACAACTGTTTTTGGCGCACCCGCTTGTATAACCTTTTCATACATCGGAAGCTCTTTACCTCCCCGCCTAATTGTATCCTGAGTAAAAACTCCTTTGGCGCCAGCTATTTTAAGACGGCTCGCGATTTCCGTGGCCGCAAAACTATCTGCGATTGAAACTACAATCATTCCGGACTTGATGATTCCTAAATAAATGGCAACACTTTCAACATTCATCAACATGTCAATAGCAATGGCATCACCTTTTTTAAATCCATTCTCAATAAGCCCATTGGCAATTTGATTGCTAAGAATATCGAGTTCGCCATAAGTCATTTTTTTAATTTCACCGCCCTCTCTTTGATGGACTATAGCGACAGCCTTGGGATCTTTCTTTAGACAACTTTCGGCAATATTATATAGGGCCCCTTTTAACCAATTCGGTTGTGCGGGACCTTTGCTGATGTCTAAGATTTTGTTGGGAGGTGTGTTAAATTTTATCTTTAATTGCTTGATGGTCAGCGCCCAAAATTCTTCACGATTTTTGCAAGACCATTTATAAAAATCGTCGTAAGAGTTGATTTCTTTGATTTGCATTGCGCGCCAGAGATTGGTTTTTTTAACTTCAGGATCTGTGGGGGCCCAGGATTGTTGCATTAACCTATGAAATCATAACAGAACCTAAAGGGCAAGAATACCTAGTGGGTAACGTCACGATTGGGTTCTGATTGGATTCGGGCTTTCATGGCCTTTCGCGTGTATTCATTGCAGCGATCGATACTATATGTCGTGCTCGCTTTTGAGCAGCATTGCCCCATTTCACTAAAAGCAAAGGTGTTGGTTTTTAAATATTTGATTCCCTGTTCACCAGGTTTTTTTGCCGTTTCTTGATCTTCAGCATAGCTGAGATCCGGTTTATCAAAAAGGCCACCTGCCGATAAAGTAGAATCAAAAGCAATTTCAGAATTGTAACTAGGATGACAGAAACGTTTGTCCACGTCTCCTTCTGCCCAGTTCGCAATACCCCTAACGGCAGAGTTAAATTTTCCCTCTACTCGGATGCAGATTTTTTGAACTTCTCCTTTATCAAATGAAAAAGCACTCCTCCCATTTTCTATAAAATCTTCGTCACCCTCAAAAGTAGCCTTGTTAGGCAGGCCCGTTTTTGAATCTAAAAATACTTTGGATTTTACCTGAGTGATGGCATTAATGGCTTCAAACCCTTCGTTGGTGCAAGTGAGTGTCCAATCGGTGGGGTTGTACATCTTCGCCATTTTACCAGTGATGGCACAGAGATCGGGGCTTCTTTCTAAAATTACTTTTTGTATACGAAAGTCTCCTAGATTCAAAAATTCGTTGTAATCAGTATCAAGAATATCGGGGGTCGGGACACAATCATTGTCGGAATTCCCTCGTTTGTAAGGAGTAAACTTCTCCTTAATAATGCCGCATGCTAGTTCGCCCGAGACAATTTCATGGGCCATTGCCACATTATCTTTTAACGCCAGGGCTGCGCCTAGGGGACCTACGCTGACATAGGCCAAGGCCTTCAGTCCATATTTTTGTGCAGCCTTACCAGCAATTTTTTTTGCTTTTTCGATCTCTTGCGCTTCAAGGGCGCGACCTTCGGCTTCAGCGATTTTTTTACCTTGCTCCACCAGCTTTTTGGCTCTTTCTTCAGGTTTTGAAAACTCGCTACCGGGGTTCACAATGTCATAAATTTTTACAACTGAGTTGCTGGGCTTGTCTTCATGCAAAACTACGATGTTTTCCATCCAAGCTTTTACCAATTGTCGATCTTTGACATCTGTGTTGAGTCTTCCAGAACTTCCCCTCAAAAAAGCTTTATTGGCATCGGCTTGCATTTTTAATAGTCCGAGATTTTTTGACGTTATCTCCCGTGCGGCTAAAACTTCTTGAGCCTCTTTTTTGGCGGCGTCGCTCAACCCGCCTTTACTT
>Ga0163151_10001491_pt1 | contig 39079 bp, 24 predicted proteins | sample OliLakLV19MP5IB2_FD_145596 | JGI IMG/M metagenome (GOLD analysis project Ga0163151, IMG submission 145596) | Freshwater microbial mat bacterial communities from Lake Vanda, McMurdo Dry Valleys, Antarctica - Oligotrophic Lake LV.19.MP5.IB-2 | ecosystem: Environmental > Aquatic > Freshwater >... | reverse complement strand
GAAATTATCTTTAATCAGCAATATTTCTGGAAGTATTATCTGCATCGGTATACTAGCATTTTCAGCTTTCCACCAAATCACAAAATTTATTTTAGCCGATTCAATTTGATAACCTTTGTTGAGGTATTTCTTTAATTCGGCTTTGCCCTTTTCAGAAAATCGCAATATTTCATGGTTAAGATTATCAAAACAGGATGTTTCGGTACATTTCAATTTATCACCACTAACCAAGGAATTAATGTCAAATTGTTTGTTGCCAAAAAAGCCTAACCAAACATCTTTATATCCAAATTGAAGCGAAATTTCATTCGGTTCAGAGTAAGAATTTGAATCAACAAAATAATTTACTCCTTCCATAATTTCATCAGAAAATTGAGACTGATTTTGATAAAATGCAAGGTGTGTTTTTGCACGCGTTATACCCACATAAAGTAAGCGCTTATCTTTATCTTCCATAGCCTTTTCGCCATCAAACAAAATAAAAACATTATCAAATTCCTTTCCTTTGGCTTTATGAATGGTTGAGATGATTGTTGTTTCCTGTTCCAATTGATAAAAATCCTCCAATCTAGATTCTTGTAAAAACATATCAAAATCACTTTTGTATTTCACCTTAGAATTCACCTGGTCAAATTGCCTTAATAACTCAAGACAGATTGGCAATAATGAGCTACGTTTAAACTCCATTACGAATGCTCTATACCCTTCATTCCATGCATCATTACTAATAATTGAAGTACTCTCATTATTATTTACCTTTTCAAAGAACCACTTAATTTCTTTAAGCGCTGATAAATTAAACTTCTCATTTGTTTGAATCAATTGACTTTTTCTTCCAGCCTTGTTCAACATTGTATTTATTTGAAGGGCTTGTAAATTAGTACGCGTTAATATTGCTGTAGTTCCACCAAACTCAGATTTTAAAAAATCTATCACTAACGGAACAATAATTCTCTCGCTACTATATTGTTTAATTTTAACCGTGCCATTATCATCGTTATTGCCGAACAAGCTTTCTGTCTTTATCCTATTACTAATTGATTTAACATACTTATCTGTAAATCCAACCAAATCATTCTTGCTTCGGTAATTTACATTGAGTTCATACTTTGTTGCTAATTCATCTTTCAAAAACTGCTTCATGTATAAAGAACTAGCACCCCTGAATTCAAAAATATTCTGATCATCATCACCGACCATCAACACCCTTAAATCTTCATTTTCTGTTATCAAAAGTGAGATCAACCTATATTCATCTTCATTGATATCTTGGGATTCATCAATTACCAAAACTGTTTTGGTAATTTTATTTAATTCAATATCCTTAGATTGAATTTTTTCTATGGTTGAATGAATAATTGAACCCGATTTTTCGAGGTTCCCTACCCTTCCTAACAAATCAAAACAATAAGAATGAAACGTTTTAATTTCTACAAAATATGCTGGAGTACCAATAAGTTTTATAAGTCGTTGTTTAAACTCGGAGGCGGCAGCACGCGAGAAAGTAATCATCAATAATTGTTCTGTTTTAATATCTTCCATTAGAATTAATGAGGCAAGCTTATGAACAAGAACCTTTGTTTTGCCGCTGCCTGGGCCAGCAGCAACTAATATATTCTTATTTGTTTGATCTTTGATTATATTTAATTGCGTTGTAGATAAATCTCCAAATAATTGCTTAAATTTAGCAATGGTTATATTTCTTTTGATCTCGCTTTGTCTCGCACCTTTAAAGTACTTATTAAGAAAACTTGAATAATTGAGTTGAAAATAGTCGTCCACAAATTGTAAAGCATCACTGTAATCAGCGGTCATCTTTTTTGCATATTCGCCAACAATATGGATTTGCTGAATTTTATTTTCATAAAATTGATTTAAAGCCTGATAATCTTCCACCCTGTATTGCTTCTTATTATCCACTTCAAGTCTTTCAATATTTAAACGATTATATAAAACCATAAAACCACCTTCAATTTTTATGGCATCAATGCGCGACAAGAAAAATAAAGCTTCTTCCACTTCTTCACTGCTAGATTGCCTATTAAAAATTTGAATTTGTTTTTCGAATTCTTCCTTAAGCTCAAACACTGAAAATGAAACCAAATTATCATCCCTGTTTTCATTGTTGAGGGTTACAATTGCAAGTGACCTGTTATATAAAAAACTGATAATAAATACTGAAAGTTCCTTTCTGAAAGAAATTTTATGAATGAATTGTTCTTTAGGAATAATTAGATGAATATAAGAATGGTTCACATGATGCTCTAGGTTAGTTTTTTTGATCCATCCTTTTATGCTCCAAAAATTGAGTATAATTTTAAGTTGGTTAGGACTACAATTTGTGCAACCTGCGGCCTCTGCTTGTTCATTGAGTTCCTTAATATTAAAATCATTTGAATTTTCTTCCAATTTACTTGAAAGAAACTTCTCTAATTTATTAAACGATTGAAGTATTTGGTTCGATTTGTTTTGCTGCTCTCCCTTTTTTATAAAGGCATTGAGATCTTTGGTATCTCCTAAAATCTTTTCTTCTCTTAAAAGGTTAACGATATGAATTACTTCCCTATTAGACATTTCAAGAGTTTCGGCAATATAATCAACCCTAGATTCAGCAACTTCACTGCTACCAGCTTGTTTTGTTTTAGTAGAGAAGAGTTTTTTAATAATACGTGTGGCTTTTTCTTTTTCCTTAATCTCAAATCTCTTAGACCTTTCTATGGTTTCTATTGCTTCCTGTGCATTTTTGGTTAAAATACTACTAGCATAAACCGTTGGCGAATTTTGGCCACGCTTTAAATATCCTGAGTTTTCCAGAGCAGAAATGGCTGTAGTAACTCTTGTTTCAATTTCTCTGATGTTTTCGTCCCATCCTGCACTTCTTGCAATATCCAAGGCCGATTTAGAAAATTTCAATCTTGTTTTGCTTAAATTTTTTACCGCTTTCCAAACTTGTTTAATTTCCTTTAAGCTTAATTTAGTTTGATTGAGCAAAACAAAATGTTTGCTTAAATCATCCTCATTAAAAAGCACATAACAATCTGCTTCAAGATTTTCGTCTCTTCCAGCTCTTCCTGCCTCTTGCACATAATTCTCCAAAGAGTCGGAAATTTCAAAATGCACCACCATAGCAATGTCTTTCTTATCAACACCCATGCCAAAAGCCGAGGTGGCTACCATTATTCTAACCTCCCCATTAATAAAAGCGTTTTGGTTTGCTGTTTTATCTTTGGGATCCATTTTACCATAATAAGGCAATGCCATAAACCCGTCTTTGGTGAGCCTTTCGGCGATATCGTGTGCCTTTTTGGTTCTTGATACATATACAATACAAGGCTTTCCATTATGAAATAAAAGTTCTCTCAACTCGTTGTATTTTCCTTCTTCATTATCCTTTTCATAAACCTTATAATGTAAGTTTTTCCTTCCTGCACTCGAATTGTAAATTTCCAAATCAAGGTTTAGGTTTGATTTAAAATAATAACAAATATCTTCAACCACCTTTTTCTTAGCTGTGGCTGTAAAACAAGAAATCTGGATAGGCTCCACTAGGTTTTTAGTTATTTGCAACTGTTTAATAAAATCGGCTATATACAAATAATCAACCCTAAAATCCTGGCCCCATGAAGAGAAACAATGTGCTTCATCAATCACAAATCGGGCAATATTCCTTCCTAACAATAATCGTTCAATTGATTTTGACCGTAAAGATTCGGGAGAGATATAAAGCATACAGGCTTGACCATTTTCCACACGTTCCATAGATTTACTTCTTTCAATAGGATCGAGCAAACCATTAATAGTTACAGCGCTGGTAATACCCATTTTTTCAAGATTATCCACTTGATCTTTCATCAATGATTGTAGTGGAGAAATAATTACCGTAAGTGCCTTACTATTCTCTCCACTCATTAATGCCGGAACCTGAAAAGTAATAGACTTACCTCCTCCAGTAGGAAAAACCGCAATAAGTGATTTGTTTTGAATTGCAGCATTTACTGCATGCTCCTGCAAAGGCTCTTCGCCATAAGTTCTAAAACTGTGGTGGTTAAAGAATTTTTTTAGCCCAAGTAAACCATCCAAAGACTGGTTGCAATACAAACAACCCTGAACACATGGTCTATTTCTTAATTGATTAATAATGCGTTCTACTTTTGGATAACTTTTAAGCACCCAACGAGGAGTAATTGAATCTGTTTGCTTGCATTGAATAATAGACAAAGCATAAGCCAATTCTATAGCTGAATTCTTAATAAGTGGCGCTAAATCAAGTGAATCACAAATAGCTCCCTTAAACTTAATTTTAACAAGCTCAATAAGATTTGCATCGGATGTGTGGTAATCTATGTACCTGAAAAAGCCCGCATAACCGAGCTTTTTTCGCAATAAAAAGTAGAATATCTCCTTAATTGGTGATTGATAAAAGGCTTCAATTTCATCTTGAAACAACTCCTTTGCTTTAATAGCATCGTTGAGTGGATTATTTAATTCGTCTGTTTGGAGTTTATCATCTTTGAGCAAGGCATGATAGGGCCTTTCAGGGAAAAGCAGTGGAGATAAATATAAGGTATCAATTAAATTCTCAGGCAACACATTACATTTATCCAATGTAGGTTTAAGGTAAGAATAATCGTGAAGCACAAAATTATGGCCCACGATATATTGCATCTCTGTTAAAAATTGAATTAAATCTTTGGAAGAATTTGAATGGAATTTGGCACCATTCGAATTGATTCCACCCATATCCAAAACCTTACCGTTGCTGGGATCAATCTCTGTATCAATAAAAGCAATTGGCTTCATAACTGCGAAAAGTAGTCGTTTGAGAGGAGAAATCCAAGCCTATTTGAGCATAAAGGATTGGAAATCAAAATATCTTTTAAATCACCTTATGCACTAACAATAAGTTTCGCAATTCTTAATTCTGAAAATGAGAGTGTGCTTTATCAATAAGTTCAATCATTTGATTTAGAAATTGTTTTGGCAGCTATTTTTAAAAATTTAATATGAAATTTGTCAAAAGTAATCAGATTATGCTTAAGAAATAGACGTCGATTTAACTAGTAAGAACTATTTGGGTCTTAGCTCATTGATTCAGCAATTCAACCAACTCATTGATGATGTAGGCTCCTTTGTCTCTTGCGTACCATAAGTGCAAACTTTTTTCAAAATCTTCCCACGTTATGGTGTCCATATTTTCTTTCCAATGTAGCATAATGTCTTGGGCAGGTTTTGGTCTTGGTCCCCAAGTAAGCAACACTTCATTGGTATCTTTATGCATCATCAATAATTTGGGAATGGCCTTGGCTCCATTACTAAGGTGTTTTTCTATCAATTGGGGGTAGCTATCTCTTGAAATAAGTTTAAAATCAACAGCACCTTCCATGCATTCTGCAACTTTGTTAACTATAGGCACAATCTGAGCACAATCGCCACACCAAGCATCGCCAATAAGCAACCAATTATACGTTTTCTTATGTTGATTAAGTTTGGCAATTTGCTCAGGATTCAATTGAATAGTTTTATCCAATCTATTCATCCTTTGAATATTCAATTTGGTAAATTCAAGCAAGGCTTCGCTTTGGTTCAGCCCAGTGGTTTTACCTGCTGCCACTAATAAATCAACATGTGCTCTATACTCATTGTAAGTGAGGCTCTCTTCAAAAATTTTAATTAATTCTATCATTTTTTTTACGCAATCATTATTAAATCTTCGGTCTAATACAAACCAAGTTTCTTGTTATGAAATTAAATAATAAAAAAGCAGTCAATAATAATCAATTAATATTCAATCTTCATCGTTACATCAAATGCCTTGGCAATATTGGTTGATGGCTTCCCTTTTTCGAAGGCAATTTTATAGTCTGCCAACACAATTTTGAGTTTGGTTTCAATGATAATCTGTCCGTCTTTAACCGTAATAGTCCCCATTTCTGAAATGGCCTTGGTGGTTTCTTTAAGGGTCATCTCGCCATCTATCATGGCATGATAAACACCCTCCTTTTGAAAATTGATGTCTTTTAAATTGCTAATTTTTCCTTTGAACTTTGCTTTGGGAAATGGCTTTGTGTTTAAAAATTTATCGCTGTTGAAATACTTTTGCATTAAGGCCTTTTGGAACTCAAAACTTTGCATTGGTACAGAAACAACTACCTCGCCAGATTCTTTGTTTAATATGGCCGTAGCGGCATAATTAACTGCACTAATATCTTCGGCAGCGGTATGCGAAAAGATATCAATTCTACTTTTTCTACTCACTAATTTGTCCTCAGCAATTTTGAAACTATTTAATGTAAGGATGCCAATTATAATGGCAAAAATTAAGCTTATTTTTTTTATATTTTTATTCTTTTACTAAATCACATTTTTCGAGCAATACATTTTCATATAGCTCTAAGTCTTCATCGTAATTGGCACCAGACCTAATTATGCCTTTTATAGAAACGTGTTCTCCTATCTTTATTTCTGCTGCATGGGCGTTGGTTTCAGCCATAAACACACACATTACCCCAGCCTTATCTGCATCTTCTTGTAACAAAACCGTTTTCTGATTATTTAGGTTTATATCCATAGATTTTACAGTGCCGGTAACCACAAATATTTTTGAATCGCCCTCGTTGCCTAAATACTTTTCATTGGCCAATTTTTCATCTTGCAGATACTCGCTAACAAGTGCTGTTGTGCTTACTGTATAATCTGCCTTTTGAGCTTGCACATCAATATGTGGCATGTTAAAGATATAATAGGCTATGCCACCTCCCACAGTTATTCCCAATAAAAGAACAAGGAGTATTATTTTTTTGATGTTATATTTTCTATTTGCCATAAGAGTAATATTTTATTGATAAACAATGTGTATTAGTTCAAAAGAAAATTGAACTATTACACATTGCTCTTTATACTTAAACTGCCTTTTAATAGCGGCTATGATTTTTTCAATGTGGCATCAATGGCCAACTTAATTTCTTCGGTAGATTTGCCCACACTAATGGTGCTAATTACTTTTTTAGACTTTGCATTTATTAAGGTAATCATGCCTGTAACCTTAGAATTTGCAGCAATTTTGGCTACACCAGCCTCTTCTAAGGCTTTTTTGCATAATTTCTTTGAGGCGTCATCTGTTACATCGTTTGCAACTATTTTTAATTCGCCAGTTTTATAGGCAGAAAATACTTCTTTGCCCATTCTGCCGTCATTGGCCTTGCAAGTTGAACACCAACTGGCTTTGGTTACAAGTGCAATTACTTTGGCATGATCTTGAGCAAATGCTGTTATTCCAATGAATAAAGCTACGATGGTTAGAATTGTTTTTACGTTTTTCATGTTAATTTATTTTAAAGTATATACCCATTAGTAGGTCGCCACTTTAAAACCTTACACAAAAAACCGAATTATTATTTCAAATGCCCGTCAATTTCCTGCTGAATGCGTGCTTTAGTAGATTCAGGTAAATTTATTTTATTTGAAACATCAAATGCTTGTTGGCTATTTTTAAGAACATCATCTATAAAAGCACTTTGCTTTTCATAGCTGCCACATTTACCACAAATCTTTATGTGAAGTTTTAATTGCAACCTACCTAACAACAGCATTGAATTAAGTGTTTCTGTTGATGTAATTGACACCTATATTGATTGGATGACCAACACATTTCCATTGGCATTGCAAGGTGTTAAAGTGATTGCAGAACAAGCAATAAAAACCCATGAATGAAATAAAAGCATACATAAATGGGTTTCCACTAGAGGTTCAAGAAATTTTATACAAAATACGGACCATCATTTTAGATGCTGCGCCAAAAGCAGATGAGGCAATGGCTTATGGTATGCCTGGTTATAAAACAAATAAAAAGCCATTGGTGTATTTTGCAGCTTACGACAAACATGTTGGTTTTTATGCCACGCCAAATGGCCACGAAAAATTCGAAAAAGAACTTTCTATTTATAAACAAGGCAAGGGCTCTGTTCAATTTCAATTAAATGAGCAAATACCCTATACGCTAATTAAAAAAATAGTTGCCTTTCGTATTAAGAATAATGAGCTCAAATATGGCAAAAAATAAACGGCAGATGGCAAACAAAAAACATACCCATGAAAGAATTTAATTACCTAGTATTTGAGCACTTTCCTGTTATTGAAACAGCTCGTTTATTGCTTAAAAATATGGTGGCAGAGGATGCCCAAAAAATATTAGAATTTAGGAAGAACGATCGCATTAGGGAATTTATTCACCGCAAAAGAATGGATGACTTAGAAAATGTCAACGACCTCATTGAACGTATAACAAAAGGGTATGAAGACAAAGCAATGATGGCTTGGGAAGGCGTTATTAAAAGCACCAATACCTTTATTGGAAGCTGCGGCTTCAACAAAATAGACATCCCAAAATTTAAGGGCAGAAATAGGCGGCGAACATAGCCGTGCCGCTTGGGGAAAACGTATTGCGCCAGTAGCTGTAAAACAGATTATTCAATTGGGTTTTATAAAGGAGGCACATTTTAACGATTATTATCAATATAAAGACCAATAAAATTCTCTTGCCATATATACTGCCTTTAACAAATAGTTTGGTTGGAACCGAAAAAAAACAGAAATGAAATGTAAGAATTTGTAACTAAACTTTTAAATTATATGTTCCGTTCCTTTTGGACTATCACATACTGCGTATTTGTAAAAATTATGCTATTCAAAAATAAAAAGGCGTTGAATATATAAAAGAAAGATTATTTTGTTCCACCAAATAATTACAATGGCTAAAGATATCCATAATCCAGATAGTGTTAAAGCATACATTAACAAGCTTGAACCAAATTTTGGTCATTTAATACAGGCTATTGGGAACGTGGTTTTGGCTACAGATGATCGCATTGGCGAACAAATAAAATGGAACTCTCCCAGCTTTTTTTATTTAGGTGATATGAAACCCTTTAACCCAAAAGAATACAAAAGAGATTTGCTGGCAATAAATGTACGCAAGGAGCAAGCCTTACTTGTATTCCCCACTGGCGCCAATATCCAAGACAATACGGGTGTTTTAGAAGGAAATTATACAGATGGCCGACGTAGGGTTACCATAAAAACAATGGCCGAATTAAAAGAGAAAACTAACAATCTAATGGCTGTTATAAAACGCTGGCTGAACCAAATAAATAATTAAACCAACTTATAAAAACAAAATAACCTATGGAATCAACAGAAACACTAAACATCGAAACAAGTTCATTTTTTAAAAATGAAGAACGCAATGCCTACTTAAGGGAAATGGCCAAATGGGGCAAATTATTATCCATTGTGGGGTTTATTGGAATGGGCATTATATGCATCATAGCCGTTGCGATGATGGCGGGTATGAGCTTTTTTTCGAAAAATACCTCTTTAGGAGGTTTAAACACCTGGATTGGCCTTGTATATATAGCCATGGCGGCTCTTTACTATTTCCCTGTCAAGTATTTATTTACCTTTTCTAAGGAGATAAATCTTGCTTTGGATTTACAAGACGAGAACAATTTAACCGAGGGTTTAAAGAATCTAAAATCGGTATTTAAATTCATGGGAATTGCCACCATGATTATGCTTGTTGTGTACGGACTAGTTTTTGTTTTTGGGCTATTGGCCTATAGCATGAGGTAATACTAAAGCGCTACCTAAACCAACATAGACAAAGAAATGCGCTTGCGCACCAAATCAACTTCCAGCACTTTTACTTGAACCTGTTGTTGCAATTTTACAATGGTATTGGGATCGCTCACATAGCGGTTGGCCAGTTGCGAAATATGCACCATGCCATCTTGCTTAACCCCAATATCTACAAAGCATCCAAAGCGGGTAATATTGGTTACTATGCCTGGCAATACCATGCCTTCATATAAATCTTCGGGCTTTTTTACATCCGAAAACTCAAAGGCCACCAGCTTTTCGCGCGGGTCGCGACCAGGTTTTGCCAACTCTTCCAAAATATCACGCAAGGTAAAATGTCCGTGTACCTCGTTTACAAATGCCTCCAATTTTACTTGTTTGCGCAAGGCCTCTTGCGCCAATAAATCGCCCACTTTTACCTTTAAAGACAAAGCCATTTCATCTACCAACGCATAACTTTCTGGATGCACTGCCGTATTATCCAACACGTTCTTAGCCCCCGGTATGCGCAGGAAAGCAGCACTTTGCTCAAATGCTTTTGCCCCCAATCGTGGCACTTTTTTTAACTCACTCCTGCTCCTAAAAGCGCCATGCTCTGCCCTATACGCCAAAATATTTTGCGCCAATTGGGCATTCAATCCAGATACATAGGTAAGCAAACTCTTACTCGCCGTATTCACATTTACACCCACCAAATTTACACACGATTCTACCACCGCATCCAACTTTTGCTTTAAACGTGCTTGGTCTACATCGTGCTGATACTGCCCCACACCAATAGACTTGGCATCAATTTTAACCAACTCGGCCAAGGGATCGGCCAACCTGCGGCCTATAGAAACTGCGCCCCTCACCGTTATGTCGTGCGTGGGAAATTCCTCGCGACCAATAGCAGATGCAGAGTAAATGGAGGCACCGTTTTCGTTCACCATAAACACATTTACATCGGCCAAATTTAAGGCCCGTATCCACTCCTCGGTCTCTCTGCCCGCGGTGCCGTTTCCTATGGCAATGGCTTCAATTTTTTCGGTTTGAACCAAACGCCGTATGCTATCACTCGCTGCCGAAACCTGCCGCTGTGGCTCATGCGGATACACCACCATATCATGCAAAAGCACGCCCTCTTCATTTAAACAAACCACCTTACAACCCGATCTAAATCCGGGGTCAATGGCCAAGATGCGTTTAGAACCCAAAGGTGCAGATAACAACAACTGCTTCACATTCTCTGCAAACACATTAATAGCTTCTTCATCTGCACGCTGCTTATAAATTTTACGCACTTCATTCTCTATTGAAGGTGCAAGCAAGCGCTTATAAGCATCCTTTACAGCCAATTCAATCTGCACACCACTGTTGGTTTTGCGGTGCACAAAATTACGAGTTATATCTGCTAATACACGTTCCTCATCTGGCTCTAAAGACAAGCGAATAAAGCCTTCCTCTTCGCCCCTAAACAAGGCCAACAAGCGGTGCGAAGGACAACGTATAATGGGTTCGTTATAGGCAAAATAATCTCTATACTTTGCCCCTTCCACTTCTTTTCCCTTCACCATTTTGGCACTCATAACGCCATGCTTTTCAAAACTATTTCTAAGGTATAACCTCACGCCAGCATCTTCACTTATCCACTCTGCTATAATGTCGCGCGCGCCTTGCAAAGCATCTTCCACAGAAGTTACCTCACCCTTTACAAAAGGCGCCGATTTGCGTTCAATAGGTTCATAAGTCTCTAACATTAACCACTTGGCAAGTGGCTCCAAACCTCGTTCTCTAGCCACACTCGCCTTGGTTTTTCTTTTTGGTTTATAAGGCAAATACAAATCTTCTAAAACAGATTCCGACCAACAATTCTCAATTTTAAGTCGCAAGTCGGCACTCAATTTCCCTTGCGAATCGATGCTGCTTAAAATGGCAGCTTTGCGTTTTTCTAAGGATTCCAATTCAATGGCACCGGTGCGAATGGCTTCAATGGCAACTTCGTCTAATCCGCCAGTAGCTTCTTTGCGGTAGCGGGCAATAAACGGGGTGGTGCAAGCTTCAGATTGAAGTTTGATTGTTACTTGAACTTGTTGCAGGCCAAGCTGAAGTTGTTTGGCCAGTATTAAAATAGATTCTTGTGATAGCATGAGCACGCAAGTATATACAATTTTGATTGCTCAAAAAATCTAAAGCAGTCGCATGCGCTTTGGTTCAGACCGAAAGAATTTTTGGCAAACATTTTGACAAAGAATTTTGTTATCTTAGCATAATATTTAACTGCTATGGAAAATAAATTAGCACGCAGAAGTTTCTTAACTCGTTTATCGCTAGCGCTTGGAGTAGCCGTAACCACGCCTATCGACAGCTTTTCTAACAGCATAAAAGAAGTTTTACAACCCAATCAAAAACGCATGAATCCAGTTAAAGAAATAAAGCCACTTGGCTTTCAATGGGAGACCGCCGATCCCTTTTTATTTTGTGTACACCACGAAGATGCTTTTCCAAAAGGCAATGAGGTAATGGCACCAACAAGCTCTATGCAAGGCAGGCACATGGGCGATGATTTTATCATAAAAGATGGTTTTAGAATGTATCATGGAAAAACTGTTCCCGGCTTTCCTGGTCACCCACACAGGGGTTTCGAAACCATTACGGTGGTGCGCAAAGGCGTGGTAGATCATGCAGATTCTATGGGCGCTTCGGGGCGTTATGGCGATGGCGATGTGCAATGGATGACGGCCGGAAAAGGGGTTCAACATTCCGAAATGTTTCCTTTGATACACCAAGAAAAAGACAATCCCATGGAGCTTTTTCAAATCTGGCTGAACCTACCCAAAGTCAATAAAATGGTGGAGCCGCATTTTAAAATGTTGTGGCGCGAAGCAATTAAAGAGCATGTGCATACAGATGCAAACGGAAAGAAAACATCGGTAGAAGTAATTGCTGGCAAGCTGGGAAAAATTGTGGCACCTGCGCCGCCGCCTAATTCTTGGGCTGCCAACGAAAAGAATGAGGTTGCGGTTTGGAACATGAAAATGGAGCCGGGCGCAACTTTTACATTACCCAAAGCAAGCGCAGGCATAAACCGCACTTTGTATTTTTATGAAGGAGATGTGTTGCAAGTGGCAGAAAAAACAGTGAAACTTTACCATGCCATTGTGGTAGAAGCTGAGGTAGATTTGGCATTAAAAGTAGGCGATAAAAAAGCCAGTATTTTGGTCTTACAAGGCAAGCCAATTGGTGAGCCTGTGATACAATATGGACCCTTTGTAATGAACACCAAAGAAGAGATAAATAAGGCCTTTGATGATTACCACCAAACACAGTTTGGCGGGTGGCCTTGGCCTAAATACGACCAAGTACATGCCCGCAATAAGGGTCGTTTTGCCAAACATTCCGATGGCAAGCTCGAAGAAAAAGTTGGCTAGTGGGCAAAAAACGTGTTCATTATCCTTAAAAGTTTACACTAAGTGCCGTTTGCGCCTATTTCAAAAGCAAATAAAGACCTTTTGGTTGACTCTTGCGCATTGTAATTGGCTTGAACCAACCAATAACTTATCGCTGACTTTACAATTTGATAAGCGTTAAATAACATTTATATCCCTTTAAGATAGGGCTCTAAGAAGCTTCTTAATTTCCCAAATGCGGAAAATTAAGAAGTTTTTTTTGTTGGTACTTATCCACAAGGCGCTAAGGTCAATTGCAGGTAAACGGGCCGCAAAGCTTCTGTCTTAGCCTCACTCCTATTAACTTTACGCCCTTGAAATTCAACATTGAATAGTAACCATGAACAATTATACGGATATGGAATATCGAATTTTCAGACAAATTAAGCTTACAAAAATTGCAGGCCTTTTGTTGCTGCTACTGGCCTTCATTTGTCCTGCTTTGCAAACACAAGCCAAAAACTTGAGTGCACCGCCGCCAACTCCTTTAACGGTAAATCCCGATACAGGGTATGTGAACGGCTATAATGGCGCAGCATCCTTGCTAAACATCTATGCCAACGATTCTTTTAACAATGCAACACTTGTACCAGCAGATGTCATATTAAGTTATACCTCGCCAAGTCCAAAAATTTCTATCAATGCAAGCACAGGCATTGTTACAGTGGCTACCTATTTGGCCGCTGGAACTTATACCATACCTTATACTTTAACGGATGCTTTGGATGCGCTTAATTTTGCAAGTGCCAATTTAATTGTAGTAGTTTCTGCACCTCCTATTTTTGCTAACCACGACCAAGTTTGGGTTAATGGTTATAATGGAAATTTAAATGCCATTACCGTAAATACAAACGACAGCATAAACAATGGCTTAGCACCACGCTCTGCCATTGCGTTTACTTTGCTTAGTTCGCCAACAGAACCCAATGTAATTATGAATACATTAAATGGCAGGGTATCTATATTTCCTATGACTCCAGCGGGCGTATATTACTTTGTTTACCGCATTTGCGACACCCTCAATCCAGCTAATTGTGATACGGCATTGGTGACGGTGAATGTAATGGCTCCACCTATTTTTGCCAATTCAAATACCCTTAATGTAAACGGATTTAATGGGGGAAACAACTTATTAAATGTTTGGAGCAATGATCAAATAAATGGTGCAGCAGTTAACAGTACCAATGTAATAACAAGCTTGGTTACTCCATCTGCTAATTCAGCTATTACTTTGAATACAAGCACGGGTATGATTAGTGTTGCACCCGCACAAGTAGCAGGGAATTATACCTTGGTTTATAGCATTTGCGATAGCATGAACACCACAAGTTGCGATACCGCTATTGTTTATATTAACCTCACACCTCCGCCTATTGATGCCAAAAACGACACGGCTTATGTGGATGGATATGCAGCAACAGCCAATGTCATAAATGTACTAAGCAACGACTTGTTAAACAATGCCAGCATTGCCATAAATGCTGTTTCGGTTAAATGGCATGTAGCCTCTAATCACCCCAATATTACCTTAGATACTTTAACAGGGAATATACAGGTTAGTCCCAGAATTGCGGTTGGAACCTATTCTTTACAATACAGAATTATAGATACTGCCAATATGGGCAGCTCAGATACAGCCACAGCATTTGTGGTGGTAAGGGCTCCAAATGTTTATGCCAATCCAGAATATGCCTACGTAAATGGATACGATGGCAACCCTGCTTTGGTTCAGGTCTTGGCCAACGATAGCATCAATAATATTGCCTTATCCATTGGCGATGTAAAATTAAGCGTATTGGCTCAATCGACTCATCCTGGAGTTTGGCTCAACGATACCACTGGCTTTATTAAAGTAATGCCAATGGTGCCAGCAGGCAAGTATATAATTAGCTACAAAATATGCGATACGCTTAATATGAGCAATTGCGATTCGGCAAGCGATACCATTGAAGTAATGGCACCCATTATTGAGGCAGTGCAAGACACCTTTATTCACAATGGGTATGATGCCAGTCTTAACATTGGAAATGTATTAAGCAACGATAGCATAAACGGCATGGCGGTAATGGCAGGAGGCGTAAGGTTGCTTACCTTAATGCCAAGCAGTGCAGCCGGAATTAGGCTAAATGACACCACAGGCATTATAAGCTTTGCACCACGCATTGCGGCAGGATATTATAGCATTAAATATCAAATAACCGACACTTTAAATGCGGGTAATATTGATTCTACATTCGCCATTATTAAAGTAATTGCGCCAACTATTTTTGCTGAAAACGATACGGCTTATGTAGTGGGCGAAACAGGTAGTAAGGGCGTATATCAAGTATTGCAAAACGACCGCATCAATGGCGATTCGGCCAAGACATCCAATACACATGTAAAATTGGTTATTGGTTCAGGCAATCCAAAAATTAAACTGGATACCTTAACTGGATTTTTAAAAGTAGATTCATTAACACGTGCAGGTTTGTATCACATCACTTACCGCATTATTGACACCTTAAATGCAACCAATGCAGATACCGGAATCTTGGCAATTTATGTTTCTGCAACACCCGTAATTGCGAGCAACGATAGCCTAACTGTAAATGGGTATAATGGCAATTTAAATTTAGGCAATGTGCTTGCCAATGATAGCATAAATGGGCTTATTGTATCGCCCAGCAGGGTAGTTATTAGCTTGGTTCAAAACTTCCCGAATGGCGATTTGGTGCTCAATACTTTTAATGGAAGAATCTCTGTTTTCCCTGGCACACAAGCTGGATTATACAGCATGACATACCGCATTTGCGACACCTTAAATACAGGCGTTTGCGATACTGCCATGGTGCAAGTCTTGGTAACACCACCCCCTATTTTTGCGCATGTTGATCATGCTTTTGTTAATGGGTTTACCGGAAATAGCAATGCCATAAATGTTTTTGGCAACGACAGTGTAAATGGATTACCAACAAATGCTTTGGGTGTTATAACTACCTTGGTAAGCGCGGCAAGTATTCCAGATATTAGTTTTGATACAGCCACTGGCATTATAAGTGTTGCGCCAAATTTAGCAGCAGCAGAATACTCCTTAGTTTACCGCATTTGTGATACCCTGAACCAAAGCAATTGCGATACGGCCATTGTGTTTATTCATATAATGGCACCACCCATTGTGGCCACCAATGATACAATTTATGCAGATGGCTATTCCTCTCTTGGAATCATAGGCAATGTATTAAACAACGATAGTTTAAACAACGATACCATTGGGGTAAATGCAGTAATGGTTAAATTATATTCGGCTTCAAGCCATGCTGGAATTAGCCTCGATACGTTAACGGGCGATATTCATTTTTTACCACGCATTGCGGCAGGTACCTATACCTTGCAATACAGCATTATTGATACAGTAAACTTGTTTAGCTTCGATACGGGTTATGTGGTGGTGGTGGTAGATTCGCCCAATGTATATGCCAACCCAGAATATGTTTATGTAAATGGATACAACGGCGATACTGCCTTGGTGCAAGTTCTGGCTAATGATAGCATCAACAACTTTTCATTGGCCATTGGCGATGTAAAGTTAACCGTATTATCTCAGTCTTCTCACCCGGGAGTTTGGTTAAATGATACCACAGGTTACATTGTGGTTGCCCCATTGGTGCCGGTAGGATTATATGTAATAAACTACAAAATATGCGATACCCTCAATGTGTATAATTGCGATACCACAAGTGATACCATTGAAGTTAGAGCTCCCTTTATTTTAGCAGTTGCCGATACCTTTATGCAAAATGGTTACGATACCAATTTTGCGATAGGCAATGTATTGAGCAACGATAGCTTAAACTATAAGCCGCTTTCTATGGGCAGTGTAAGCATTACCCTGATTACGCCTGCTTCAAATGCCGCTATTCGTTTAGATACCGCTACCGGATTAATATCATTGATTCCGCGTGTTTCGGCGGGGTATTATAGCATTCAATATCAAATTTCTGATACCCTGAACCCAACAAATGTGGATACCAATTTTGCGGTTATTCAGGTAATGCCGCCATCCATAATTGCTATAAATGATACCGCAGATGTGATTGGAGAAGTTGGCTCAATGGGCGTATACAATGTATTGCCAAACGACCTTATCAATGGCGATTCGGTAACGAGTAGCAATATTTTGTTGAAATTGGTGATTGGTTCAGGCCAAAATAAAATTAGACTTGATACCCTAACAGGATTGTTGCAAGTAGACTCGTTAACTCCTGCAGGTATCTACCATATTTGGTATAGAATTATTGATACCCTAAACGCAGGTAATGCAGATACTGCTATCTTAACAATTTTTGTTTCTCCAACGCCACTTTTTGCGAACGGCGACAGTGCTAAGGTGAATGGATATATTGGAAACTTAAATTTATTAAATGTTTTGGCGAATGATAGCATTTTAGGAGATGTTGTAAAGCCGGGCAGGGTTAATATTAGCATTGTTCAGAACTCGGGAACAAGCGGCGTGGTATTGAATACCTTTAACGGACAAATCTCTGTATTTCCAAATACGCCATTAGGTATTTACAAAATGATATATCGCATCTGCGACACATTAAATCCGAGTAGTTGCGATACGGCCTACGCCACCATTTATGTGCATGGATATCCATTAGTTGCTAAGAACGACAGCGTAATGGTAAATGGATATGGCGGTTTAATCAATGCCCTCAATGTAATTGATAACGATAGTTTAAATGGAGCACCTTTGCTAAACACCCAAGTAAGGTATAAGGAATTGGTGAGTGCAGGCAGTGGCATTAGCTTAGATACCCTAACCGGATTTGTAAGTGTGGCAGCAAAAACCAATGCCGGTATGTATACTTTGTTCTATCAAGTAACTGATACGCTAGACATGAACAATACCGACAGTGCTTATGTGGTGATAGCTGTTTTTGCTGTTGGTCCCATTGCAATAAATGATGAGGTTGCAACGCCATTTGGATTGCCAATTGTGGTAACACCATTATCTAACGATTTGGATGTTGACAACAACATAAATATAGCAACCATGAAGATTATTAGCATGCCAATAAATGGAACAGCGGTGGCAGATACCATTTTGAGCACCATCACTTATACGCCTAATGCCAATTGGGTTGGATATGATACCTTATATTATTCAATTTGCGACTCGGGCATGGTGCCAGTTTTATGCGATACGGCTTATATTGTTGTTAGCACACAAGACTCCTTAAACTTAGTCTTTAAAATGACCACTGACGTAAGATGTTTTGGAGACAGCGATGGTATGGCAAACATCATTTTGGCAGGCGGATTAGAGCCTTATAACATTACCTGGAATACAACGCCGGTTCAGACCGGACAATCAGCTTCAAATTTAAAAGCAGGAAATTATGTGGCCATGGTAATAGACTTTTTAAATGACACCCTATTGGTTGATGTTACAATTAACAGTCCCACTTTAATAAGTGCAACAGCTAAACTTACCAATCCTACTTGCAATGGCAAATCGAATGGCAGCATAGAATTATTTGTGAGTGGTGGAACGGCGCCTTACTATTATTTCTGGAACAATGGTTCTGTATTTAACCCAGTAAACAATGTTCAGGCAGGCAATTACAGCGTGGTTGTTACAGACACCAATGGATGTAAAATAAACAGAAATTACATTTTAACAGAGTCTGATCCAATGCAACTATCGGTGGTAAAAATTGTGGATGCAGTTTGTAAAACAACATTCGATGGCAGCATTACTTTAAATTTAACGGGGGGCACAGCACCTTATAAATACCTGTGGAGCAATGGCGCAAGCACCCTAAATTTGGCAAACAGATTGCATGGCGAATATACCTTAGTAGTTACCGATACTTTTAATTGCAGCACAAGTGGTAAATACACCATTTATTATCAGAAAGAAAACTGCGAACAAGATGTGTTTGTACCGCAAGGCTTTTCACCAGATGGCGATGGCATAAATGATGCCTATACCATTGATGGCATTGAGAAGTTTCCGAATAACCATTTGCGCATTTATAACCGTTGGGGCGCAATGGTGTTTGAGGAAGTGGGTTATAAGAATACTTGGAAAGGAACCGCAGAAACGGGCATTGGCAGTGGTACTGGAGAAACATTGCCTACAGGAACCTATTTCTATGTATTGGAATTAGAACCTGGAAAACCTGTAATTTCTGGCTATTTATACATTAGTAAATAAAATTGGAGACCAAAAAAATGAAACGAATAATTATCTGTTTTAGTTTTATGTTGGGGGCCTTCCAACTATTTGCGCAACAAGATCCAATGTTTGGGCAGTACATCTTTAACAATGCCATTATTAATCCGGCGCAAGCTGGGGTTAACAAAGAAAATCAAGTTGGCATATTAACAAGGCACCAATGGTTGGGAATGGATGGCGCTCCTACCACCAACTCAATTTTTATCAATACCAATTTACCAAAGAACCTCGGTTTTGCAGGTGGTATCTATTCAGATAAAATTGGGCCTGTTAAAGACCTCACCTTCCAGGCAGATTTGGCCACGCATGTGCAGCTAAACAACGATTGGAACTTATCGGGTGGTGTGCGTGCAATGGCGTCTAATTTGAGCATCGATTTAAGTACTTTGCAAACGAGTCAAATTAACGATCCAAATTTCAATACCAATTACCGCTCGGGCATGTACATGAATTTAGGTGCAGGTATATTGGCATATTCAGACAAGGTATTTATTGGGGCTTCCTTACCTAGGTTATTTGGCAGGGATGTGAAAGCCAACAACACCGTTATTACAAGATACCAAGACCATTTTTACTTATATGGTGGGGCTAACTTAAAGGTAAATGAAGACTTCACTTTTACACCCAGTTTATTGTTTAAGAAAGTAACCAATGCACCCTTGCAATACGATGTTAATTTGGTTTTTGATTATAAAGACATCCTTGATGTGGGACCCATGTTTAGGGCAAACGACGCCATTGGCTTCTTAGCGGGATACAAGGTTACCTCACAAATTTATGTAGGTTATATGTATGAATATCCATTGAATGATTTGCATTTGGCCTCTATGCAAACCCATGAATTAAGCATACGCATGCTATGGGAAAGCAAACAGAAAAGTCGTGTTAAATCACCTAGATATTTCTTATAAAATGAACTTTTATCTATCAATGTCAACCGATATAAAAGAATAGTGGAATGAAAAAGATTACGTTTAAAAAATATCTCCTCTTTGGCAGCTTGTTTAGCCTCATGATGATGGGCTTTTACACTGCCCAAGCGCAGGTTGATAAGGCCATTAAGTACGCTTGGTATTTCGATTATGAGCGAGCCGAAGAATATTTACTGAATCCGGAAAATGAACTCAACCCAGATATGGTGGTTCAGCTGGCAGAAGCATTGTATGCACAAGGCAAATACGCTCAGGCTTTGTATTATTATAAAATTGCCGATGGCAAGGATGCCATAAAGACCCAACAGGTTCGCCGCAACTACGTGCACTCATCAACCATGATGCGCGAGAAATCGCCCTTCCATAAAAAAACAAACTACTTTAAGAGCAATTACTTTCTCTATACCAACATCGACACCTTTGCAGGAAATTCTGCCAATGAAGATTTTGCCGCATTTTACTGGAACAACATGCTATTTGTTACCACATCGAGGCAAACCAATAGCAATGAAAAAGCCTTCCAATATGTTTTAACAAAAATGCCCTTCTTAGATGTATATCCTTTTACAGAAAAGGGCGTGCGTTTGCCTTACCCAGCTTATTTGCCTAAGTCAATAAATACAGCGGTACACGACGGGCCAATTGCCATTTCTAAAGATACAAGTCTTATTGTGCTGAGCCGAAATTATTCAAAAGCAAACGAGGCAGGCGTACAAAATCTATACTTAAGTTACTTTATGCGCAATGGCATGGGAAATTGGGCCAAAGCCAAAAAAATGGCCTTTTGTAATGCCAGCCACTCATACCAACATCCGTTTTATAATGAAGCAGAAAAGGCCGTATATTTTTCTTCTGATATGCCGGGTGGTAAAGGCGGATACGATTTATATAAAACAAAATGGAATGGTACCCAATGGACCAACCCAATTAATCTTGGCGACGAAATTAATACCGAGTATGATGAGGTATTCCCAAGTTTTACACCAGAGAACGAATTACTCTATTCTACCAACCACATTGAAACTACAGGAGGCCTAGATATTGTGCTTTTTAGCAATGGTACTAGGTATTTATTAAACGAGCCATTCAATACCATTTACGATGATTTTGGCGTAAGTTTTAAATCTAAAAATGAAGGATATTTCTCTTCTAATAGGTTCTCCAATAAGTTCGATGACAATATTTACCACTTTACCTTAAGCGAACCCATTAAACAATCTTTGCTCACAAAAGCTTTCGATAAAGAAACAGGGACAGAATTAGACAATATCAGAATTAACTATTCTAATCTTTCGGGCACATTTAAAAGCGAAATCTACACACGTGCTGGTCGCGAAAATGTGTTGATTTTCGACACTATGGACACCCGTGTTCCAATGAATTTTATGGCTACCAAAGAAGGCTTTATGCCTGTGATGGAAACCAATAATGAGTACAATTTAAAGGATGGCAAATTGTACAAAGAATTTTACCTAACCATTAAGCCAATTTCGGCTGGCGACGATCAATTTATTATAGAGGATAACCAACAAACCACCAAATTAAGTGGCCTTTTTGGCAACGACCAATTGCGCGGTAATACCATTAAACCGGGTGAGGTAACCTTAATATTATTTAGCAATCCCATTGGAGAAAAAATGTCGGTATATGCAAACGATGGCCAAATAAAATTAGATGATGGCATTAACCCAGGTACCTATACTTTCGATTACGTAATTAGCAACAAAGCCAATCCACTAGAGGCAGATACTGCCACTGTAACCATTATTGTAAGAGGATACTACAACGGCAAAGATTTAAAGACAAGTACCCTGAACCAATACGCCTACGAAGCACCTGTAACAGATGGATTGTCTATACAAAATGATACAGGCTATGTTACGGTGAATGGTGATTACGTAATGAATGTAAGGGCCAACGATCGCTACAATGGCAAAAAAGCATCCTTTAAAAATACTGCTATTAGTAATGTTGAATCGAGTCACCCAGGCGTTACCCTCAATAGCAAAACTGGCGCCATTAACATCAACAAAAATGTGCCCGCAGGAACGTATAACGTTAAATACGATTTACACCCAAGACTCAGAAAAAGCGAAACACAATCGGCCACCGCAGTGGTGGTAGTTAGAAACATAAGTCAAGTACCAGGACGAGGAATAAAAGGCAATGCAGCCGCAAGTTTTACAGACAATTCGGTTGTATATTTTAACAACGACGAACCCAAAACTTACCAACTATACCGCCCGGCATACAATTACCAAAATTCATTCGAAAACTACCTAAAGAAAATGGATGAATTTTACGACCGTTCCATCGATTCAAAAGTAAGCTTAGATACCTTCTTTACCAGCCACGTGGTAGCAGGTTATAAAGATGTAAACGAGGTATTATACTTTATCCAAAGGAAGCTAAATCAAGGGGTTCAAGTTGAAGTTTCGGTATCTGCTTATTGCAGTCCAATTGCCTCAACAGCATACAACGAAAAACTATCGAGCAGAAGGCTTGTGGCAGTTACCCGTTTCTTTAAAAAGTGGAACGATGGTGCATTAAACGATGCCATAGAAACCAATAGAATCAACTTCTGGGAGCATTCTGTAGGTGAGTTAGAAGCACCAAAAGACGTAAACGAAGATTACGATAAATTAAACGAATCGGTGTTTGGCATCAAAGCTTCTCGCGAGAGAAGGGTAACCATTACCGTAAAAATTATTAACTAAAATTAAAGGCTATCCATCTCGGAGCTGTCTCCATTAATGGCATCCATTTGTGCCATAATGGAGGCCTCAAGTGAGTCCATCGCTTTTTGGTCGGCATTGAGCTGACTTTCTACAGCAGTTTCTTCGGTTTGATCCAATTTTGGCTCGCTGTTACAAGCAGCCAATGCGACCACGATACTGAATAAGGCTATCCACTTTTTCATATCCACTTAATTTATTAGATTCTGCTAAACTAGTATAATTTATCTAACGTAAAACGAAATTCTGTCCTAAGTAAACTTTTCGCACCATTTCATCATCGGCCAACTCTTGCGCGGTGCCATCTTTTAAGATTTTCCCTTCAAACAAAAGATACGCCCTATCTACAATCGATAGCGTTTCATGCACGTTGTGGTCTGTAATTAAAATACCAATATTCTTGTGCTTTAATTTGGCCACAATATGCTGTATATCCTCTACGGCAATGGGGTCTATGCCGGCAAAAGGCTCGTCGAGCAGGATAAACTTGGGGTTCACAGCCAAGGCACGCGCAATTTCTGTTCGGCGGCGCTCGCCACCACTTAGAACATTTCCCATGCTGCTGCGCACTCGGTTCAGACCAAATTCTTCTAGCAATGTTTCTAATTTCTCTTCTTGTTCTTGCTTGCTCAATTTTGTCATTTGAAGCACCGCCAGAATATTGTCTTCCACACTTAAGGTTCTAAAAATAGAAGCCTCTTGTGCCAAGTAACCCAAGCCTTTTTGCGCACGTTTGTACATGGGCAAATTGGTAATCTTTTCATTGTCGAGGTAAACTTCTCCTTCATCGGGTTTAATAAGGCCTACCGTCATATAAAAAGTGGTGGTTTTACCCGCACCATTAGGCCCAAGCAGGCCAACGCATTCACCTTGGTGAACCTCAATGGATACCTTATCTACCACGGTGCGCTTTTTATAGCGCTTTATCAGATTTTCACTTCTTAAAATCATAGCTATTTTTAGTACGCGCGACCAGTTTTACCTTCCATAAAATTGATGAACGCTTTGTTAACTACCATATTGCCACCTGGCGTTGGATAATTTCCGGTGAAATACCAATCGCCGGTGTGGTTAGGACAAGCGATGTGGAGGTTTTCGATGCTTTGATAAATTACTTCTACCTCTGCATTTATATCGTCTGGCGTAACAATTTCGGCAATGCGTTTGCTAATTTCATCGGCTGTAAATTGGCCATAAAGGTCTTTTACATAATTGACCATTTCTTCCTTGGGTAAACTTTCCTGCGCCTTACATTTTTCGTAAATCGAATTTATAAGATAGTCTTTTTTATTACTTTTAAGCAAAGAAATCATGGCTTGAAAGGCAACAAAATCGTTCATCTTACTCATGTCGATGCCATAACAATCTGGGTACCTAATTTGCGGCGAAGAAGAAACAATGATAATTTTCTTTGGATGCAAGCGGTCTAAAATCCTTAAGATACTTGTTCGAAGGGTGGTGCCACGCACAATAGAATCGTCCATTACCACCAAGGTATCTTTGTTGTTTTTAATTAACCCGTAGGTAACATCGTACACGTGAGCCACCATGTCTTCGCGGTGGGCATCGTCTGTAATAAAGGTGCGCAGTTTGGCATCCTTTACAGCTACTCTTTCTCTTCTAATACTTAAGTCTAAAATCTCCTTTAACTTAACCGGATTTCCAATTACGCCGGGCTTTTGAATTTCATCAATCTTCCAATTATTAAGCAAGCTAGTTACCCCTTCGCACATGCCGTAGAATGCCACCGCAGCGGTATTTGGAATATAAGAAAAAACGGTATTGGTAAAATCATATTTAAGCGATTTCACGATTTTGTTCGACAATAATTGACCAAGCATTTTACGTTCTTGATAGATTTCTTTGTCGTTGCCCCTAGAGAAATAAATACGCTCAAAAGAGCAAGATTTTCTTTCGCCGGCTGGGTTAATGTTTACCTCAGAAATATCGCCATTTTTCTTGATAATCATGGCATTTCCAAGTCCCAATTCTTTCACTTCGTGGTGAGCAATATTAAAGCCCGTCATGATGGCTGGCTTTTCACTCGTAATCACCACTACTTCATCATTTTTATAATAGAATACCGGCCTAATTCCGTTGGGATCTCTTACTACAAATGCATCGCCATGACCCAACATTCCGGCCATTACGTAGCCGCCATCGGCATCACGCAAAGAGCGTTTTAAGATGGTTTCCACATTTACGTGTTGCGACATTACGCCAGAGATTTCTTGGTTAGAATGGCCTTCCAATTTAAAACGAGTAAAGTTTCTTTGCACCTCTTCATCCAAAAAATGGCCCATTTTTTCGAGCATGGTTACCGTATCGGCTTTTTCGCGTGGGTGCTGACCCAATTCTATTAACAGGGAGAATAATTCATCTACATTGGTGAGGTTAAAGTTACCCGCCAACAAGAGGTTGCGGCTCATCCAATTGTTCTCGCGAATAAAAGGGTGACAAAGGTCTTTGCTATTGCCGCCATGGGTGCCATACCTAAGGTGACCTAAGTATAACTCGCCCACAAAAGGCGCGTGTTTCTTGAGGTGATCCCATTGTTTTACCTCTTCTTTAGAGCCCGAGCGGGTAATTTTGGCATTTACCCTATCGAAAATTTCGGCGATGGCATTGCTGCCGTTTGCCCGCTGCCTAAAAATATATTGTTCGCCTGGTTCTGGATCAAATTTGATAACGCCTAAGCCGGCACCATCTTGCCCACGATTATGTTGTTTCTCCATGAGGAGATACAATTTTTTTAATCCGTACAATGCTGAGCCATACTTTTCTTCGTAGAAACTAAGTGGCTTTAGGAGGCGAATCATTGCAATTCCGCACTCGTGTTTTATTGGATCACTCATAAATAAAATGAGCGGCAAAGATAAGGAAATATATTTACCAGAATGATTATACCGAAAACACAAGATTTATAGTCCCACTTCGATAAACAACCCATCGTACTCTTATCAAAAAAGGCTTGCCATAATCCGCTATAGCATAAGTTATTGTAAAAGGCTACTTTCCCCAGAGGCTTTTAACGAAAACGTGCTTTGGGTTATTGTAAAAGGCTACTTTCCCCAGAGGCTTTTAACGCAAACGTGCTTTGGGTTATTGTAAAAGACTACTTTCCCCAGAGGCTTTTAACGCAAACGTGCTTTGGGTTATTGTAAAAGACTACTTTCCCCAGAGGCTTTTAACGCAAACGTGCTTTGGTTAGAACCGAAACTAGTTTTTTTCTAAGAAAATGGTTCTGGTTGGGTAGGCAAAATCGCAGCTATGGCTTTTCACAATTTCCATGATTTTAATGTTGATTTTCTCTTTTATGGCAATCATTGTCTCATAATCGTTAGAATCTACATAATACGAAACGAATAAATTGAGGGAGCTGCTATCAAAATCGGTAAATCGAACCGTCATTTCTGCTGTGGTTATGGGGTTCTCGGCCAAAATTGCCCCTTTAATATCTTCTATAATACCTAAAATGCTTTGAGGGTCGCTTTGGTAGGTGAGACCCAGAAAAAACTTCACACGCCTTTGGGAGCTCTGGGTAATGTTATTGAGATTAGAATCGATGATTTTCTTATTGGGAACAATGAGCAGCGTGCGGTCCAGGGTTCTGATACGCGTGGTGCGGAAGCCAATTTTCTCTACTGTACCTTTAATATCGCCCAGATCTATGAGTTCGCCTACTTGAAAAGGCTTATCTAAATAAATAATGAACGAACCAATTAAGTTGGCCAAGGTATCTTGAGCGGCAAATGCAATGGCCAAACCACCAATACCTAATCCGGTAATGAGAGCTGTAATATCTACCTCAAAAGCCTTGCTAAGTAAAACAAAAAGGGCACCAATGTATATGAGTACTTTGGTAAGTTCCTTTAAAAAGGTGGCCAAATCGCGGCTAACTGTTGCATTCTCAGAATTGTGATAAACAAATTCCATAAAATCGGCTGAGCGCAAGAAAAGCATGGTAATAGACCAAATAAAAGCAATCAAAAACAAAGCATGTAGTAACCACCTTAATCCAAACTCACTTGCTTTGGCCATTTCCCACTCTATTGGAAAAGTGAGCACATTACAAGCAAAATAGATAGCCAGCAAGTTAATAATGTTTATAAAAGGCTTATTAAAAAGCTTGCTAAACTCATCATAAAATTGGGCGTTCGATACCTTTTTAAAAACGCGAAAACTAAGCTTTGCAGCAAACTTTGCCATGAGTTGGTTCAGCAAAAGTGAGAGCAACAAAACCCCCACACTTAATAACCATTTGCTAATAGGATTCCCTAAAAATAACTCATGTAAAATTGCTTTATCCATTCGTACATCTTAAAATAAATTCATAACCAAGTGCAAATTTAACAATTACAATGGTATTAAACGACTTTAATGTGGGTTCAGCCAATATTGCCCCCTTAAAAATATTGAAAGACAAGCAATAAAAAAGGGCTGCTTCAAAATATGAAACAGCCCTCTTTTTATAAAAATTAGTCCTTACTCTTTAACCATCTTAAATAACTTCGATTGGTTTTGGCCGCTTATTTTAACAAAATAAATGCCTGAACCAATTGATTGTGGGAAAGAAATTTTTGCTACACCATCGCTTTCAAGATTAGTGTTATAAACCATTTTTCCATTAATATCCATTACCTCAACATTAATATTGCCGGCAATATGATGAACCATAAAATTAGACTTAAATGGATTTGGTCCAACACTTACAATACTTTCATCTGTAACCTTGCGAATGGCAATGACTTTGCTATACGTAAAACTGCCATCTTTATCAATCATTTTTAATCTATAGTAGGCCACAGAAATTGTGTTTAAAGCATTTCTATCTTGAAACAAATAATTTTTAAGCACATTGGAATTACCTGCTGAAGCAATTTCGCCAACAGCCGTAAATTTACCCAATTCGTAAGCACGTTCTACAACAAATGAGGCACTGTTTTTTTCCATTGTTGTTTGCCACAATAAAATTGCATCTACTTCAGATAAATAACCACCAAAGTCGGTTAAAGCAACAGGCAATGGAGCATTGTTATCGGTACCTGTAAAAACTGAATAAGTACCTAAAAAACTAGTTCTTATAAAATTCCTAATAGAATCTACCGTGCTGCCAGATCCAGAGAATGTATTCCAAGAAGTACCTGGTGAATTCTGCGCTAAACGGCTATCTGTCTCTGAAGGTACAGTACCAATCCAAACATCTTTGTAAAAATAGTCGAGGTCGAAGGTATAACTGCCAATTGGCGCAATCATGTTAATATAAGTATTAAAACGGGCATCGGAGGCAGATGAAGAAGGTGGCACGGTTCCAGTATACTGCCTAATAAACAAGCTCGATGGAACCGTTGCAGATATATCATGCGTTACTTTACAAACTGTGTCTGTACCAAATAAAAATGCTTGCGTTCCACCAGCAACTGGCAAGGCAGGAACCGCAACACAGAATGGTGGCATAACTGCTGGTGTTACCTCGTAGGCCCCAATATCAAAAACGCCAGTCTGTATAGAAGTAGGACGAGGATTGCCGTTGAAATCTACAGTTACCTCAGAAACAAAATCTCCTCTTCCATTAACAGACCATACTGCCGTATCATTTGGATTTGGAACCAAATTAGTTGCACTAAAGTAGCCAGGACGATACTGTATAGAATTTTGCTCATCACCAAAGTTGACAGACTTAAAAGCTTGTAGGCCCGTATATGTAGCTGCTACAATACCCCTTTGAACAAAATTAGCCGTACCATTGGTAAAGATTAAATTAAAATCACTCGATCCAAATAATGGATTGTAATGATATAAAACACCGCCTGTTGTGGCATTTACAAACACATTATTTCGTATTTTGTTGGTATTAGAATAAGCGGCATTGTAATAAAAATATCCAGCATAACCCGTTGTTGTAGACGTTGTATTAACCACCACCGTGTTGTTTGATACCAACATATAGCTAGAATAACTTTCTCTCAATCCATAGTTTGCCGTGGTTGAACCCGAACCCATTCTAATAACATTGTTTGTAATAACACCATATTTTAATGGCGTACCATCGCAATAATAAGTGGCCATACCATGCCCATTTGCGGTAGTGGAATAAATGTAATTTCTAGAAATTAGGAAAGCGCTATCAACATAATATGCTTGAATACCAAAATATGCCGAATAAGCCGAAGTTGTAGTGATGGTATTAGAACGAATGGTTTGGTTAGAAAGGTAATAATTATAAATACCCATGTAATATTGATTCAAGAATGTATTGCTATCTATAACATTGTTATTAGACAAAGCAATTGTGCTTGTACCCCTGAAGTATACCCCATAGGAGCCTCCGGTAAATGAACTCTTTACAAATGAAATATTGCCTATTGTATTATTAATACCATACACAATGGCCATATTGGTACTTGTTGTAGTTGTTACTGGCGCATCCATTTTACAATCTCTCACATTCACAAAACCAGTGTTTTGAGCAATGTCGAAAACATAACCAAATGAAGCATTTAATGCACGTAAACTTAACTTATTAAAATCTACATACTTTGCTCCATTCATTTTTACAATGAAATTTTCTGCAGTAGTAGAGTTGCTTCTAGAAACAATAACAGAATCTACGTGATTTGCTAAAGAAGTAAAAGTAATTCTATTAAGCTCTGAGGAGCCAACTATAGCAGGTATCGTAAGCTGCTCTGTATAAGTTCCTGTTTTAATTCTTATATTAACTATGCTATCAACACCGCGTATAGATAATTGATTCACCGCTTCGGTAATAGTAAGAAAATCAGACGGGGCTGAACCAACAATGTAATTACCTTTCATTGGAGTTGGCAATATTACTATAACCGTATCATTATTGGTATTATTATCGGCATTTGAATTTGGCGCAGACGTAAAGATTTTCATAGAATTAACTGTACCCGCTGCAATGTTTATTTGGTTCAGACCAGTAAATAGAATAGACGTAGTATCACAACTCGCCAAACTGCCAGACCATAATTGCGTAACTACCGGACTATTATTTAATTTTAAGCCAACATTGGCTGTGGTAACAGTATTTAATCCATAATTTATAAACCTAATCAAAACATCTTGCGTACCAGGCTGAATAGGTGCAGTTGGCGCCAATACTTCTAAAGCACCCAAATCATCGGTAACACTTATGGTCTCATAAGCACCAATGTCTGGAATTGAGGCGCGAATGGTATCGTTTATATCCTTGGTAATCGCACTTATTGTATCTCCGTTTAAACAACCATTAAAAGATTTCAATAAAGTGTCGGCAATAAAAGCAGGGTTTTTAATTATGGAATTTACATTGTTTCCTGCAAGGCCAATAAAGGCTTTTCCTGTTAACCAACTATTAATGAATACAAAGTTGCCCGAAGTATCTGGTCTATAAAAATTATTGTAATTAAATTCTGCCACTGAGCTAAAACTGTTTCCAGACAGGTATGCAGGTACACCCATGGTGCCAGCTTTAGAAACCACAAAGTGATTGTTACGCATGCGCGCATTAATGTTTGTGGTGAAATACAAAGCACCTGTTGTGTTGGAGTTACTAATTTGATTGTTTAAAACAGAGTTGCTATAAAAATTGGTATTGCTTGTGCTATAGACATACATTCCATAACAATTTGGCGTGCTAAAACCAACCGAAACTGCATTGTTATAAACTTCACCCCTTTTATTTGCATTGGCTTTGGCATTGTATAAGTACAAACCCATATAATTTGCATCTATTATACGGTTATTATTTACAATAAGTAAATCGCTTGAAGAACTTGTGGCATCGTGACTTTGGATTTGTAAACCATAGTTGCTAGCAGTGGTTTTACGCATCTTTATTATGTTACCCGAAACATCTAAACTGGATGTTCCATTGGTTAAAATACCTACATAGTAAGGATTAATAATGGTATTTCTTCTAATTTTTATGGCTTCGGAAGGGGCACCATATACATAGTAATAAGAATAAAAATAAGAGTATTGCCAAATTCCTGCATACCCATTTATAATGGTATTTGAATCAATTTCAATGCTATCTAAAATATAGGTATCGTAATAGTACGGACTATTATTGGCGCCAGACATAACAATTCCCATAAAGGCATCTACAGTTGAGCCAACGCCTGAAGGATGCGAAATGTCTACCACAGAATTTTTTACCTGAATATTTCTTAACCCCGTTTTGCTGATATGAATACCCCAACCAAAATTGGGATTATTTGCCCTAATGGTTAAACTATCAATGCGTATATAACTTTGCCCCACTCTTATTACGTGTCTGGCACTCGTTGTAGCGTTGTTGTTTTGTATAATACATGTATTCTTATTGGTACCAACCAAGGTAATGTTATTTGTAGCAGAAGCACCCAAAATAGTATTGTCAATTGTTACCTGGTCTAAATAGGTCCCAGGATTAACAACCAGCCTCACGGCCCCTGTAACCCCAGCCATTTGTAAGGCACTAAATGCATCACTTGGCTTAGCAAAATCTGGTGTTGATCCACCAATCTGATAAGTGCCACTTAAAGGCAAATAAAAATTGGAATTTAAGGTGTCATTGGTTCTATCAGAGTCATTTACGGTGTTTGGCAAACTGCTATAAATCCTAAAATTATTAATGGCCCCAATGGTTGGCTGCTGTGAACCAGAGAAAGAAAGTGTTATAGTATCGCAAGTGCCCAAGCTTCCCGACCAAGGCAAAACAACAGCAGCACCTCCATTTTGCGTATAGCTAAGATTAAAAGAAGTGACTGTGTTATTACCATTGTTTCTCACCAACACATTCATGTCTCTTGCCCCAGAGGTCATCGGTGGCGTAAAGTTTGTTATCTTAATAACAGCTAAATTATTGGGAATAGATGGGGTTTCATACGCACCCATTATTGGATTGGTAGCAGATCTGGTTGATCCAAAAATATCTTTAGGTACATAGACCAAAGGCAAGCCTTGAAAACAAGCATTGTTATTTAACAATAAAGTATCGTTGGCAAAACTTGGATTACCATAAATAGAATTTACATTCTGACCAGCTGCACCTTTAAAATTGCCAGAATTGTAATTGGTACCTACATAAATAAGAGATGCATTAGAGGTATCTGGCCTATAAAACAAGTTATAATTTAAAGTATCAAAAACGGTTGAAGCTGTTGCGTATAATGGTATGGCTGCTGAAGCCACCTTTTCACTACAAATATTATTCACAAAACTATTTCCCGATCCGCCAGAAATATAAGCTCCACCATAGGTATTATTGAAACCACTTATATCATGATTAATGGTATTGTTAGAAATTGCCCACTGACTGGTAGCATTTAAAAACAAACACCTGCTATAATCATATTTAATCATTCCGCCAATCATATTGTTAATGATAAAACCCTTGTTGCCGCTAAGGTTACTAGAACCTGTTATGTAAATACCATAGTATCCAAATCCATGAATGCGGTTATTGGAAATAAGGTGGCGGTTTGGGGCGGTACAAATTGAATTTAACAAATAAATACCATAATTGTATTGGTAGGATACGCGAGGAAATAACAAGTTATTATCTACTGTAATACCATTTACAAAAGTAGCATAAATTGGATACAAGGCAGCGTCTAAAATACGGCTATTCCTTATCTTTAATCCAACATGTAAATTGCTTGAAGCACCTGCTGCCAATATTCCATAATACCCCGACTCTATGGTACAACTATCTATTTCAGTACCATCTATTCTGGTACCTGATGTAGGCGCTGTGGCACTGTTATTCATTAAAAAAGCGATGTAATTTGTAGAGGTAGTTGTTGTTCCTGTTCCTGTTACCCTAATGTCGCAATTCTTAAACTTATTGTTGTTTGAATTTAATCCCATGATATGCACCACAAAAGCATAAGTAGCGCCATTTCCTATGATGGTCATATCTCTAAATGTTACATTGGTAGCTAGGTTCAGCCTTAATGTATGCCTATTGTTTAAATCTGCACTGGCAAAAGTAAAAATAGTGCTCGTTCTGCTAGCCCCACTAAATGTGATGGTATTGGTGGTAGAAGAGCCCGTAATAGCGGGTATGCTTACCTGCTCATTAAATGTGCCTGCCGACAATACAAATAATACAGGCCCACTTACGCCTACCGTTCCTGTGTTTGCAGGACCACCATCTGCCCTTACTCCTATGCTCGTTAAATAGGTTGCAGCAGAACGAATGTTCTGAAAATTAGTAGTGCTGGCAGTTGCACCTGGGTTAATGGTATAAGTACCATTGAGTTGAACAGCTTTCATTTGACCAATTGAGCCAATGAATAAAAGCAAACAAAAATTAAATAACAGTAAATTGTTCTTCATAGAAATATATTAAAGTATCGTAAATCAAATTAAAAAAATATTGAAAACCTATTTATTAATTTTTAACTAAACAAATTAATAATAAATTAATAAATGAGTTAAAAATAGATTAAAAATGCAGTTCTTTTTTGCTCATTTTTGAACGCAAAATCACCCCATGTGAAAAAGACTTAGCATCGTACTTTACTTTAATCTTTTTGCCAGATTTACAATCAAACTCTAATATCACCTTCATGGTGTTAATTGCCTTTTCGTTACTCAAGGAAGCACAAAGCTGATAAACATCGTTTTCTGTGCCACAATTTGCAAGCTCAATGGTAGACAATTCGCCTTTTTGCTCAATTAATTTATCGGCCACAAAATAATAAGGGTACAAACTAGAATAATAATTAATGCGGTAACTCGGCAAAGGCTTCCAAATTTTGCCCCCTTCTTCCCATCTAACATTTTGAAAAGTATACGCCTGCCACAACAACTTTTTCGACTTAGCATTAAATTCAAAAAAATGAGGAACAGTTCCCATGCAAATTAAATAATTGCTTTTTCCCATGGCCTGAACCGAACCCATTTGCGGAGAAAAATAATCCTTCATTAATACCTCTTTAAAATAAAAAGACTTAAGCACTTCATTGGAAGAATCTACCTCATCTCCCACCCGTAACTCACAAATACCAGAACCGGTTTCGGCATTGCCATTATTAAATATTAACAAGTTGCCTTTCGCATTAAACCTGGGCGCATGCTGCTGCTCAAAAGCCAACCCAGTTTCAATAGAATCCAAAAAATTAATTTTCTTTAACCCATATTGATATAAAATTTGATTACTGCCCATGTCAATTTTCATTACCGTATTAAAGGTCTTAAAACTAGCGTAAATCAAGTGCTTCTTTTCATCGACAGCCATGCCATTTAAATGCCCCAATCTAGTGGGATTAAACAAATCTATGCTTGGCGAAATATTATATTGACGCTTTAATTCGGGCAACAAATCAAAACGCCAAACCTCATTTCTATCTGCATCAAACTCAACTATCGTTTCACACAAAGTATTGTCTGGAACACCAATTAACCCAGCAGTTTCGTCAAAATCTGTGACCTTTCTTTTACCAGCCGCTAAGTAATTTCCATTGCTTAATTTCTCAAACTCATGGTGAAACTTATCACTTCTGCCAACAGATTCTTCGAGCTTGGTTGGCCCCACCCAAATCATTTCTCCGTTTAATTTACATTCCTTCACTTCCCCAAATCTATTATCCACCAAAGTAAGCGTACCTTCATTTGTAAGATTAATATCACGAATGGCATGATCGTATTTATAATTAAGAAAAAGCAGTGGTTTTCCCTGCATATCCAACACCAATTTTAAGCCATCCACAATGAGTATACCCTTTTCCTTTTTCTTACTGAGTTTGGTAAAAACCACTTTCTGAACCAAGGTATCTACCAACTCCGATTTACTAATATTTAAAATAAACTCTTTAGAAGTGTATAAGACATTTTTACCTTTTAAAGCCTCATAATACCAACGATAAGTTTTCCCAAAATTAAAAGGCTGACTTAACATGGTAGCTCTAAATTTTGAACTATGAATATATATTAAAGTGCATTTTTCTGCGCGAATATCGCAAGACGAAAAATAAAACTTATACCCATTGGCGCCCTGTTGTTTAGGCACCTCAAACATAATCTGTTTATAATTTATTGCCTCGCCATCTATGGGTGTTATATGCTGGCCTGAACCAATATTTTGTTGAAAAAAAAACAGGACCAAAAGCGGTAATCGGAGACAACTTTTATCAAAAAAATTCTTTACAATCATATTTACAAATCTAAATAACTTCATACAAATTTTTTAAACCCAAATTTAAGTAATGGAAAATGCTGAATTAAATATACCAAAGCTATTTGATAATTTTATTAGGGTTAATGCCGATATGCCAAATAACAGTACAATGAGATATTTGTGGAAATTGGACTTTAAAACCAAAACTTTAAAGTATTATGCCAGTACAATAGCCGCTAAGGCCAACATTATTCTATTCTATATAGTCTAATACAAGTTGCTTTTGGGTAAATAATAATTGTAATTAATTTTAAAATAAAACTTGCTTAATTTGTATGCAGTATGAAATATGATTATTTAATAATTGCAGTTATTTATATTTCAATAGCTAGCTGCAACAATTTCTCTAAAAAAAACAATGAAACCGCTAACAACCTTCAAAAAACAAATGCCCTAAATTTTGCCATTCCAGATACGCAAAATATCCCTAAAGACGCCTTTGGCCAAGCTGTAAGGTATGGTCAACAATTGCTCGTAAATACAGTTTATTATATTGGCCCAAATGGCATAAAAGGACAATACACGGCAAACAAAATGAACTGCAGCAATTGTCACCAAGATGCTGGTACCAAGCCCTTTTCTTTTAACCTCATGCGTGCCCATCAAAACTACCCGCAATACCGCTCTCGCGAGAACAAAATATTAACCTTAGCAGATAGAGTTAATAACTGCGTAATGAGGCCACATAATGGCCAACCTCTGCCTTATGAAGGTGAAGAAATGACTGCCATATTATCCTATTTAAAATGGATAAATTCATTTGTGATAAAAAAAGACAGCTTTTTAGGTTCGGGCAATCAAGAAATTCAATACCCACCAATTGCAGCTAGCCCTATAGAAGGAGGTAAACTTTATAAAATACATTGCCAACGTTGTCACCAAGCCAATGGTGATGGGGTGTTTGGTTCAGACAGTAACAGCTATATTTACCCGCCTCTATGGGGCCCTAAGGCTTACCAAGCCGGTTCTAGCATGCACCGAGTTACCAAACTTGCTTCTTGGCTTAAGTCCAATATGCCGCATAAGGAAGCCCAATGGAACAAGCCAATTTTAACCGATGTGGAGGCTCTGCACTTAGCCGCTTTCGTAAACGAAGATACAATGCACCCAAGGCCATTTAAAGCAATACCAATTGATTACCCTAACCCTGATACAAAACCAATGGACTATGACCATGGGCCGTATGCCGATACCTTTACAGAGGCACAACATAAATATGGCCCTTTTCCTCCCATTATAGATTATTGGAAGAAAAAGGGCCAAAATTTGAATCGGTAATAACCAAAATCAATGTCACATTAGAGGCATCAAAAATAGTTAGATGGCAAAAAAAAATATTTATGCCTCAAATGAGTTACTATTACAATTTAGGAAGTAAACTTATTCTAATTGAAAATTTAACACCACCTTTTAAAGCATGTTATACCAAATTAACCAAAGCCATTTCGAGTCCCTTTTTCAATAGGCCTTTTTGCTTTGGGTTAAATTGATGCAAGCGCATCAAACCTTGCCAAATAGTTTTGGAGGTATCTTTAAAAATTGCTTCATCGGTTAAGTCAACCTCATCGTTGCTCATGCAATAGGCAAATACGCGCGCCATACCGCAATTGGCAATATAATCTGGAATAATAGCTACGATATCGTCGGTATAATTTGCAATGGGACCCAAGAAAATTTCTTGGTCGGCAAAAGGCACGTTGGCACCGCAACTAATCACTTCTAAATCATTGTCGCGCATTTTCTCTATTTGATCTTGTGTAACCAAACGCGAAGCTGCTGCAGGCACAAAAATCTCTGCCCCTACTTCCCATATTTTTTCGTTTACTTCTTCATAACTCAACATATCTGGATGAACCAAAGTATTGCCCTGTTTAGTTAAAAATAAGTCTTTTATTTCTTCCTTGCTAAAGCCAGTTGGCTTCACCAATCCGCCGTTTCTATCGATGATGCCCACAATTACCACACCATATAAACTCAAGTAATAAGCAGCCGCCGCACCTACATTTCCCCAACCCTGGATAATGGCACGTTTGTTAATGACATTGCCGCCCCAAATGCTGTAAAAATGCCGCACAGCCTCGGCCACACCAAATCCGGTAATCATATCGGCTACCAAAAAATTGCGTGATACCTCCGGCGAAAACCTATCGTCGTTTAATACCTTTGAAACCCCAATGCGCAAGTTGTTGATGCGAATTTGCTTAGCTGCACCTTCCACCTTAAAATGGCCAGTTACCACACCTTCTTGTGGGTGCAACAAACCATATTGCTCGGTAATGGGAATTACCTCATGAATTTCATCTACATTTAAATCGCCACCCGTGCCATAATAGTTTTTCAACAAGGGATAAACCGCCTTATACCAACGCTCCAAAACACCTTTTTTTCTAGGATCGGCCGGATCAAAATTGATACCCGATTTAGCACCACCTATGGCTGGTCCGGCTACGGTAAATTTAATTTCCATGGTTTTAGCCAAAGAAGTTACCTCATGCTTGTTAAGGCCTTTTCTCATGCGCGTTCCACCGCCAGCAGCGCCACCACGCAAAGAGTTTATCACCACCCAACCTTCTGCTTCGGTCTCGTTATCCTTCCATTCGAAAACAATTTCTGGTTGCTTTTCTTCGTATTTCTTAATGAGTTTTTGTAATTGCATAATTGCTATATTTCTATTTATTATGAGTAAATTAATCTATATGAGTGAATTAAAATTTCCGTAAAGTGCCCCGGCCACATGGTCTCTTTGCGAGCCCGTTACCGAACACAAAACGTTGTTCTGGTTGCTTATTCTTAACACCCCCAGAAATGCAAAGATAAGCGCCTCTTTAAACTGAACCAATTCTAATGAAGGAATATGTATTTCTGCCTGGCATTGTTGGCGAATTTGTTGGATCAAAAAATCGTTGAAAGCCCCGCCACCCGTAAGCAAAATGCGATTTAACTTTACCTCATTAATTACCTTGGCAATTTGAAAAGAAATATGTTTAGACAAGCTCGCCATCTTTTCTAGTTCATTTAAATGCGGAAATTGATCTAACAGCGGCCAAATATTTTGGTTCAGCCATTCAACTCCCAATGAGCGTGCGCCGCTTTGTTGGTAATAAGGCAGCAGGTTTAAGGCCTGAACCAATTCGTCGCTGGGCATTGCGCTTTGTGCCATGTGGCCTTTGTTATCGTATGGCTGACCCAAGGCCTGGGCGAGCTGATTAAAAACTAAGTTGCAGGGCGAAATATCGAATGCAACCACTTTATTTTCTTGTTTAAATGATATGTTAGAAATGCCGCCTAGGTTCAAACAGCCCTCAAAACCTGCGAATAACAAGGCATCTCCAATTGGAACCAAGGGAGCTCCTTGTCCGCCCAAGGCCAAATCCATGCTTCTAAAATCGCAGACTACAGGCAAGCCACAGGTGGCACTAATGGCAGCACCATCGCCAATTTGAGCCGTAAAGCCCACATTGGGTTGGTGAAAAATCGTATGCCCGTGCGAGGCCACAAAATCGGCTTTTAATTGCGTTTCTTCTGCAAATTGTTTAACAAGTTGCCCTAAATACCGACCATAAAAAGCATGGGTTTTGGGAAATATTTCTATGCTTTGTTGCGGCAATTGCTGCAAACGCGCAACCCACATATCAGAATATGGATAGGTTTTGCCAGCAATAATGTTGTATAGCCAATTTTGGCCATCCCAGTTAAAATCGCAACAAGCAATGTCTACGCCATCAAGAGAAGAGCCGCTCATAAGCCCAAAAACGCGATAATGATTCTGATAAATGCTAGTCAAAGTGAGGCAAATTTACGCCAATTTGTAGCAATTACAATTAATCATTTTGGCAAGTAAAATTGGAGAAAAACGGCCAGACAAATTTAACAGAAATTAAAACAATGTACTTAATTAAAAATAGCAAAAATTTAGACAGGCTGTTATAACAATGTATCTAATTGAATTAAAT
>Ga0163151_10001490_pt1 | contig 39080 bp, 34 predicted proteins | sample OliLakLV19MP5IB2_FD_145596 | JGI IMG/M metagenome (GOLD analysis project Ga0163151, IMG submission 145596) | Freshwater microbial mat bacterial communities from Lake Vanda, McMurdo Dry Valleys, Antarctica - Oligotrophic Lake LV.19.MP5.IB-2 | ecosystem: Environmental > Aquatic > Freshwater >... | reverse complement strand
GGGACGAGGCAGAGGCGCTGGTCCCACGGGTTGTAGGTGGGCGTGAAGTGCTTCGCCACATCGTAATCGGGGCCGAGGTGCTCGCGCACGCCTTTGAGGATCATCTCTTTCACGCGCGCGGGTTTCTTGCGCGTGAGGTTGTAGAAGTACATGCCCAGCAGAATGTTCTTCCAGCGCGGGATGGCGTAGGCCCAGCTTGCGGGCAGGAGCTTTCTCAGGCGGTTGGCGAGTGCGTCTTGCTCTGGCCTTGAGACTACGTAAGTGGGCGAGCGCTGCAGCATCGTGACGTGTGCGGCGGCTTTCGCCATCGCGGGGACGAGGGTCATGGCGGTGGCGCCGGAGCCGATGACGACAACGCGCTTGCCCGCGTAGTCGAGGGTTTCGGGCCAGTGTTGCGGGTGGATGATCGTGCCTTTGAAGTTTTCGCGGCCGGGGAAGGTGGGTGTGTAGCCGGCGTCGTATTTGTAGTAGCCGGCGCAGGAGAAGAGGAAGTTGGTGGTGAGGGTGAGGCGGTCTGCACTTCCCCCCTCCACCCCCGCAAGCGGGGGAGGATGAGCGAGGACGGCGCCTTTGTCTCCTCCCCCGCTTGCGGGGGACGTGCCGAGCGTAGCGATGGCGGAGGGGGGAAGCCGGCGTTCGACTTCTATCGTCCAACGCGCGGTGTTGGAGTCCCAACTTGCGCTCAGCACTTTGTGGCGGAAGCGGATGTGGCGGTCGATGCCGGCGTCTTTGGCGGTATCGGTGACATAGTCGCGGATGGCGTCGCCGGGCGAGATGGTGCTGGGGTGTGTCCAGGGCCTGAAGCCGTAGCCCATGGTCAGCATGTCTGAGTCCGAGCGGATGCCGGGATAGCGGAACAGGTCCCAGGTCCCGCCGATGCGTTCGCGGTTTTCCAGGATCACGAAAGATTTTTTCGGATTGTTCTTTTGCAGATGCCAGGCGGCGTCGATGCCCGACAGGCCTGCGCCGATGATGAGGACGTCGAAATGTTCGCTTGGCATGGCAGGGTCTTTCACGGAGTGGGGTTCTGATATTTTGTCAGTTTTCGCGTAAAACGCAAATCGGGCCCCGCGATGTTGGATCGCGGAGCCCGTTTTTCATGTCACTGCAAGCGATTAGCCTAGACGGCGCGGCGTGATGCGCCGGGACGGGCTTGGCCGGGACGCGCATCTGTGCGACGGCCCTGGTATGGCTTGCTGCCTGGTTTGTGTGAGCGTGGTTGACCGGGCTTGCCCGCGTCTGCTGGCTTGTGGGCGCCTGCGTTCCTGCGCTCCTGGCCGTGCGGTGAATGCGGCCGCGTGTGTGCGTGCGCGCTTTCTTTGCGAGCGTGCGGCGCTGCTTGTGGCGTGTGCGCCGCGCGAGGCGCTGCGTCCCTGGGTTCGCGTCCGGGCAGATAAGGGCTCTCGTTCGATGCCCTGGCAGCGCGGGGCAGACCTTGTGGTGCGCCTTCCGATTTTTGCCAGGTGCCGGCGCCGCCCTTGCGGTGTGGCTTGGGGCCCTTGCTAAATTTTTGCTGGTTGTCAGGTCTTGGGGCTTGCGCATCGCGCGGCTGGTCGCTGCGTGGCGTGTGAGCGCGCGCTTCGTGTGGGGCGTGCGGGCGTGGGGCGTGAGGACGTGGTCCGCCGCGGCTTTCGAAACGCGCACCGTCGCGATTTTCCGGGCGTGGAGGACGCGGTCTGTCTTGACGGACTTCGCCGTTGTGCTCGCGACGCGGTGGGCGCGGCCGATCATGACGATCTTCGCCACGGTTTTCTTGTCGCGCTCCGCCGCGGTTTTCCTGACGCGCTTCGCCACGGTTTTCCTGGCGTTGTTCGTGGGTGAGGGTGGGGACACCTTCACCTGGCGCCTGGTCCTTGGCGCGCCATTCGCTTGACGGGATTTGCTGACGCGTCAGTCTTTCGATGTCGCGCAGCAGGCCGCGTTCCTCGCGATCACAGAATGCAATTGCGATGCCTTCGGCGCCGGCGCGCGCGGTGCGGCCGATGCGATGGACGTAGGATTCCGGTACGTGCGGCAGGTCGAAGTTCACTACATGGCTGATGCCGTCGACGTCGATACCACGGGCGGCGATGTCGGTTGCAATCAGGACGCGGGTGCGGCCTGAACGGAAGGCGTTCAGGGTGTAGACGCGCTGGCTCTGGCTTTTGTTGCCGTGAATGGCGGAGCAGACAATTCCTGCACAATCGAGGGCGCGAACAATCTTGTCGGCGCCGTGCTTGGTGCGGGTGAAGACCAGAATGCGGTTCATATCCTTGTCGTTGCGCAGCAGTTCGATCAACAGGGCACGCTTGGAGCCGTTGTCGACATGGATGACGCGTTGCGCGATCTTTTCGACGGTAGTGGCCTGAGGCGTGACGCTGACGCTGACCGGGTTTTTCAGGAGGTCGCCGGCGAGGGTGCCGATTTCCTGTGGCATGGTGGCCGAGAAGAACAAGTTCTGACGTTCGCGCGGCAAGTAGGAGACCAGTTTGCGGATGTCGTTGATGAAGCCCATGTCGAGCATGCGGTCGGCTTCGTCGAGGACGAAGATTTCCGATTTGGAGAGATCGACGGCGCGCTGATTGACGAGGTCGAGCAGGCGGCCCGGGGTTGCGACCAGGATATCGATGCCGTTTCGCATGACTTGCTTTTGCTGGTATTCGCTGACGCCACCGAAGACGGTGGTGACGTTCAAATTCATAAAGCGGCCATAGGCCTTGAAATTGTCGGCGATCTGGGCTGCAAGTTCACGCGTCGGGGACAGGATGAGGGCACGGGCCGTTTTGGGCGCGGCTGTGCGCTTTTCGGCGGCAAGCCGTTGGAGGATGGGAAGCGCAAAGCTTGCGGTCTTGCCGGTGCCGGTTTGGGCGATGCCGAGCAAGTCCTTTCCCGCCAGCACGTGGGGGATGGCCTGGGCCTGGATGGGGGTCGGGGTCTCGTAGCCTTCTTGCGCCAGAGCTTTCAGGAGGCGCGGGTCGAGGCCGAGCGAATTAAAATCGTTCAATTTCTATACTTCCAATAATGCGAGTTCGCACGCGGCGTCCGTGCGCTCTTGAGCGACGTCTGACGCTACGCGAAAATATCGCGGGTTGCGTAGGACGCCCCGCGTGTTACCTGGGCAGTTCCGGATGATTTGGCGCTCAAAAGGTATCGATTGTGAGACCGCTTGTAGATCTCGTGCCGGTCACGCGGCGTGAGCGCTTGCGAAGAAAAACTCTCTTTGCAGGCGGTGATATGCCTATCGAATGCGGACAAGTCAAGGACAGTTGTGTCAACGAGGGGTTAACGTCCGTGGGTGGCGGAAGATAAGGAAATGCAGCGCAAAGGCGCGAAAGGCTTGTTGGTTCAAGCGCGTGTCCGCTTCATGGGGACGTAGTGGCGCGGTGTCGCGCGCGTAACGAATGGTCGCAGGGCGGGGCGAAATGGGTTTGAACCACAAAGGACACCAAGAGACCGCACGTTTCCTTCGTGATCTTGGTGGTTCAAACTTCTTTTGCTGTTCAAACGCAGCAGCGCGAAATTTAGTAATTGTCCACGAAGCCCGGCCGTGACGATGGGTTTTAGTTTGGCGGAGACAGTCAGACTCGCAAGTGTTCCAGGCCGTGGAAGAACATTGACGGTTTCCATGTTGTGTCGTTGTCCGCGCGGCGCATGTTGGGGAAGCGTTCGAACAGCATGCGGAAGACCACTTGTGCTTCAAGGCGTGCCAGCGGCGCGCCGATGCAGATGTGAGCGCCACCGCCGAAGGACAAATGAGGCTCGGCCTCGCGCGTGATGTCGAAGGCGTTGGGGTTGGCGTAGGCGCGCGGATCGCGGTTGGCCGCCCCGAACGATGACATGATCGCCTGTGCCGGTTTGATCGGGCAGCCCTGAAGTTCGAGGTCGCGCGAGGCGACGCTGTCGGTCAGCACACCGCGCGCGTCACGACACCGCGAGCAATGCATAGGCTATGGAGTGCGCCGTTTCCAAGTGTCGTTTGTTTTATCAATTATCAATGCGTCGCCCTTGAGATAGACCGTGTAATATTCCGTGCTGTTGAACTTCGTGCCAAAAGACTTGTCGAACTTGGCGGAAGCGCGTGGATAGTAGTTGCCGCCAGCGATGAGCGGGGCAACGCAGTCGCCAACCACTGCCGGCGTGCCGGCGGGGGTAAATGTAACCTTCCCATCGGCCACTGAAATTGTGACGACGAGTTTGGCCACGTTGAATTTACCGGTCATGGCACCACAATCGAATATGGCAGGATTGGGACTCTCTTCCTCGTCTGTGCCGTGGGCGGACGCGGAAATCGCAAATGCGCTCAAAAGAAGCGCGGAGGTCAGGGTTCTCAGCAAAGCTTTATCCTTCAAGTTTTTGTTTGTTACACAACACTATTCAGTTTTCTGTATTTCGGGGCCGCCGTTGGTGGCCTTCTCGGTTGGCAGAATACCAACTTTATTTCCTACTTCTCCAGGTGGAATGAGTTCGTAAAAGCCGGCGATTTTGAGGCGGACAGTCACGCGACCTGCCGACCGGTTCTGCCAGTACCAGCCGTGAACCCCATCTATGGGTACCACCAGTGAACCGTCAGAGCTAAGCCCAGTCTCTTGCTTGAATTCAATCACCTTGGGCTCGGGGCCCGGCGTTTCGCTGTGGAGGTCGAAATAGAACTCCCCTTCGGGTGCCCCCGTCGCAACCCACGAGTAGATCAACGTTTGGCCCTCTTTCATTCGCACTTTGTATTCGAGTTGACTGTATCCGGACTTGTCGTCCTTTCCCACAAACGGAATTTCAAGTTCGTCGGATCGAAACGGTGTGTCGTAGAAGCGAGCAGGTTGGCCCACTTCAGTCCCCGCCAAACCGTCACCAAGCGCTTTGAGGCCTGTGAGCGTTCCGAAGCCCGTTGGGTCGCGGCCGTATTCCGCCGGTAACACGACGAGCAGAGTGAGCACCGTCGCCGCGACGCCAGCAGCAGCGGTCAGTGCCAGCAGTTTGGCGCGCGATGGTGGATTGCTGGTTTGGCCTTCGGTCATCCTGTCGTCCCTTTTTCGATGAAATAGCCGATGAGTTGGTACTGCATCAGCCCAAAGCCTGCGACCATGAGCGCGATGTTGGCAACGAGTGATTGCCTTTGGAAACTTTCGCTCGTGCGCCACCAGATAATAAGCAAGAGCATAAGAGACAGTGCGACGAGTTGGCCGATCTCTACACCCACATTAAACGCGATCATATTCGTGACCAAGCCGTCGGGCGACAAGCTCAAGTCCTGCAATTTTGTCGCAAGCCCGAAGCCGTGTACAAGTCCGAACCCAAATACAGCAGTGCGGGTCCCCGGTTGAAATCCAAACACCGTCTGAAAGCCACCCAAATTGTCGAAGGCTTTGTAGACGACCGATAGACCGATCACCGCGTCGACCAGGAATGGATTGACGTCAATGTTTGCGAGAACGCCTGTCAACAGAGTGATGCTGTGTCCAATGCTGAACAGCGTGACGTAGATCGCGACATGCGTCAGACGGTAAAGAAAGAAGACGACGCCAAGGATGAACAAGAGGTGGTCGTAACCGGTCACCATGTGCTTGGCGCCGAGATAGAGGAACGGGACGATTTGTTCGCCGCTGTTGGCAGCGATGAACGCAGCGTCCTTGCCCTGCACGCCATGCGCGCTCGCAGTGCCCGACAACATCAAATCAACCAACACCAGAATAACGATACCGGTTACAGCTAGTGCGCTAAGTCGCATCTGTGTACTCCGATGCATGTGGTTCCCATTCTCCAATAACGCTTTCACCTAAATTTCCTCGACCTCTTTTTCACGATGAAATAGGCGGTAGAGTGCAGGAAGCACAAGCAGCGTCAGAATTGTAGAGGAAATGATTCCGCCTATCACAACGGTTGCCAGCGGTCGTTGGACCTCGCTGCCCGCGCCCACGTTGAGGGCCATAGGCACGAAGCCGAGGCTGGCGACCAATGCCGTCATCAACACGGGGCGCAGGCGCGTGAGCGCCCCTTCGCGAATGGCTTCGTCGAGAGCTACGCCTTGGTCACGCAGAGCGCGGATGAAGGAGACCATCACAACGCCGTTCAGAACGGCGACACCGGACAAGGCGATGAAGCCAACGCCCGCCGAGATCGAGAGCGGCAAATCCCGCAGCAGCAGTGCCGCGACACCGCCGGTCAGCGCCAGAGGAACGCCCGTGAAGATAATCGCGGCGTCCTTGGCCGAGCCGTATAGCGAAAACAACAGGCCGAAGATCAGGAGCAGCGCGACCGGTACGACGACCGACAGACGCTGCGACGCGGAGATCAGCTGTTCGAAGGTGCCGCCGTAGGCCACCCAATAGCCTGCGGGAACCTCAACGCTTGAAGCGACGGCGGCGCGTGCGTCAGCGACGAACGATCCGAGGTCGCGCTCGCGCACATTGGCCGTCACAACGACGCGGCGCTTGCCGTTCTCACGGCTGATCTGGTTAGGTCCCGTTGCCAACTCAAGTTGAGCGATTTCCGACAGCGGTACGAACGCCGGGTCGGTGCCTGTTCGTTCGTGGCCCGGCAACGGGATTGGCAGGCGGCTGATGGCTTCAAGGCTGTTGCGCACGTTTTCAGGCATGCGCACCACCACGTCGAACCTCTGGTCCCCTTCGAAAATTTGGCCCGTTGGACGTCCGCCCAACGCGGTCGCGACAACGTCCTGTACATCGGAGATGCTCAAGCCATGGCGTGCCAAAGCCTGGCGGTCGGGGATGATGGACAGCAGCGGCAGACCGGTCACCTGTTCGACCTTCACGTCGCGCGCACCGGGAATAGTCTTCAACACGCCTTCGATCGCCTCGCCTGCCGCCAGCAACTGGTCGAGATCGTCGCCGAACACTTTGACCGCAACGTCAGAGCGGACACCCGCGATGAGTTCATTGAAACGCATTTGAATGGGCTGCGTGAACTCGTAATTGTTACCGGGCACGTCAGCCGCGATGCGCTCCAGCTCAGCGATGAATTGAGCGCGCGGTTTGTATGGATCGGGCCAGAGGCTGCGGTCTTTCACGATGATAAAGGTGTCGGCGACGCTGGGCGGCATAGGATCGGTCGCCACTTCGGCGGTGCCGAGCTTGGCGAACGTCAGTTCGATTTCCGGCGCCTGACGTAAGCGCTTCTCCAGTGCCGACTGCATGCCGACTGCTTGGGTCAGGCTGGTGCCCGGAATGCGCAGGGCATGAAGCGCGATGTCGCCTTCGTCGAGATTGGGGATGAACTCAGACCCCATGCGCGAGGCGCCGAAGGCGCTGACTGCTATGAGAACGATCGATGCGCCGGCCATGAGAGACCTATTCGCGACCGCGAAGTCCAGCAGCGGCGCATAGACCACGCGCGCGCCGCGCATGAACACGTTCTCGCGCTCGTCGACCTTGCCGGTGACGAACAAGGCAATTGCGGCGGGTACGAACGTGATTGACAGCAGCAGCGCGGCGACGAGGGCCGTCACCACGGTGAACGCCATCGGGTGGAACATTTTCCCCTCGATGCCGGTCAGCGCAAAGATGGGTACGTAAACGATCGTGATGATCAACACGCCGAAGATGCTGGGGCGGATCACTTCGCTGGTTGCGGACGCCGTTAGCGCGAAACGCTCTTCGCGCGACAGGAGGCGGCCGAGCCGATGCTGTTCCATGCCGAAGCGGCGCAGACAGTTTTCGACGATGATCACGGCGCCGTCAACGATCAGTCCGAAGTCCAGCGCGCCCAGGCTCATCAAATTGCCCGACACTTTGTTTTGCACCATGCCCGTGATCGCAAACAGCATCGACAGCGGGATCATCGCCGCCGTGATCAGGGCTGCTCGCAGATTGCCGAGAAGGACGAACAAGACCGCGACGACCAGGAGGGCACCCTCCAACAGATTTGTCTCAACGGTCGCAATTGTGCGGTCGACCAACGTTGTGCGGTCGTAGGCCGCGCGCGCGACGACGCCTTCAGGCAGGCTCTTGTTGATCTCCTCGAGTTTTGCGGCGACGGCTCGCGAAACGGTGCGGCTGTTTTCGCCGACCAGCATGAACACGGTGCCGAGCACGACTTCGTCGCCGTTGACGGTGGCGGCTCCCGTGCGCAACTCGGTTCCCAGATTGACGTCGGCCACCTGCTCGATGCGTACGGGCACATCGCTGCGGCGAACGACGACAAGCTTGCGTAGATCGTCCGCGCTGGCGGCGCGCCCCGGCACCCGGATCAAGACTTGCTGGCCGTTGCGTTCAATGTAGCCCGCGCCCGCATTTGCGTTGTTGCGTTCCAGAGTTCTGATGACGTCGGCAAGCGTCAGTTCGAACGCCGCCAAGCGCTCGGGACGCGGCGTGACGTGATATTCCTTGCGAAAGCCGCCCACGGTGTTGACCTCGGTCACGCCGCGCACGGTTCTGATCTGGGGTTTGATCACCCAGTCCTGGATCGTTCGCAGGTCCATTGGCGTCCAGACGGACCCGTCGCTCTTTTTAGCGCCGGGCTTCGGCACGACGAGGTACATGAAGATCTCGCCGAGGCCGGTGGCGATCGGTCCCATTTCCGGTTCGACGCCGGGCGGCAACTGTCCGCGGACGGACTGCAAGCGTTCGCCGACGAGCTGGCGCGCGAAATAAATATCGGTACCGTCCTCGAACACGACGGTGACTTGCGACAGGCCGTAGCGCGACAGCGAGCGCGTATAATCCAGGCGAGGGAGACCCGAGATCGCCGTCTCGATCGGAAACGTGATCCGTTGTTCGGATTCGAGCGGCGAGTAGCCCGGAGCCTCGGTGTTGATCTGGACCTGCACGTTCGTGATGTCGGGCACGGCATCGATCGGCAAACGCTGGAAGTTCCAGACGCCGAGTGCCGCCAGCCCCAGCACGACCGCCAGAACCATCCAGCGCTGCCGGATCGAGAAGAGAATGATGCGTTCGAACGCGGACGACGGCTCAGTGGTCATGCGAGGCGCCCGACTTTTCGATGTCGGCTTTAATCAGGAAGCTGTTGGCAACGACATAGTCTGCGCCCGGATTTATGCCACCGAGGACTTCGGTCCATTCGGTCGAGCGGCGGCCGATTTCGAGCATGCGCACTTCGTAGGTTTCGCCGAACTTGGCGAAGACGACTTCGAAGTCGCGAAACTGCTGAATGGCGACCGTTTTGACCGCCAGCGGTACCTGAACTTGCTCGACCACGACGTAGCCATTGACAGTCATGCCCGGCCGAAAGGCTCCGCCCGTATTGTCGAACAACGCGCGGGCGATGATCGACTGAGAGCCCGAATCCTTGACCGGCGAAAGCATAGCAATTTGTGATTCCGCGGTGACGGCGCCGTCGAGCGAGGATATCCGCACCGCTTGTCCGGCGCGAATGCGGGCGGCATCTCGATCGAAGACGTGGAAATCGGCGACGAGCTTGCGCGGGTCTCCGACCGCGAACAGTATCGCGTCGGTTGCGATGTCGCCCTGGTTGACATTGCGCTCCAATATGACGCCGTCGAAGGGCGCAACGATTGCGTAGACTTGGAGGCTCTCGTTGCTTTCGATACGGGCAAGGGGCTCGCCCGTGCGGACTGCGTCGCCAATGTTTTTAGTAACACTTACGACCCTGCCCGGGAAGCGCGCGCGCAGGCTTGCCTTGGCACCCGGCGCCAGATCGGCGTGGCCGAGGAGTTCGATCGTCTGCTTGATCGTCGCGGGGCCGGTTCTCTCTATCGTGACGCCTGCTTCCGCGGCGGCTTTCCCGCTAATGATCGTTCGACCTTCATACGAGGCGTAGGTCCAACGATGAGTCTTGCCTTCGTGTTTCGCCGCCACGATGACGTCGAACGAATGCGGTTCGACGACGGTGCCGTTGCCCACGAGGTGATCTTTGCCGGGTTTGAAGATGAATGTATCGGTCTTTCCGCCTAACCGTTTGAGCATGATCGTCAGGGCCACTGTGGCGGGCGCTACCGGTTTGTCGTCTTGATAGGCGTAAACATGGAACTCTGGTGGAACGCCGGTTTCGAAGATTGTGACTTCAATTGCGAAGTCACCCGAGCGCAGCAGGCGGCCGTTGTGTCTGCCGCGTTCGAACTCTTGTTCCGCGGCTCCGTGTTCGCCGGCTGCCGGTTTCGGTTGCTCGCCACAAGCGACGAGCATGGACGTCAAAGAAAGAAGCGCGGCACCTGCGGCGCCGCGGCAAACCCACCCACCCATTTTCATTTTTGACTTCCTTGATGTGATGACGCAACGATGAGACGGCCGGATAGGCGGTCGAGACCCGCAAGCGCATATTGGAGTTGGCGCAGCACTTCGACTTCGCGCGTGCGCAGTTCGTTGAGTGTACGCTGTGATTCCGACAGTTCGAGATAGCTGAACGCACCGGCGTTATAGCCGTGGCGAGCGGCCTTGAGTGCGGCTTCGGCTCGCGGCAGCAGTTCACCACGGATCACGGCCGCTTCGGCGCGCGCTGTTGCGACCTCGCCTTGAAGCGTCAGAGTCTCGCGTTCCAGTTCACTTTTGGTGTGAATAATTTCGAGATCGGCCGCACGCCGTTCGGCGTCAGCGCGCTCTATGTTGCCCTGGTTGGTATCGAAAATCGCTATGGGCACGGAAATGGAAACGACACCGGCGATATCGCCACCACTTTCAAAGCGGCGCACGCCTAGGCCGACCGAGACATCCGAACGCGCATTCGCAATCTCGAGTTCGAACTTTGATGCCGCGCGACGAGCTGCTGCTTCACTCACTCGCACGTCTGGCGACGCATCGGGAACGGGTCGCGCGCCGGCATCAGGCAAGGTTCGCAGCGCGGACGTCTCAACACTAAAGGACGCGCTGGGGTCTCCCCAAAGAGAGCCAAGGCGCTTTTTGGCGGTTTGGAGCGCGAGGCGCGCGCTCTCATATTCATTGCGCGCCTGGGCCGTTTGAATTTCGGCCCGAAGTTTGACAGTGATGGGGTCGCGCGCTGCACGAACCCGGCGAACGGCCATGGCCTCAATCTGCGTAGCCGATTCCAGTCGAGCCTGTGCGATTTCAATAAGTAACATCGAAGCGCCGGCATCGACATAAGCGCGGCGTGCCGCGAGGGTTACGTCCAGACGCGCACGGTCGCGCTCGATTGTGGCGATATCTCGTTCGACCCCGGCAACCGCAACGCGGCCATCGCGCTTGCCCGAGCGTTCGATGCGCTGTGACAGACCCAATGTGAGTTCGCTGTCATTGAGACCTCTGAACGGACCGGAACCGGCAAAGTTTTCGAGCTCGGCCTTGATTTCTGGATTGGGGCTTACGCCGCTTTGGAGCACGCCCGCCTCGGCGCCTGCAATCAATTCCTGACGCGATCCGACCGAAGCGGACGCGTTGAGCGCGCGGGCTATCGCCTCGTCCAGTGTTATCCGCTTTGCCGCGGGTGCGCCCGCTTCGTCCGCGTGTGCGTACGCCAGACTCCACACAGCGGCGCTCACGAGCACCGCAAATATCCAACGAAACATAATTTGATCTACCGCTTATGACTGACCCATCGACCTCACGCGCAAACGCGCGCATGCACGCGAAGTCAGGCTAGCGGTGGTGGAACCGGCGGCTGAAGGGTCCGCCCCATCAGCATTTTCCTGGTCAAATCAAAACGCGCCAGGGTATAGGCAACCTGTGGCGACGCGCACGCCTGTGCCGGCACGAAGAAATGACCGGCGCAGACACACGACACGTGGCGATGGGACGTATCCGAACAAGGAACGTGCTCGTCATGCAAAACAACCAGCGCCAGGGTTGCGTCCTCAGCAACGGCGCCCGCTGCAAAATCGCTATCACTCACGCAAGCGGCCTCAGCAGGTGCCAGCTGAGACAGCAGCACCAAAATAAAGCCCGCAATGGCAAGAAATCTAAGCATTAGGCCGGAATTTACCGATTCGAGCGCCGCACAGAACGCAGGGCAAGCTGACAGTCAAGGGTAAAAAGTCGGTTAAGTCAAATGAACGCTGTGTGTTCCAATCGTTGCAAGCGGAGCGACGAAGGCTCGTCCTGTTGTCCTAGGTTTTTCTGGCGCGGGAGTGATCGCTACCGCATAATTCGCAGGCATGGCCCGAAAGCACCCCTCTCCCCTCGAACTTCAGCGCTTTGACCCGGCGTTTGCCGCACTGCTGTGCCGATTTGACTTTTCAACTAAAGTTCGTTCTATGTTCTTACATTATCATTGTTGATACTGCTTTTAGAGATTTTACCGGTGGAGGGTGTTGACCGGTGTTGCGGTGCCACCACGCAGTGCGGCGGTTGCGTTACATCATTTTCCGCAGTTTGCGTAAAGGCTCGGGGTTTTTTGCAAGCTTTGCATGCAAAAATGGGGGTGGTGGGGGGTACTCCCCCTCCCCCCAATTTTGAGCCGGATGAGAGGTTCGCGTGACGGGTGAATTTGAAATAGCCGGGGCGCGTGTCGTCGCCGATCGCACGGGGGCGTTGTGGTGGCCGGCGCAGAGTTTGCTGGCGGTGGCTGATCTGCATTTCGAGAAAGGCTCGGCGATTGCGTCGCGCACCGGACAGATGCTGCCGCCCTATGACACACAGGCGACGCTGAAGATTTTTTGCGAGATCGTGGAGCGGCATCAACCTAAGCGGATCGTGTGTTTGGGGGATAATTTTCATGATGGCGAGGGGCCGTCGCGGCTGGAGGCGAGTTCGCGTCAGGTCATTCAGGATCTGATGCGCGGGCGGCGCTTCGTATGGATCGAAGGCAATCACGATGCGGCGGCGGCGCTGGTGCTGGGCGGGGAGAGTTCGCCTGAGCTTGAGATCGGTCCGCTGACTTTCCGCCATGAGCCGCGCGCGGGTGATGCTGCGGGCGAAATTTGCGGGCACTTGCATCCGGTGACGACGGTTGAGACGCGGGCGAAACGCTTGCGGCGGCGGTGTTTTGTCAGCGATGGGAGGCGCTGCGTGATGCCGGCGCTTGGGGCTTATACGGGCGGGCTTGATGTTTTCGACCCGGCATTCGCACCGTTGTTTGGCAATGGATTCACCACCTACGTGCTGGGGCGTGAGCGGGTCTATCCGTTCCACCACACGGCGCTAGTTCGCGCTAACATTAGCCTGTGAAACGGACGCAAAAGAGACTCCCACGCGAAGTCGCAGCAAGAAAGGACGAGGCTTTTTCCGCTCGACTGCACGTGTCATACCAACGTCCCGGAAGTTTTGAGCCGGTCCGCTGTGAAGGCCGATCCAGCGACATTGCTTCCACCACGTCGTGTACGCCAATGGCGCCCCTTCGGGCATTTCCATGCCAACTCATGAATTTCGGGGCGGGGACGATGAAGGAGGGCGTTCGGCGAATACTGACCGCCCGTTGCGTACCAGGCGAAGGCACCCGCTTGAAATTCTGATTGACGCGGCTGCATAGTTCTATATACGTTCCATACTTCTGGCCCCGCTCTAAAAAAGGACGATGGTCAGCTGCGACTTGAAGTTTGAATAGATCGAGCAACCCCGCCCCTAAAGGCGGGGAACGGGATGGGTGCGCGCGAACTCTGACGGGGCGTGCACCTCACGCGTCGGCCATGGCTTACAACGACTGCATGCATACATGTTGATTTTTCAGGTGGTTTTTTACGGCTTAACAGATTGAAATTTAACGAGGTTTTCTCCTTATATGCACGTATGCATGCGTTTGTGTATACACAGACCATCTGTCGATTTTGCGCCAGACAAATGGTAAAACTGCCCGCAAGGGTCGATCCTGAACCAGCCTCGTGAGTGTCTCTGCGGCTTGGTGTGAAGTTCTTGCCGCGTTCACCCACTTATGATTCCGGGTACTAGGGCCTGTCATCAATTAAGGGGATTCACGATATGAAGTTTACGTGATTCATAGAAGGTCGGCCGAATCGGGAGGGGCCGGCCGATGGCGCGACGTCATGGTCTACGCGACGATCAATGAGAACGCGTCAAAGATTTGCTGCCTGGCCGTGAAGGCACGGTTGGCGTGACGGCAAAGGACAATCGGCGTTTCATCGAAGCCGTGCTTTACCGCTATCGCGCCGGTATTCCGTGGCGCGATCTGCCAGAGCGCTTTGGCAATTTTCGTGTGATCCATACGCGCTTTGGCCGTTGGGCGAAAACCGGTGTTTGGGCGAGAGTTTTCAAGCACTTGGCTGCGGACGCCGATAACGAATACGCCATGATTAACAGCACGGTCGTGCAACCGCGCCCCTGTCCAAAAGGTCGCGCCGGCCGGGCTTGACGCCGACTAATGTTCGCTTATTGTTCTACTCGCGCGCAGCCTGTGCCGCACGCAGACTTGAAAATGTGAATAGACAACCGGCGGACCTGAAAGCCCCAGGGCTCAGGCGCCCGCCTCGTGAGCCCCGCGCGAAAAGGAAATGCGGTGGGAGTGCCCCGGACTCCGCCTCCTGGGATCACAGCGCCGACGCAGAAAAATCCTGCGCACCGGGAAAGGACAGAACGCAAAAACAACGACGAGACTGTCATCTTCACCGGAACAAACCGCGGAAGAGAACGCAAAAATCGTGAAACATCGTCCCACGTGTCATCTCCTCCCCGCTCCAAACCCCTCAGGCCCCAGCAAAACCCAGCAGAATCGGTCGGAAGGAAGCAAGCGAGGGAAGGAGGAGCCTGGCTGCCCTTCCTGGATGGCTTTAGAACTCGGGTGCAGGCAGCCGAACGCCATTTTGGCGCTTCTCCGGGCTAAAGCGCTTACCGCCGCCATCTGCATACGGTGGTGCGCCGACGAGTGAAGAAGGCATAGGGGGCATAGGGGGTATCGAGACTGCCCGGTCGCGCGGCCGATCCGCGCACGGCTTGGGGCCGATGTGGTTCGCTATTCCTTCATCGCAGTGGACTTCCACCACCTACTCATTGCCGGTCTCCCGGCGCAGGTGACCCTAAAAACTTAGCGAAAATCATCGGAATTAGGGTTGCGAACATAGCGCGGCAGCGTTGCAAATGATGTCAAGAGCATTTCGCAGTAGAGTACCAGGCGCACTACAGGTGAACGCGCTCTATTTATCTTCAATCTTGAGAGCTCTCGTCTAGCAAACATGTGCCCCTCTCTTGATGCGCGAAGTAACAGCGCTTCTCCGGCTTTACAGTCTGCTTCGCCACCCTCCCCTCGAACCAACATTCGGCCAGCCATGAACATCGACGGCTTATGGCCCCGCTCCGCACCATCGATGAACAGTGCGCGTGCGCGCCTCAAGTCACCCTTTTCCTTCCATGCTCTACCCAGGCTATACTTTGCAGTTAAGCTCCCGCCATTGGCGGCTCTTTCCCAAAGCAACATCGCTTTTTCTCGATCGGGCTGTCCCAAATGGCCGCTTTCGAGCATCCAGCCGAGATTTAGCAGGGCTGTCTCCGAACCCTGTTCTGCTAACGTCTCATAGAGGCGGGCAGCTTCCTTGTATTTCGCAGCATCTAAGGCCCGAAAGGCTCGCTGTTCCTCAGTATCGACCTCAACCATCCGAAGACCTCAATTTCTTGACGGCACTTTTTACATGCCTTCATGCCCTACTTAAGCGCTTCGCCCTTTCGAAGTTCTACAATTAACTGTTACCTCGGAGCTCGCATTTGGGAACGCGCGCTCACCAAGACAGCGCCGGCGCGCAAAAAAAGAAGGCGAAGACCAAGCGATCGGGAAAAGCAAAGGGGGGCTGAGCACTAAAATTCACGCCACCGCCGATGCTCTGGGCAATCCGACTGGCTTCCTTTTGACGCCCGGACAAGCTCACGATTTGAACGGTTCCGATGAACTATTACCGGCGCTTGAGGCGAACACGGTGCTGGCCGATAAGGGCTACGATGCCGGCGAACGGGTGATCGAGCCGTTACGAGCCACAGGAAAAGAACCGGTTATTCCATCCAAAAGCAACCGCAAGGAGCCTCGCCCGTATGACAAGGAGCTTTATAAGGCGCGGCATTTGATCGGGAATTTCTTCCGCAAACTCAAGCAATTCCGCGCGATCGCCACGCGTTACGACAAAACCGCGCGAAATTTCCTGGCCGCAATCCATCTCGCCTCCGCTATCATTTGGCTCAATTGATGACAGGCCCTAGTTCGCGCCGCGCAATAGCGGTTGTTCGGGTGGTTTGACTTCGCGCCGGGTGACTTGCTTGCTCGCCGGTTTGCGTGTGGGCTTGATCACGGGTTTGACGACCGGCTGCTCAACTTTGTTATCCAGTTGCGTGACAACGGGTTCAGCCAGTGCTTTGCCCCAGGCGCCGCCAGGAAATTTCGGCGACCAGTCGCCGTAGACGGTGACATACAGCAACGCCTCGCCTGCACCCTGAGATGCGGGGCGCAGAATAAAGTTTGCAGGGATGGACGCGAAGTCGCCGGGACGCTGAGTGAATTTGTTGGGTTTGCCTTTGGTGTCAATGCCGTCGAAGACAAAGGCGCCTTTCAGCACGGTGTAATTGCCTTCAACGGTGAACCAGTGTGGCGGCAGGCTGAAGTTGGGGGGGGACTTCACGACGACGCGGGTTAGCCCGATTTTGTCGTCGCGCGTGATAACGGCGACCCGCAGCGGATTGGAGCTGGGCTGATCGGGGGAAAATTTCTGCCAGCTCGCATTCGTCAGATCGACGGCCGGAATTTTTTTTGGCGGGCGTTCAAATCCCTGGCCCAGGGTCTGAGTGGTCTCGAGATAGGCCGAACACCCGGCTGACATCAGCGAGGCGGTGAGCGCGCAGAATCGAATCAGATGCGATGCGCAATATCGCGAACCGGTTTGTCCCCTAGAAGTCAAACCGGGCTGCAACTGAAACGGGATTTTGAACTTAAAGGTCATGGATGTGAGTCGTTCAAGCAACGGTGACGATTGATCGGTATCAGCTATTTGGTGAGCAGCGAGTCTTAATGAGATGTAAATGCAACGGTCCTACCTATTGTGGGTCGCGGCGTTCTTTACACACTATAGTCGCATACTTAACGTCTCAAAGAAATCGGGGGAATTGATTCGCATGCGACCCGGCGTTCCGTGGAATGTGAAGGGAATTGAAGAGGACGCTCGTGAGGCGGCTCAGGCGGAGGCGCGTCGTGCAGGCGTCAGCGTCGGCGAATGGCTGTCGGGCCTCATCAGGACAAACGGCAAGGAAGGCAGGCCGGGCGGCTATTCCCAATCACAACAGGCATTTCACCAGGCGGGCCACCAGCCGGGCGATGGCACTTTTGGTCCCCAGAACCAACCCTACTACCCGCCCTTGGTGCAAGCGCCGAAATATCCACAGGCTGTCCCACCGGGGAACTCACAGGCTTACCCACAGACTTATCCCTATGCGTCGCAAAGCGCGCGGCAACCTCAGCCGTACCAACCGCTGCATCCGCATCAGGGGCAACACCAACACATGGCCCGGGATCCGGGGCTGAATTTTGAACAGCATTCACGCGGCGATGAGTACGCGGCGTTTGCGGGCGGCGCGCGTGAACTGGCGGAGCGGTTTGATCAGTCAGAGCGACGGGCGCAAATGGCGATCGCTGCGGTCAATCAAACGGTCGTGGCGATGCAGGACCGTATGGATGCCGCAGAACGCGTGAAGCAGCTTGCGGAAGCGGCGTTCACAAGTGCGGCAGAGGCCTTAACGCAGTCCGCGCGCGAACAGGGGCGAGCGTTCGACAGTATGGAGCACACTGTACGCAGTGTGCAAAAGCGGATCATCGAAATTGAGTCCGGCCAAGCGGAATGGCCGGGCAGAGAGTCCATCTTGCGGCTGGAATCGGCACTTGGCCAATTACAAAAGCGGCTCGGCGATCTGGATGCTGACCGTGCTGACCTGCCGGCCAAGGACACGATCACCAAGCTCGAAGCCACTTTGGGGCAGCTGCAAAAGCGCCTGGGGGATATGGAAGCGGCCAGCACCGACGCGCCCGGCAAAGACGCGCTGGTGCGGCTGGAAACTTCTATCACGTCGATGCGCGGTGAAGTCGCCGATGCCGATCGCAGAACGCGCGAAGACATTACGCAGATGGCCAAGTTCATGCGCGACCTGGGTGCGCGTGTCGATTCGGTCGAGCGTGGGTCGACATTGGCTGAAAGCGTGTCAGCCCGGTTCGACGCGCTTGAGGCGCGATCGGCCTCGATGTTTGACGAAATCCGCGGTCAGATGTCGGCGGTTGATGGGCGGATCGCACAAGCCACTTCGGCGAAGAGCACAATTTCACCTGGCACCTTCGCCGCCTTAAAGGGTTCAGTTGAGGGGATTGCGTCGCGCCTTGATGGAATGTCCGAGCAATCGCCGGCCGCGTTGGCCAGTTCGATCGGGGCGATCGAATCGACGCTGAGCGTCATTACAGCCAAGATCGAGCAAAGCGACAAGCGTTCGGCCGAGTCGGTTACCGGCGTCAATAGCGCCCTGAAAGCGTTGTCATCGCGCATAGAAGATTCCGACAAGCGCCACACCCAATCCTTAAATGCCCTGGCACGGCGTTTGGACGAGTCCGATCATCGCGCCGGTGAAAACGCGCGCGATATCCATAAGTCGCTGGATGAGTACTCCGGCCGGCTGGAAGCATCCGAGAAACGTCACAAAGATGCTATCAGCGGGCTTCGCCTGACGGTCGATGGATTTATTGCCAACGGCATCGCTGAGGGATTGCCCGTTGATCCCAGATTGGGCCGGGCGACGGCCAGGCCATCGGCTTTGAGTTCGCTGCAATCCTATTCACCGCCACCCGTGGCACCACCACCAATGCTGGAGCCTGAAATCCCTCCCTTCCTGACGATGGGCGTGCGGGCGCTATCGGGTGATGCCGCGCCTCCTCCGCCTCCGTTCGATGATGGCCGCAACGAGTCTGCGTCAGGACATGAATACTCACTGTCTGCCCTGCAGACGATGCTGGCGGGTCCATTGTCGTCCCAGGACGCGGATCATGACCCGTCACGGTTTGAAGGTGATCGCTTTCATGTTGCGGGTGGAAATAGCGTACTGGGAGATTACGACCAGGATCAACTCAATGCGCCGCCCAAAACAGGCGGTGACTACATGGCAAAAGCACGCCATGCGGCAAAGGCCGCCGCAGAGCTTGGGGCCGAACGATCGAGAAACAAGCGGCAGCAGGACTTTGGCCAGGATCAATCAGGTGGCCGCAATCTTGGCCGGCTTATGATTATCGCTTTGGCCGGTGTTGCCGTTGTCGCCGGTATCGTTGCCGTTCTGTTCACATTGCCCTCCGGGCCGGGCGACGACGGCGTTGAACGGCCTGTCCCCGGGGCAACTATCGGTGACCTGCTGAATGGGCAAAGTGAACCTGCCGTTCCACCTTCAAGTGGTGGCGCCGGTACGGACGCGCAGCCTGCCGGAGCGGATTTTGCGCCACTACCTCCGGCCGACGAAACTGCGGCCGCGAATGGAGCGCCTACCAGCGTAACTGCAGCGCCAAACGGGCTTGGCGTACCTTCTCAGGTTTCGCCGGCGGAGCCCGAATTCACGGCCGGTGCCTCGCCGCTGCCGGGCAGCGCAAGTGACACTGCGGTCACCAGTCTGGAGTCCGGCGCGGTGCGCGGCGATGCGAAGGCGCAGTTTCTATTGTCATTGCGCTATTCTGAAGGGCGCGACGTCGTAAAAGACGATGGACGCGCAGCTTCGCTGGCCACGAAAGCAGCCGAGCAAGGGCTCGCGATCGCGCAATACCGGCTGGGCGCGCTGTACGAACGCGGTGTCGGAGTGCCGAAAAGCCTTGCGCAGGCCAAGGCGTGGTATGAAAAAGCTGCGAAGTCGGGCAATCGTAAGGCAATGCACAATTTGGCGGTCTTGCTTGCCGATACGAATAGCGGGCAGCCCAACTATAAAGAGGCGGCGCGTTGGTTCAGGGAAGGTGCGACGTACGGCCTTACGGACTCTCAATACAATCTCGCGGTACTTCTTGAGCAAGGCATGGGCGTGCCCAAGAATGTAAAGGAAGCAGCCACGTGGTTCGCTGTGGCATCGGCACAAGGTGATACGGGTGCGGCGGAGCGTCTGGATGCGCTGAAGAAGCTGCTGAGCCCGGGCGACATTGCGATGGCGCTTGACGCTGCCCGTAAATATCGCGCCAAGGGACTTGATCCGTCATCGAACGAACTGCCGTCCGGGCCTGGTTAAGCTTGATGGACTTTGGCGCGACCAAAGTACACATGGGTGACGAAGTGAACTAGCCAGAGGCGCCTTGCCGGTTTATGCGTGGCCTCATCTCTTGCGCTGCAAGCTCATCTCATTCCAGTTGTGTCCCATGGAGATTTATCTCCCTATCGCCGAAATGCCTGTGAATGTTTTCCTCATTGTCGGCCTCGGGGCGGCGGTGGGCTTTTTGTCGGGCATGTTTGGCGTTGGGGGCGGGTTTATACTCACGCCGTTTTTGATGTTTTGGGGTATCCCCCCGGCCGTCGCCGTCGCGACGCAATCGACGCAAACGGTGGCGTCCTCGGTGTCTGGGGTCATGTCCCATTGGCGCAAAGGCAACGTCGATTTCAAAATGGGCGGGGTGTTGCTCGGTGGGGGATTGATTGGCTCACTCGCTGGAATTCAATTGTTCAATGCACTGAGAGCTGCCGGGCAAGCCGATTTGTTCATCGCCTTGTCCTACGTCATCTTCCTGGGGTCTATCGGCTCTCTAATGTTTTGGGAGAGCTTGCAAGCGGTCCGGCAAAGCGGAGCGAACGGGCTAGCGGGCAGACGCGAGGCAGGCGGGCATTATTGGGTGCACGGGTGGCCGCTGAAAATGCGGTTCCACCGGTCGAAGCTCTACATTTCCGCCATACCGCCGCTCTTGCTGGGCTTGCTGATCGGCGTGCTGTCGGTGGTAATGGGAATTGGTGGCGGCTTTATTTTAGTTCCGGCGATGATTTATCTGCTGCGCATGCCGGCGTCGGTCGTGGTTGGAACGTCTCTGTTTCAAATTATTTTTGTCGGAGGGTTTTCAACGCTGTTGCATGCGATAACCAATCAGAGCGTCGATGCGATGCTGGGAGCCCTGTTGATTGTGGGGGGCGTGATCGGCGCGCAGTTCGGCGTGCGGTATGGAGAGCGGCTACGCAGCGATTGGATGCGGCTTTGTCTGGCCGGGCTTCTGCTGATGATTTGTGCGCGGTTGGGGTTCAATTTGATCTGGCCACCGGGCGATCCTTTCAGCGTCATCATCGAGTCCGCGCCATGAAGAGTTGGGCGATGATATTGACTTGCATTTTGGGCTTTGGCCTCGGCTGCGCGCGCGCGGAGGATCTGGCCACAGGCATTTCGCGGGACAAAATTGAAGTGACCTCGAGCTTCACGGGCGCAGACGTTGTGGTGTTCGGCGCTATTGAAAGCGACGCTGGCGCTGCACTGCCAGCGGCGGCCGCGCATGATATTGTCGTCGTTGTGCGCAGCGACCGGGTGTCCACTGCCACAGTTCGCAAGAAAGAGCGGCTGGGGTTCATCTGGGTCAATCGGGAGCAGAGGCAGTTTGGAGGTGTGCCGGGGTACTACTTTATTGCGTCGACCCGCCCGTTGAAAGACATGGCCAGCGTTGATGTTCTACGGCAATTCGAACTGGGGCTCGAAAATTTGGCGATGGGTCCCGCTCCAGGATCGATTGGCGGGCCGCGAGATTTTCGCAAGGCGTTCCTGGAGTCGCGGGTGCGCAATGAACTTTATGGGCAACATGAAGGCGGGGTAAGATTTTTGTCAGGCTCGCTTTTTCGCACGACGGCAGCCCTGCCGCCAAATGTTCCGTCTGGAAATCTCAAGGTGTCGGTTTATGCTTTTTCGAACGGGCAGATTACGAGTTCAAATTCGATGACGTTGTTCGTCGAAAAGTCCGGTATCGAAAGACAGTTGTCTGAGTTCGCAATTTACTGGCCGGCACTCTATGGGATTGCAGCGCTGGTATTGTCGGTGGTCGCCGGTTTCCTGGCGGCAGTGGTGCTCCGCGAGCGGGAATAAGTGGTGTGTCCAAGCATTGCCGGCAGATTTCCAAGCGCTTTTGGCTAAAAAAGAGGTTTTGAGTAACAAAATTAGCGGAAAAGCTAAAGGCGCGTGTGATACGCACGTTCGGCATTGACGTTTACGTCAACGTAAATATGATTGCGGTTGAGTGATGCTGGAAAGGCTTATTGCGATGGAAACCTGGTCTATCAGCGAATTGTCCGTGGAGTTCGGAATTACACCCCGGGCTATCCGGTTCTATGAAGATGAAGAACTGGTCAAGCCGACGCGGAAAGGCCAGACGCGCATTTATTCGGCGCGTGACCGGGCGCGATTGTCTTTGATCTTGCGGGGAAAGCGTGTCGGCTTTTCGCTGATCGAACTCAAGGAGATGCTCGATCTCTATGATATGGACGACGGTCAGGCGACGCAATTGCAGTATTCGATCAAAAAATTCTCCGAGCGGATCAATGCGCTTGAACGGCAACGCGCTGATGTTGAACAAGCTCTGCAGGAATTGCGAGCCGGGCGGGCGCGGCTGGAGCTTTTTCTGGCTTCGAAAGATCCGGCGAGCCGGCCGGCAGACGAAGAGCGCCGGCACTTGATCGGCTTTTCGCTAAATTCCGGAATGCGTGACTAAACTTTACAAGAGGCAAATCTCATGGGTGTCTTGCAGGTCGATCACGCGACGTGGATGAGTGAAGATCTGCAAATATTCGACAATGAGGCCCGCAAATTCTTTGAACGCGAATGCGTGCCGCACTCGGAAAAATGGATCAAACAGCAGCACGTTGATCGCGCGACGTGGAAGAAAGCGGGCGAAGCCGGTTTGCTTTGCGCCTCGACGCCTGAAGCCTATGGCGGCGCCGGTGGGACGTTTGCTCATGAAGCGGTGATCATCGACCATCTGGGGAAGCTGGGTATCGATGGGTGGGGCATCACGTTGCACAACGCGATTGTTGCGCCTTACATTATCCATTGTGGCACCGAAGAGCAGCGACGGCGTTGGTTGCCGCGTCTGGCGTCGGGCGAGTTGGTGGCGGCGATCGCGATGACGGAGCCTGGGACCGGTTCCGACCTTCAGTCGATCAAGACCACAGCAAAGCGCGACGGCAATCATTATGTAATCAACGGGTCGAAGACTTTCATTACAAACGGCGGGACAGCGAATTTTGTCATCGTCGTGGCGAAGACTGATCCGACGCAAGGGTCGAAGGGTACGTCGCTGGTTGTGGTCGAGACTGACGAGGTCGAAGGATTCCGGCGCGGGCGCGTGCTTGAGAAGATCGGGCAGAAGGCGAACGACACGGCGGAGTTGTTCTTCGACGATGTGCGCGTACCGGCGGCGAATTTGATCGGCATGGACGAGGGACGCGGCTTCATACAACTGATGCAGCAATTGCCGCAGGAGAGGTTGATCATCGCGCTGCAGGCGATGTCGGTGATCGAGCGGGCGCTCGAGCACACGATCGCGTACGTCAAAGAGCGCAAGGCATTCGGCAAGCAGATCATCGAGTTTCAGAATACGCAGTTCAAACTCGCCGAGTGCAAGACAGAAGCGACGGTTGCGAAGGTGTTTTGCAATCACACGACCGGACTGCTTCTGGAGGGCAAGCTCGATCCGTTCATGGCATCGATGGCGAAGCTTTGGTTGACGGAAGTGCAGTGCCGCGTGGTTGACGAATGCCTGCAACTGCACGGCGGGTACGGGTACATGAACGAGTACCCGATCGCGCGGATGTATGCAGACAGCCGCGTGCAGAAAATCTATGGCGGCACGAATGAGATTATGAAAGTGCTGATCGCGAGGAGCCTGTGACGTGGAAGCTGGTCTGATCGCTGCGACCCTGCTCGCTCGGCTGGTTGGACCCGCCGAGGCGCCGAAAGGTCCAGATCGCACTCAGCATTGCATGGAGAACGCAACGAGCGACTTGCTTGGGGTTTGGATCAGTCAGTCAATGGGCGATCGCATCTTTCCACTTGAGTTTCGAGTTGTGTCGCCCGCCTTGACTGACTGTGCGAAGCTGCCGGGGAGCTCGCAAACTTTTTGGATCGTCGTTGGCAAGGGCGCACGGACAGCTCCAGGTATCACCCCATTGTTCCCTGATCCGTATGCACTACCAGGATCTGCCAAGGCGGCCTGTCCGCAATTCATCGAGGGTGGAATACTTAAGTTTAGAGCGACGATAGAAGGTGCAAAGTACGCCTGCAAGGACGCACGATAGCTCATGTACATCCCCAAACACTTTGCCGTCGATGACCTCTCGTCTCTGCACGATCTTATCGATACGTGCGATTTCGGGATTGTCGTCGGTAATGGGGATGATGGGCTGTTTGCGACGCATATTCCGCTGATGCTGACGCGAGATGAGGGTGCGCGGGGTACACTTTATGGCCATGTCGCGCGGACCAATCCGCATGTCGGATTGTTTGGCGCGCAATCGCTCGTGATTTTCCCGGGACCGCACGCTTACGTCTCGCCAAGTTGGTACTCAGACCGGACGACCAATGTGCCGACGTGGAATTATGCGGCGGTGCATTGCACTGGCGTGCCGCAGCTGACCGGCGGCGATCAGATCGAGCATTTGCGATTGATGGTTGCGCGTTATGAAGGCGCGAGGCCGAACGGGTGGAGCATCGATGAACTCAAGGCTGAGTTGCGCGAGAGCCTGCCACGCGGGATCGTTACGTTTCGCATGGAGATCGCGCGGATCGAGGGTAAAGCGAAGTTGTCGCAGAACAAGCTGCGCGGCGAGCGCGAGCGAGTGATCGCAGGGTTGAAGGCTGCCGGTGAAACCAGACTGGTCGCGCTAATGCAGTCAGAAATGGAAAAAGGTTGAGTTCAAATAATCTTGGAAAATTGGAGGACGCCATGACTGAATGTTTTGTTTACGACACCGTACGCACACCGCGTGGTAAGGGGCGCAAAGACGGGGCGCTGCACGAAGTAACGGCGCTGGAACTGGGCAGCCAGGTGCTGCGCAACATCCGTGATCGCAACAAGCTTGATACGTCTATCGTTGACGATGTGATCTTTGGCTGTGTCGATCCGGTTGGCGAGCAGGGCTCGAACATTGCGCGCATTGCGGTGCTGAACGCGGACTATGCGGAAAGTGTTGCAGGGGTGCAGATCAACCGGTTCTGTGCTTCGGGACTTGAGGCCTGTAATATGGCGGCGGCGCAGGTGATGTCGGGCCAATCCGACATGACGATCGGCGGCGGCGTCGAGTCGATGAGCCGCGTCGGCATGGGCGCTTCGGGTGGTGCGTGGGCGACGGACCCTTCGATTGCGATCAAGAGCTATTTCACGCCGCAGGGTATCGGTGCCGATTTGATTGCGACACTGGATGGTTTTTCGCGCGACGATGTGGATGCTTATTCGGTTGAAAGCCAGAAGCGGGCGGCGAATGCCTGGAAGAATGGCTATTTCAAGAAGTCAGTGACGCCCGTGAAGGATATCAACGGGCTGACGATCCTGGACCGGGACGAGCACATGCGGGCGGATACGACGATGCAATCGCTCGCATCGCTTCAGCCGGCGTTCGCAATGCCGGGCGAGTTTGCCTTCGACGCGGTGGCGCTGCAGCGCTATCCGGAAGTCGAGCAGATCAATCATGTGCACCATGCCGGCAATTCGTCGGGCATCGTTGATGGCGCCGCGGCGGTCCTGATGGGCACGAAAGAAGCGGGGCGTTCGACCGGCTTGAAGCCCCGCGCGCGCGTACGGGCCTTTGCGTCGATTGGCTCGGAGCCGTGTATCATGCTGACCGGACCGGCGTTGGTCACTCAGAAAGTGCTGAAGCGCGCCGGCATGACGGCGAAAGACATTGACTTGTTCGAGTTAAACGAAGCGTTTGCTTCCGTGGTCATGCGCTTTATGAAAATCATCGACGTTCAGCACGACAAGATCAACGTCAATGGCGGCGCCATTGCAATGGGGCATCCGCTGGGTGCCACAGGGGCCATGATTTTGGGAACGGTGCTCGACGAACTGGAACGGCGGAATTTGAGCACGGCGCTGGTGACCCTGTGCGTCGGTGCCGGCATGGGCACCGCAACGATTATTGAGCGCGTTTAAGCACCTCAGCCTTCAAGGGAAAATGATCATGGAACTCAAGACATTCAAATGGAATCAGGATGCGGATGGAATCGTCACGCTGACGTGGGACGATCCGGATCGCTCGATGAATGTGCTATCCAACGCGGCACTGAAAGACATTGGCTCAGTCATTCAAAAAGTGGCGAGCGATGCCGGCGTGAAAGGCATTATCATCACATCCGGCAAGGACAATGGTTTTTGCGCCGGGGCGGCGCTGGACGAGATGGAAGGTGCTGCCAGCGGTACGGGCGCGCCGAAGTCTGATGAAGACCGCGTGCGTGAGCGCTACAACGGCGTGGTGCAATTCAATCAGTTGCTGCGCAAATTAGAAACTTGCGGGAAGCCGGTTGTAGCGGCGCTCAATGGACTTGCTTTGGGGGGCGGGCTTGAGGTGGCGCTGGCCTGTCACTATCGGGTCGTTGCCGACAATCCGCGTATTCAATTGGGATTGCCGGAGTCCAAAGTAGGTCTATTGCCAGGCGGCGGCGGAACGCAGCGTCTGCCGCGCCTGATGGGAGCGCAGGCAGCGCTGAGCCTGATCATGCAAGGCAACCCAGTTGATCCAAAGACCGCTGTTGCGCAGAAGATCGTGCATAAAGTGGTTCCGGCCGATCAGTTGATTGCTGAAGCAAAGCGCTGGATCAAGGAAACGCCCGATCCGGTTCAGCCGTGGGACAAGAAAGGATTTGAAGTTCCAGGCGGATTACCAAATGAAAAAGGCTCGTCGACTGTGTTCACGATGGGCAACGCGCTTTACCGGAAGACGTCGTTCAATAATTATCCGGCGCAGCGCTATATCCTGTCTTGTGTGTATGAAGGTCTCGCCGTACCTATCGATGCAGGTCTGCGCATTGAGGCGCGTTATTTCACTAAGCTTTTGATGGACCCCGCTTCGCGAAACATGATCAGGTCGCTGTTCCTGTCCATGCAAGATTTAAACAAGGGAGCCCGCAGGCCTGAAGGCGTTCCAGCGACGAAGGTCAAGAAACTCGGTGTGCTTGGGGCGGGCATGATGGGTGCCGGCATTGCCTTTGTATCGGCACAGGCAGGAATGGAGGTTGTGCTGCTTGACACTACTCAAGACGCGGCCGACAAGGGAAAGGCCTATTCAATTAAATTGCTCGATGGGCAAATTTCCAAAGGCCGTTCCACGGAAGCCAAGAAAATTGAGCTGCTTGACCGCATAAAGCCGACCACGAGTTACGTAGACTTGACGGGCTGCGAACTTGTTATCGAAGCGGTATTTGAAAACCGTGAAATCAAGGCCGATGTCACGAGGAAGGCTGAAGCACAGCTCGGCGTGACGTCGGTTTTTGCTTCAAATACATCGACGCTGCCAATTACGGGACTTGCTGAAGCGAGTGTGCGGGCCGAGAATTTTATGGGCATCCACTTCTTTTCACCGGTCGATAAAATGCAGTTGGTGGAGATCATTACGGCCAAGAAAACCAGTGCCTATGCGTTGGCGGTGGCGGTCGACTATGTGAAACAAATCAAGAAGACCCCGATTGTTGTCAACGACAGCCGCGGCTTCTACACGTCGCGCTGTTTTGGAACTTATGTCGGTGAAGGTCAGGAAATGCTGGGCGAAGGCATTGCTCCGGCGCTGATTGACAATGTGGGACGCATGACAGGTATGCCGCGCGGCCCGCTTGAGCTCGCTGACGACGTGGCGCTTGATCTGGCGTACAAAGTCCGCCAGCAGACCAAACAAGATCTCGGCGACAAATATGAAGCAGGGCCAGCTGATACACTGATTGAAACGATGGTGGGCAAACTCGGACGGCTTGGCCGGAAGAACGGCAAAGGCTTTTACGACTACCCGGCCGATGCTGGTGGCAAGAAGCGCTTATGGCCAGGTCTTAAAGACATAGTGAAATTGAAAGTGACTTCGTCAACGCCCGAACTCGTGGAAGAGATGAAGAAGCGGTTCCTCTACCGGCAAGCTATCGAAGCGTCCCGTTGTTTTGAAGAGAACGTTGTCATCGATCCGCGAGAGGCGGATGTGGGTGCTATTCTGGGTTGGGGTTTTGCACCTTATACGGGTGGTCCGCTTTCGCTGATCGACACCGTTGGTACCAAGAGATTTGTCGAGGAATGCGATGGTTTGGCGCAAAAATATGGCAAGCGGTTTTTGCCCGGCAAGTTGCTTCGTGACATGGCGGAAACAGGAGACACGTTCTACAATCGGTTCAAACCGGGGAGCCGTAAGGCCGCCTAGCCAGGATTGCTTGCAACTGGGGTCCACGGTGTTAGTTCCATAAATGAATGTGACCGTTGCCCTTTTCCCAGACTCTGTGGCGTGTTAGATGCCGCAGCGCAAACAGGATGTCATTCAAATGCGCGCTTTCGTAATCGCCTGTCTTCTCGTTGCTGCGTCCGTGTCTCCGTCGATGGCGGCTGACCGAAAATTAAGTGACTTTTTCGGCGCTTATCTGGGCCACGGAACAGAAGATTCGTTGAGCCAACCCTCGTCCGACCGGGAGAAGCAAACCCGCTTTAGCCAAGTCATTATCAGGCCGGCATCAACCGAGAATGGGTTTACAGTTGAATGGTCCACCCTGAAATTGAAGGGTGACGACATTCCGCGTGAAGCGGACACAAAGACTTATTTGCAGACTTTTCGGGGAACGGACAAATCCTACGTCTATCGCGACGTAACATCCGGGGATCCGAATTTGTTGCAGGATACATCCTGGGCGGTCGTCAGCGGCAATACGCTGAGTGTTGTTCAGGTGTCTGTTGCCCCTGACGGTAGCTATTTTGTGACACATTATGACCGAACACTGACGCCCACGGGCATGGATGTCCGCTTTACGCGCTTTGAAAACAGCCGGGTTGTGCGGGCCGTGAAACTGAGCCTTTTCAAAGGCCCTGCAAAAGTTAACTAGCCTGGCCAGTGTACAAGACCGGACCTCTCGTGGTTTGATGCGCCCTGATCCTCGCGGTTGGGGCGTTTTATTTGGGATGGGATATCATGATGCGTATTGCTTTTGCTCTCTGCTTCGCTGCCACGTTGAGCGCCAGCGCCGCCAACGCGGCTGAGAGAAGGATCGACGAATTTTATGGCCGCTGGATAGGGACCGGGCAGGCCACTCAGGGCGTCGTTAATCCCGTCGCGACACAGTCCCGGGACTCAGAAGTCATTGTCGAAAAGACGGCGGATGGCTTCAAAATTTCCTGGACGACCATGTCGTCAGATGTCGGAAACGGTGCGCAATCGAGAGTGAAATCGTCGTCGATGGTCTTCAAAAAGGGCAAGGTGGCGAAGCTCTATGTTGAATTGAAGTCCGGCAATGCGTTGGAGGGAAAGAAGACAACCTGGGCTCGTTTGGCTGGTGACACGCTCTCCATCAGTCAACTGGTGGTGGCAGAGGATGGTCAGTGGGATATGACTGTTTATGATCGCACCTTGAAAGATGCTGATCATATGGCGCTGTCGTTCACCCGGATTGCGAACGGCACGATTTCGAGGCAGGCCAAATTGTCGATGACGCGTTCCAAGGAATGAATGGCAGTCAAATGTTTGAATGAGGTTCAATACTACTGCCGGCTTCCGGCGGTTCAGAAAAAATTACTTTTCGCCCGATGTCATGCTCGTGCATTGTGCTGGTGGGTTATGATGCTGCCAGCTTGAGGTATTGATCCGGATGACTGTTGGCGCGGCTGAGCTTGCACTCGAAGAATGGCCCGCCCGCCGTTCCATAAGAATGTGGGACGGCGTCGTCTCGGTGCTTGCCTGGGAAGCAGCGCAGGCGCGGGCGCCGGGGCTGCACTTCGCACATGCCAATGGGTTCAATGCGCTGACTTATCGCTCGCTTTTCGATGAGTTGGCGTTGGACATGCGAATCTATGCCAGCGATCTGCGGGGGCATGGGCAAACGACACTTGCGGCAAATCCCAAGGGAATGCGGTCCTGGAATATCTATCGCGATGATATTCTGCGGACCCTGGACGAGCTTGATGGGCGACCCAAAATATTGGCTGGACATTCGTTGGGCGCCACTGCCAGTCTGATGGCGGCATTTGCCAAGCCCAATTTGGTGACGGGGCTTATCCTGGTTGAGCCTGTCATTTTGCCGCGAAAATATTTGCGCTGGATGTGGATGATGAAGGCCTTGCCGTTTATCGATCATCTGTTCCCCATAGTCTCACAAGCGAAGCAGCGACGTGGTGTCTGGTCGTCGCGCGAGGCCATGTTTGACGCGTATCGCGGCAGAGGCGCGTTTCGCACCTGGCCAGAGGATGTCGTGCGCGACTATATTACTGGCGGGACTGTCGATTATATCGACTACCGCCAAGCGCGATTGGCGTGCACGCCGGGGTGGGAGGCTGCGAACTATCGTGCGGGGCCGCCGGATGTGTGGAGAGAGCTAGGAAATTTAAAGATTCCAATCACGTTGATTGTTGGCGAGAAGCGATCAACCTGTCCGCAAGCTGTGATCGATTTACTATTGCAGAAACAGCCGGGGATGCGCGTGGTCCGGTTGCCAGACGCGTGTCATTTTCTTCCGATGGAGTTTCCGGGGGCCGTGCGCCAGGAGATTCGTTCAATGGCAAAATTGCCGGGCTGACAAGCAACATAGACAGGAAAGATTCATTTGGCGAATGGGCCACTTCAAGGCGTGAAAGTTGTCGAGTTTGCGGGGCTCGGTCCTGGACCATTTTGCGGGATGCTGCTGTCGGATCTTGGTGCGGACGTCGTGCGGATTGACCGTACGGACGCAAAACCCGCCAAGCCCTTTCATGTCACGCAGCGAGGACGCCGTTCACTGGCGCTGGATTTAAAGCGTGATCTGTCGGTCAAGCTTTGTCTTGACTTGTTTGAACGGGCGGAGATTGTCTTTGAAGGATTTCGACCCGGTGTCATGGAGCGGCTTGGGCTGGGACCTGAGATTGCGATGAGGCGAAATCCAAAACTGGTCTACGGCCGCATGACGGGGTGGGGGCAAACGGGCCCGCTGGCTCATGCTGCGGGACATGATATCAATTACATTGCGATCTCGGGTGCTCTTCACGCCATTGGCACGCGTGGGCGGCCGGTGCCGCCTCTGAATTTGATTGGCGATTTTGGCGGTGGGTCCCTTTATCTCGCGCTGGGATTGCTGGCCGCTTTGACACATGCGCGTGCTACGGGCTGTGGACAAGTCGTGGATGCCGCGATGTGCGACGGCGTTGCTTCTCTGATGTCTTATTTCTATGGATTTCGCGCTGAAGGGACGCACACAGCAGAGCGGGGGGCGAACCGGCTGGATGGTGGAGCGCATTTCTATGATGTCTACAAATGTGCTGACGGTAAGTGGATAGCGCTTGGTTCTATTGAGCCGCAGTTCTATGCGTTGCTGCGCGAGAAAGCGGGGCTGAGCGATCCTGTGTTTGATCAGCAGATGGATCGCGCGCGCTGGCCGGAGTTGAAAGAGAGGCTCGCACTGGTATTTCTCGCCAAAACGCGGGCTGAATGGTGCGCACTCATGGAAGGCACAGATGCGTGTTTCGCGCCGGTGCTTGAGATCGATGAGGCGCCTGGGCATGAACACAATACCCAGCGGCAAGTTTTTGTTGAGGTTGCAGGCGTCGTTCAACCAGCGCCCGCGCCCAGGTTTAGTTTGACGCCGGGTGAAATTCAGTCGCCGCCGCCACAGATTGGCGAGCACAATGTCTCGTGCCTGACCGATTGGGGAGTATCTTCAACCGAGATCGAGGCTCTTAAGACGAAGGGTGTGATCTAGATGAAGCGTCGATCTGCTATTGTTGCACCAGTGCGCACGCCGGTCGGGAAATATCTGGGTGCGTTGAAAGATGTATCTGCCGACGCGCTTGCGGCGTTAGTGGTGCGGGAGACTGTGCGGCGGAGTGGGATTGATCCGTCCAGAGTTGAAGAGGTCGTGTTTGCCCAAAGTTATGCCAATGGTGAAGCGCCTTGCATTGGACGATGGGCGGCGTTGGCGGCGGATTTACCGATTGAAGTTCCTGGAATGCAGCTTGATCGCCGGTGCGGAGGCGGGCTGCAGGCGATTGCGACGGCTGCGATGATGGTGGAGACGGGGGCCGCAGATGTTGTGATTGCGGGCGGCGTTGAGAGCATGAGCAATATTGAATACTATACGACTTCGATGCGAGGCGGCGCCCGGGCGGGAAACGTGCAGCTTTATGATCGCCTGGAGCGCGGACGTGAGCGATCGCAACCGGTGGAGCGGTTCGGGGTCATTTCAGGGATGATCGAGACGGCCGAGAATGTCGCGCGAGATTGTCAGGTGACGCGCGAGGCTTCCGATGTGTTCGCGGTACAGAGTCATAAACGGGCGGTGCGCGCGTGGGCAGAGAACAGATTTGCAGACGAGGTCTTGCCGGTTCCGGTTCCGCAACGAAAAGGTGATCCCATCGTTGTCGCACGCGATGAAGGGGTGAGAGGTGACGCGTCGCTTGAGTCACTGGCAGGATTGAAACCGATCATCAAAGGCGGTGTCGTGACGGCGGCGAATGCCAGCCAGCAGAATGATGCGGCGGCGGCGTGCCTTGTTGTTGCTGAGGACAGGCTGGCGTCGCTGGGTTTGACGCCGATGGGATATTTCGTGGGTTGGGCGGCGGCGGGGTGCCACCCGGCGACGATGGGTTTGGGTCCGGTCCCGGCTGTTGAGCGATTGTTTCAACGGACAAAGCTTGGATGGAAGGATATCGATCTAGTTGAATTGAACGAGGCGTTTGCGGCGCAGGTTTTGGGGGTGTTGAAGCGTTGGGGTTGGGATGAGCGCGAGAAGCTCAACGTCAATGGCTCCGGGATATCGCTTGGCCACCCCATCGGCGCGACTGGGGTGCGCATTGCGGTGACGTTGCTGCACGAAATGAAGCGGCGCAAGGTGCGCTATGGGCTTGAGACCATGTGCGTGGGCGGCGGACAGGGGATCGCCGCGATTTTTGAAGCCGCTTAACCGGTTGCCTCTTTGCGTTCCGGCGCTTCTTTCAGGCAGTGAGCGACTTCACGCAACGCCGAGGCCGCGGTGACGCCAAGCTTATCCAGTTTTCCCATGCGGGCGAGGGTTGCAAGTCCGATGGCGGCTGATGAGAGGCCAAGCGCGCGGGCCTGGGCCTGGTTGGGCGGAAGGCCGTCGAGTTCGAGCGGTTCACTTACGGTTTGGAACAATGAGATCAAACGGCCAAGCAGCATGCGTTCGGAGCCCGGGTTCACGCCGCCCTGATCCAGGTCCATGTTGAAGATGGAGTGGGCGGTCGCAAAAGCTTCTGCGGCTGCTGCTGCGCGTTCTGCGGCGTCGCGCGACGAGGTTGAGCGGAGTTGCTTGGTGATGCTTGCCAGTTCGTGAACCGCGAGTTCGGACAGGATGGCAGCCTTGGAATGGAAATAGAAATAGACGGCACCGGGGACGTATCCCGCTTCTGTGGCGACGGCGCGGATCGTGAGACCCTTGGCGCCATCGCGCGCGAAGACACGGCGAGACGCGGCCAGGATTTCAGCCCGCTTGTAGGCGTGTGATGCTTCTCGGCGTTCTTCCCGCCTACGGTGCGGCGGCAGTTCTGCATGAGACAACTTCGTATCCCCCCGAATCGAGATCTCCCTGAAAGACATGGCGGCTATTTGAACGACGTTCAACGTATTAGAAGCGATAGAAGGGCTTCGACACACCTTCTGCGATGGGTTCGCCAGAGTCCCTTTCGCGTACGGCTTCCTTGAATCCTTTTTCTTCTGCGCGTTGCTTGAACCACACACCTTCCGGCGAATGCCGCGCAATTCCGTCAAAAAGAGTGGCGAACATTTGGGTCTGCGCGAGGCCCATCGATTCAACCGACTGATTGACGACCAGTTTCATCATCATCAATTGGTTTTTTGGCACTGCCGAGATGCGTGTCGCCAATGCCACAACATGCTCATTAAGTTCAGGTTCGGGAACGGCAGCTGACACCAGACCCATCGCAAGAGCTTCTTTTCCCGTGATCAAGTCGCCGGTGAAGAGCATGCGTTTGGCGCGCTCGGCGCCCAGGCGATAGACCCACATCATTGGTGTCGGTACGCCCCAAACGCGCGAGGGCGGGTAGCCGATCCTGGCGTCGTCGGCCATCACTATCAGATCGCAGCACAGGGCGATGTCGCTGCCACCAGCGACTGCGTGGCCACGGACTTTGGCGATGGTCGGTTTGTTCGAGCGCCAGAGGGACATGAAATCCTGGGTGTTGCGGTACATCATGGCGAAGTCGACCATGGGATCCCACGGACCGGCCAATGCGTCCTGGCCGCCAGAGGCTTTGCTTTTCTGTTCGGCGAATTCCACGAGGTCGTAGCCGGCGCAAAATGAACGGCCGGCGCCCGTCAAAATGATGCAGTGGACGGCGTTGTCGTCGTTGGCTTTTTCCACGGCTTCGCGGATTTCCTGAGGCATTCCGCGGGCAATGGCATTCAGCCTTTCAGGCCGGTTCAGCGTGATGGTCGCCAGCCGGCCTTCAGTTTCGTACGTGAGATGCTGGAAGCTCACACGCGGAAGAACAGCAAAAGTCCAAGGACGGCCTCGCCCGCCAAAATGCCCCAGATGATGGGGCTCGTCGGACGCTCAAGCCAGGCAGCGTAGCCTCGTCCGGCTGCCATGCCGATCAAGGCCAAGCCGGTGGTGAACATAATGCCTGCGCGAAAGTCCGAATAGACCATCGCGACAAACAGAGCGATGGCGATGGCGATGCCAAAGCCACCGTAGATGGCGCGGGTTTCACTGCGCGACTCGGCCGTCGAGAGCTCAATGTTGGTGACACGGGTGATGTATTGCGGGCGCCAAAGCAGAGCGCCGCCCATGGACGCGAAGAATAAAAATCCGATTGTGAGTGAGAACATGAGCGTCAGTGCTCCCTTTTGCAGGTGATTCTGGAAGGATGTCATGAGGCGTGCAGTTCTCACAACCCTTATTGCCTTGCGGCGATGTCCCTCATTATTTCCTCGAAACCTCCTCCTATCGCGTTAATGCGGACTTCTCGGTAGATGCGTTATACCCTGCTGCCGCGCATGTAGAGGCTGCCGCCCAGGGTTTCGCCATTCTGGACGCGCGGGGGGTGTCCCCCCCGGTCACCCCCTCCAATTGCATGCAATTCTTGCAATAAGGTCCCCCATTAACCGCAAGATTGGCGCGAATTGATTTTCGCCGTACAAATTCTGCGACGGGCTGACGCATGATTTTGATTTGAGATCTACGGGGTGACGCACCGGTAACTTCTCTTCCGAAATATGGATTTATTTCTAGAACAAATATGGAACTACTAGTTTTCAAAGTCAAGAGGTCCGGGCCAAGTCGGGCGCGTTTTCAATAGGGCGGCTTGGGAGCGTTTTTGTTTTCTTTTTTCCAGGCGACGGCCTTCATCAGGGCGTTGCGGAAATCGGTGGCATTGCCGGGCAGGCCTTCGACGGAACGCACCCAAAACGGCGTGTAGTTGCCGAGAATGGCGACGCGCGTTTCGTCCGTGTGGTTGGTGGATGAGTCGTGCCACAGGCCGCCGTGGGAGAGGATGAGTGAGCCTGCGGGGCAGAGGACCGGTGTTGAGTTGGCGTAGAATTCCTGGCGGTCGGGTCTGCAGCGGGTCTTTTGACTGTGGGCCAGCACGCGGGTGGCGCCGTTGCTGGCGGTGAATTCGTCGAGCACCCAGATCGCCTGTACTTGCATGGGTGGTTCGGGAAAGGGTTCGCGCATCACCGAATAGGGATAGTCGACATGCACGCCTTGCGGCGGGGCGCCCTTCGTCAGGGCATGTGCCGAGAGGCCGCCCATGACGAAGCCGTCGCCCAGCATTGCGATTGCCACTTTGCAGATCAGATCGTTGGAGGCGAAGTCCGTGAATATGTCCCCGCGACCAGTGAGGCGCAGACGCCAGCGTTTGTGTTGAACGATGAGTTTGTCTGCCTTGCGGTCTTGTTCCGCGAGATCGAGGGTCAGCGCCCGGGCGCGTTGGGTTTGCGCCTGCGGCATGAGTTCGGGGATAACAGCGTAACCTTGGCCGGTCTGCAGCTCTGCAACGATTGTGTCGACGTTCATTGTGCCGGCGGTTGCTTCAGAGACACCAGTGTTTGGCGGATGGAGACTTGGTCGCCCGGTTTGACGGTGACGGTGTCAACGATGCCGTCGCTGGCGGCGCGCAGTTCGTGTTCCATTTTCATGGCTTCGAGGATGACGAGGATTTGGCCTTTGGCGACCGTGGCGCCTGCGTTCGCGTTGACCTTGACGATGCGGCCGGCCATCGGTGCGCGCACGGTGTTGGCGCCCGCGCCGTCCTTGCGCTCGGCGGGGGCGTAGGTGATGTCTTCGAAGAGGGCGTCACGGCCGTCGATGACGACGTGCACTTGGTTTTCAGCAATCCTTGCTGTGATGCTTTGCAGTCCCCCCTCAGGACCTCGCATTTCGGCCCTGACACTGTTGCCGTTTGGGTGGACGCTTGTTATCGCGTGACCGCTGCATCTGAAATTCTCAACGACGTGCGTAGATGTGTTGCTCCGTTCCTTGAGTGTTATCAGTGAGCGCATGATGCCGTTTGAACGGAAGGGTTGGCCTGCTCCATGATCGAGGAAAATTGCGACGGCAGGCGCATGAGAGAGTTTACAGTTGTTTTCTGAAAAGGCTGGTCTGTTCGACACCCAATCGATTGTGCATTTGCCTTGTTGGAACTCTGGACTTGCTAACAAATCCAACAGGAAGTTTCGATTTGTACGAATGCCTGAGGGTGGGAGTGCCTTCAGTTGGCGGGTGAGGTTGGCAATTGCCTCAGCGCGCGTTGTTCCTGTTGCAATGATCTTGGCGAGCATAGAGTCGTAGTGGCCTGATACGTGGATGATTTCACCTGCGCTGTCGATCCTTGTTTCCCCGCTGCAAATTTCTGCGATGCCGGTTTGGGGCTTGAAGCTATCGGCAGGGTCTTCGGCGCAAAGCCGCGCTTCAATCGCATGGCCTTGAATTTTGATCAGTTCTTGTGTGGCCAGTGGATGGTCGGCTTTCTTGGCAAAGGTGTTGAGAAGCGAGATTGTCAGCGGCTTACTCATGGCGACATCGAATTGCATTGCGATCAAGTTCGTACCCGTGACTTCTTCGGTGACTGGATGTTCGACTTGGATTCTCGTGTTCATTTCAAGGAAGTAGAAGTTTCCGTCGCGGTCGAGAAGATATTCGACCGTGCCGGCGTTCGTGTAGTTCACTGCCTTGGCGAGGGTAACCGCGGCTTGGCCCATGCGGTTGCGGAGGTCTTCGCTGAGGCCGGGCGCGGGTGCCTCTTCGATGATCTTCTGGTTGCGTCGTTGGACGGAACAATCGCGCTCGCCCAAGTGAATGATGTTGCCGTGGCTGTCGCCGAAGATTTGAACCTCAATGTGGCGGACGTTTTCGAGAGCCTTCTCGAGGATCATGCGGTCGGAGGCGAACGCAGAGAGCGCTTCGCGGCGTGCGGAGGCGAGGGCGTCGAGGAATGCGCTCTCTTCCGTGACCTTGCGTTGACCGCGCCCGCCGCCGCCGAGCGCTGCTTTGATCAGCACCGGCCAGCCAGTCTGCTTCGCTTCGGCGAGGAGTTTCGCGTCCGATTGGTCGTCGCCGTCGTAGCCGGGGATGACGGGGATACCCGCTTTGCGCGCTATTTCCTTGGCGTTGCCTTTGTCGCCCATGGCGCGGATGGCGTCGGGTGATGGGCCGATCCATACGAGGCCTGCGTCGATGACGGCTTGGGCAAAGTCGGGGTTTTCGGAGAGGAAGCCGTAGCCGGGGTGGATTGCTTCGGCGCTGGTTTGCTTGGCGGCGGCGAGGATTTTTGCAGGGTTCAGGTAGGATTCCGCTGAGGGTGATGCGCCGATGTGAACGGCGGTGTCAGCTACATGGATTTGCAACGCATTTTTGTCCGCGTCGGAGTAAACGGCTATTGACCGCAAACCTGCGGCCGATGCTTCTCGCACAATGCGCACGGCAATCTCGCCGCGGTTGGCGACAAGAACGGATTTGAAGGGGCGGTAGTGCATTAGAGGGCCCCCATCCCCTGCAGCAGCAGGGGCTGCGCAGGGACTTCCCCCGCGAGCCGGGGAAGAGGCGGGCACATGAGTCTGTCTCTTCCCCCGCTTGCGGGGGAAGTGGCTGCGCACCGCAGGTGCTGCAGACGATGGGGGGAAGTCATCTCAATTCCCCCGGCCGGGCAGGGTGCCCATGTGTTTGGCGATGATCTGCAGCATCACCTCATCCGCGCCGCCGCCGATGGAGGCCAGGCGTCCGTCGCGGAATCTTCGCGAAACTGGCGTTTCGGACATGAAGCCCATGCCGCCCCAGTATTGCAGGCAGGCGTCGTTGATGGTGCGTTGCAAGCGGGCGGCTTTGAGTTTGGCCATTGAGGCAAGTTTGGTCATGTCTTCGCCGGCGATGTAACGTTCGACGGCTACCCAGGTGAGGGCGCGCAGGGCTTCGAGTTCGGTCTGCAGTTCGGCGAGTTTGAAGTGCACGACTTGATTGTCGAGGATCGATTTGCCGAAGGCTTTGCGTTCGCGGGTGTAGGCGATGGTTTCATCAATCGTGCGCTGCAGGCCGGTGAGTGCCGCGAGGGCTGCATACATCCGTTCCTCCTGGAACTGCACCATCTGGTAGGTGAAGCCCAGGCCTTCTTCGCCGATGCGATTGCGTTGGGGTACACGGACGTCGTCGAAGTGAATCTGCGCGGTGTCACTGGAATGCATGCCTAGCTTTTTGAGGGTGCGGGCGACGGTGACGCCTTTGGTTTTCATCGGCACGCAAATCATCGTCTTGTTGCGGTGGGCGGGCGCATCGCCGGTGTTGGCGAGGAGGCAGATCCAATCGGCTTGGGCGCCGTTGGTGGTCCACATCTTGCCGCCGTTGATGATGTAGTCGGCGCCGTCGTGGCGGGCGCGAGTCGTGATCGCGGCAACGTCGGAGCCGGCGCCGACTTCGGAGACGCCGAGACAGGCGACGAATTCGCCGGTGATTGAGGGGCGCAGAAACTCCTCGCGCACTTCGTCGGTGCCGAAGCGCGCTAGAGCCGGTGTTGCCATTTCCGTTTGCACGGCGATGGCCATGGGGATGGCGCCGCAGTTGATGTGGCCGAGCGCTTCGCAATAGACGGCGGCGTAGGAGTAATCGAGGCCGAGACCGCCGAATTTTTCCGGCTTGGTGATGCCGAGGAAGCCTGCCTTGCCCATCTTG
>Ga0163151_10001488_pt1 | contig 39117 bp, 34 predicted proteins | sample OliLakLV19MP5IB2_FD_145596 | JGI IMG/M metagenome (GOLD analysis project Ga0163151, IMG submission 145596) | Freshwater microbial mat bacterial communities from Lake Vanda, McMurdo Dry Valleys, Antarctica - Oligotrophic Lake LV.19.MP5.IB-2 | ecosystem: Environmental > Aquatic > Freshwater >... | reverse complement strand
AACTGCCGACAACGCAGGTCCTCTGGCCGCCGACCCCGGGTTCTACCAGGTCGCGTTCTGTCTGGGCGCCAACACCGGAGGTTACACCGCAGGCGTGAAGACCGCGTCACCGAACGGCGTCATCTAGGTTCGTCGGGACTGTGGATAACCCATTGACTTGTCTTGCAGGTATTCATGTTCCCATATATAATTTAGTCAGTACAGAATTGTGAGAAATGACACAAAAATTAACTAAAGGAATTGTAGCTTAGGCTTAAAGGAGACGGCTTTAAAGGCGCCTTGTTTCCTCTTTGCCATTTTACAAATTTCCTCTGTACTGGAAGGGGGTGAATTTATGAAAAAGAATATGTCCCGTGGTTTTACGCTTATCGAGCTTTTGGTGGTTATCGCCATCATCGGCATCTTGTCCGCTGTGGTCCTGGTGTCTCTGAACTCCGCCCGCAGCAAGTCCCGTGACGCGCGCCGTCTCTCCGACGTCCGCCAGGTCATGACGGCCATGGAAATTTACTTCAACGATAACGGATCCTACCCGGACGACGCAGGAGCGTGCGTGGCATCCAGCGGCGGCGCAGCCGTCGCGGGCCTCTGCCCGACCCCGACCGGAACCGGCCCGACCGGCTCGGCCACTACCGAATGGCAGGACTTCCTGGCCACCTGGCCGACCTCACCCTCACCGGCTGACGGCACTTGCGCCAACGGCGCATCAGGGGCATCCGGCACCAACGACTACGTTTACGCCGGCCGAACTGCCGACAACGCAGGTCCTCTGGCCGCCGACCCCGGGTTCTACCAGGTCGCGTTCTGTCTGGGCGCCAACACCGGAGGTTACACCGCAGGCGTGAAGACCGCGTCACCGAACGGCGTCATCTAGTTCTAGTTCCCGTTTACATACTCCAGAATTTTTCTGGAGTATCCCCGAATAGCGAACGGCTGATGGCCGACATTCGCTACTCAGGGATACGCAAGGCGCCCGCTGCCTTGGTAGGGAAGGAACCAAACATGGCCCAAGAAGACAAATACGGCCCCCAAAGCGGGTTTGGCGTCATAGAGAGCACCATGCTCCTCCTGATGGTCTTCATCCTGGGGGTGGTCATCCTGGCGGCGTACTCGTCCGCCAGCTCGACCAGGCGTGATGCCCAGCGCGTCTCTGACGTCTCCGGCCTCCAGAAGGCCCTGGCCTATTTTCACCAGGAGTTCGGCCAGTTCCCGCAGGCCAGCCCGAGCGGGGAAGCGGTCGGGACGGAAAACTCGTTCTCCCGCTTTGTCAGCAAGTGGCCGGAACCGCCGAGCCCGGCGGACGGCACCTGTTCCTCCCAGAACAACCGCTATTATTACGAGCAGGTCAACGGCGGGGAAAGCTATTCAATAAGGTTCTGCCTGGGTGACGATTACGGCAATGCCCGTGCAGGCACCCGCGTGGTCACTCCTATCAGCGTCCAATGATAATATCAAGACTAGACAAGCAAAAGGGCTTCACTCTCATCGAGCTCCTGGTCGTCGTGGCCATCATCGGCCTCTTGAGCTCGCTCATCGCGGTCGGCTTCGGCAACGCTCGCCTGCGCTCCCGTGACGCCAAGCGTCTCTCTGACATGAACCAGGTCAAATCGGGCATGGACCTGTTCTACACCTCAGCCGGCGGCTATCCGGACGCGACCATCTGGAACGCGGGTGCGGTGGCCTGCAGCGGCCAGCGCTACATGGAAGTCCCGCGCGACCTGTCCACCGGCCTCTACTACACGTACACCACGGACGACCAGAACTCGGACGCCTGCGGCGCGCCGCTCTGGCGCAACTACCAGGTCCAATTCTCTACGGAAGGACGGACTGAGCTGGGCGACGCCGGCATATACTATTTCAGCCCGCGCGGATTCACCCCCGCCCCGATTTTCTAGCCGGGTTATGGAACCGTTTTGGCCGTACCTCGCTGCCGCCTTCGGCCTGGTAGTCGGCAGTTTCCTGAACGTGGTCATCAATCGCCTCAAGCAGAAGAAGACCCTGGGCGGCCGTTCTGAATGCCCGCATTGCAGGCACGAACTCTCGGCTAAGGACCTCTTCCCGGTCCTGAGCTTTGTTTTTTTGCGGGCCCGGTGCCGTTACTGCGGTAAGCGCATCTCATGGCAGTACCCGGTGGTCGAACTGGGCACGGCCGCCACGTTCCTGCTGGTCGCCCTGAGGATGGCGCCCGGTCCGGAAGCGTTCTTCATCCTGGTCCTGGCCTGTTTTTTCATCGTCATCGCCGTCTACGACTGCAAGCACATGCTCATCCTGGATAAGGTCGTCTTTCCGGGGCTTGCCGTGGCCGTGACTTACGCCCTGTTCCGGGATTTTTCCGGCGGCTGCCAGGCCTGGATGAGCCTGAGTTGCGCCACGGTTTCCGGCCTGGCCGGCATCGTCGCGATTTCCGGGTTTTTCCTGCTCCAGTATTGGTTCTCCAGGAATTTCGCCAGCGTGGACTGGATCGGGTTCGGTGACGTCAAGCTGGGCCTGCTCCTGGGCATGGCCGTCGGGTTCCCGCTGGCCATATTCCTCCTGTTCACCGGCTATACGCTGGGCGCGATCGTGGGCGTGTACCTGCTGGCCACTTCCAAGGCCGGCATGCAGTCGCAGCTGCCGTTCGGCACGTTCCTGGCGCTGTCCGCCATAATCACGCTATTATATGGGCAAGGGTTGATGGGCGCCTACCTGCAATTAATAGGATTCTGACATGCGCAAACAAGCCGGTTTCACGCTCATAGAGCTTATCGTCGTCATTTTCATGATTGGCATGGTTGCCGGCGCCCTGATTTTGAACTTCCGCAGCGGCGACAAGCAGAAGCGCGTCAACCTGTCCCGCGACACCATCATCACGGCCATGCGCACGGCCCAGAACTACGCGCTGGCCGGCCGCCAGATACCGCCCGCCTCCCAGGCCCCGTTCGTCCGCGGCAACCCCCGCTGCACCACCAACAACAACGCCGCCGTGTCATATTGGGTGGAGTTCCCCCAGAACAGCAACTCCTTCCAGCTGATGGCCCAGGACACCTGCGGCGCGGTCATGTCCATCCAGACCTATAACCTCATCCAAAAGACGCAGTTTGCCGCCAATAACCCGTTCACCCTGAACACCGGGGCCGGGGCCGGCAACAACACGGCGTTGGCCATCCGCTTCACCCCGCCGTTCGGCGTCATGACGGCGACCACCGCGACCACTCCCGTGGGCGCCAGCTTCTCCGCCTTCGTGGCCGGCACCGCCGCCGTGACCTTTAATGACGGCACCCGCAACGTCACCGTGACCTTCGATGGCATATCCGGGAAGATCGAATGACGCCGGAAATCGAGATTTGGCCCGATGACTGGGACCAGTTCGAGCTTCTGGACTCTGGGCACTACCACCGGCTGGAAAAGTACGGCGATTTGGTTTTGGCCCGCAGCGAGCCGCGCGCCTGGTGGGCGCCGGAACTTCCGGAATCCGAATGGGCCAAGGCTGACGCGGCCTATGACCAGGAGGAGGGCGGGGAGTGGGCCTACCGGACCAAGGTCGCGTCCAGCAAGAAGCTGGATTTTGACGGCGCCACCGCCATCCTCAAGATGACCCGCATGTCCAAGCACATCGGGGTGTTCCCTGAACAGTCGCGCCAGTGGCGCTGGGTCTCGGTCAAGATCAAGGACGCCAGCCGTCCCATCAAGGTCATTAACCTGTTCGCCTACACCGGCATGTCCACCCTGGCTGCGGCCAGGGCCGGGGCGTCCGTCACCCACGTGGACGGGTCCAAGGTCGCGCTGACCTGGGCCAACGAGAATGCCACCGCTTCCGGCCTGAAAGACCACCCCATCCGCTGGATCCTGGATGACGCCCTGAAGTTCGTGAAGAGAGAGGTCCGGCGCGGAAACAAGTACGACGCCATCATCATGGACCCGCCGGCGTTCGGCCGCGGGCCCAAGGGCGAGGTCTGGAAGGTCGAGGAGTCGATAGTCGAGCTCATGGCCGCCTGCCGGGACCTGCTGTCCGAGGACCCGCTGTTCGTCTTCGTGACCATGTACTCGATTGAAGCGTCGCCGCTCAGCCTGGCCAACCTCCTGACTGACGCGGTGAAGGGCTTGGGCGGGAAAATCGGGCAGGGCGAACTGGTCCTGATGCCAAAGAAGGGCGGCAAGCCGCTGCCGGTGTCCATGTTTGCGCACTGGTCACGCTAGGGTTTGGCGGGAAAACCGGGTTGCCAGTTAATTTCCCATATTTTATAATACATTTGACATAAGGGGCTTAATACCGGCTCGTGCAGGCTTATTTTAGGGCCGGCGGCCACAGAAACAAAATGCAAAACAACAAGCTGACTTTAGGCATCGTCCTTTCCGCCCTGGTGCTGGCGGCGGCCTTGGGTTACGTCTACCTGGACAGGGACATGTCCGGACAGGCCGAATCCCAGCCGGAAACCTACTCCTTCAGCGGCAAGGTCAAATCCGTCGATTCCAGCACCCTGGTGGTGGAAAGCTACGTGATCGTCCCGGATCCCAACGGCGCCAACCCGCCGCGCGTGGAGACCAAGGACCGCGCCGTCCGCGTCAACGGCAAGACCAAGGTCTTCAGGAAGGCCCTGGGAGAGAGCGGCACCGCCCTGCAGGAAGAGTCACTGTCCGCCATAGGCCCGGGCAAGGAAGTCGTCATCTACTCCGAGGAGCAGCCGGAGGACGGCAAGCAGGTTTACGCACAAAGCGTTGAAATCATAAACTAAGGGGGCGAATGGACCGCACACCCAGCAGACAATCGGGACAGACCCTGATAGAGACCATCACGGCCCTGTTCATCCTGACCATGGCCCTGGTGGCCGGGTTGTCCTTGGCCATTTACGCTTCCACCCAGTCGACCAACAACCGCGACCGCGTCATCGCCGCCAACCTGGCCCGCGAGGGCATAGAGGTCATCCGCATGATGCGCGACTCCAACTGGCTGGCCGCGGAGGACACCGGCGCCGACGACCTCTATGAGGCTAGCGGCGGCTGCACCTACAGCGCCGACCCGACCCAGAACCGACCGTGCTACCCGGAAGCGTTCAACGACCCCGTTGACCTGGAAAACAGCGGCAACGGTGAATACCGCGTCCTGGTGCCGAATGCAACCATCACGGCCTGGACGCTGGACCGGGCCAACGGCACGGAAAACTACCTGCTCTGCCTCCAGGCCAACGGCACGTACCAGCATAACACCAACAGCGGCATCGATTGCCCGTTGTCCGACGCCCGTTTTGCCCGCCGGGTGACCATCGGAACAGGGAACACGGCGTATCCCTATACCGGAAGCGTCTCGAACCCGACCGCGACAGGCTCCAACCCGAACTTTGGCGGTCACAGCCCAGAGAAGGTCATTACCGTGGCCGTCGTCTGGCAGGGGCGCGGATGCGCGCCGTTTAGCTCGGCGAACCTCGACCCGATATCCTTCTCCACCAAGTGCAAGGTCACCGTCTCCGAGCGCCTGACTAACTGGAAGGACTACCGATGATCCGCAGCCTAAGCAACAGCAAGCAACGCGGATTCACCCTGATAGAGGCCGTCGTGGCCGCGGGAGTTTTCGCGTTCGTCGTGTCGTCGTCCCTGGCCGTCTACCTGGCCACCATCCAGCTCGATTCCAAGAGCCGGTCCGAACGCGCCGTCCAGCAGAACGCCCGCTTCATCATGGATTTCCTGTCCAAGGAAGTCCGGAACGGGTCCATAGACTACTCCGGCACCAACAACTCGACCACCCTCAGCCTGATCAACCAGCTCGACCAGGCCGAATCCATAACCTTTGACTCCGCCGCCCAGGTCCTCAACCTGACCAAGGCCGGCTTGGGCACCACGTCCCTGAGCTCCGACGACGTCCGCGTGGTGGCCGCGTCATTCGCCGTCTACCCCAGCAGCAACCCGTTCGTCCTGGCCAATGACGTCCATGTCCAGCCGCACGTCACCGTGACCCTGCAGCTGGCCTCCGTCAACCTGAAGGCGTCCGAGTCCGCGACCATGAACATCCAAAGCACCTTTGTGGTGCGGGAATACCCATCCAGGCAATAGCATGATAAACAACATCTTCAAGAACTTGCGGGCCAGGGCTGGGCGGGAGGATGGCGTGGCGATTTTACTGACCGTCATGATCGTTTCCGGCATCACGGTCATCAGCGTGACCGTGGCGGCGTTCGTCCTGCAGGAAGTCCGGAGCGCCCGGTCGTCCGCCCTGACCGAGCCGGCCATAATAGCGGCCGAGACGGCCGGCGAGCAGGGCATCTACCAGGTCAAGCGCAGCTCGTTCTCCGGATCCTGCGCCACCGCCAGCTACACGCATCTGGACGGCAGCACGACCGGCGGCAGCACCAATACCCGGATCAAGAAGTGCATCACCACCCAGCCGGCGGTGCAGCAGGTGACGGCCGCAACCCCTTGGGTATTTTTCCTGTACGACCACACCAACGTCCAGCGCAATACCTGCATGGAAGTCGTTTGCCCGTTCCCGGCCACCCCGATCCCTGACGCGGACGGCGTGGGCAGCGGCAACCAGCTTTACACCTCACTGGTCATTACCAGCGTGACCGGCACGACCAGCCTCAACGTCGACATAGACACGGTGTCCGGCTCCAACTACGACAGCGGGACCGTCCCGCCGGGCAACACCGGCATTTTCGGCATCGACCGGGACATACTGGGTGCCAGCGACGAGCGCCTGCGCGTGACCCTGACCCCGACCTCCGGCACCTTGACCGTGTCCGTCTCGACCACCGGCGAGCCGGGCTGGGCCCCAGGCCTGCCGGACTACCAGACCATCGACGCCGAAGGCTGCGTCGGCCTGACCGACATCACCAGCTGCGACAGCACCAACGAGATATACAAGCGGCGGATAAACATCACGCTGCCGAGGTAAGGCGGGCGCGGCTGCTTTAGGCTTGCCGGCAGTCATCCTGGGGACGTAAAAATTTGTCATCATAAATTATTCCCGCTCTAGCGGGAATTTTGATTTTGAGCATTTTTACTCAGGTCGGCTTTCGCTTGCCGAAAGCCTCCATGCCCCGGGATACCTACGCGGCTCGCCCTAACAAAACACCCGTCATGCGACGGAATTTTTTGCCGCCTGTGATTTTGCCTCCTACGTAGGGCGGCCAGGCGGACAAAATAAAAACCGCCTCTTTTCAATAGCGGTTCTTATCGTTTGGTTTTTGGCCCGCGCGGGCTTGGGTGATTTTGTTTTTGGACCCGTACAATTTTGGTGTTAGGGTCTGACGGAGTGGCATAAGCCCTTATGCCTTACCGCCAAGCCCCAAGGGTTGGCTAGGGGAGCTTGATGATCTGCCCGATGGAGATCAGGTCGGACTTCTGTAAGTTCGGGTTGACCGCGATGATGTCGTTGACCGTGATGTTGTAGCGCTTGGCTATGGATGCCAGTGTGTCACCCTTCATTATGGTATAGACCTTGTCCGGGATGGCCGAGGTGGTGGACTGGGGAATCCTCAGGACCTGGCCGCCGTGCAGCAGGTAAGGTTCCTGAAGGCCGTTGAACTGGGCAATCAGGTCCCACTTCACGGCGTACGACTGGCTGATGTTGAAAAGCGTGTCGCCGGACTTGACGGTGTAGGAGGTGAAGTCATCGTTGGCGGCGGCCGGCTGTCCGGCTACCTGCTCAGGTTCGGCGGCAGCCTCTTCTGCGGCGGAAGTCGAGTCGCCCAGGACCTGTCGTTCGCCGAAGCCCAGGCCGACGGCCGGGGTTTGTGCGCCAATCGTTTCTAGTTTAGAATTAATGGCAGCGGAGGTGTCCTCTTCCTGGCTGAAAAAGTTATAGCCCAGGAAGGCGCTGCCGACCAATAAAAAGACCCCAGCAGCGACCAGCTTCCTGTCCCGCTTGTTCTGCGGGGTGATCTGGGCGCGTAGCTCGGGCGACAAATGTGGTTTTGTGTAAGGCATTCTCTCGTTTGGTTTTTCCCCGCCGGGACGGGTCCGGACGGCTCTCAATTACTCCTTGATTTTACCGATTAAAAAACACCATGTCAAAACCAGCAGACCAGAAAATCCGGCAGCGCATGGAAAGCCTGTCAAAACAGATAAATGAGCTGCGATACAAGTACCACGTGCTCGACGACCCGACGGTCACCGACGAGATTTACGACTCGCTGACCCAGGAGCTTCTGGCGCTTGAGGATAAATATCCACAGTTCAGGACCGCAGATACCCCTACCCAGAGGGTCGGCGGCCAGGCGTTGGACAAATTCACAAAGGTCGCGCATGCCAGCCGGATGCTGTCGCTGAACGACGCCTTTGACAGGGACCAGGTCCGCGCCTGGCAGCAGCGCATGGAGAAAATTTTGGAAGCCAAGGCGCTGGAATACTTCTGCGAGGTCAAGTTTGACGGCCTGGCCATCAGCCTGCGCTATGACGGCGGCCGGCTGGGAATTGCCGCCACCCGCGGCGATGGCTTCACCGGCGAGGACGTGACCAATAACATGCGCACGGTCCAGACGGTTCCCCTGGACGTCGCTGACAAGGCCCCGCTCGAGGTCCGCGGGGAAGTTGTCATGACCAAGAAGACGTGGGAGGAGCTGAACAGGCGCCAGCTGTCTGAAGACAAGCCGGCTTACGCCAACACCCGCAACGCCGCAGCCGGGTCCATCCGCCAGCTTGACCCCAAGATCACTGCCAGCCGCAGGCTGACGTATTACGCCTATGACATCGTGACCGAGACCGGCCTGAAGACCCATGCCGACGTCCACGCCAAGCTGCGCAAGCTCGGGTTCAAGACGTCGGGCAAGCTGGAACGGACATGCAAGGACCTGGACGAGGTCTTCGAGTTCTACGACTCGATCCTCAAGCAGCGCGACTCGCTCCCGTTCGGCATAGACGGCGTGGTCGTGTCCGTCAACCGGGTGGACTACCTCAAGCGGCTGGGGGTGGTGGGCAAGGCCCCACGCGGCATGGTCGCGTTCAAGTACCCGCCGGAGCAGGTCACCACCATGGTGGAGGATATCCTGGTCAACGTCGGCCGCACCGGCAAGCTGACGCCGGTGGCTTCCTTGCGGCCGGTGCATGTGGGCGGGACCACGGTCTCGCGGGCCACGCTCCACAACCAGGAGGAGATCAGGCGCAAGGACATCAGGATCGGGGACACGGTGGTCATCCAGCGGGCCGGCGACGTCATTCCGGAAGTCGTATCCGTCCTGCCCAAACTGCGCACCGGCAGGGAAAAGCCGTTCAAGATGCCCAAAAGCTGCCCGGTCTGCGGCAAGCCGGCCGAGCGGCGCGCCGCCGGCAAGGACAAGAGCGTGGATTGGTTCTGCGTCAACGCCAAGTGCCCGACCAAGAACCTGCGCGCCATGGAGCACTTCGTCACCGCCTTTGAGATCTATACCGTGGGGCCCAGGGTCCTGGAACGCTTCAAGGATGAGGGCCTGATCTCGGACGTGGTCGACCTGTTCCACCTCAAGCCGGAAGACATCCAGTCGCTGGAGCGCTTCGGCGAGACATCGGCCAGGAACATCGTCAATTCCATCCAGGGTGCCAGGAAAATCACGCTGTCCAGGTTCATCTATTCATTGGGCATCACGCACGTCGGCGAGGAAACGGCCTTCGACCTGGCCCAGCGCTTTGGCAGCGTCAGGAAGCTGATGGCCGCCAGTCATGACCAGATCGCCGCCGTGCCGAACATCGGCGGGGTGGTGGCCGGCAGCGCTCATTCCTGGTTTGCGGACAAGGCCAACCGCGACACGGTCCAGCGCCTGCTGGACGCCGGCATCAGGATCGAGAACGTGAAGATAAAGAAGACCGTCTTAAGCGGCAAGAGCGTGGTCGTGACCGGGACCCTGGACACCATGAGCCGCGAGGAAGCCAAGGAGGCGGTTCGCGAGGCCGGCGGGGACTGGGCGTCATCCGTGTCCAAGAACACGGACTATGTGGTCATCGGGTCCAGCCCCGGCTCCAAGGCGGACAAGGCCCAGGCCCTGGGCGTCAAGATGCTGGATGAGGCCGCGTTCAGGAAGCTTTTAGGAAAGTAACCCGCCAGACAATAAAAAAACCCCGCATCAGCGGGGCTTTTTAAAACCGGTCTTGTCCTCCAGGTAACTGACCCTGGCGTCCACGTGGACATATTCCCGGTGCAGCGCCCGGTCTACCTTGGTCTCGACCCGATCAAGTCTGGTTTCAACTCGTTCAAGTCTGGTTTCGATCCCGCCAAGCCTTGTTTCGACCCCATCAATTCTTCCCTCAAGTTTTTCGACCGCCTTGTCCAGTCTTTTGTCCGATCCGGCGAATTGTTTGTTGGTATGCTCACGCTCATGCAGGAAGGCATTGCTAATCATGGCGGACTGCTTCTCAAAGCCGTCATCCATGATCTCTTTTATGAATTTTAGGTCGATCTTGGTTAACATGGTTAGGAATGTATTTTCCCGCCAAAGAATCCGGCTGTCAAAGCCGGGTTGTGGGTAACTGCGGCAGCCTTGAACAAGCCGCCTAAATAAACTATAATTCATGGGAAATGGGCGCGGTAACAAAGGATACGGGGACTGGCCTAACGGCTAAGGCGCTTGCTTTGGGAGCAAGAGATTCTGGGTTCGAATCCCAGGTCCCCGACCAATAAACACATGCTGGCATACCTGGAACCCAAAACTCGGAAGCGGGCCATGACCGTCCTGAACCTGTTCGCCATCGGGATGACTCTTGGCGCGATTGCCGTTTTTTTGTACCCGGAACTGATGGCCGGCATACTGGAAGGGTACGCGGCGAACTTCGGCCCGGATCCGGCGCTGGACTGGCACCTGGCTTGGGGCATCTTCCGGCAGAACTTGACGGTCTCACTCATGGCATGGCTGGGCGGCATCGCCCTGGGCCTGGTCCCGGGGTTCATCGTCCTGGCCAACGGCTTCATCCTGGCCTACGTGTGCGGCTATATCCTGGCCCGGGTGACCGGGTTAGGGGAGGGGCTGGTGCTATTACTGGTCGGGGTGCTGCCGCACGGCATAATCGAGATTCCTGCGTTCCTGGCCGCCGCGGTGTTAGGCCTGAGGCTAGGCTTGGATTGGCTGGAGAAGGATGCCCAGGGGCATCGCTTGGCAACCCTGTGGATGACCGCCAAGTCCACGGCCAGAAGTTTCATGCTCATTATACTGGCATTGGCAGCGGCCGCAGTAATAGAGGTATTCGTCAGTGGAAAGATTGTTGATAAGTTCTAAATAAACTATCAACACCTATCAAGTGATTTGTGGATAACTTAAGCAGGGTTGTGAGGTTGTTCGAATGGCCGGGTTTTGCTAAGATTTAGGTCGTTCGGTCCGGAAAAATTGAATATGCGGGTGTCGTATAATGGTTATTATCTCAGTTTTCCAAACTGATGATGAGGGTTCGATTCCCTCTACCCGCTCCAAGAAAGGTCGCCACTATAATGTGGCGATTTTTTTTGGTTATGCACAAGCCAGTCATTGACCATTCGGAACTCATTTATAATAATTAACTCCCAATATTAAACCTATACCAATGCAAGCAACTGAAACGTTGCAGGTTGATTTTACTCCGCTCATGGAATACCTGAGCGAGAAATTTCAGAAGATCGACCAGAGGTTTGAGTCTATAGACCGTAGGTTTGATCAAATAGACAAGCGGTTCGAGGTTCTTGAGATGCGCATGGATGGCATGCCCACCAAATCATACGCAAACAACATCATGGCCGAGCTGGAAGGCCGCTACACCACCATGTACCTGAGAAGCGAGTACAAGTCCACCAGGCTGGCTGAGATCTTGGCCAGCAAGGGGGTAATCGCTGCCCATGATCTTAAAGAGCTGAATGAATTCCCCATCAAAACAAGCTGATTTTGGCCAAATCATTTGTTTGACACAAAGCAGGTGTTTATTCTATAATGCTGGTACCTGTGATGAACCAGACGAATATCCACAAGATCAGCCTCTAAACTGCCACAAGCCAGCGCAAGCTGGCGTAGTGGTTTTTTGTTGCAATATTGCTGTATTTGTTAGGTTTTCGCAGGGGCCCACATCTGATGCAACGGAGCCGGAAGGCCCTGTAACTTACCGTGTAGGCTATCGTCCTTTACTTATGGACAGGCAAACCTCTTGAATTGCAATATTCAATGATAGAGGAAAGTAGCCTGAAAGTTCCGTGCGTCAGAGATTAAAGGTCCCAGCCCTTTTGGCAGGGTGGAAGAATTCTTCTTTGCCAAAAGGGAGGGATGGTCGATCTTTGGTCCCCTAGGCTTCGGCCTGGGTACCTCCTTAGATGGAGGGAAGCGCATTGAAGCTGCCACCGAACATGGCAGTCCGTAAGTCCCGCTTAAAGCGGGATTAAATTAACCCTAAACATGTTTACACCCTGAGTACCCAACTGGATTGTTTGTCTCATATGAACAAATAATACTGTTCGGGAAATTTGCGTAAACTGGAGATAATAATGACTTTTTCTGTTAAGGCTAAGAAAGCCGTAGCAGCTGGTTTGGCCCTTTCCACCTTGATGTGGTCAGTGTCCTTCTTCGCTGTTCCGGTGGCCTTCGCCGCCCCCCACGGTTCAGGCTGCTTGATTAACTCCAACGGCACCGTCTACCTGGTTTCAGGTGGACAGAAGCGTGGTTTCACCTCAGCTGAAGTATTCATGTCACATGGATACAACTTTGGTCAGGTCGTCACCGCCAACTCTGACGACGCCGCCCTGTCCACTGGTTCTTTGCTAATCTACGCCGATGGCACCCTGGTAAAGGGTCCGTCTGATCCGTTGGTCTACCTGGTAGTCAACGGCCAGAAGCGTGGTTTCACCTCTGGTTCCGTTTTCACCGGCCTTGGATACAGCTTTGCTACCATCCAGTGGGCCCCTCAGAACACCTTCATGGACATCCCGATGGGTGCCAACATCGACAGCACCAGCATCACTGGCTTGCCGATGATGGGTCCTGGCCCGAAGACCGTCAACTGCACCACCACCGATGATGATGATGATGGTGATCTCTCAGGCGGCGCAGGCGATGTCACCATTACCGCCCTCTCCACCTATGGTGACGAGGAAGTCGGTGAAGGTGATTCAGACGTCGAGGTTGCCGCTTTTGAAGTGGAAGCCGATGACGGTTCTGATGTTCGCGTTACCTCAATCAAGGTTGAGTTGGCCCAGCAGACTGCCGCTGATTCAGTCGACCTGACCGACTATGCTTCCGAAGTATCCGTTTGGATGGACGGCGAGATGGTTGGTTCCTCTGACGCTGACGATTTCACCGAGAACAACGATGACTACACCAAGTCCATCCAGCTCTCCGGTGCAGTAGTCCGCGCTGGCGATACCGCTGATTTCGTCCTGGCCGTGTCCGCTCTGGACAACCTGGACTCCGGCGACATCGACACCGACGACTGGCAGATTGGTGTTTCCTCCGTCCGCTTCGTTGATGCGGAAGGCGTGACCACCACCGAATCCCTGACCCTGGACATCGACGACGACGTTGTCGACGACTTAGTGGAAGAGGAATTCGACTTTGCTTCCTTTGCCACCGCCTCCAACGTTGAGTTGAAGGTCGCTCTGGACGAGGATGAGGATGCCATCAACGATGCCCACGTCGTGGACATCGATGACACCACCGACACCGACGATGTCGAGCTGTTGGCCTTCACCATCGAAGCCGATGGTGACTCCGACCTGAACATCCAGGAAATCCCGGCCGTCATCACCACCGCTGGTGAACTCGATGAAGCCGTACTGGTCAGCAATGCCCAGCTCTGGATGGACGGCGAAGTGCTCGCCAACGACACCGTGCCGACTGGCGGCGCCGTTACCTTCGAGGACCTTGACATCGACATCGATGCCGGTGAAATGGCCCACTTCGTCATCACGGTTGACGTCCAGGACACCGCTGGCGCCGCCGACAATGCCGACACCGTATCCGCTTCCCTGACCACCGGCAACGTTGACGCCATCGTCGCTGAGGACGAGTCTGGTGAGCGTGTTGTTGATGCTGACGCCTCCGGCTCAGCTACCGGCAATGCCCACGCCGTCTACGACGCTGGTATCATGGTAGAGTTCGTTTCAGCTTCTGTTGTGCGTTCCTTCACCGCTGATGCCACTGGCGAAGACGACCAGGGTACCTTCTCGGTAACCTTTGAGGTCACCGCCTTTGACGGCGACATGCGCATCGACAACTCATCTGAAGTTGCAGATGCAAACGCAGCCGGTCAGGGCGTTGAGTTCTCAAGGGTAGCCACCGCCGGTACACCGGTTCTGGCTTCAGACATCCTGGAGTCCGACACCACCGACACCGAGGACGGCGCAGAAACGTTTGAGGTGGACGAGAACACCACCCGCGAGTTCACCCTGTCAGTCATCTACGCCGCTGACACCACCCCGACCGACGGTTCAGTCTACGTAAAGATTGACTCCATCAACTGGGGCACCGCGGTCGATAACACCAACGCAAACTACTACGAGTTTGACCTTGGTGACTTCAAGACAGACTACCTGTTCTTGAACGGTATCGCCTAATAGCCTAGTGATTATGGACTTCGGTCCGTAGTACTGGTCTAATAGCAGAAAGCCGCCCGCAAGGGCGGTTTTCTGTCGCTTTATTTTGTCGCCTGGATTTGATAGACTTCCTGTACCCATTAATCCTAAACTCATGAATGACAAGCTACTAAAAATCGGCGTGCTGGCCGTGGCCGTGGCCGTGGCCGGCGGGATATATTACCTGGCTAGCACCCGTGACGTGCGGGTCGGCGCTTACCTTGAGGTAAGGCGTGACTTGACCCTTGATGAGATCGCCCAGCTGGAGCGTGACGTGGTCGCCGCCGAACGTAACCTGGAAAATGCCGAGCAGAACTACAAGGAAGGCCGCTATAAGGGACTGACTGAAAAAGGAGCCGCACTTTACAGCATGGGCAAGATCGGGGAGGCGGAAGTGTACATGAGCCAGGCCAAGGAGATATTCCCCAAGAACTTCACGGCTTACCTGGGCCTGTTTCGCATAAAGGCTGACATGAACGACACTGAAGCTGCCAAGGAAAATGCAGAAAAGGCCCTGGAGCTTCGTCCGAAGAGCGCTGAGACATGGGTACTGTATGCCGATTACCAGAAGGCCAAGTTGGGCGCCACCCAGGAGCAGCTGCGCGCCATTTATGAGGATGCGGTATCCAAGACCCAGTCAGACGCCCTGGTCCTGAAGAAATATGCCAGGTACCTGGAAGAGGTCGGGGATTACACCGGGGCTTTGGACAAATGGAAGAAAGCCTTGGAAGTTGAAAAGACAGATAAGCCTGGGGTGGAGAGCGAGATTAAACGAGTGGAGGGGATCATCGCCCAACAGTAAAAAACGGCTTCGGCCGTTTTTATTTGACAAGACTGCTGACTGCGTTATAAGATAATACCTTATATTAATTTGAAATTTATGGCTAGCCTTGGGAAGGGTCAATGTCGAGCGAGGAAGGCATACGTTTGGTTTTATAAGCCAATGATATTATCGTTGGCTTTTTTGTTGATTATTGGGCAGGTGGCGCCCATCCTGCACGCCAGCGCCCAGGAAGCGGGCAATGTTCCTATAGCTGTGCCCTCGGCTCCTGGTCAGGAATCCGGGCCCCTCACTACTGTCCAGGAAACACCGGTTGCCGTTGAACCGGATGAACCCGCCCAACCAGGCCCAGAATCAACTACGGAACAAAACCCCATAAGCAACCTCAAGGAACCTGGAGCCAGCGAAGCAGACAAATCAACCGAGCCTGCCGCACAATCCGCTGCCGCTTCTACCGGCACTCAAGGGAGTGGTCTCAAGTTCCAGACACCGGCAAACAACCGCCCGTCGGTGGATGAATCAACGGGCTCCCTGCAGTACAAGTACCAGGTACCTTTGCCAGCTGGCCGGAACGGGATGGTTCCGGACCTGGCCCTAGCGTACAGCTCGCAAAACATGACTAGGCTGGATTCAATAATTGGGTTGGGCTGGGGTTTAACCATCCCGTCCATTCAACGCGAGCCAATCAAGGGCACGGATAAGCTTTATTCCCAGGCTTATTTCAGCACATCCTTGTCCGGGAGCCTGGTGCCAAGCACTGTCACCTCGTTGTCCCAATTTACCGACTACTACGCCGAAAGTGACTCCGGTGACTTCACTAAGCACACTTACTTGAGTGACAATTCCTGGAGCGTCCTGGAGAAGGACGGCACGGTCCACAAGTTCGGCCTGGCAGCTGCGTCCCGTCAGGATAATCCTGCCAATCCCTCCCAAGTCTACAAGTGGATGGTTACCAAGAGCACTGACGTGGACGGCAATGAGGTCCAGTACTCGTACACCAAGGATGGGGGGCAGATTTATCCTAGTCAGATCGTTTACTCATACCATCCTTCAGCTCCCGCCGTTTATACGGTTGATTTTACCTACTCGACACCGTCCGGATATGGATCAACTGGATATAATTCGGCCTTCCCGGTCACCACGGCAAAACTCTTGCAGTCCATCAAGGTCACGAGCGTCGCTACCGCCGGGAATATCGAATACACTTATAACCTGGTCCATAGCGATGCCCAATTCATCAAGCAAAAATTGCTGACTGACATCCGCAGCAATCGGTTCACTGCCGCGATAGATACGGTCACGTTCAGCTATTCCACCAAGCAGGCGGGGTGGCAGCAGGGGACTCATTCGCTCGAGAACGGGTTGCCCTACATCGACGACACGGTATACAACAACATCAAGACCGCTGACTTCGACAATAATGGCTTTACTGATGTGTTGGTTACAACAATCCAAAACAGCAGCAATGTAAACAAGCTTAATCTGAATACTGGTACGGCATTTGTGGAATCAGCTTCAGCCTGGGGATTGCCCTCCGCCCACGTAGCTTCAATGTATACGATAGTCGACATTAATGGCGACAACCTGCCCGACCTGCATCCGCGCGGTTATTCTCTTACTGAACCGCACTCCTTCTACATAAATACAGGCTCTGGATACGCGGCTGATAATACAAATACCTGGGAAGTGGGGCAATATGTTCCGGAAGCACATGGCTGCGGGCCGAATAACGGCGACAATAATAACTTTGACATGAACCTGTTCCTGCACGACATCAACTTGGATGGCAGGAACGACATAGTTTATTTTGGCGGCAGCTCGGATTTTAGGGTGTACTTGAATACTGGCTCTGGATTTACGCAATCAACTCAGTATTCCTTTACCGCTCAATCCGGGTCTAGCTATGCAACCCCGTCAATCTGCACAAATGACCTGGACACGGATAATTACCAATCTCTGATCGACATCAACGGCGACGGCCTTGTGGACTATTACCACCAGCAACGGGGCATACATTTGAATACTGGCGCCGGTTTTGCCTACAGCACGGCGTATACAATCCAGATTCCCGAAATGGATCGAGCCGGACTCTCTGATGTTAACGGCGACGGCTTGGTGGATTACATAGCGTTAAAATTATACTCCTCCAACACGGAATGCGTGACAGTATACTTCAACAACGGCTCCGGGTACTCGATCATTAACCCCGCCATCTTTCCGCCTTGTAGCGCTAGCTCGACCTGGAACCCCGGTGAGCTAAGGTATCAGAATAGTAACAGAAGAACGCACGGCACCCTGATTGACCTGACCGCTGACGGGCTCCCAGACATACTTGGCTCCGACCAGTACAGCATTTGGGGTAAGCTGAGGTCCATAAATGACGGCAGGTCGGAGTGGGCTGTTAACGCTAATTTCAACTCGTGGCAGCCAGTGACCGCGCCGGGCTATGCCAAGTACTTGGACATAAATTCGGATGGCATCACTGATTTCATCACTCCAAACACGACATGGGAAGGCAGCCCAATGCCTTTGTCCAAGGTTTATATGGCTAAGCCAGACGTGCCCAACCGGATGGTCCGGATAACCGGGGCGCTTGGCGCACGGAGTAACATTGAGTATTCCACCGCCGCCACCGACCGGTCAGATACGGACATCAGTCCGATGCCGGTGGTCAAAAAAATCACGGTAGACGGGATCGGGTTCGGCCAGCCATCCATGGTCACCCAGTACGCGTATGAGTTCGGGCACTATGCCATAGATACCTCTACGGGCCAAAGCCGGTTCGCCGGCTTCGGCAAGGTTACCAGCACCGAGTCGGGGATTGACCTCATGCCCGTGACGGTTACGGAAGGCCGCTATCACCAGGGCAACTCCTCAGATACCGCCAACGGCGAGTTCCAGGACCATATTTCCAAGATAGGTCGCGCTTACCGGATGGAAACCAGGTCAGGAAGCGGCTCCGTGTTTTCCAGGCAGGTCACCAAATGGGACAGGCACCAGGTCTATGCCGGGCGCAGCCTGGTCAAGCAGGCGCAGGTTGTGGACATGGAGTATGACGGCAACGCGACCCATAAGGACCGAGCTACGGCATATTCATACAACAACGCCAATGGCAACCTGATCCAATCCACTGATTGGGGTGAGGTGACGGCCGCGCAGGACGGGACGTTCACGGATACCGGTACGGACAAGCGCGTGACGGACTTCACATATGCCACGGGTGGAACTTACGGCGTCACGGCTGCCCCTTCCCAGGTAACCACCACGAACCAGTTATCTGCCAAGATCGGCGAGACCAGGCACCATTACGATACGTTGGCTCTAGGTCAGGTTGGTAAGGGCCATGAGACAAGAATAGAGTCTTGGAAATCGGGATCTTCGTATGTGAGCAGTCAGACATCATACAATTCTTTTGGCTTGATCACCCAGGAGACCGATGGCCGGGGCAAGAACGTCAACTATGCCTATGACGTTCATTTCTTGTATCCGATTACGGTTATAAACCACCTAAATCAACAGACACAATACCTATACAGCTACATTTTTGGCAAGCCTGTCCAAGTAACGGATCCGAACGGCAGGGTCAGCACCTTCCAGTTTGACAATCGGGGCAATCTTTCCTATGAAGGCATCTCGAACGTCCAAAACCCCAGCCAAATTGTGACCAAGGCCAGCCATACATACACCAGGCCAGGCACAGGCGAGATTGTCGCCCATAACAAGATACATTCGGAAGCCATCGATGCCCCGACTTATGAGTATAGGGACGGATTAGGTCGCACGGTCCAGACGCGCACGGAGGCAGAAGATGCCGGCCAATTTTCCGTCATCGACACTTCGTATGACGCCCTGAGCCGGAAGGTCAAGGAATCCCTTCCGTATTTTTCATCAGGTTTGGTTTATGCCATGCCAACTATCACGATGGCCTTGTACTTGAACTACACGTACGACCCTCTCGGGCGTCCATTGACTGCGGTCAGCGCAGCTGGTACCGCCACCACCTCTTATGATGACTGGAAAACTACGATTGTCGACGCCAACAGCAAGACCAAGCGGCTGTTCAACGACGCTAGCGGTAACCTGGTCAAGGTGGAGGAGGTCAATGGTGCCAGTACTTATGTCACGCTGTATGAGTATGACGGCAACGGGAACTTGACCAAGATTACTGATGCCTTGGGGAATGTCCGCAGTTTTACCTATGATGGCCTCGGCCGGAGGTTAACGGCGCAGGACCTCCATGCTCCAGCCGACTCAACTTTCGGGACTTGGTCGTACGCGTACGATGATGCCGGAAATGTCACCTCAACCACTGACCCCAAGAGCCAGGTCGTAGTTGCCTCCTACGATGACCTCAACCGCAGGCTGAATGAGGATTTCCAGGGTCAGGCCGGAGTGGAAACGATTTACTCCTACGATTCATGTCCTGATGGCGTTGGGCGCCTGTGCGCGGTCATTACTGCAGATTTGGTGGAATCCTTGGAGTATAACGCCGTCGGTGAGGTGAAAAAGGAGACCAAGACCATGTCATCGGTGGCGTACGTGACCCAATATGAGTTCGACAGGCAAGGCAACCAGACTTTGATCACCTACCCGGACAACTCGCAGGCCAGGTACAACTACAACGCAGGCGGCATGCTGGAGTCAGTCCAACGCAAGGAGGCGGCCGATTCCGCCTTCTCAAGCTTGGTTACGGACTACGATTACAACCCAGCCGGCATGGTCGCTTACCAAGCTAACGCGAACGGCACCGCAACGACGAATACTTTTGACTCTGCCAAGCTGTACCGTCTTTTAAATAGGACGACTACCATACCCGGCGGAAGCAAGGCGCAAGACCTTGCGTATACCTACGACAACGTCGGGAACATCACCCGGATTATCGACAATTCCAGCACAAATACCAAAAAGACCGTTGACTACACTTATGACGACTTGCATAGGTTGTTGTCGTCTACTGCCACTGGGGCCGTGAACGGACAGAACTATTCCGAAACCTATTCCTACGACGCAATCGGCAACATTACCAACAAGTCTGGCATCGGGGTGTACTCGTATTCAGGCAACACAGGGTCCAATTTCGCCAACCCACATGCGGTAACCTCTGCCGGTTCGCTTGGTTATACCTACGACAATAACGGCAACCAGCTGGTCACCACCACCGGCTCCGGTTCGAGCACGATTGCGGCAGACGCCACATCTACCAGCATATCGAACGGCTACACGGGGACGACCACAAAGACTTGGTCGCACACGACATCGTCCGGGTCCAACCGCCTGCTTGTACTCTCAGCCGACCTGTGGCAGGACGCTCCGGGAACCGGTTCCATCACCGCGGCCTCGTACAATGGCGTGGCCATGACCAAGGCGACCAGCATCAGGTCCGGCGGCATGCAATCAGAGATATGGTACCTGGCAAACCCTGCTTCGGGTGCCAATTCGGTCTCCGTCACCGTGACGGGTGCCACCGATTCCATAAAGTTGGCCGCTTCAACGTTCACCGGGGTGGACCAAGCAGCTCCGTTTGTGGCAACTAGTACTTCCACCGGGACTTCTGGCAACCCCACGGTTTCCCGGACGACCACGGTTGCCAACTCCATGCTCGTCGCCACGCTGTCGCGCTTCCTGAACACGGCCGCCACCACCAACCGCACCCCGTTGTACAACAACGCCACCGGGTCCACCCTGGGCGCCGCCAGCTATCAGATGGCCACGGCCACAGGGTCGTACTCGGACACGTACACCGGTTCCGCCGGATCAGCCTGGTCCATGGTCATCGCCGAGTTCAGGCCAGCCTCTGGAGGCGGGGTAGGGGCAACCGTCTCCGCAAACACCTGGGACTACAAAAACCGGCTGTCGCGCACGGTCGTCGGGGCTAAGACCGTAACTTACGCCTATGACTCGTCTGGCCAGCGTATAAAGTACGGCAACGGCACAACCGCATCCATATATCCAAACCGTTATTACAATACGGATGGAACCACGGCCACCAAGCACATATTTGATATGAACGGCGATGTGCTGGCTACCGTGCAGTCAACTTCCGGTTCCGGTACAGGGACGATATCTCCAGATACGACCTCCACCAGCATATCCAATGGCTATGTGCGCACTACCACAAAGACGTGGTCGCATGTCACTTCATCGTCGTCCAACCGGCTGATGGTCCTGTCAGCAGACTTATGGCAGGACGTCGCGGGGACGGGCACCGTCACGGCGGCCTCTTATAAAGGCGTGGCCATGACAAAGGCGACCAGCATCAGGTCCGGCGGCATGCAATCTGAGATCTGGTACCTGGCAAACCCGGCTTCCGGAGCGAATGCCGTTTCCGTGACCGTGACCGGCGCCACCGACTCGATCAAGCTTGCGGCATCCACTTTTGCAGGGGCGGCGCAGTCATCAGTGGTGGATGCCAGTGCAACCAGCACGGGCACATCTGGAAACCCGAGTGCTTCGGTAGCCACGACCGCCGCGAATGGCCTGGTCGTGGCCACGCTTTCGCGATTCACCAATACGGCCGCCACCACAAACCGGACGTCGCTGTACAATAATGCTACTGGTTCCACTCTGGGTGCGGCGAGCTACCAGTTGGCCACAACCGCGGGCTTATACTCGGATACTTATACGGGCTCGGCCGGTTCAAACCGGTCAATGGTTATCGTGGCATTCAAGGCGGCTGCATCTGGCGGCGGCGGTGCCACTACCGTCACGCATGCGCATACCGATCACCTGACCGGCTCAAATGCGATGACCAGCTCGTCAGGGTCTGTGGTCGAGCTTATGGACTACTATCCATATGGCGGGATAAGGCTTGATGAGAAAGTAGGCGCATTCAGCGAGCAAAGGAAGTTCGCCGGCCATGAGCATGACGTGGACACGGGGTTGAGTTATATGCAGGCGAGGTATTATAATGGTTCAAATGGTAGTTTTATAAGCCAAGATCCGGCGTATCTGTACTTGGATAGGCTAATGGAGCAGTTAATTGATCCTCAGGCATGGAATAGCTATGCCTATGCTAGGAATAACCCGCTTGCTTACATGGATCCAGATGGACAATGGGCAATCAGGGCCACAATATCCTCCTTCCTTAATAGTGTTGCCAATAGAATTACATATACCCCATCTCCATTTTCAATGGTGATGAGTCCGCAATTTGAAATTGGCAAGAAAGTATTTGCATCTCAAATCCAAGCGGTTGTTAGAGATGCCTCGACTGTAGTCAACCCTGAATCTTCAAATAAACAGGTATTAGGCGCAACTGCAATGCTTGCAACCAGTGCTCTTCCGGGTGGAAGATCGAGCGGTGCAATAGTATCAAACGCTGACGATGCTGCAAGGGTTGCAAAAACTGCATTCCTATGGTCAAGAACCCAATTTAGCGCCTCCAGGCAGCAGGCAGCAATGCTACGGGGTATATCAAATTCTAAAGTTCGAGACTATATAAAATCTGTGTATCAATTAAGTGACAATATTATTGGAGGCACTTCAGCTTCTGTCCATTATACTTCTGAAACAGGGATAGCAATTGGAGGGTCTGATCATATTATTAAAAATTGGAATAATATTAATAGAGGAGTAAATTTAATTCGAAAGCATAAGTTAAATGGTGTAGAATTAAAAAGGGTAAGAGAATTAATTAAAAGAGCTACAAGAGCCAACGCGCCATGACTTACCAATCTTTCACTAAAGAATTATTAGAAATGTTTCCTGTATTTAGGGAATATTATCTTAAAGAATATAAAGCAGACGAATTCGATTTATTGCCTTCAGCCATTTCTTTTGCTTTTATTGAGTACCACAACAAATTAATTAAGTTAAAAGACGACGATGAGGTAGAAAAAATAATTAGCTTTCTGCTTTCCATGCATAGTTCTTCTGATGAAAACCTGCAAATGTTACACAATGAGTTTGTGTCTACATTATCTGGCTATGAAAATTTGAACGAAGCTATTAACCAGCACATTAAGATAGGGTTCATTGATATATCTTCTGAGCTACAAGTCAGTGAGATGCGAGAGAAGGTGAGACAAAAGAAAATGACTCTTGATCAAGAAGGAGAACGATACTTAGACGACAACAGGTCTCTGCTTAAAAAATATACAGATATTGGTTGATCTAAAATCAGTCTCCACATAGTTATATCCAGAAAGCTTGCACGGCGGTAATTTGCAATTATCAATTTTGACACTGATTCCATAACTCTGGTATAATAAACGAGCTTTAGGTGCTCGTTTATTATATTTCTGACACAAAAATCAACCTTTAAGCGCTAGATTTCCGGAAAATTTCCGGACTTCAGACAAAAGACATGGTATTGGACGAACAGGACCTCAAGCGGGCCCTGGTCTCAAGGAAAATAATCACCGCCAAGGCCTGGGACGAGCTGAAGAAGGAGGCGAGCACTCTCAAGATGAGCGTGGCAGACCTGGCCATAGACAAGGACCTGGTGGAAGAGGAGAAGCTGACGGAACTGGCCGCCGGTTTTTTGGACGTTGAGTACGTCGACCTCAAGGAAGCCGGCCAGATCCCCAAGGAAGTCCTCCTTTTGGTCCCGGAACCGATTGCCCGCCGCCACGGCATAATCGCCTTTGGCCTGGACAAGAGCAAGCTCAAGCTGGCCATGAGCGACCCCGATGACCTGAGCATCCGCGAGGCCATCAAGAAGAAGACTGACATGATCGTGGTGCCGTTCCTCATCTCCAAGTCATCCCTGGAATTCGGCCTCAAGCAGTACCACTCGTCCATCGAGGCTGAGTTCGCCAAGATCGTCGAGCCGACCGGCAAGGACAAGAAGGGCAAGGCCTCGTCCGCGTCACAGGCGGGCGACGTCAGCGAGAGGCTCAAGGAGATGGCGGAAGAGATCCCGGTGGTCCGCGTGGTCGACACGCTCCTGGAATACGCGGTCTTTGAGAAGGCCTCGGACATCCACATCGAGCCGGGTGAGAAGGAAGTCACCGTCCGCTACCGCATAGACGGCGTCCTCCATGACGTCATGACCCTGCCCAAGGTCATCCAGCCGGCCCTGGTGGCCCGCATCAAGGTCATCGCCAACTTGAAGATAGACGAGCACCGCCTGCCCCAGGACGGCCGCTTCAAGGTGGAAAAGGACAGCTACAAGATCTCCTTCCGCGTGTCCACCATCCCGGTCTTTGACGGGGAGAAGGTGGTCATGCGCCTGCTGGACGAGTCCACCAAGGCCCTGACTTTGGAGGAGCTCGGCTTCAGCGGCCAGAACTACGAGATCATCGTCCGCAACGTCAAGAAGCCGCACGGCGCGCTTTTGGTGACCGGCCCGACCGGCTCCGGAAAATCGACGACTTTGTACACCGTGCTGAGCATGCTCAATACCAAGAACGTCAACATCAGCACAATTGAGGACCCGATTGAGTACCACATGGGCGGCATCAACCAGATGCAGGTCAACCCCAAGATCGGCCTGACCTTTGCCGTCGGCCTGCGCGCCCTCCTCCGCCAGGACCCGAACATCATCATGATCGGCGAGATCCGCGACGCGGAAACGGCCGAAGAGGCCGTCCACGCCGCCCTGACCGGCCACGTGGTCCTGGCCACCCTCCACACCAACAACGCCGCCGGCGCCCTGCCCCGCCTGTTGGACATCGGCGTCGAGCCTTACCTGATCGCCTCCACAGTGAACGCGGTCGTCGGGCAGCGCCTGACCCGCTCCATCTGCCAGAAATGCAAGGCCGAATACAAGGTCGACGCCGAGTATGAAGCCATGCTCCGCAAGGAATTCAACATCGACGCGCTCCTGGCCATCATGAGGCGCGAGAAGTTCACGGATTCCTCCGCCACCAAGCTGACCGACGTGACCTTCTGGAAGGGCGCCGGCTGCGACAAGTGCAACCACAGCGGCTACAAGGGCCGCAAGGGCATTTACGAGGTGCTGGAAGTGACCACGGAAATCCAGGACCTGCTGCTCAAGCAGGCGCCGACCAGCCAGATCCAGGACAAGGCGGTGGACCAGGGCATGATCCTCATGTGGCAGGACGGGTTCATTAAGGCGTCGCAGGGCATCACCACCATAGAAGAGGTGCTGCGCGTGTCCAAGGAATAGCATGGCAGAATTCGCTTTCATCGCCCGGTCCCGGGACGGCAAGCCCCAGAAGGGCAGCGTCTCGGCAGCCAGCCGCAAGCTGGCGTTGGATCTGGTCCGCGGCCAGGGCCTGGTCCCATCCTCCCTGGAGGAGGTGCGGTCAACCGGCGTGGACATGGGCGCCATGCTGCGCCGTCTCAAGCCGATCAAGCTCCTGGACAAGATCACCTTCATCAAGAACCTGGGCGTCATGGTCAAGGCCGGCATCCCGGTCTCCAAGAGCCTGAAAATCCTGTCCGAGCAGACCACCAACAAGCGCTTCGCGGAAATCGTGGGTTCGGTCAACAGCAGCGTGGAATCCGGCATGTCGTTCTCTGAATCGCTGGGGAAATACCCTGACGTCTTCTCTGATTTGTTCGTCAGCATGGTCCGGGTCGGTGAGGTGTCCGGTAATTTGGAGCAGAACCTGGGCCACCTGTCCGTCCAGATGCAGCGCGACTATGACATCGTGTCCAAGGCCAAGGGCGCCATGACCTACCCGCTGGTAGTCATGGTGGCATTGGTTTTGGTGGCGTTCACCATGTTCACGTTCGTCCTGCCCAAGCTGACGGCGACCTTCAAGGACTTTGACGTCGAGCTGCCGCTGATGACCAAGGTGGTCATTGGCGTGGTCGACTTTTTCGCCGCTTACGGCCTGATCGCCTTTCCGGCGCTTGTGGCAATGGCCATCGGCTTCGTGTTCTGGCGCCGTACGGCCGGCGGCAAGCAGATCCTCCACAAGGTCGTCCTCTACCTGCCTGTCTTTGGGAAAATCGTCAAGAAGATCAACATGGCCCGCTTCGTGGGCATCTTCGCTTCGCTGCTCAAGAGCGGCATGCCGATAGTCGACGCCCTCAATGTCTCCGCGGACGTCCTGGGCAACATCTACTACCGCGATGCGGTCAAACGCGCCTCAGACAGCGTCAAGGTCGGCGCCCCGCTGGCCACGACATTCGCCAAGAGCATGGACCTGTTTGAGCCGCTGGTCATCCAGATGATGCAGGTCGGCGAGGAGTCCGGGACCATGGACATCGTCCTGTCGGAAGTCGCCATTTTCTACGAGGCCGAAGTTGACCAGACCATGAAGAACCTGTCGTCCATTCTGGAACCGATACTGATGCTGGTCATCGGCACGGTGGTCGGCATCCTGGCCGTGGCGCTCATCAGCCCGATTTACACCATCACCCAGAATGTCTAGCCGGCCCCTGAAAGCCAAGCGGCCTGAATCCGGCATGAGCCTCATTGAGGTCCTCGTCAGCCTGTTCATCGTCGGCGCGCTGATCGTCCTGTATGCCGCCGCCTTCAACGTCACCATCATGAGCCGCTTCATGCGCAGCGAGAACCTGGCGTACCACATCGCCTCCAAGCGAATGGAGGAACTGCGCAACACGGATTACGCCGCCTTGCCCGTGACAGGCACATTTTCTGACCCCGCCCTGGCCTCACTGCAGTCCGGCGCCGGCGCCTACACGCGCTCCGACTACAGCTCCTACGCCGGCATGCAGGAACTGGTCGTGACGGTGACCTGGTTTGACGGCCGCTCGCGCAGCGTCTCCATCCGGACCCTGGTCGGGACAGGGGGGATAAACCCATGAGGCGCTTGAATCAGGATTCCGGATTTACTTTGATTGAAGCCATGATCGTGGTCGCCCTGACCGGCGTCATGCTGGTCGTGCTGACGCAGTTTTTCCTGGGCGGCAACCAGGTCTACAAGTCCCAGAACGCCGAGCTGGACGTCAACATGTCCACCCGGTCCGGCCTGGACGATGTCGACGCCTACGTCCGCCAGGCCAACCAGCTGCTGGACAGCCACGACGTCCACACCGCCGGCAGCACCGTGCTCATTCTCGAGCTGACCTCCGTCAACGCCTCCAGCCAGCTGGTCTTGGGCGCCGTGGACCGCGTGGCCTATTACTATTCCGGCAGTGACCTGTACCGCCAGATTTACGCCAACGCGGCTAGCGTCCGCCAGTCCTCCATCCGCCGCATCGCCACCGACATAACCAGCCTGGCTTTCACCTACGACAACGCCACCTATTCGGCCGTGACCTCGGTGGAGACGGCCATGACTTCGTCCCGCGCCGGCAGCAAGGACATCCGGACCATAACCGTGACATCCAAGTCCCGCCTCAGAAACTAGCCATGACAAACCACATGACCGAACGCAACAGGAACAAGGAGTCCGGCTATATGCTCATCTTGGCCATGGTCTTTTCCGCCATCCTCATCTCGATGATCACCGGGCTGGTCGGCTACTGGATGTCGCAGATAGGCCACCACCGGCAGGCGGTAGGCCGCGCCCAGGCCCTGAGCATCGCGGAAGCCGGCCTGGAGCTGGCCGTCTGGAAGCTCAACAACCAGCCGGGCTATTCCGGCGAGTCAGCCACCGCCTACGGCGCCGGGCAATACACCGTGACCGTCACCAACCTCAGCGGCAGTAGCCGCCTCATCCGCGCGGACGCCTACGTTCCGAACGCCAACCGTCCCACGGCCAAGCGGTCAGTCCAGGTCACGGCGAACATCGGCACCACCAATATCGGCTTCAACTACGGCGTGCAGGTCGGGGACGGCGGCCTGGAGATGACCAACAGCTCCCGGGTCATCGGCAACGTCTATTCAAATGGCAGCATAATCGGGACCAACACGGCCTCCATCCAGGGCACCGCCGTGGTGGCCGGCAGCGGGTACATCGAGGGCATGGATGTCACCCTCAACGCCCAGGCGCACACCATCCGCGGCAGTTCCAACATCGACGGCAACGCCACCGTGTCAGCCCTCCAGAGTTCCAGCGTGGACGGCAACGTGGTCGCGGATTCGATATCCGGCTGCAGCATCGGCGGTGCGGCCATATACGACACGCGCAGCTCCTGTACCGTCACCGGCGCCACCACCACCCCCAACCCCACGGACTACACGCCGGCCGCCAGCCTGCCCTTGCCCATCTCGGAGGCGCAGATAGACCTCTGGGAGCAGGAGGCGGAGGACGGTGGCACCATGGCGTCCCAGAACTATTCTAGCGGCTCGCGGAGCCTGGGCCCCGTCAAGATCAACGGCGACCTGGTCATGAGCAACACCGCGGAAGTCATAATCACCGGGACCATCTGGATCACCGGCGAGCTTCGTCTCAGTAATTCCGCCATCCTCCGCCTGAGTCCGGGTTATGGCGCGCTCAGCGGCGTGGTCGTGGTCGGGACCGACGAGAGCGCCGTCAACGGCCTGATTGAACTGAACAACTCCGTCCAGGCCAACGGGTCCGGCACGGCCGGCAGCTACCTCATGCTGCTTTCCCAGCGCGAGGGCACGGCGTCCACGGCCATCCGCAACTCCAACAGCGGCGTCGCCGCCATCCTGTACGCCGGCGAGGGCATGATCGACATTGCCAACTCCGCGGCCATGAAGGAAATAACCGCCGACAAGCTCCGCATCAGCAATAACGCCACCGTCACCTACGAGACCGGCCTGGCCAACGCCGCCTTCTCCTCCGGGCCTGGCGGGGGATGGGAGATGCAGGACGGCACCTGGCAGCTCATCCAATGAGGCGTCTGGTGAATTTCCCCGGCCACCCCGGTTTATGGTATAATTAATGGGCAAGAGATGGTCGACGGCACTCACGGAAACAAAAGAACAATGTTATTCGCCGAAAAAAAACCAAGAGATTTCGGAATCGACGTATCCGAGAACTCCATCAAGATAATGCAGCTTGAGAACAGGCGCGGCGGGATAGTCCCGGTGGCCTTTTCCCGCGTTGAATTGCCGCCCTTGCTGGTCAACAACCACCAGATCACCGACGAGGCCAAGCTGGCCGAGTACGTCATGAAGGCCGTGCGCAGCGCCAAGAACCTGTCCGGGAGCCATGTGGTGGCCAACGTCATGGAGGCCAAGTCATTCATCCGCACCCTGAAGATGCCCAGGATGGGCGAGGCCGAGATGGCCGGCGCCATCCCGTGGGAGATGGAACAGGACATTCCGGTCCCCATCGACCAGGTTTACATGGACTGGGAAGTGGTCAAGGAGGAGGGTGACGACATGTTTGTCACCGTCACGGCCTCGCCTAGGGATTACGTGGACTCACTGGTTCGCGTGCTCAAGCTGGCCAAGCTCCGCCCGGTCGCCCTGGAGCTGGAGTCGCGCGCCGCGGCCCGGGCCCTGATGCTCGGCCAGCAGCCCGTCGGCAGCACCATGGTCATAGACATATCTGCCCCGTCCACGTCGTTTGTCATCGTCTCGCCGCAGGGCAACATCGAATACACTTCCAGCATCGAGCTGGGCGGGGACCGCATCTCCGAGAACATTTCCAAGGACCTGGGCATCCCCCTCAAGGACGCCGACAAGCTCAAGCGGGAGAACGGCCTGCTGTCCGACAACAAGAAGGGCAACCCCCGCCAGTCGATCTTTGGCGTGCTGGACGCCACCATAGAGGAGCTGCAGAACGTCATCCGCTACCACGGCGACCATATCCGGATCGGCGGCAAGATTGAGGACATCGTCCTGACCGGCGGCGGATCGGCGCTGCCCGGCATCGCCGACTACTTTTCCGCCCGCATGAACATCAGCTCCGGCCGCACGGCCAAGCGCATCTTCCTGGGCAACCCGATGGCGGGCCTGGCCGTCGGGAGAGCCGGCGTGGTCCCGGCCGCTGATGTCGTGTCATACGCCACTGCCATCGGTTTGGCGTTGAGGAGGTTCCAAAAATGAGGATAACCAACCTTTTACCCAAGGAAGAGCAGCAAGACCTGAAGCTTGAGCTGATGTCCGGCCAGCTCTTCCGGTTCTGGGCGTATACCCTGGCCAGCATGCTGGTCCTTCTTGTCCTGTGCTTGGCCTCGGTGTTCGTTCTTGAGAAGCGGATCACAGCCAGCGGCAACGAGATAGACAGCAAGCGCCAGAGCCTGAATTCCTCCACCACCAAGCAGCTGGAACAGGAAGTGGTCGCCCTCAACGATCAGATCCGCCTCCTTAATTCGCTGTATGCCAACCATTACTACTGGTCCAACGCCCTGGAGGAGCTTTCCTACATGGTCGATTCCGGCGCCCGCCTGACCTCCATCGGGCTCGAGCGCGCCACCGGCAAGGTCACCGTGCAGGGGGAGGCCGCCGACCGTGACAGCGTGCTGACCTTCTGGTCGCGCGTCATGAAGTCGGAAGTCTTCAAGGACATCGACTTCCCGCTGACCAACCTGGAGACCGACGTCAATCCGGAGTTCACCTTTAACTTTCAGGTCCGCCCTGAGGAGATAAAGAAGCCATGACCGGAAAAGTAAAGCTCATTACATACGCTTTTGGGGGGCTGGCCATAATCGCCGCCGCCTATTTCCTGGTGGTCAGCCCGGCGCTGACCAAGGTCTCTAACTTGTCTGCGGAAGAGCTGGCCACCCGCACCGAAGTCATGCGGCTGGACCAGCAGATCCTGGCCTACCGCACCGCCCAGTCTGACCTGTCCCGGGCCACCAGCAAGAATCTGCTGTTCTCCAGCGTCGTCAACGACAAGAACCTGTTTGTGCCCATCGAAGAGCTGGAGCTGGCCGTCACCAACACCAACTCCTCCCACCAGCTGAAGATCCTCCGCGATTCGCTGGCCCCCGGCCCGGCCGGCGCCCCAGCCGCGGCCAAGGTCCTGGACCAGGTTTCGGTGGAGGAGGTCCCGTACGTCCTGACCGCCCAGAACGCCGACTACGGCCAGATGATCAACCTCTTCAAGTACCTGGAGAACCTGCCTCACTACACCGAAGTCAGCGAGATCGACATGTCCTACCAGACGGAAGGGGAGTTGGCCAACCAGCTGACAGCAGTCATTAAGGGCGTCTTCCTGGTAAAGCCGAAATGACCATCAAGCAACCGATAAAACTCAAGCTGTCCTTCCGGTGGGTCCTGTCCCTGGCCTTTCTTTTGGCCTTGCTGGCGGAAGCCTACCTGGGTTACAGCTACATTTACAGTAGTTATTTCAGCGAGACCCCGCAACTGCCCGAGGACAGTGTGGTCCGCGTCAACATCAAGTCCTACCAGGCCGCCATCGGCCACCTGGAGTCGCTCTATAACTACGATCCTGGCACTCCAAACCTGCCCCGCCCTAACCCCTTCCGATAAGCTAAATTTTCACCCAAAGAAAACGCCCCGCATAAAAGCGGGGCGTTTTTCGACGCTCGCTGCGCGTTTAGACGCTAGCTCTCTTCTGCCCGTTCTCGTCCCAGCCACACCCCATCAAAAAAGAAAAAGTCCCACGCTAGTCGCGTGAGACGTTTTCCTTTGGTGGAGTGGCTGGGACTCGAACCCAGAACCAATTGCTTAAGAGGCAACTGCTCTACCAGTTGAGCTACCACTCCGCATGATTGCTGGCCGGAAAGGCCTTATTTTTAAACGGGAATCGCCGATAACTTAACGATTATATCAGAATCGTCGGCTTTTGTCACGTGGTTCCACTTCTCGTGGGCGCACGTCTGGCAGCGGTGCAGGACGTCGAATTCCCCGTCCTTCTTCCGCAAACCGACCGGCTCCATCAGGCCGTGGCAGGCATTGGCCCGGTCACCCGGGTTGTTGTCCACGTGCTTGCTCCACAGGCACTTGGGGCAGTGATTGGTGTAGCCGTCGCCCTTCACATCCGCGCCGCAACGGCCGCAGGGGAAGTCCTCGGTGACGCGGGTGAACTTGTTGTGGTCTGCCACTTGGGTCATAAAATTATTGGTGCACCCGCCAGGAGTCGAACCTGGAACCTTTTGGTCCGAAGCCAAACGCTCTATCCAGTTGAGCTACGGATGCACGGCGTCAATCATAATCGCCCGTAAACGGGACCTAACTGCCATGAATTATACCGATTTTGGGGCAGTAAATCAAGCCGCCCTGAAGCTTGATAAGCGGCTAAGCCGGTGCTAGACTGGGGGCAATGACACAGAAGGACGACCGAATCCTGGGGGTGGACGAGCTGGCCAAGTTCTTTGGCGTGTCCGACCAGACCATCTGGCGCTGGTGCAAGTCCGGCAAGCTGCCGGCCTTCAAGATCAGCAGCCAGTGGAAGGTCCGCCAGTCTGACCTGAACCGGACCATCAACCAGAAAGTCGGCAAGAAGACTGAAAAACCCGGCGCGTATTCCGGCCCCAAGAACGGCAAGACGGCCGGGGGAGTTCCCGGCGCGGCATTATTCTAGTAAGATACAGAAACCAACATGGCCACCACCGCAACCCCCAAGGACAACGCCGCCAAACAGCCTGCCCAGGCTTATATTTTTTTCGGGGAGGACGATTTTTCCCTGCGCCGGAAGGTCAGCACCTGGAAGCGCGAGTTCGCCAAGAAATTCTCGGCGGAATCCGTGGTGGTGCTGGAGCGCGGTGACGGCAACGAGAGCGACATGATCGGCCAGCTCGACCAGGCCTTGTCGCCATCCCTGTTTTCCGCCCAAAAGCTGGTCATCGCCAAGGATTTCCTGCCGGCCAAGGCCGCGGAAACCAGGCTGGGGGAATACCTCCTGTCCCGCGTGGGCGTCCTGCCCAAGGGTTTTTTCCTGATCTTGTGGCAAACCAGCCGGCCGGACCGGCGCCTGGGGCTGGTCAAGAAGATGTTCGCCAGTCAGGCCCAATCCACCGAATTTGAGCTGCCTCACGGCAACAACCTCAACGGCTGGATAAAATCCTACGCCAAGACCCTCGGCTTGGGCATGGATGACCGCGCCATAGACGAACTGGCCATTTACCTGGGCCGCGACCTTTATGAGGAAAAGAAGGCCGGCGGGCGGGTCATTGAAAGAAAAGAGATGTTCGACCTCTGGCAGGCCGATTCCGAACTGCAGAAACTGGCCGCCTACACCACCCAGGCTGACGTGGCCGCGGTCCGGGCCCTGGTCAAGCCGCGCGTGCCGGAGAATGTCTTCGCCCTGGGAGATGAATTGGTCCGCAAGAACCGCAAGGGCGCCATGGACGTCCTGGAAAACCTGCTCGGCTCGGCCGGGACCGACGAGAAATCAGGAGTCATCAAGATCCTGGGCCTCCTGGCCGAACAGGTCCGTGGCATGCTCATGGTCAAGGTCATGCAGGAGGAGGGGAAACAGCCGGCGGAAATAGCCGAGGACCTGGGCTGGTCCAGCGGCCGGGTGTTCATCCTGTCCAAGAACGCCTCCGCCCATCCGCTGGACAGCCTTAAGCGCATGCTGTCCATGCTGGCCCAGATAGACATCCGCCTGAAGAGCTCAGACGATAACCCCAAGCTGTTGATAAACCAGTTCATCCTGGCCGCCACCAAATAATCGCCCCATAAACGCCGTTATTTAAAAAACCCGCCGCCTGGCGGGTTTAAAAGTCGCTTTTCTTGGCCGAACCGCCCTTGCGGCCGGCCCGCTTGGCCTTTTCCGTGTCATTCGCGAAATTCCCGGGATTATTGAGCTTGCCCTGGGATTTTCCGCCCTTCCGTCCGGCCTTGGCGTGCCCGTCGGAGTTGCCGTACCAAGCCATATCGTGCTCCTTTCAGGTACCCGCAAGCCCGTCAGGGCCAAAGCAGGAATTAATAGCTTGATAAGTATAGTTTCAGCCCATTTTCCGCGCCATAGGTCAGGATGTCAGTCATGGGCCTGATATTGACATGCGAGTTATGCGGCTCCACAGTAGCTGTGGATTGCCATTTTTAAGCCAACTATGCTATAATTAATCCAAGTTAGGTAGTAAATTTGAAACAAAAAACGGAAAAATAGTGGGGCAATTTTTTTGTTCTTAGGCCCGCGCTCCGGAAACCACCATGAAACAGAGAGCAAAATCGAGCATAACCAGCAGGTTCCTAGAATACGCTTACGGTCACAAGATCCAGGCTTCGGCCATTGCTTTTGTGTCCGTTATTTTATTGGGCGGGTCATTCATGGCCTTCCGCCATTTCACTGACCGGTCGTATGTTTTGACGGCCAAGATCGAGGTCCAGGAAGGCGCTTATGGCGTCATCCCGGCCTGGTGGCTGGATGACTACTTCGGTTCCAGCGTCTGCGAATACGACCAGTGCAAGTACGAGGCCGACCCGGACGAGGACAAGCTGACCAACGGCCAGGAATACTACTACCGCTCCAACCCCAACGAATCAGACACCAACAAGAACGGCCAGTCGGACGGCGATGATGTCTCCCAGGATTTTGACCCCAGCCGCCCGGGCAAGGTCACTTTTGAGGAAGCCGCCTCTGACGTCAGCATATTGGGCGAGAGCCTCGTGTTTGATAAAGACATCAAGGACCTTTATAACGAGCAAATGGACATCAACCGGGTCGGCATCCAGCTCATCCCGGACGCCCGCTTGACCATAATCAATAACGAGACCGATGACGACTACCGCCGTTATTTTGAGGATTTCAAGGACGCCGTAGACCAGTACTTCCCCCAGGACAGGCTGGCCGAGGCCATGATGGCTTTTGAGACAGGTACCATGCAGGAAGCCCGCGGCGCGTCCAAGGACGCCCTGGCCCTGTCCATTGAGCTGAGCAAGATCAAGGTCCCATCCCGCATGGTCGCCTTCCACAAGTACAACATCGCCGTCTACCAGGTCCTTTATGACCTGATGGTCCTGGACGACAAGTCCAATGATCCATCCAGTCCGGAGTCTGAAGTCTGGTATGACAAGGCCGAAGCATTGCTGGCCTCGTTGCAGCGCCTGGAACTGGAGAAGGACCGGATCTCCCTTTACTAAACAACAATGACCGCCACAAAAATAAAAAACAAACTCGTTAAGACCCTGGCCGGCGTCCTGCTGGCCGCCCAGATTTTCATGGGCATGAGCTTTTTGGCCGCCCCCAAGGCCGAGGCCTTCTGGGGCATCGCCGACTTCAGCTTTGACACCGTCGTCGCCGATCTCTACGACATCGCCAAGGACATCGGCGTTGCCGCGGCCAAACGCATCGCCCAAAGGTACGCCAACAAGTTCCTCCAGCGGTTCGTCAACAAGATCCAGGAAAAGTACAAGATCAAGAACTTCTTGTACTATGACCAGGTGCTGACCTCCCACATCCTGACAAACTTCATTTACGACAAGGTCCAGGACCCTGATTTAAGGCGGATCTATACCTTGCTGGAACGCAACTTGATTACCGGCCAGGGGACAGGCTATTCCGGCGGTTCGCCGCGGGACCAGGCCCTTCTGCCCCTGCTCAAGCAGGCCATCGCCGACGCCTACACGGATCAGACCGGCATCGACCCGCGCGCGGTCCATCGGCCACGCCCCGGCATGAGCAACCAGGAGTATTTCACTTACGCGCAAGGCTTCTATTTCAACAACCCCGGCTACACTGAGGCTAAGCTGCGCAGCAACTACGGCGCCTTCCAGTCGGCCGCCACCACGGCAGCCCAGCTGGAAATCCTGGTCGGCAACAGCTTGAAGTCCGGCCGCATCCTGGGCGGCACCTGCAGCATACCCGGCGGGATGGATACCGTCCCGGCCCCGGGCACTCCGGAACCGAAGTCATCACCGACCGCCTGTGAGGCGTCCGGCGGCGTTTGGGTTCCATCGGTAGTGGATAATGCCCGATCGTTTATCAGCAACCCGGCCGCGTACGTGGACAAGACCATTGATCATGCTTTCGCTCAGATATTCAAGACCTGGGACCCGGATAACATCTGGTCTGCCATTGGGGCGTCTCTGGGCAATTATTTCTTCACCCAATTGGAACTGAACGACGCCGGAAATAGCGGCAGTAGCGCGCTGGATGAATTTGGCGAAGTCTACCGGACTGACGCCGGTGTAGTGCCTCCTGACCGCGACAGGGACACCGTTGACTTTGACGGCATCCCGGACGGCGAGGACGCTGACGGCGACGATGACATTGACGTCTGCTACCACGGCGGCACCCCGCCCGACAACTGCTCCCCGTCATCCACGGCCAGCAGCACTCCTTACTTCAGCCCGCTCTGCAAGTCTGGCGCCAAGGCCGCGGACGCGTTGCGCGAGTACATTTATTTCATCACCACCAACAGGGATCACCTCGATGCTTCCGGCGAGAACTTCGAAAATCGGGCTAACGCCGACATCTGGTCCAGGCGCACGGAGCAGCTCAGTCGCGCCATAGACGAGTTGATCTCGACCATCCAGGGCTACCACAACCGCAACTGGGATACCTTTGAGATCGCCATCGGCCAATATTCCAGCTTCATCAGCAAGGTCGCCCAGTCCTTGATAGCCAACGAGGATTTGGACCTGGCGAGGTTCGGCGACGGCGGCGGCCGCCTCGTCAACGTCATCGCTAACAGCACAGCCATCCTGGATTATATCGGCCGGGTGGCGCAGGTTATCGGCAGATGTGAATCACCTGATTCTTCCTTGGTAGCGACCGTCCCGGCCCCTGAAATCATAGACCCGGGCGGCGGCGGAGGCGGCGGTGGAAGCGGCGCGTGCGTTAGCGAATTCAGAACAGTCAGCGCCACGCTGCAAGGGGAAGTGGAAACGGCCATGGACAACGCCCTGAACGCCAACCCGGCACTGGCAGGCTCGCCGGCAAACCCGGCTAACGTGGAGACATACCGGCAGATGGTCCTGGATGAGCTGGAAGCCATGGGCCTGGACGCGACCCCGCCGTTCAACGGGAACTGCAACCGCTCTCCAAACCGCGTGGGCGTCCGCAACCCGGGAGCGACCATGGGCGAGAGCTATGACATCGTCCGCGATGACCCGTCAATCACCATCAGTCAAGCCGCCAGCGGCGCTTACAGCCGCCCGATTTACGACGGCCAGGCCACCTGGGACTTCCTTGACTCCGGGATAAGGAGCTAGCATGAAAATCAAGACACTTGCGCTGGTTGCCGTCATGGCAGCCAGCCTCTGGCTGCCGCATTCCGCCCAGGCCCAGGTCGACTCCACCGAGACCATCACCGCCGATGAGCTGACCCAGATGTTCAACCTGGAGCAGGCAATTATCCGACTGCCCAACGCCGGGTCGCCCCCAGGCTCGGCCGCATACGTCGCCGCCGTTGCCGCCGGCCGCTCCTACTGCGAGGTCTTGGGCGAGCAAATCTTAGACATAACCAATAGACGCCTGCAGAGCTCTTGGGGCGGCATTGAGTGCATTTACGGAAGTTGGGCCCCAGTTGACGGCGAGGTCATACTACCAAACAACAACCCTGATGTTCGGACTTACTTGATTGCCGTCCGGAACGAAGGTCGAGACCCATTTTCCGCCGCTGTCTGGCGGCTCATGCTTGCCGCGGCGCCCAGCGAGAACCAGGAATGGAGCATTTTCGGGATTGTCTACAGTATTTTCATCGCTTTGATCAAGATCGTGAACGGAATGTTTGCGGGCATTGCCACCGTGGCTTTGGCGGTCCTGGACAAGGTCCTGACCAACACCACGAACGTCGCGCAGCCTGGCGTGGTCCGGACCGTCTGGGTCATCATCCGGGACTTCGTCAACCTGTTCTTCATCCTCAGCCTGATCGTCATTGCGCTGGGCACCATAATCCAGCACAAGTCATACAACCGCACGCTGATCGTCCGCCTGATCGTCAACGCCCTGCTGATCAACTTCAGCATGGTCATCGCTACGACCCTGATTTCGGCCTCCGACATGCTCATAAATACGGTCAACCCGACCGCGGACTTGCAGAGCCTGGGCAAGGCCCTGTTCCCGGCCTTCGTGGCGACCGGTACCGGCGTGGGAGGTCTGTGGCCGGGGACCAACGCCTTGTCCTTGGAGGCCGGCGCCGCCGTCACTTCCATGATCACCCTGGTCATCATGGCCATCAGCTTCATCGCCATCTCCGCCCTGATGGTCGTGCGAATGATCGGCCTGTGGTTTTTGGTCATGCTTTCCCCGGTCGCCTACGGCCTGAACGTCCTCCCGCTGACCCAGGGCCAGGCCAAGCGGTGGTGGGATCTTTTCATCAAATACTTGATTTGGGGACCGGTCGCCATGTTCTTCCTGCGCGTGGCGTTCGCGGTGTCAGTGCCGGCCGCCCAGGGGACGGCGGTGTTTGGCGCCGGCAACACCATGATTTCCAATTTGATCATCGCCGGTTTCGTTTACGCCGCATACATTATAGCCAAGGGCGCGGGCATGCAGGGCGCGGCCCTGGTCACGGGCGCCGCTGACCAGGCCTTTTCCAGGGCCAAGGGTTACGGTATTGGGGCTGCCAAGGGCACGGCCCGGTACGGCGCCAACAAGGTCTGGCGCGGCGATGTGGCGAAGTATGCCGGTAAGGGGCTTGAAAAGGTCGGGTTTGCCAGCTCTGGTACCGGAGACAGGTGGGGTGAGAAGTTCGGTCGCGCCACTGCCAGAATTTCAAACACTCCCGAGCTGCTAAAACAGAAGTTCATCGATGAGCCGAACACGGCCCGCCGGAAGGTCGTTGATAAGGAAAAGAGGCGTGCCCAGATCCGCGGCAGCTACTTTAAGAACTTTGACGAGGAAACCGCCAAAAAGTTCAAGGCAGAGGACGTGGCTTACATGTTTGAGTCAAAAAGCTATAATGAGGATAAGATAGACAAAATTTTGGAGCATGGCAGCCCGAACGCCAAACTTGCCGTCGCGCGTGCATTTAAGGCACGGATGGTGGATGTCAGCAAGTTCGGTGGTGATGCCCAAGTGTTAAAGAACCTTTACCAGCAGACAAGGGAGACCGTATGGAAGTCCCGTGGGCGCAAGCAAGACGACTTGGCCCTTAACCCGACTTTCATGGCAGACATGAATGCTATTAATGACAATGATGTGGAGATAGCACCGAAAACCGGGTATGACCCCAATTCTTCCTTCAGCAATCAGGTTAAGAATTCTTACACGTATACGGACCGACTGAATCGACATCTCAACAGGGGCGGAGGCGGAACCGGAGGCGGAACCGGAGGCGG